>ERZ824600.1172-NODE-1172-length-34233-cov-11.690942_pt1 | contig 34233 bp, 38 predicted proteins | sample MGYA00519933_ERZ824600 | MGnify/ENA primary metagenome ERZ824600 (study PRJEB31778, sample SAMEA3449178) | human gut metagenome | biome: human gut; feature: human-associated habitat; material: faeces | place: United Kingdom | collected 2010/2012 ... | reverse complement strand
GGATGCTCTCGTATTTCAGCAGCCGGGCCTGGCTGCCCTCGTGCTCGTTGACCAGGGCCGCCGCCTGCAGCGGGGCCGGGTACAGCAGCACAGCGTAGCCCAGCGGTTTGAACACCGCCCGCACCTCGGGCAGATGATCCTGCACATAGAGATATTTTGCCCGCTGATCCTCCACGCTGCCCAGCACGAAGCAGTGGTTGAGCAGGTAGTTTGCGGTCTCTTCCAGCATGTTAATCGTTGCCATCGTTTTCCTCCTTGCGGCGGGTCAGGACAAAGTCCTCGAACCGGAAGCCGCCGCGCTCCACCCAGTTGCCCGTGAGCCGGATGTCATAGTTCCGGTGCGGCGACTGGGAATAGGTATGCAGGCCGATGATGCGGGCAAAATCGCCCGGATATTCCTCCGCCAGGGTGGATGCTTCCACCTGCGGGCGGGCAGCCAGTGCCTGCTGTGCCAGCAGGGCCACGTTCTCTTCGGTGACAGCCAGCCGGGCGTAGTCCAGCAGCAATTGCTGTTCTTTGCGCAGCTGGTCCGGGTCCAGCGTTTCCGCCTGCACCGGGGCCAGCGGGGCCGCCGTGCGGGGCGCGGCCGGCGGGTACAGGAACTTTTCGCCAAAGGCAGCCGCCGGGTACAGATGCAGATGGGCGGCCACCGGGCCGTCATCCGGCTCAAAGAGCTGGTCCGGGGTGCGGATGTCCTCGGCGTAGCGGCGCAGCAGGGCCGTGACGCTGCCCTGAGACGAACGGTCGCTCAGCAGCAGGAACTGTGCCCGCTGCACGGCCCGCTTGCGGTAGCGGATGTGGCTCTGGTCGATCTGGCGCATCAGGGTGCTCATCTCTTCCAGCGAATCCCGCAGTTTCTGGATGAGGGCACGCACGGCAGGGGCTGCCTCGCCGGGGGCGCAGCGCTCCACCCGGGCGTAATCCAGCGCCAGCCGGGGCAGGTGCTCTGCCTCGCAGTCGTCCAGCTCCTCTTCCAGATAAGCGCGGTAGTTGAACAGGTTATCGCTGGTCTTGAAACGGTGGTAAGCGGCGGCCACCACCTTTTCCTCGTACTGGTCGAAGAGCTCCAGCACCTCCTGCGGGGTGCGGTTGCGGGTGAGTCGGTCGATATAATGCCCGATGGATGCGTTCAGCGCCCGCAGGGACTTGTTCAGTGCTTCCAGATCGGAGGCTACCTCCCGCAGAACATTCTCATAGGGGCTCTTTTCCTCTCCGATGTTCTGCAACAGCTGCCAGGCCTTGTACAGCTTGCCGGTGTAGGTGACAACACGCGGGTTCAGGATCTCTTCCAGCGCTTCCAGCAGAGGAGCCACCTCGGGCACAAAGGCAAGGGCAGGCTCTTCCTCATAGCTGCCGGGCTGCTCTTCCAGCCAGCCGGTGCGGCGCAGGCGGAGCAGAAAGCCCAGCGCAAGGGTATGGGGATCCCGGGTGGGCTGTTCGGCTTCATCGCCCGCGTCATCGGCATCCAGTGCCAGCGGCTTTGCCAGCGCCGCAAAGTAATCCTCGGCCCGGCTCACCGCTTCTGCCCGGGAGATGGAGTAATCCGCCGTGTGGCGGCACTCCTCCCACAGCAGGAGCAGCAGCTCCGCATAAAACGCCCGGTTGGGCCCCGCCAGCGGGCGGAACAGCCGCGGGCTGACCAGTTCAAACAGCTGCATCCAAAGGTTCCTTTCTTTCGACAAAATCTATCTTTTATTGTACCACATCACAGCCTTTTTTGCATCTTTTATGGGAAAGTTGCAAACAAAAAGCCCGTCCGGAGCAAAACCGGACGAGCCTGTTTTTCTTCTCACTGCCACGACAGAGACAAATGACGGTTATTGGCAACGCAGTCTTTCAAGTACAAATTGATCAGGGTCTGGTAAGGGATACCCACCACTTCGGCCTGCTCCTTGAAGTAATCAATGGTATTGCTGTCAATGTTAATGGTGATCTGTTTTTTCAGCGCCTTGGCGTAGGGGTTCTTTCTTGCATTGCTGAAATCGTACTCTTTGAGCATAACACAGACCTCACTTTCCATAATATTTCGATTCAGTTTTTGTGGCCTTTCTGGCCGAGATAATACGGATGACAGTATCTGACGCACGGTAGCAGTGACACACGACAAGCAGATTTGCCCTACTGCTCAGGCCGAGAATGATAAACCTGTCCTCCTGTTCTGAATGCTCCGGGTCATCAATTACCAGTGCTTCCTCGTCATAGAAAACTGTCTTTGCTTCCAGGAATGAAATGCCATGTTTGTGCTGATTGATGCGGTTTTTATTTTCATCCCACTCAAACTGTATGCTTTCCATATCTATATTATAATTATATTATAATTATAAGTCAAGTGCTCCAGACGCAAAAAAGCCCCGGAGGGCGGCCTTTCAGCCACGCTCCGGGGAAAATCACATAATTTGTTTTGCTCAGGCATTTGTATCAATAGCCACCGAGATAGCCATGTAGGTCTGACCATTCACAGCTTTGACAACAACGCCGACCTGTGTCCATTTCGTGCTCTGTGCGATATTGGCACTTCCAAGGTTGCCGCCCTCGGCAATTTTCTGAACAAACTTATTCAGCTTTGTGCCATCATAGTCAAATGTCGTCACAAATGTAGCTGCACACTTACCATCTTTGGGGCCATCAATTTTGAGCCAAACCCTAGACGAATAGCCCAACAGCTTCAACGAGACATCCAAATCTCCTCCATTTGCTACCTCATCAATATGTTGGCTTGCAATCGCTCTGCACTGTGCGTTGTTTTCCAGTTTCTTTCCCTCTGGGCGATTTGCATTGATCGTGCTCATCATCTGAGCTTCTGCCTGAGCCTCAGGGGTCGAGGTGGTATCACCGCCGCAGGCGGTGAACAGAACAAGTACCATGGTCGCCGCCAGAATCAAAGCGGCCAGTTTTTTCAGCATTTTCATGTCGGGACCTCCAGTCGTTTTGTTGTGTTTTTCATAATATGCAGGGTGCCTTTCCGTTTTGAAACAGGACCCCTTCTGGCTTTATTTTATCCAACGACTGTCGCTTTTGTCAATTGCCAGCTTCACCAAACATTTTCTCCTGCTTTTGTTGTTTTTTCCAGAACGAATCTTCGCAAAGATCCTTTGCCATGCCCGGGGCAAAAACCGGAAAATATTTCCGGCGTTTACACAATTCTACCACGATTTGGTGCTAAACTTAAGGCAATGGGAACCGCCGGGTGCCGTTCCTGAACAAGGAAAAGGAGTTTGCCCCATGCAGCATGGTTCCCTGCGCGCTCCGGTGCGCGTTTTCATGGCAGCAGTTCTGCTGTGCCTGAGCTTTCTGGCCGCGCCAAAGGCTGCGGCGGCACAATTGCAGAATGTGAACGGCATCACGCTGCTGTCCTTCGACAGCCAGCAGATTGTCTCCATCGGCAACCAGACCTCGGGCCGGTGCAGCTGGTACGCCCTGCGCTACGCCCGCACCATTCTGGATGGCAAGCCCTGCTCAGGCAGCGGGATGTGGTCGAACGGCGCGGTATGGTCTGCCGCCGGGTACTACGCTTACAGCGGCTCCCTTTCCAACTGCCTTTCCCGCCTGTATGAAGAGCTGCAGGCCGGGCGGCCCGTCATCGTACATCTGAAAAACACCGCTGTCAGCGGCGTGTCCAAGCACACCAACCGCGTGACAAGCTATGAATACCACCTCTCCGGCTCTGGCTGGAAAGAGGTCAATTACCCCCACATCGCCACCAGCAGCACCTACGGACACTGGGTGTGCGTGGTGGGCATCTCCCCCACGGCAGACCCCGAAAACCTGCGGGAGAGCGATTTCTACGCGCTGGACCCCGCGCGGGTCAGCGTGAACGGCACACTGGCCGTAACAAAGCTTTTGGATGGCACCATCTGGACTGATAACTCTCCCTTAAAAGTCGCAGCCTGACGCTCCCTTACAAAACACAACAGCCCCCGGAACATGCAGGGTTCCGGGGGCTTCGTGTTTTGTATCGGGGGATTACAGCTCCTGATAGGCGCTCATCATGGCGGGGATGAACTGCTTTTTGCGGCTGACCACGCCGGGCAGCGTCCAGCTGCCGTCGGCGGCGGGCCGGCTCTCAAAGCCGTTGCTCAACACCTCGGCGGCGTAGCGGCCGGTGCAGATGACCACGCTCTCCTCCTTGGGCACATCGGTCAGCAGCATGTAGAGGTCCTCCACGTTCTGCTTGTTGCGGGCCTCCTCCAGATAGGGCTGGAGCAGCGCCTGGGCGGCCTGCAGGTTTTTGCGGGTCATGTAGCTGCCCTGCGCCACACCAAAGCGGATATCGCCGCACATGAACACCTTGAAGTCCTGCAAAAAGACCTCTTCGGGGGTCTTGCCGTCCAGTTTTTCACCGGCCTCGAACATTTCGGTGGAAAACTCTTCGATATCCACGCCTGCGATCTTGGCCAGACGTTTGGCGGTGTTTTCATCCACGGGGGTGCAGGTGGGGCTGCGGAAGGCCAGCGTATCCGAAAGGATAGCCGCCAGCAGCAGGCCCGCGATCTGGGGCGGGATGTCCACACCGTTTTCATCGTACATCTGGGTGATGATGGTGGCGGTGCAGCCCACGGGCTGGTTGCGGAAGTAGACCGGGCCGCTGGTCTCCAGACTGCCGATGCGGTGGTGGTCGATGATCTCCAGGATCTCGGCCTGATCAAAGCCCTCCACGGCCTGGGTGGCCTCGTTGTGGTCCACCAGAATGATGCGCCGCTTGCGCAGGGCAATGACGTTGCGGCGGCTGACCATGCCGCAGTATTTGCCGTCCTCATCGAGGATGGGGAAATAGCGGTGGCGCACCTTTGCCATCACCCGCAGCACATCGGCCACGGGGGTGACGAGGGTGAATTTGAGGATGTTGTCCCGGGTCATATAATAGGAGATGGGGGCGCACTGGCTGATGAGCTTGCCCGCCGCGTAGGTATCCACGGGGGTGGTCATAATGGCAACGCCGGTCTCATCCGCAATGCGCTGGATGGTGCGGCCCACCTTGGCCCCATTGCAGATGATGAGCAGGGAGGCTTCCTTTTCAATGGCGCAGAGCTGGCTCTCGTACCGGTTGCTCAGAATGACGATATCCCCCTTTTCCACGCTGCTTTCCAGCATCTCGGGGGTGGCGGTGCCGATCTTGATGTGGCCGGTGGTGCAGACCGCGTCGGCATTGCCCACCACCATGGTGCCGTTCAGCGTTTCAAGGATATTCTTATAAGAGGTACGGCTCTTGGCCAGCACTGCGGTATCGAACACGTCCATGTTGGCGGTGGCAAGATCCTTCACGGTGATGATGCCCTCCAGCTCGTTGTCCGCGCTGGTGATGGACAGGGTGTCGATCTGCTGGTCGCGCATGATCTTCCATGCGCGGCGCAGGCTGGTGGAGCCCGGGATGCCCGGCATCTCGCGGTAATCCACGTCCCGGATCTTGGGGTTCACGTCGGTGCACATCCGGGGCGGCGTGACACCGAACTTTTTCAGGACGAACTCGGTCTCCTGATTCATTTTACCGGCACGGCGCGGCTCACAGACCAGCGTGCTGGTGCGGTTTTTGAGCTCCGCATAGGCAATGGCGGAGCAGATGGAATCGGTATCGGGGTTGCGGTGCCCGATGACCACGACCTTGTGTGCTTCTTTTGGCATAGGTTGTTCCCCTCTCTGGGTCAGATTCATTTACCTTCCGATCGGCCCCATACCCCAAACCACCGGGCACGGCTGCCAGTTCCATTTTAACACAACCGGCCCCGGGGGTAAAGGCGGCAGATATCTTTTTCTTGACAGCGCCCCAAAAATCGTCTATCCTTGACCTGAATTTTTTCTCTTTGGAGGTCACCCCATGAAAAAGCTGTTCCGCGCCCTTTCCCTCTGCCTGACACTGGCCCTGTGCGTGTCCGGCAGCACCGCCGCGCTGGCCGAGGCTCCCGCCGCCACGCCCGCCCCTCAGGACGAACGTGTCATCACCGATGTAAGCCCCCTTGAGGATCAGATCCGCAACATCGTCGGCTTTACCACCAGCACCGGCGGCCCCTACGATTTTGAACAGGCCGACCATAGATCTGCCGTGCAGGCCTACGGTGCAGAACCCGCCGAGGGTGCCGTGGCCCTGCTGCGCGTCTACGCCCGGGCCGAGGACCGGGGCGATGCCTCCATCAATTCCAGCGGCCACTCCTTCCTCTCGGTGCGGAACGTTTCGGACCACGACATCGAGGTGGGCGGCCTGCGGATCGCGCCCAACACCGAGATGACCTTCAGCCCCCGCGGCAACCGCTGGGAGCACACCGGCATCTGGTACAATCTGGAGGGCTACTACAAGCGCTATCTGGCCGATTCCTACTACCAGAACATCTATGCTGTCCAGACCTCACTGGATCAGGGCCAGCTGGACGTGGTCAACCGCAACCTTGCCAAATCTGACCACTGGTCGGCCTACTTCAACTGCGCCGCCTTTACCGAGAGCATGTGGAACGCTGTCTGCGCCGACACCCTTTCCGCCGGGCAGTCCTACACCCCGGAGAACCTGCGGAACGACATTCTGGCCAAGTACGGCGATCTGGCCGCGTACAACCCCCAGATTCCCTACGACTACATTGTTTATTACGGCACCAGCCTGACCCCCAGCAAAGAGTTCGCCTGATTTTCAGGTTTGTTGGATACAACATCTTGATTTTCACGTCATTCCGCGCTATCATGGGTGTGTTTGAATCCACGCGCCAAGGGAGGACACCATGACAGACGCATCGACCACATCAAGACCGCTGTTCAACCGTCAACAGCTCATTTCACTTTTCCTGCCGCTGGTGGCAGAGCAGGCCCTCAGCATCTCCATCGGTCTGGCGGACACCCTGATGGTCTCCTCGGTGGGCGAAGCCGCCGTTTCGGGCGTGAGCCTGGTGGACTCCTTCAACGTGCTGATGATCCAGCTGCTCAGCGCACTGGCCACCGGCGGCGCGGTGGTCGCCAGCCAGTACATCGGCCACCGGGAGCCCAAACGGGCCAAGGCCAGTGCCGCACAGATCATGTTCATTATGATCTCGCTCAGCGTGGTCACCGCTGTCATCGTGGCGGTGGGGCGGCACGCCATCCTGCGGGGCATCTTCGGCTCCATTGACGCGGATGTGATGCGCTACGCCGAGACCTATTTTCTGCTCTCGGCCCTGAGCTATCCCTTTATTGGCGTGTACAACGCCGGTGCGGCCCTGTTCCGCGCCCAGGGCAACAGCAAGATCAGTATGCTTTCCAGCCTGGTGATGAACGTGGTGAACATTGGCGGCAACGCCATTCTGATCTACGGGTTCGGCATGGGCGTGATGGGTGCGGCCACCGCCAGCCTCGTGAGCCGGATGATCGCCTGCTTCACCGTGATGTTCCTGCTGCAGAAGCCGGACTGTGCGCTGCGCATCGACCACCTCACCGACCTGAAGCCTGACCTCGACCTCATCAAGCGCATTCTGAAAGTCGGCATTCCCGCCGGCATTGAGAACGGCATGTTCCAGATCGGCAAGCTGTCGGTCTCCAGCCTGACCAGCACGCTGGGCACCGCCGCCATTGCGGCAAACGCCGTGGCAGGCAACATCTCCAGCTTCCTGAACGTGCCCGCCTCCGCCGTTGGCATCGGCGCGCTGACCGTTGTGGGCCAGTGTCTGGGTGCCGGGGAAAAGGTGCAGGCCAAGCGCTATTCCCGCCTGCTGCTCCTGACCGCCTACGCCGGGGACTGGGCGATGAACCTTTCCGGCCTGTTCTTCCTGAACAAGCTGGCGCTCTCCTGGTTCAACCTCTCGCCGGAGGCCTACGGCATGGCACTGGAGCTGATGGTCTGGTTCAACGTTGTATCGCTGATCCTGTGGCCCTCCAGCTTCACCCTGCCCAACATCCTGCGCGCCGCCGGAGATGCCGCCTTTACCATGACGGTCAGCGTCATCTCCATGTGGGTGTTCCGGGTGGCCTTCTGCTACCTGATGGTGCTCAAGTTCCACTGCGGCCTGCTGTTCATCTGGATGGGCATGTTCCTGGATTGGGCCATGCGCTCGCTGTTCTTCTGCGTCCGCTTTGTCCGCGGCAGGTGGATGGAACAAAAGGTGATCTGAGTTTCCGTATATCCGGCCCTCTCCGCCATTGCAGTTTTGGCGGGGAGGGCCTTTTTTGTGCAGGAAACCTGCATCCTGTCTCGTATCAATAGGCAGAAGCTTCTCTCACCTGCATCCGCTTCCCCAAAGCATACCAAATTCCGCGCGGATGTGTTCACGATTTTGTCAGCTTTTTGTCTTGTTTTCTTCGTCTTTGCGCGGTATAATCATACGCTGCAAAGAACTTTAGGCGGGGCTGCGGCCCCCGTTCCAGAAAAGGAAGTGTGTTCCATGCGCAACTGGTTTTCCCGCCATCCCGTTTCGTTCATGGCGTTTTATCTCCTGTTTTACCTTTCGGCGTTCCATTGGCTCGAAGTCCATATTGCCGTGCCCGATGTTCTGGTGCACTGCCATCTGGACGATCTGATCCCCTTTTGCAAATATGCCATCGTGCCCTACTTTGCGTGGTTCGTATGGATCCCGTTCACCCTGTTCTACCTGCTGTGGAAAGCGCCCCGGGCCGACTTCTGGCGGCTCTGCCTGCCCCTGTTTGCGGGCATGACCATTGCGCTGGCCTGCTATGTCATCCTGCCCACCGGGCTGGACCTGCGGCCCTACCGGGTATACGGCAGCGACCTCTTTGCTCAGGCCGTGCGGATGCTCTATGCCACCGACACGCCCCTCAACGTCTGCCCCTCCATCCATGTGTTCAACTCCGTCACCCTGATGATGGCCTACTACCGCAGCCGCATCTTTGAAACGCCGGGCCGCCGCTGGATGCGGCCCGCTTCCGCCGTGCTCTGCGTCTCCATCATCGCGTCCACGGTCCTGCTCAAGCAGCACAGCTGCATCGACGTACTGCTGGGCATCCTGCTGGCCATGGCGCTGGATACGGCCATGACCGCACTGGAACGCAGCGATGCAAGAGCCTTGCAGCGGCTCTGAATCTGTACAGAAAAACACCCATGCCGGCGCTGGCATGGGTGTTTTGCATTTTGGGGCATTACGGAGCCGGGGCAGTGAACTCTTTCAGGTGCGCTGTATCCAGCTCTTCGGCATCTTTGGCCGCTGATGTATAGGAAATTTTCAGATATTTCAGGGCCGTATCGTTTGCCAGCAGTTTTTTGCAGGTTTCCGTATCAAACGTGATGTTGTTGGTCAGATCCAGCCAGATCAGCTGCGGCATCTGGGTCAGGGGAGTATAATCCATGTCCTTGTAGGCTTCCTGTGCACCCTGAGAGAGAGACATACTCAGATACTGCACACTGCTCTCCGCCAGCGGGGCAAAGCTGTCGATCTCCGGCCCTTGGCACAGCTGCAGAAAGCTCAGATTTTCCATCTGCTTCAGCGGTTCCAGCGAACCGATCCGGGTCACGTCCAGTCTCAGGACCCGCAAGTCAGCTCCGGCCAGCTGGGTCAGATCGACCTCACTGCCGGTGATCCACAGCATCTTCAGCGACTTCATCTGCGCCAGCGCCGAAAGGTCGGAGACATTGGAATCCGCCCGGATCCCGTCACTGCCATACTTCAGCTCTACCACAGAATCCAGCTTTGCAAAGGTCGGGAATGCGCTGCTCTCCACACTGGGCACACTCAAAAGCATCAGATTTTTGCATTCCTCCAGACCTGTCAGATCTGTAATGGGTGGGGCTCCCCTTCTATTATTGACCGACAATACCTGCAAGCTGTCAAAATGCCGCAGGTCTGCCAGAGAGGTCACCGGATCATACGTTCCCTCTACGCTGACTGCGCAGGCTGCCAGCTGCTCATTGCTGTTGACGTTTCTTCCAATGTCCACCCCATCCGGTGCATCTTTGACGATGAGATCCCCTACGCCGGTTCCGGAATTTATCGAGACCCGCTGATAATCCCAGACATCGCTGTGATAGATATCTCCCTTCGGGCGGTCAAGCCATTTCCGGACGTGCTTTTCCATCACAGGGTCCTGCCACTCAATGACATAATCCTCCCCATGCTCGGCGTGACTGGCCGGAACCGTAAGTGTCGTCTGCTGAACGAAAACATCCTGCATTTCCGAACGGAAAGGTCCCGGTCTCAGATTCAAAGAGCTTGCACATGCGCTGAACAAAAGCATTGCACAAATCAACAAACTCGACGCTTTTAACATTTTACGCATAACAGGCTCCTTTCCGTTTCGGCAAAATCTCTAGTTATATTTTACCATAGATTGTTTTTTTGTAAAGAAAAACCCACGATCTTTGCACAGGCATGGCAAAAATCGTAGGTTTGCTTAAAACAGGCCTTCCGGCAGGCAGATGTCCTGCTTGGGCACCTTGTCCCAGGAAAAGTCTGGAATCAGGCTTTCCGGGGTGCGGGGAGCCGGTTCAGGTTGGAGACCATAGGCAAAGGCAAGCCTGCCCACGATCTCTTCCGCCGTATACTTTGCCCGCAGGTTTTCCAGGCTCTGGTCCCCGTCCCGTTTGGACAGGCGGCGGCCATCGGGAGCCAGCAGGAGCGGGCAATGAGCAAACTTTGGGGCGGGCAGGCCCAGCAGACGGTAAAGATAAAGCTGCCGCGCGGTGGAAGAAAGCAGGTCCGCGCCCCGCACCACCTCCGTCACGCCCATGCGGGCATCGTCCACCACCACAGCCAGCTGGTAGGCAAACACGCCATCGGCGCGGCGGAGGTAGAAATCCCCGCAGTCGTGGAGCAGGTTCTCGGTGTGGGGGCCCATACAGCCATCGGTGAAGGTGATGTCCTCATCGGGCACCATGAGACGGTAGGCCGGGGCTTTCTTTTTGCTCTTTTCGGCGATCTGCTCCGCCGTCAGCCCCCGGCAGGTGCCGGGATAGATCACATTGCCGTCGGAGGTGTGGGGTGCGCTGGCGGCATGGAGCTGGGCACGGGAGCAGAAACAGGGGTAAACAAGGCCCTGTGCTTCCAGTTTGTTATAGCTCTCGGTGTAGATGGCGGCGCACTCGCTCTGGTAATAGGGGCCGTTGGGGCCGCCGCTGCTGCCGCCCTCGTCCCAGACAAGGCCCAGCCAGCGCAGGTCCTCTTCCAGTGCGTCGGCATATTTGCGAGGGCAGCGCTCGGCATCCAGATCCTCAATGCGCAGAACGATGCGCCCGCCCTGACTTCTGGCGCTGAGCCAGGCCAGCAGGCTGCAGGCCAGATTGCCCAGATGCAGCCGCCCGCTGGGGCTGGGGGCAAAGCGCCCGGTCACAGCGCTCACAGGCCCAGCTTCCACTCGCCGTCCACAGGCTGGGAGATGGGCGTGTTATAGAACTCGGCCACGGCCTTTGCCATGTACTCGGCATCCTTGCAGCTGGCGGTCTCCATTGCGGAATGCATGGCCAGCTGTGCCAGACCGATATCCACCATGGGGATCAGGATCTGGTGGCCCAGCAGGTTGCCCAGCGTGGAGCCGCCGGGAACATCCGCGCGGTTTGCGGCCACCTGCACCGGCACACCGGCCTTTTTGCAGATCTCGGCAAAGGCAGCGCCGGTAAAGCCGCTGGTGGTGTAGGTCTGGCGGGCATTGTACTTCAGCAGCACACCGCCGCCCATGACCGCCACGTTGGCGGGATCGCTCTTTTCGGGGTGGTTGGGGTGGGTGGCGTGGCCATTGTCAGCGCTCAGCAGCAGGCTGTTGGTGCAGGCACGGATGCTCTGCTCCCGGGTGACCCCCAGTTTTTCCTCAATGCGGGCCAGCACATTGGCCATCAGGGTGCCCTGTGCGCCCTGCCGGCTGGAGGAGCCCACCTCCTCGTTGTCGAACATGACCCACATATCACCCCGGCCTTCCTCCTCGCCGCGGCCCTGCAGGAAGCCCCACAGGGTGGTGTAGGCACATTCCAGATCATCGATGCGGCCGGACATGAAGTATTCGCCCTTCAGGCCCACGCGCTCGGCCTTTTCCCGGGTGCAGAGCACCAGGTCAGCGTCCACGATATCCTCTGCCTTGACCCCGGCCTCCTCAGCCAGAGCGTCCCGCAGGGTGGAGCCCGCCTCACCAAAGATGGGTTGCAGATCCACCTGAGGGTTGTACTTCATGCCGTTGTTCAGGTCACGGTTGAAGTGGATGCAGAGGTTGGGGATGACAGCCAGCGCCCGGTCGGGGTGGACCAGCAGGCTCCGGATGCCGTTCTCCGTGCGGACCAGAATGCGGCCCGCCACGCTCAGGGGACGGTCCAGCCAGGTGGGCATGATCATGCCGCCGTAGCCCTCGGTCTCCGCCTTGGCAAAGACTGCGTCCTTGCCGCCGTCCAGCTGCTTGATGCGCCAGGTGGGAGAATCGCTGTGGCTGGCGGTGACATGCCAGCCGGTCAGCTCACCCTTGGGCATCCGCCATGCCAGCACGGCAGAGCCGTTGCGGGTGGTGTAATATCTGCCGCCGGGCACCAGCTCCCAGGCTGCGCTCTCGGGGCAGTTCTGGTAGCCGTTCTCCTCCAGGAGCTTCACAGCCGCAGCCGTGGAGTGGAAGGCGCTGACACCAGCGTTCAGAAAGTCGAAGAGACCTTCGACGGAAAAGGTGTTATTCTGCATTTTATGTTCTCCTTTATTTTTAGGTTATCCATTGCTAAACCTCTCCGTCATTGCTTCGCAATGCCACTTGTCCGGGTTGCGGCTCCCAACATTCACTTCGTGCAAAGTATTGCACTTGTGCCTTGTTGGCCGCTGCCCCAACAACAACTCCCTTCATCCGCCACTGGCGGCGGTTGTTGTTGCCTAATAGGAGAGGCAGGGGCCTTTCTTGGCTCCCCTGTTAGAGGAGCTGTCGCCGCAGGCGACTGAGAGGTTTCGACACAATTATACCGTTTCTCTTATCAAAAAGCAATCACACCGGGGCCATCTCGGCAAGCTGCTGTTCAAGCGCATGGCGGAGCTGGGCGGCGTGCAGGCCGCAGACCAGCTGGACCCGGGTGCCCTGCACCACAAGACCTTTATGGGGCAGGGAAAGCAGAGCCCCCATATCCAGCAGCGAGGCATCCCGCACCGTGAGCCGGAGGCGGGTGAAGCAGTTTCCCAGCTGGACGATGTTCTCCGGCCCACCCAGCGCGGCGATGAACCGGCACACCTCCTGCGGGTCGGCGTACGGGGACTGGTCTGCGGAAAGGGCTGCTTCCCGGCCCGGGGTGGGCAGATCCTTTGCCTTGATGAGGACGCTGAACACGGCAAAGTAGGTCAGGATCTCCGCAAAGCCCAGCAGATAGAGCAGCGGCATGTTCTGCAGCTGCTCCCCGGCGCTCAGGTTGAACACCAGCGACCCCAGCAGGTTGGAGGTAAAGGCCCGGACGTGCAGGACATGGAGCAGCACCATAAAGCCGCCCGTAATGACCGCATGGGCCACCCAGAGCAGGGGCGAAACGAAGCAGAACAGAAAATCAATGGGTTCGGTGATGGAGGCCACCGAGGCCGTGACCGCCAGCGGGATCATAGCGGCGGCGGTACGGGCACGGTTCTCTTTGCGGGCCGTGAAGATGAAGGCCGCTGCAATGCCCAGATAGCCAAAGGTCTTGGTGAAGCCGGTGTACATCCAGACGATACCGTCCGAGAGGGGCAGGCCCATGGTGTACTCGGTCATGCAGACGGCGTAAGCGCCCGTGTAGGTCACAGAGCCTACGGTCAGGCTGCCGCCCAGCGAGGAGAACTGGAAGGGCATATAGATGAGGTGGTGCAGGCCGGTGGGGATGAGCAGCCGTTCCAGAAAGCCGTAAAGGAACACGCCCGCGTTCCCTGAAGCCGCGATCCAGCCCGTGAGGGCGCTGACCGCCCGCTGCAGCGGCGGGCAGACAAAGCAGAACCCCAGCCCCAGTGCCACCGCCAGCGCCGACAGCCACAAAAACGACCACCGCAGGCCCGAATAGAGCTGGGTGATCATGCCATAAAACTGCTTTTCGCAGGTGTGATTGAAAAGCCACGCCGCCGCAAAGCCCAGCACGATGCCGCTTGCCACGCCGGTGTCCACCACCTGAATGCCCAGAATGGTGGTCTGGCCCGTGCCCGCAAGGCCGGTCATCCCATTCGGCTGGGCAAGCAGTCCCAGCGCTTCCAGCGCGGTGTGGTTGGCTGTGAGGAACACCAGATAGGCCATCAACGCCAGCAGGGCGGCATCCTGCTTTTCGGTTTTGGCGCGCACGGCAGCCACCCCCACGCAGAGAATGACGCTGAGGTTGTTGATGAGCACCATCATCCCGTTATAGAGCAGCTGACCCACCAGCTGCAGCGGAGCCCACTGCAGCACCGGCAGCGCCTGACACAAGGGCTTGCTGGTGAGCAGCGCCCCCAGCACCAGCAGCAGGCCCGCCGCCGAAAGATAAGACAGCGGCGACAGCAGCGACTGTGAAAAGCGTTCCAGCCGCCGCAGAAATTTCTGCATCCGTTTCTCCCCCTTTTTCCGGTTCTTCACTCATTTCTCCCAGTTTGACCATGGCCGAATTATACGCGCCAGCGCAAAAAATGTCAATCCCGCCCGACTGAGAAAAAAAGGACAAAAGTTTGTATAGTTTGCACAGCCGGGGTGAAAAATCGTCCTGCGCACGCCGATTGACAACAGCCCGGCAGAACAGTATACTAGAAATGTACCAGAGCAGTTTCTCCGGCAGATGGGCCGGAACACGATAAAAGGAGGCTTTCCTATGATTCGCAAGCGTATTCTTTCCCTGCTGGTCTGCGCCACCCTGCTGTGCGGCGTGCTGGCAGGCTGCAGCACCTCTTCCGGCAGCACTGCCGCTTCCAGCTCTTCCGCTTCTGCAAGCGAGAGCATCCCCTCTTCCACCGTGACCGCCGACACTGGCAAGGTGGGCCCGCTGGACGCAGGCGAGAATTCCCTGTTCTCCCTCTCTGACCCGGACGATGCCTTTGCCCCCTGCCTCGGCTGGGGCCCCGGCGTGTCCGGCTGCTCGCTGAAATCCGTCATCGCGGCGGCTTCCCTGCTGAAATGGGCCGATGGCTGCAACATGAGCATCCAGCCGGTCAGCGACATCAAAGCTGCCTATACCCAGTGGTTCGACAGCCTGAGCGCCGATGACCAGCAGAGCTTTGCCGATGCCTGGCCGCTCATCAAGGCCGATGCCGAGACCCTGCTGACCGACAAGGACAGCATGACCGGCCGCATCGAGGATGCCGGTCTGGATGCCAAAGAGCTGCCCGGCTGTTCCGAGGAAAACTGGAAAGCCCTGGCCGATGTCATTGATGTACTGGTCCCGGCTTCCAGCGAGTATTGATCGTTCCGTCTGCCCCTGAATGCATAAGACATAAAAATAAGCCCGACGTTGTCGGGCTTATTTTTATGTTCAGATTTTCTTCAAGGTGTACTGGCGGGTGCCCATGCCGATCTTTTCGGCCTGCTCCAGCGTTGCCTTCCACTCGACATTGGGGTTGGAATCCTTGAAGTTGTCGTGGTGGCAATTCCAGCCGGGCTTTGCAAGGTTCTGGCCCAGCTGACTGTTGGGCAGGGGCTGTGCGTTCAGGCAGGCATCGGCACAGGCCTGATCCAGCGCCACGGGGTCAAAGGAGGCGAACATGCCGATATCCGGCAGGATGGGGGCATCGTTCTCGCCGTGGCAGTCACAGTTGGGGCTGATATCCTGCACCAGGCTGATGTGGAAGCAGGGGCGGTCTGCACAGACGGCGGCGGCGTACTCTGCCATCTTGCGGTCCAACTCCTCGTTGGCGCTGCTGTCGATGGAATAGATGGCATCGAAGTTGCAGGCACCGATGCAGCGGCCGCAGCCCTTGCACTTTTCGTAATCAATGACCGCCTTGTTGTTCTCGTTGTAGCGGATGGCATCGGAGCCGCACTCTTTGGCGCAGCGGTGGCAGCCGCGGCAGAGTTCCTCCTGCACGGCGGGCTTACCGGAGGAGTGCTGCTCCATCTTGCCCGCACGGGAACCGCAGCCCATGCCGATGTTCTTGATGGCTCCGCCGAAGCCGGTCGCTTCGTGGCCCTTGAAGTGGGTCAGGCTGATGAAGATGTCGGCATCCATAATGGCGCGGCCGATCTTGGCAGTCTTGCAGTATTCGCCGTTGGGCACAGGCACCTCAAGCTCATCGGTACCGCGCAGGCCATCGCCAATGATGATCTGGCAGCCGGTGGTCATAGGCCAGAAGCCGTTTTCCTGCGCGCAGCTCAGGTGCTCCAGCGCGTTCTTACGGCTGCCCGGGTACAGCGTGTTGCAGTCGGTCAGGAAGGGCTGACCGCCCTGCTCCTTGCACAGGTCTGCCACTACCTTGGCGTAGTTCGGGCGCAGGAAGGCCAGGTTGCCCAGCTCGCCAAAGTGCATCTTGATGGCCACGAACTTGCCGTCCATATCAATGCTCTTGATGCCCGCCGCAATGCACAGGCGGCGCAGTTTTTCGGTCAGGCTGGTGCCCACAGGACACCGGAAGTCGGTGTAATATACAGTCGATGCTTCCATAGGGATCTCCTCCGTTTTTGACAATTTCAGGCGCGGCACTTTCCCGCTGCCGGGTTCTCTCTTTATGGCTCCAGTATAGCACAAGGCCGGGGCCGGTGCAATTGCCCCAGGGCGCAAAAAAGCCGCCCGGGCGGGCGGCTAGGGTGTTTGGGGAGCAATTTACGCAATGGCGGTGATGGCGGCCACGGCCAGGACAATCAGACCCAGCACGATGCGGTAGAGGCCGAAAAACTTGAAGTTATGGCGCTTGACGTAATCCATCAGGAAGCGGATGGCGGCAAGGCTGACCACAAAGGCGACCACGCAGCCCACCACGAGAACAGCGATCTCAGTGCCGGTCATCGCAGCGCCGGAGAGGACGAACTTGACCACCTTGAGCAGGGATGCGCCCGCCATAACCGGGATGGCGAGGAAGAAGGTGAACTCGGCCACGCAGGCACGGGACAGACCCAGCAGCAGGCCGCCCACAATGGTGGCACCGGAGCGGGAGGTGCCGGGGATGATGGCCAGCATCTGCCACACGCCGACGATGAAAGCTTCGCGGTAGGTGATCTGTTCCAGCCGGGTGACATGCGGGGCGGTGCGGCGGTTCTCCACAAGGATGAAGAGGACACCGTACAGGATCAGCATGGCGGCGACTGTAATGTAATTGTAGAAGCGGGTCTCAAACCAGTCGTCCAGCGGGCTGATGATGAGCACCGGGATGGTGGCGGCCACTACCTTGAACCAGAGCTGCCAGACGGCAGGTTTGGAGCAGACACGGCCATGGCGCAGGCCGAAGGGCCAGAGCTTATTCCAGAACAGCACCACCACAGCCAGAATGGCACCCAGCTGGATGACCACGCGGAACATGGACATAAACTCCTCGCTGGCGTTGAACTTGACCACCTGCTCCACCAGGATCATGTGGCCGGTGGACGAGATGGGCAGCCACTCGGTGATGCCCTCCACAATGCCCATCAGGATGGCTTTCAGTATTTCAAGAAACATGGGTTCTCCTCCCTGCAAAGCGGCACAGGCGCTCTGCACACATTCAGATTGGGTTCGCTTTCCAGTATATCATATTGTGAGAGTCTGCGCACGAAAAATCACAAATTTTATACAGGAGCACTGTCTGCTTTTTCTGTATTTATCTGCCGCCGGAAATATGCTATACTGGACACAACGTTTTTCCCTGTGTTTCCTTCTGACACGGAATGCCGGGCCAGATAAAAACAGATTTTGAACAATGAGGTGACATCCATGAATATTCTGGTGATCGGCTGCGACCAGGTGGGCGCGGCACTGGTGCGGGATCTGGAACGCATCGGCCATGATATTTCCCTGATCGAAAAGGACCCCGAGCAACTCAAGCGGCTGGACAGCTTTGATGATTATTCCTTTTGCGGCACAGCCCTTGTGGGCGACCCCACCGATCCCGACATCCTCAAGCAGGGCGGCGTGGAGAACTGCGACGCGGTGGCCGCTGTGAGCGAGGATGACTCCGTGAACCTGATGGCTGCACAGATCGCAAAGAACATCTTCCGGCGCGAAAAGGTCATCTGCCGCGTCTCTGACCCGCATTTGCAGGTGCTCTATCACAAGACCTACGAGCTGGACACGATCTGCCCCACCATCCTGACAGAGCAGGCAGTGTTCCGTGCGCTGGCGAAGTGAGGAGTAAAACCTCTCAGTCTCGCATCCGCTCGACAGCTCCCCTAGTAGGGGAGCCCTTGGCAAAATCGGAAACTTTCCCTGACTGCCAAGGCCTCTCCTACTAGGAGAGGTGGCATTGCGAAGCAATGACGGAGAGGTTGTACCAAGGATCACTTATTCCTCTTCGATTCGCCGAACGGCTTCCTTAATGACGGAATACGAAAATCCCCGCCGCTGCAGGGCCGCAATGACCAGATCCCTGCGGCCCGCTTCCAGCTTTTTGCGGTAATGCCCTTCCACCAGAGCGGCGGCGGCTTCCAGTTCCGGGTCCTCGCCAGAAACATCGGGGGTGTAAACAGCATCCAGCGCCTGCTGGATCTCGCCTGCGGCCAGGCCCTTCTGCCGCAGATTCTGGGCAGCGGCGCGGCGGCTCTTTTTTGCCGCCAGCAGGGCGTGGGCACGGGTCTCGGCATAGCGGGCATCGTTGATATACTCCCGCTGCACCATCTCTGCCACCACGGCGGCACTGGTCTGCTGGGTATAGCGGCGGTTCAGCCGCTCATACAGCTGGCCCGAGGAAAGCTCCTGCCCGGCCAGCAGCTCCATGGCCCGGGTGCGGGCCTTGGCGGCATCGGTAGATTTTTCCTCTTCGGCCAGCGGGCGGCGGCCACGGCTGTAAAAGGCCATTTACTCTTCCACCATGATATCCAGCTCACTCTCGCTGCTGCGGGCGGGAGCCTTGACCACCGGCTCCTTTGCTGTGGCAGGAGCTGCCGGTTCCCCCTCTGCAGGGGCGGCAGCAGCCTTGCCCCCCGGGCGGCGGGTGGCATAGAGCTTGTCGGCATTGGCGCGCACCTGACCCTCGATATCGTTGGCGATCTCGGGGTTATCGCGCAGGAACTGCTTGGCATTGTCGCGGCCCTGACCCAGGCGGATATCGCCGTAGTTGAACCATGCACCGCTCTTCTGAACGATGCCCAGCTTGACACCCAGATCGATGAGCTCACTCATCTTGGAGATGCCCTCGCCGAACATGATGTCGAACTCAGCCTCACGGAACGGAGGAGCCACCTTGTTCTTGACGATCTTGGCGCGGGTGTGGTTGCCGATGAACTGGCCGGAAGAATCCTTCAGGCCCTCCACGCGGCGGATATCGATGCGGACAGAGGAATAATACTTCAGGGCGCGGCCGCCGGTGGTGACCTCGGGGTTGCCGTAGACCACGCCGACCTTTTCACGCAGCTGGTTGATGAAGATGCAGACGGTGTTGGTCTTGCCGATGACGCTGGTCAGCTTGCGCATGGCCTGGCTCATCAGGCGGGCCTGCAGGCCCACATGGCTGTCGCCCATCTCGCCCTCGATCTCGGCGCGGGGTACCATAGCGGCAACAGAGTCCACAACGATGGCATCAATGGCACCGGAGCGCACCAGCGCCTCGCAGATCTCCATGGCCTGCTCACCGGTATCGGGCTGGCTGACCAGCAGGTTGTTGATGTCCACACCCAGCGCCTCGGCATACACAGGGTCCAGCGCGTGCTCCACGTCGATGAAGGCAACATCGCCGCCCTTCTTCTGGGCTTCGGCCAGAACATGCAGGGCCAGCGTGGTCTTACCACTGGATTCAGGGCCGTACACCTCAATGATGCGGCCCCGGGGCACGCCGCCCACGCCCAGTGCCAGATCCAGGCCGATGCTGCCGGTCGAGATGGCATCCACCTGCATGGCGGCGTTGTCGCCCAGCTTCATCACAGCGCCCTTGCCGAACTGCTTCTCGATCTGGGCCAGTGCCGTGGCCAGCGCATCCTTCTTGGCACCGGGATCGGTCTTCTGGGTCGCCGGGGCAACGTTGTTGTTCTGATTTTTTGCCATAGTGTCATGCTCCTTTGTCATCTGTTCCCGGCGCGGTGCGGCCAAACGCAGGCGCGGGCATTCCAATTCTTTCGGTACTAGTATAACACATTTTACAGATATTACAACAGGAAGTTGTAGATATTTTTATTGTTTTCTCGCCATCACACAGCGGTCATTACCGCCAAAGTCTTTTCTGCACACGATATCCGTCCACCCGTTGGCGGCAAGCAGAGCCGTTACAGCTTCCCGCTGCTGCCAGCCGATCTCCAGGGCAAGGGCACCGCCGGGGCGCAGAGCTTTCTGGTAGTGTTCCGCAATGGCGCAGTAAAATACCAGCCCATCCTCCCCCGCTTCCAGCGCCATGGCAGGCTCCTGCGCCACCTCGGGCTGCAGCGCACCCATCTCGGCGGATGTCAGGTAAGGCGGGTTCGACACAATAAGGTCGAGCTGCCCCTCCGGCAGGGTCTGCCAGTAGGTGAACAGATCTCCCTGCACCGGGGTGATGGTCAGTACCGGGGAGAGATGGGCGTTCTGCTCCAGATAGCGGTATGCCGCATGGCTCTTCTCCAGACTGATGACCTGTGCCGCCGGGCAGAAGCGCTTCACGCCCAGCCCCAAACAGCCCGTGCCGGCACAGAGGTCGAGCACCCGGGGTGCCTCCACCCCAGCCAGCATTCCGGCGGCGGCTTCGGCCACCACCTCAGTATCGGCCCGGGGGCAGAGCACGCCGGGGCCGACAGCCAGCTCAAAGTCGAGGAAGGGCCAGCTGCCGCAAAGGTACTGCAAAGGCTCCCGGGACGCGCGGCGGGCCGTCAGGGCTTCCAGCCGCTCTGCCTGCTCTGCGCCCAGCGGAGCATCGGCAAGGCGGGCATCCCCGCCCGCTGCCAGCCGGAAGAGCTCGGCCGCGTCAAAATCCGCGTCGGGGCAGCCTGCGGCGCGCAGGCGTGCCTCCACCTCCCGGACTGCTGCCCGGGGCAGCATCCCTGCGGTTACCATCTGCCGTCCTCCGGGTCCTCGGGCAGGACCGGTGTGACGGCGGCAATGGCCACCTCGATCATGCTGTCGTCCGGCTCAAACACGGTCAGATGCTGCACCCAGATGCCGGGCTGCCGGATGATGCGGGTCGCAATGTTGTCCGACCGGCCGCACCACTTGAGCAGCTCGTAGCTGATGCCCATGACCAGCGGCAGCAGCAGCAGCTTGAAGAGCACCCGCAGGCCGATGCTGCCCCAGGGCAGCACGCTGTACAGGAATACGCTCACGATGACCACCAGGATCAGGAAGCTGGTGCCGCAGCGCGGGTGGAAGCGGGTATACTTGCGCACATTCTCCACCGTAAGGGGGTCGCCTGCCTCGTAGCAGGCAATGGTCTTGTGCTCGGCCCCGTGGTACTCGAACACCCGGTGGATCTCCTTCATTTTGGAGATGCCCACCATATAGGTCAGGAAGATGCCCACCTTGAGCACCGCTTCCAGCACCACCTTGGCCCAGCGGCCCAGCGTGACAAAATGGTTCACGCCGCCCACGATAAGGGTGGGCAGAACGGTAAAGAGCAGGATGGCCAGCAGCCCGCCCAGAACGGCTGCGCAGGCCAGCAGAGCGTCCTCGGCCTTTTTGCCCAGATGCTCCCCTACCCACTTTTCAAAAGCGGTCTCTTCCTCTTCGGGGTCGTAGTCATCGCCCATGCTGACCTGGGCCGAGTACATCATATAGCGGTAACCCATGATCAGGCTTTCGATCATGGAAATCGCTCCCCGCACCAGCGGGATCTTTGTCCAGATGCCATGGGTAGGCGTGGGCTCGGTCTTGGTCTCGATGGTGCCGTCCGGCTTGCGCACGGCGCAGCAGATGAGCTTGGGGCCGCGCATCATGATGCCTTCCATCAGGGCCTGCCCGCCTACACTGGTCTTGAAACGTTCCTTGTTGGGTTGATTCATTGGGTTCTCCTTACGGTTTTTACTTTCCCTCTATTGTAACACCGAAATGTGACAAAATCTCATTTACGCCTTATGATAAAGCGGCAGGCCCAGGGTGACCACCGTACCCCGGCCCAATGTGCTCTGGATGTCCATGGTGCCGTCCAGCGCGGTCATGATGGAATCCACCAGTGCCAGACCGATGCCGCTGCCGCGCACGGCGTTGCTGCCCTTGTAGAACTTGGTCTTGACGTTTTCCAGATCTTCCGGCGGGATGCCCCGACCCTGATCCAGGATCTCCACAAAGGCCTTGTATTCCCCTGCCCACAGCTTGACCGTGATGCGGCCGCCGGGGGCAGAATATTTGATGGCGTTGTCCAGAATGTTGATGAACACCTGCCGCAGGCGGTCGGGGTCGGCATACACCGGGATCATCTCTTCCGGCTCGGTGTAGCTCAGGATCAGTCCTTCGCGCTGGATGCGTGCCTCGCAGAACAGCACCGCGTCGGTGAGCTCTGCCACCAGATCCAACGGGCGGCACTCCATGCGCAGGCGGCCATTCTGCAGACGGCTGAAGTCCAGCAGCTCCTCCACCATGTTGTACAGACGGCCCGTCTCGTTGTTGATGATCTCCAGCCCCTTGCGGTAGTTCTCATCCGTGGGATCATCCAGCGTGCGCAGGGTCTCCACCCAGCCCCGGATGGAAGTAAGCGGCGTGCGCAGCTCGTGGGAGACCGAACTGATGAACTCGTTCTTCATCTTTTCGGTCTCTTCCAGCCCTTCCGCCATCCGGTTGATGGTGCCGCGCAGACGGTCCACCTCGTCCCGGGCGTCACCGTTCACCGGCAGGCGCACGTCGAACTCGCCGCGGGCGATGTCGGCGGCAATGCGCTCCACCTGCCCCAGCGGCACCACGATGCTGCGCACAAAATACAGGCCGGTCAACACGCTGAACACCAGAATGGCCGCCACCACCACGAGACTGGCAAAAAAGGCGTTCTGGATCTGCCGTTCGATCAGGGTCAGGCTGGTGACCAGCCGCAGGGCGGCCACATCCTCGGCGGCATAGGGCACCAGATAGCACGCCGCCATGACCACCTCGCCGGACTCGGTGCGGTACACCGCCATGCCCAGCCCGTCGGCGGCGTCCTGCGCCTGCACAAAGTCCAGGTTATTTACGATGCCGTCGGCATCGGTGCCGCTGGAGGATGCAATGACCCCGCCATAGCTGTCCAGCAGCATGAATTCGTACTTATCCTTGTCGGAATACTGTTCCACCATGCGCCGCAGCGCCATGCTGCGGTTGGCCGCCGCACTGTAGACCATGTCGGCAGTGTAGACCTTCAGCTGACCGGTCACCGAGGAAAAGCGCCGGTACATGGTCTGCTGCACGCTGTTGTAGTAGCTGCGGGTGTAGCTGTGCAGAAACATCGCCTCGGCCAGCAGCACCAGAAGCACCGTAATGAGCAGATTGCCCCGCAGCCAGCGCCGCGTGATCCCGCTTCGCATTTTGCTTTTCCTCCTTTCCATTTATATTGGCGTTTGCCAAAGCCGTCACTCTTCCCAGCGGTAGCCGTAACCCCAGACCGTCATGATGTGGGTGGGGTGGCTGGGCTCGTCCTCTACTTTCATGCGCAGGCGGCGGATGTTCACGTCCACGATCTTCACATCGCCGAAGTAGTTCTCGCCCCATACGCCCTTCAGGATCTTTTCACGCACCAGCGCGATGCCCGGGTTGCGGAAGAACAGCTCCATGATCTGGAATTCCACCTGGGTCAACTCGATGGGCTGACCGGCCTTCAGCAGCACACGGCGGTTCTCGTCCAGCACAAAGTCCCCGCTGGTCAGGGTGCCCAGCTCCTTGGCGGGATCCTGCTCTTCCTCACTCTCGGCCCGGTGCACCCGGCGGCAGAGCGCCTCCACACGGGCCAGCAGCTCGCTCACACTAAAGGGTTTGGTCATGTAATCGTCGGCACCGATGGACAGGCCCCGGATCTTGTCCTGCTCCTGCCCCTTGGCGCTGAGGATGATGATGCCGATCTTCTGGTCGGTGCGGCGGATCGTTTCGCAGAGCGAAAAACCGTTCATGCCCGGCAGCATCACATCCAGAATGGCCGCATCGCAGCCGGGCTTCTTGGCCAGCAGCGGCAGGGCGGCCTCGGCGCTCTCGGCCTCCACGGCTTCCATTCCGGTAAGCCGCAGGTTCAGTGCGATCATCTCACGGATATTGGCTTCATCTTCCACCACAAGCACTCGTACCATGGTCTTTCCTCCGTTTTCAATTCAGCAGATACAACGCGTTTGACAGGCTGTAATCCGCGTCCTGGATCTCCACATCCGGGGCCAGCCGGGCCTGCATCTGGCGCGACGCCACAATGCCCAGTTTGGTCCACCCGGTAGAGCTGGCCGCAGTCTGGGCCAGCCGTACCGTCATGACCGGCTGGTCCTCGTCCACGGTGCGCAGCTCCACCGCGCCGTCGTATTGTTCGCTGTCGGTAAGTTTGAGGTTGCCCTCCCACTCGGTGGGCAGCTCGATGTAGCAATTCGTTTCCTCATCCAGCAGACCAAAGCTCTTTTCCGGCCTGCGGCTGGTGTAGTCCATCCAGACGATAAAGTCCATGCGGCGGCTCTGGCTCAGGTTCAGCAGGCCCGCCTCGTCCGGCTGGGTGGGGATCTCCACGATGCCGTCTCCGTCCAGATCGCAGCTCACCAGTGTGGACACATTGCGCAGAGATGCCTCATACAGCTCATCGGCACTGATCTGGGACGCCTGCACCATCTGCTGGGTGCTCTCATCGAAACGGAGCAGCACACTGGCCAGATTGTTGCCGGAAATGCCCGTCCAGCCGTCCAGCACCAGATAATTGCGCCGGTCGGAGCCAAGACCGGCCGCCACCGATGCACAGCCGGAAAAGCGGTCGGCCGAAAGGCCCATGACGGCAGCCTGCCGGAACCCGCCTTCCTTGTCCACGGTAAGCAGTTCGATCTGCACGCCGCCGTCCTCCTGGGTAGACATCAGGATCAGATCCTGACTGCCGCCGCCGGTGATGTCCTCCACCAGATATTGCTCATAGGACTGCTCCAAAATGGTGGAGAGCTGCCCGTCGTTGTAGGCATACACGGCCAGATAGTGGTCGCCCTGTGCGGCCACATAACCCACCACCAGCTGGCAGTCATCCCCTGCGCGGAGCTGGGCCAGCCGCACGTTCTCCACCGTATCGGCCAGACCCTCCACGCTCTGGCGCACCTGCCACGCTCCGGTGTCATCCCGCTGCAGAATGGCAATGCACACGTTCGTGCTCTGGGCCGTGGTGTACAGCACGGCTGCATCCTGCTGGCCGTCGCCGTCCAGGTCCTGCAAAAGAAAAGGTGACAGCAGCTCGCCCTGCATGGGGTACTTGAGCTGCGCACTCTCGCCCAGCCAGTCGTTCAGGGCCGTCTGCACCGCGCCATAGTCACCGGACAGACGCGGGGCACGCAGCAGCTCTTCCACCTGCAGGTTCTCTCCGGGCAGAGCATTGCAGCCCGCCAGCAGAACACTGACCAACAACAGAGCCAGTGCATGCCGGAAATGGCGGAATATTTTCAACCGGATCTCCTCCCTTCGTGGAAAATGCAGCCGCCAGCGGCAGCCAAAAATACGCTATTGTCAGTATACCACGCCAGCCCCACTCTGCCAAGTGGCGTTGTTGCGAAAAAGTCTCTGCGCCAGCCACTCTTCCGGGGACGCAAAAAAGCCCTCCCCCATTGCTGGGAAAGGGCTTTTGTCAACCGTTTATACAGTCAGAGCAGGATCAGACGAGCTCCAGAACTGCCATCTCGGCAGCGTCGCCTCTGCGGGGGCCGATTTTAACAATTCTTGTGTATCCGCCGTTTCTGTCAGCGTACTTCGGAGCAATTTCATCAAACAGCTTTTTAACAACATCCTCTTTTGTGATGTACGTCAAAGCATTTCTGCGTGAATGCAGTGTGTTTGTTTTGCCCAAAGTTATCATTTTTTCAGCAGTGCTTCTTACTTCCTTAGCCTTTGAAACAGTTGTTTCGATTCTGCCGTTTTCAAGCAGTGAGGTTGTAAGATTTTTCAGCATAGCAATACGCTGGTCGGTAGGTCTGCTGAACTTTCTGTTTATAGCCATTTGTTTGTACCTCCTTTATCAGTAAATATCCCGAACCGTTTCAGAGAAAACTATTCCTCTTCAACAGCCAAATCCATGTCAAAGCTGTGAAGCTTCTGAATAACCTCTTCCAAGGACTTTCTGCCAAGGTTTCTGACCTTCATCATATCTTCCTCGGTCTTATTGGTTAAATCCTCAACGGTATTAATTCCGGCGCGCTTTAAGCAATTGTAGGAACGAACGGAAAGGTCCAGCTCCTCAATCGTCATCTCCAGTGCCTTCTCACGGCCCTGGTCGTCGTTGTCCACCATGATCTCGGTCTCGCCGGTCTCATCGCAGAGGTTCACGAACAGGTTCAGGTGCTCGGTCAGCACGCGGGCCGCCAGGCTCAGGGCCTCCTGCGCATTGCAGGTGCCGTCGGTCCAGACTTCCATAATCAGCTTATCGAAGTCGGTGATCTGGCCCACACGGGTACGATCCACCGTGTAGTTGACCTTGAGGACGGGGGTGTAGATGCTGTCCACAGGCAGGGTGCTGATGTCGTTCTTCTCAATCAGCGCCTGCTTGTTCTTCTCAGCAGGAACATAACCGCGGCCCTTGTCAAAGGTCAGCTCCATGACCAGCTTAGCGCCCTCGCCCAGGGTGGCAATGTGCCACTCGGGGTTCAGGATCTCGAGGTCGTCGCCGCCCTTGATGGTGCCGGCAGTGACCTCGCAGGGGCCGACGGCCTCCACGCGGACGGTCTTGGGGGCTTCGCCGTAGATCTTGGCAGCGATGCCTTTGAGGTTCAGGACGATTTCGGTGACATCCTCACGCACGCCCTCGATGGTGGTGAACTCATGCACCACACCGTCGATCTTGACGCTGGTGACAGCCACACCGGGCAGAGAGGACAGAAGCACACGACGCAAGCTGTTGCCCAAGGTCGTGCCGAAGCCGCGCTCGAGGGGCTCGACGACGAACTTACCGTAGCGGCCATCCGGGGAAAGGGCAGCCGTTTCGATCTTGGGGCGTTCGATCTCCATCATAAAAACCCTCCTTGTTAAGCCGGTGCCCAAAGGCACCGGTTCGGTTGGAAAAATCGTAGAAAACAGTTAAGAGGATTACTTGGAGTACAACTCGACGATGAGGTGCTCTGCGATGGGCACATCGATGTCCTCACGAACGGGCAGCTTGGTGACAGTGCCCTTCAGGGCGTTCTTGTCACGCTCCAGCCAGGAGGGCAGCAGCACGACAGGAGCCTCCTCGCCCAGCAGCTTGCTGAACTTGACGGAGGAACGGCTGGACTCGATGACTTCGATCACATCGCCCGCCTTGACCTGGTAAGAGGGGATGTTGACACGCTTGCCATTGACAGTGAAGTGGTTGTGGGAAACCAGCTGGCGGGCGTCGCGGCGGGTCTTGGCAAAGCCCAGACGGTAGACGACGTTGTCGAGACGGCGCTCAACGAGGACCAGCAGGTTGACACCAGTCTGGCCGGGCATGCGGGAGGCCTTCTCGTAGTAGGTATGGAACTGGTTCTCCAGGATACCATAGACGAACTTGACCTTCTGCTTCTCGTTCAGCTGGGTGGCGTACTCGCTCTTCTTCTTTCTCATCTGGCCGCCGGGGTTACGATTGGTGGTCTTTTTGCCATAACCCATAACAGCAGGAGAAATGCCGAGAGCACGGCAGCGCTTAGCGATAGGTTGGGTATTCTTAGCCATATCTCATGTTCTCCTTTCAATCAAACGCGGCGGCGTTTGGGCGGGCGGCAGCCATTGTGGGGGATGGGGGTCACGTCACGGATCATGGTGACCTCCAGGCCGGTTGCCTGCAGGGCGCGGATGGCGCTCTCACGGCCGGAACCGGGGCCCTTAACGTAGACCTCAACGGTCTTCATGCCATGCTCGATGGCGGCCTTGGCAGCGACCTCAGCAGCGCTCTGCGCAGCGTAAGGAGTGCTCTTACGGGAGCCACGGAAGTTCAGCGCACCAGTGCTGCACCAGGAAACGGTGTTGCCCTGGGTGTCGGTGATGGTCACGATGGTATTGTTAAAGGTGCTCTGGATGTGAGCAGCACCGGCGCTGATATTCTTGCGCTCTTTTTTCTTAGTGCGGGTTTTTGCCGCAGTAGCTTTGTTAGCAGCCATGTCTCAGTTCCTCCTTACTTCTTTTTGTTAGCGACAGTGCGCTTGGGACCTTTGCAGGTACGCGCATTGGTCTTAGTGCGCTGGCCGCGGCAGGGAAGACCCTTGCGATGGCGCACACCACGGTAGCACTGGATCTCGGTCAGACGCTTGATGTCAAGCGCGACGTTACGGCGCAGGTCGCCTTCCACCATGATGTTGTTTTTGTCGATGTAGTCACGGATCTTGGCCTCTTCATCAGCGGTCAGATCCTTGACGCGGGTATCAGGGTTAATTCCGGTACCGGCGAGAATCTCGTCGGCAGTGGACTGGCCAATGCCGTAAACATAAGTCAGACCAACCTCGATCCGCTTCTCGCGAGGCAGATCAACACCAGCAATACGTGCCATAAAGCACCTCCATTAGTAACATCCCATGTCCTGGTCGGGGCCTGCGCCGGGAATCTACGCACTTGGCCCCCAAGCGTTTTGGGTACGGTTTCCGCGGAATGCTCCGCGGACCTTTAGCCCTGACGCTGCTTATGCTTCGGATTGGCGCAGATGATCATCACGCGGCCTTTGCGCTTGATGACCTTGCACTTCTCGCAAATGGGTTTCACGGAAGGTTTTACCTTCATGATGTTAACCTCCTTTATAACACAAGGCGCTTCTTACTTGGAACGCCAGGTGATCCGGGCTTTGGTCAGGTCGTAGGGAGACATTTCCATCGTGACCTTGTCGCCGGGCAGGATGCGGATGAAGTTGGTCCGCAGCTTGCCGGAAATGTGAGCCATAACCACATGGCCGTTGGGCTTACCCTCTTTGTTGAGGAGTTCAACCTTGAACACAGTGTTGGGCATGGCCTCCCGAACGATACCTTCTACTTCGATGACATCTTCTTTAGACAAGCTGATTGCCTCCTTGAAGGGTTCCGTCAGTTCTGCGCCGCGTCATAGGCGCGGATCGCATCCCTGAGTTGTTGATCGCTTTTCAGAAGCTCGTTCTCAAGAACGGTGGTCGTAGGTGCAACGTGCTGCTTCTTTTTGCGCTTGGGGTTGTCCAGCTTGCGCAGGTCCCCGTCCGCGAGCAGAAGCATCTGTTCTTCCACAGCCAGAACAGCCAGTGTGCGGGTCTTATCCCGCCCGGCTTTCGAGCGGACCAGTTGACCTTTTACAAAGTCCATCCGGGTTCCTCCCAGCCGTGGGTCAGGACCTCGGCGCCAGCCGTGGTGATGGCCATGGTGTGCTCAAAGTGAGCCGCCAGGCCGCCGTCACACGTTTTGACCGTCCAGCCGTCCTTCAGCGTCTTTACCGCGTACTTGTACTGGCATACCATCGGCTCAACGGCAATGCACATGCCCGGCACCAGACGCGGACCGCGTCCGGCATTGCCGAAGTTCGGGACCTCCGGGTCCTCGTGCAGCTCCTTGCCGACACCGTGGCCGACGAAGGTACGCACGACGGAGAAGCCGTTCTCCTCGACATAGGACTGTACAGCGTGACCGATATCCCCTACCCGATTGCCGCCGCACGCCATCTCAATGCCGCGATGCAGGCTTTCTTTGGTAACATCCAGCAGCCGCTGGGCCTCGAGGTCGATCTTGCCGCACGCATAGGTGCAGGCATTATCGCCGTTGAAGCCGTCGATCTTGCAGCCGGTGTCGATCGAGACGATGTCGCCGGGGCGGATCTGCTGCTGTTTGTTGGGGATGCCGTGAATGACCGTGTCATTCACGCTGATGCACGCCGTGGCCGGGAAGCCGTACAGGTGCAGGAAATTGGGTCTTGCACCGTGGCGCACGATAAAGTCATAGATGATTTTGTCGATCTCTGCGGTAGTGATACCGGGTTCAATCGCTTCGCCGCCAGCCTTCAAGGCAGCAGCGCTGATCGCGCATGCCTTGCGCATTTTCTGCAGCTCGGCAGCGTTTTTGATTTGGATCATGGATGATTAAGCCTCCAAAAGCTTGAGAAGGAACGCAGTCGTGGCCTCGATGGAACCCTGGTCGGGTACCTCCACAAGCTTGCCGCGCTGGCGATAGAACTCGACCAGCGGCTCGGTCTGCTCGTGGTAAGCCTTCAGGCGATCCAGTACGGTGGCAGGCTCATCATCCTTGCGGATGGCAAGCTCACCGCCGCAGCGGTCACAAACGCCCTCTTTGGCACTGGGTTTGTTGACGATGTGGTAGCTGGCGCCGCATTTTGTGCAAACGCGGCGGCCGGACATGCGGCGGGTGATGGCCTCGTCGGGAACGATCAGGTTCACGACCTTGTCGATCTCCACGCCCATCTGCTCCAGGGCCTCGCCCTGGGCAATCGTGCGCGGCATACCGTCGAGGATAAAGCCCTTCGCGCAGTCAGGCTCGGCCAGGCGCTCCTTCACGATGCCGACGATCACGTCGTCAGGCACCAGAGCACCGGCGTCCATAAAGCCTTTTGCCTTTTTGCCCATCGGGGTGCCGTCCTTGACGGCGGCACGCAGAATGTTGCCGGTGGAAATGGTCGGGATGCCCAGCTTATCGCAGAGGATCTCTGCCTGGGTACCCTTGCCGGCGCCGGGGGCGCCCAAAAGGATCAGTTTCATCGCACATTCCCTTTCTCTTATTCCAAGAACCCTTTGTGGTAACGGGCGGTCATATAGCCTTCCAGAGAACGGCCGGTCTCAAGCGCCACACCCACGACGATCAGCAGCGTAGTACCACCCAGCTGGATGGAGGTGCCGGTGATGTTGCCGAGGATGATGGGGAAGCCTGCCACGATGGCCAGGAAGACCGCGCCGATCAGAGTGATCTTGGACAGGGTCTTCGTGATGAAATCGCTGGTGGGCTTGCCCGGACGGATGCCGGGGATGGTGCCGTTGTTCTTACGGAGCTGGTTGGCAATGTCCACGGGGTTGTACTGGATCGCAACGTAGAAGTAGTTGAACGCAACGATCAGCAGCACATAAACGATGAGGTAAAGAGCGCTGTTGTAATTGAACACGCTGAAGAAAGCGTACAGCGCCGGATGCGAGGAAGCATCCAGATTGATGAACCGGAAGATCAGACCGGGCAGGCTGCACAGCGTCGAGGCAAAGATGATGGGCATAACGCCGGTCATGTTGACCTTGATGGGGATGTAGCTGGCCTGACCGCCGTACATCTTGCGGCCCATAACGCGCTTGGCATACTGGACCGGAATGCGGCGCTCCGCGTTCGTCAGGATGACGACGAAGAGCACAGCGACCAGGGCCAGAACGACCAGCAGGGGCAGCATGATGTAGAAGAACGGCTCACCGTTCTGGGCGCGGGCCAGGATGTTGGTCGTAGCAGTGTAGATGCTGGACCAGCGGGCCACGATGCCTGCGAAGATCATCAGCGAGAGACCGTTGCCGATACCCTTGGAGTCGATCTGGTTGCCCATCCAGGTGCAGAGCTGAGAGCCCGCCGTGAAGGACAGCACGATAACGACTGCGCTGAAGATGCCCGCAAAGCCCTCCGTGTAGGACAGAGCGCCCATATTGCGGATGATGAAGTAGTAGCCGATGGACAGCATCAGACCGATGCCCGCGCCAACATAGTTGGTGATGCGGCGCATCTTGCGCTGGCCCTCCTCACCTTCCTTGGCGAGGTTTTCCAGATACGGAATGGCTACCGCCAGCAGCTGCATAATGATGGAGGCATTGATGGCGGGCTGCACACCCAGGGCGAACAACGTGCATTCGCTCAGAGCGCCGCCGCTCATCATGTTCAGGTACTCCAGCATATCGCCGTTGCCGCCGGCGAACATCGAGGTAAGTGCGCCTGCGCTGATGTACGGCACAGGGAGCGCACAGCCGAGACGGAACAGGACGAGGATCAGAAGGGTGAACAGAAGACGCTTGCGCAGATCTTCAATCTTCCATGCGTTACGGAAGGTTTCCAGCACCTTACATCACCTCAGCCTTCCCGCCTGCTTTCTCGATTTTTTCCTTGGCGGAGGCTGTATAAGCAGCGACCTTGACATTCAGAGCCTTGGTCAGCTCGCCATTGCCCAGCACCTTGACGCCGTCCAGCGTCTTGGAGATGATGCCGGCCTTCAGCAGTGCCTCGGTATCAACGGTAGCACCGGCCTCGAACTTCTCGAGGTCAGACACCTTGATGGTAACATACTTGGTTGCGAAAATGTTGTTGAAACCGCGCTTCGGCAGACGACGCTGCAGAGGCATCTGGCCGCCTTCGAAGCCAGCCTTCTTGACGCCGCTGCGGGCCTTCTGGCCCTTGTGGCCGAAGCCAGCGGTCTTGCCGTTGCCGGAACCAGCACCGCGGCCCTTGCGGGTCACGGCCTTACGGGCGCCGGCGGAAGCTTTCAGTTCGTGAAGTTTCATGCTTGCACCTCCTTGCATTAGCCCTTGGTCACGACGACCAGGTGAGCGATCTTGGCGATCTTGCCCTGGGTAGCCGCGTTGTCGGGCTGCTCGGTAACCTCACCGGGGCGGTTCAGGCCCAGGGAGTGCGCAACGGCGATCTGCTCTTTGCCGCGGCCGATCAGGCTCTTGGCGAGACGAATGGTAACTTTCTCCATTGTGGTACCCTCCTTAGCCCAAGATCTCGGCAACGGTCTTGCCGCGCTTAGCAGCGACGCTCTCGGCGTCGGTCAGGCCGCACAGGCCTGCGAAGGTAGCAGCAGTGACGTTGATGGGGTTGTTGGAACGCAGGCTCTTGGCGCGGATGTCCTTGATGCCGGCGCACTCGAGCACGGCACGGACGGGGCCGCCGGCCAGAACGCCGGTACCGGGGGCAGCGGGACGCATCAGGACGCGGCCTGCGCCGTACTCGCCGACGATCTCGTGAGGAATGGTGGTGCCTTTCAGGCAGACCTTGCGCATGTTCTTCTTGGCAGCGCCCTCACCCTTGCGGATAGCCTCGGGAACCTCGCCGGACTTGCCGACGCCGTAGCCGATGTTGCCCTTGCCGTCGCCCACAACGATCAGAGCAGCGAACTTCATAACGCGGCCGCCCTTGACAGTCTTGGAAACGCGGTTGATGGAGACGACCTTGGTGATCATGCCGTCATCTTCTTGTCTTCTCTGCATGGCCATTGTATCTTCTCCCTCCTTACAGCTTCAGACCGGCCTCGCGGGCGCCCTCAGCGAGAGCCTGCACACGGCCGTGGTAAACGAAGCCGCCACGATCGTAGACGACCTCAGTGATGCCCTTCTCGAGGCACTTCTTGGCGATGTTCTCGCCAACCTTCTTAGCAGCTTCGACGTTGCCGCCGTAAGCGTTGAAATCTTTGTCCATGCTGGAAGCGCTGGCCAGGGTCACGCCCTGCTCATCATCGATGACCTGAGCGTAGATGTGCTTGGCAGAGCGGAAAACATCCAGACGGGGACGAGCAGCAGTGCCGCTGATCTTGCCGCGGACACGACGGTGGCGGCGCAGACGAGCAACGTTCTTATCAGCCTTGTTGACCATAATGTTTCTCCTCTCCTATTATTTACCCTTGCCGGCTTTGCCTTCCTTGCGGATGACATACTCGCCAACATAGCGGATGCCCTTGCCCTTGTACGGCTCGGGCGGGCGGACACCGCGGACCTCGGCAGCGAACTGGCCGACCTCCTGCTTGTCGATACCGGTGATGCTGAAATGCAGAGCATCCTTCAGCTCGATCTTGATGGTATCGGTGTCCTCAAACTCAACGGGATGAGAGAAGCCCAGGGTCAGGGTCAGCTTGCTGCCCTGCTTGGCGGCACGATAGCCGACGCCCTGAATTTCCAGATCCTTGCGGAAGCCCTCGGTAACACCGACGACCATGTTATGGATCAGGGTGCGGGTCAGGCCATGGAGGCTGCGTGCCTCCTTCTCGTCATTGGGGCGGGTAACCAAAATCTCATTGCCCTCGACAGCAACAGTCATCAGAGGATGAAATTTGGAATGCAGGGTACCCTTGGGGCCCTTAACGGTGATGGTGCGCTCGGCCTCATCGACCTTCACTTCCACACCGGCGGGAATGACGATGGGTTTTCTTCCAATTCTCGACATTGTCTATACCCCTTTCTTACCACACAAAGGCGAGAACTTCACCGCCGACGTGAGCAGCGCGGGCTGCCTTGTCGGTCATGACGCCTTTAGAGGTGGAGATGATTGCGGTGCCCAGGCCCTTCATGACCTTGGGCATATCCTCGCAGTTGGTGTAGATGCGCAGGCCGGGCTTGGACACGCGGCGCA
>ERZ824600.1170-NODE-1170-length-34252-cov-3.630611_pt1 | contig 34252 bp, 30 predicted proteins | sample MGYA00519933_ERZ824600 | MGnify/ENA primary metagenome ERZ824600 (study PRJEB31778, sample SAMEA3449178) | human gut metagenome | biome: human gut; feature: human-associated habitat; material: faeces | place: United Kingdom | collected 2010/2012 ... | reverse complement strand
TTCTGCTTATGTATTATACATTAAAAGCGAAAAATAATCTTTCAAGTTATTAAACTTAAGGACTTGAAAAGTTGGTGATTAAATGAATGTTCCTAAATTAAGATTTAAAGAGTTTAACGATGAATACAAAGTATGTAAATTAAAAAACGTTTCAGAAATTTATGATGGAACTCATAAAACCCCAAATTATGTTGATTATGGAGTCAAATTTGTCAGTGTAGAAAATATATATAACTTATTAAGTACAACCAAGTATATATCCGAAGCTGACTTTGATAAATATAAAATAAAACCTGAATATAATGATGTATTTATGTCAAGAATTGGCAATATAGGAACTTCTTCCGTGTATAAAAGTAATGCCAAACTTGCTTTCTATGTAAGTTTGGCATTATTAAGAACCAAAGATAAAGATATTTTAGTTCCAGATTATTTAAATCAGTATATTAAGAGTATATATTTTCAAAGAGAATTACATAATAGAACAATTCATGTTGCTTTTCCGAAAAAAATTAATACAGGAGAAATCGGAGAATGCAATTTAAATCTATGTTCAAAAGAAGAACAACTTAAGATAGCCTATTTTCTATCATTATTAGACAAAAAAATAGAACTGCAAACCAAGAAAATTGAAGACCTTAAGTTATTTAAAAAAGGACTATCTACTACTATTTTCAATAGTTTAAGAGACTTTGAGGAATATAAATTAGGCAAAATATGTAATATTACCACTGGTAAGCTAGATGCAAATGCCATGATAGACAATGGTAAATATAGATTTTACACTTGTGCCAAAGAATATAGTTTCATTGATAAATATGCTTTTGATACAGAGGCACTTTTAATTTCAGGAAACGGAGCATACGTTGGATATATACATTATTATAAAGGAAGGTTTAATGCATATCAAAGGACTTATGTGTTGGATAACTTTTCACAAAATATTCAATTTATAAAATGTTATTTGGACGAAAACTTAGCAAAAAGAATTAATTCAGAAAAAAAGGAAGGAAATACTCCTTATATTGTACTATCAACTTTGTCAGATATGGTAATTAAAATACCAAGTAAAGAAAATCAAATTAAAATTTCAAATATTAAAACTAAAGATAAAAGGTGTGACGAAATCAATAGTGATGGTTTGTATACTATTTATATTGGTGGTGGAACACCTTCTTTTATTAACGAAAAGCATATTAAAGACATTATGGAACTGATGCCAAATGCAAGCGAAGTTACTATAGAAGCCAACCCTGGAACTTTAACTTTTGAAAAGCTTTTAAGTTATAAAGATTCTAAAATTAACAGACTTAGTATAGGTCTTCAAACTGCCGACAATAGGATATTAAAGTTGATAGGAAGGATTCATACAGTGAAAGAATTTGAAGAAGCTTTTTATATGGCGAGAAAGGCTGGTTTTGATAATATAAATGTTGATTTGATGTTTGGACTTCCAACTCAAACTTTAGAAAATTTTAAAGATAGTGTTGAGTATGTCATAAACTTAAAGCCAGAGCATATTTCATCATATTCACTTATTTTGCATAACGATATTTTTAAAGATTTACCTAGTGAAGAAACAGAAAGGGATATGTACCATTATCTTGTTAATAGATTAAAAGAGGCTGGATATTTGCATTATGAGATTTCTAATTTTGCCCTTCCTGGCTATGAGTCTAAGCATAATTTAGCTTATTGGGAGCAAAGAGAGTATTACGGCTTTGGAGCAGGTGCTAGCTCTTATTTAAGGGGTAGACGAGCTACAAACGAATGTGATATAAATAAGTATATTGAAAAAGTTTTTGCAAATGAAGAAGTTAAAACTTTGGAAGAAGTGGAAACAAAAGAGAGCAAAATAAGGGAATATATTATACTTGGACTTAGAAAAACATATGGTATAAGTATTGATGAGATTAATAATAAATTTGAAATTGATTTTGAAAAAGATTTTGCTAATTATTGTAATACCAAGTACTGTGTTGGTGTTGGAAATGGTTTGGAAGGTTTACAATTAAGTTTACTTGCTTGTGGAGTAAAAGAGGGAGACGAGGTAATTATACCTTCACACACATTTATAGCAACAGCACTATCTGTTTCTTATGTAGGAGCGACACCTGTATTTGTCGAGGTTAAAGAAGATTATACCATTGATCCAACTAAAATTGAAGAAAAGATTACTAATAAAACAAAAGCAATAATTGCAGTTCACTTATATGGACAATGCGCTGACATGGATCCAATAATGAAAATTGCTAAGAAATACAATTTAAAAGTCATTGAAGATGCAGCCCAAGCACATGGAGCCTTATATAAAGGTAGGAAAGCCGGTTCGCTTGGCGATGTAGCAGAATTTAGTTTTTATCCTGGTAAAAATTTAGGAGCATTTGGAGATGCGGGTTGTATAACAACAAATGATGAAGAAATTGCTAAAAAAGTAAGAATGTATGGCAATTATGGCTCTATTAAAAAATATTGTCATGAAATAAAAGGACACAATTCTAGGTTGGATGAGATACAAGCAGCTATTTTAGACACAAAATTACCATATTTAGATAAGTGGAATGCATTTAGAAATAGGGTAGCACAAAGATATTTAAAAGAGATAAAAAATGATAAAGTTATTTTACCTAAAGTAAGCGAGAATAATTATCATGTATGGCATATATTTGCGGTTCGAGTTGATAATAGAGAAAAATTTATGAATTATCTTAATGAAAAGGGCATTCATGCTTTGGTTCATTATCCTACAGCAATGCATAAACAAGAAGCATATAAAGAATATAATACTTTAAATTTACCTATTGCCGAAGAATATGCTAGAACCGAAGTTAGTTTGCCAATGTATTATGGACTGAGTGAAGAAGAAATTAAATATGTAATAAATGTTATAAATAATTACTAAAGGAGGTTTTTATGAAAGGAATTATTTTAGCGGGTGGAAAAGGTACAAGACTATATCCATTGACACTATCAGTATCAAAGCAACTATTGCCAATTTATGATAAACCGATGATATATTATCCTATATCAATACTCATGTTAGCAGGTATTCGTGAAATATTGATTATTTCAACACCAGAGGATTTACCGCTTTATGAAAAATTACTTGGAACCGGTGAAAAAATAGGATTACATTTCGAATATAAAGTTCAGGATAAACCTAGAGGTCTAGCAGATGCATTTATACTTGGTGAAGAATTCATTGGTAGTGATAGTGTTTGTCTAATTTTAGGAGACAATATTTTCTATGGACAGAGCTTCTCCAAGTTACTTCGTAAAGTAGCTGCCAAGGAGAGCGGCGCTACAATCTTTGGTTACTATGTAAGAGATCCAAGAGAGTACGGTGTTGTAGAATTTGATGAGAATGGTAAGGCTATTTCCATCGAGGAAAAGCCAGAGCATCCAAAGAGCAACTATGCAGTTCCTGGTTTATACTTCTACGATAACGACGTAGTGGAAATTGCCAAGAATGTAAAACCATCTGCAAGAGGAGAAATCGAGATTACCAGCATTAACAATGAGTATTTAAGAAGAGGTACTCTGACTGTAGAGACCATGGGAAGAGGCTTTGCATGGCTGGATACAGGTAATCATGATGCGCTTCTGGATGCAGCAGATTTCGTATGTGCTTTCCAAAAGAGACAGGGATTATATATTTCCTGTATTGAAGAGATTGCATTCAAGTGCGGTTATATTTCCAAAGAGCAGTTACTGGAACTGGCTAAACCACTGATGAAGACAGAATATGGCAAATACCTGGTAGAGGTTGCGAATGGACTCTAAAATCAAGAGACTTACAATACTGGCGATGCTGGGAATTATGGTACTTGTAGCAGCCATTATTGTAGTGTTCAATTATGAACGGTTCGTATCGACCGGCAGTACAGCCAAGCAGGAGCAGACGACAGAAACTGAAGGGGCGCTGGAAGAAGACGGCATGGTAAAAGGCGCTGATTTGTCAGCCTTTTTACAGGATGAAACGTTCTTTGATCATGAAAAAAATACATATGAGAAAGCAATGGAAGATGGAACACAGACCGAGAGTGATACAGATGTGACATTGTTGGCTACCTCTGTGGAAAAAGACATACGTATCAAGGTAGTGGATGCTGAAGGTAAGACGGTAGAAGGATATCCGTTTGTCTTATCCGTAGGTGATCTGGGAAACTATCAGGATACAGATGAAGATGGTATGATCTATATATCAGGTGTACGTCCGGGAGAATATGAGATCACTCTGGCTGATGCAGGAGAATACACCTGTACTTCTCCATCTCTGGATGTGCGTGTAAAAGCAATGGTTTCCTATATGCCGATAGAGGATATATCCTATCTGATTCGCTCTGAGTCAGAGGTAGATGCTTCTATAGAAGATACAGAATCTGATGAAGTAGATGGAGATGACAGCCAGTATACAGCACTTCTGGATACGGATAGTCAGGACAAGCCAATAGAGCTTGGGATTGATGTGTCCAAATGGAATGGCGGGATTGACTGGGATGTGGTGAAAGCAGAGGGCGTAGATTATGCAATCATCCGTTGTGGCTACCGTGGTTCCAGCTCAGGCTGGCTGATTGAAGACCCTTATTTCTGGCAGAATCTGCAGAATGCAAAGAAAGCCGGTGTTAAGGTAGGTATCTATTTCTTTACACAGGCTACGACTATGGTAGAAGCAGTGGAAGAAGCCAGTATGGTAGTTACTTTGCTTGGCGGTGAGACACTGGACTATCCGGTATTTATTGATACAGAAGGCGCAGGCGGCAATGGACGTGCGGATGGACTGGATGCAGATACCAGAACCATGGTGTGCGAATCTTTCTGTAGAACCATCGAGAATGCGGGCTATCAGGCTGGTGTATATGCAAGCTGTAACTGGTATAGAAACAATCTGCATGCAGAAGATTTGGATGCGTATAAAATATGGCTGGCTGAGTACCGCCAGACTCCACAGTATGAAGGACGCTACGATATGTGGCAGTATACCTCAAGCGGCAGTGTAGCAGGTATCGAAGGACGGGTAGACTTAAACGTGAGTTATATTCAGAGCTATGCAAATTGAGGCTGATATGCGTGTTTACAGGCATATCAGACGCAATTTATATAGCGAGGTAACCACATGAGCAAAAGGAAAGCTGCGAAGCAGGACAAAATGAGAATAAAAATAGGAGAAGAATCATGGGAAAGATTACAGTTGAAACATGCGAAATAGAAGGATTAAAGATCATCACCCCTACCGTATATGGGGATAACAGAGGTTATTTCATGGAAACCTATAATTACAACGATTTTAAGGAAGCAGGAATTGACCAGGTATTCGTACAGGACAATCAGTCAGCCTCCAAGAAAGGCGTACTGCGTGGATTACATTTCCAGAAGCAGTTCCCACAGGACAAGCTGGTTCGTGTGATCAAGGGTGAAGTATATGATGTTGCTGTTGATTTGAGAGAAGGCTCCAGGACTTACGGTAAGTGGTTCGGTGTGCTCCTTTCCGAAGAGAACAAGAAGCAGTTCTTTATTCCAAAGAATTTTGCACATGGTTTCCTGGTATTATCCGATTATGCTGAATTCTGCTATAAGTGCACAGATTTCTATCATCCAAATGATGAGGGAGGGCTTCTCTGGAGCGATCCTGATATCGGTGTAGAATGGCCAATCCCGGAAGGGATGGAGCTTACACTGTCCGATAAGGACACCAAGTGGGGCGGTATCAAAGAGTTCAAGAGATAGGTAGCATTACATGAAGACAAGAAATTCCAAGACAAGAAATCCTAAGACGAGAAATATCATAGTGGTAACGCTGGTGGCTCTGATTATGATGGTGATTCTGGTCGTGCATCACAATCCACTGGCTGATCCACATGAGGAAAATGTAAAAAAAATCATAGCCTGTGTTGTTATCGTGGCAGCAATGCTGGTATTTTATCGTTTCTATGACAGATTAGTAACATTGCCGGTAGAACTGTGGCAGTCCAGGAAGCTGATCTGGAAGCTGGCTAAGAACGACTTTAAGACCAGATACGCAGGTTCTTATTTTGGACGCATCTGGGCATTTGTACAGCCTGTTGTTACGGTGCTTCTGTACTGGTTCGTATTTGACTACATCATGTCCAGCAAGATTGAACTGATGGCAGGCACTTTGCAGGTGCCCTATGTAATCTGGCTGACTGCAGGACTTGTGCCCTGGTTCTATTTCACAGAAGCGATTAATAACGGAACGACAGCATTATTGGAATATGCCTATCTGGTGAAAAAGGTAGTATTTAAGATCAGTATCATTCCTATCATTAAGATCATTGGCGCAACATTTACACACTGCTTCTTTGTATGTTTCATGCTGGTCGTGTATTTTGCGATGGGATACAGCCCAAGCATCTATCTGATTCAGATTATATATTACAGCTTCAGTCTGTTTATGTTCGTATTGGCAGTCAGTTATTCTACCTGTGCGATTGTCATATTCTTCAGGGATCTGACACAGCTTATCAATATTGGATTACAGGTTGGCATGTGGGCAACCCCGATTCTGTGGCAGATTGAATCTGTGCCGGAAATTGTACAGCGGATATTGAAGATCAATCCTCTTTTCTATATTGTGAATGGGTACAGAAGTGCTATGTTTGAACATCAGTGGTTCTGGGAAGATTTCTATTCTACGATGTATTTCTGGATTGTGACAGCCGTATTCTTTGGTATCGGTGCGCTGATATTCAGACGCCTGAAAGTACATTTCGCAGATGTATTATAGTCACCTATTACCATTAATTTAGTGAGGGATAGAATGGAACAGAAACAGGAAGAAATTGCAATAGCAGTTGACCATATCAGTAAAGTATATAAGCTCTATGACAAGCCAATGGACCGAATGGTAGAGGCACTTGGTTTAACGAAAAAGAAGAAATATCGGGAACATTTTGCTCTTTCCGATGTTTCTTTTCAGGTAAAAAAAGGAGAATGTGTGGGAATTATCGGCACGAATGGCTCCGGTAAATCCACAATTCTTAAGATTATAACAGGTGTATTGAATCCGACAGGAGGTACGCTTACAGTAAACGGCAGAATCCAGGCATTACTGGAGCTTGGAGCCGGATTTAACATGGAATATACAGGTATTGAAAATATCTACCTCAATGGCACTATGAACGGTTTCACAGAACAGGAGATCGAGAGCAGAATGCAGGATATTCTGGATTTTGCAGATATCGGTGACTATGTGAAACAGCCGGTGAAGACTTATTCCAGCGGTATGTTCGTGCGTCTGGCTTTCTCCGTAGCGATTAATATTGACCCGGAGATTCTGATTGTTGACGAGGCATTGTCTGTAGGAGATGTATTCTTCCAGGCAAAATGCTATCATAAATTTGAAGAGTTCAAGAAGATGGGCAAGACCATCATCTTCGTAAGCCATGATTTGAGCAGCGTATCAAAATATTGTGACAGAGTAGTGCTTCTCAATCAGGGGGTTAAGCTGGGAGAAGGCTCTCCCAAAGAAATGATAGATGATTACAAGCGTGTACTGGTAGGACAGTATGAATTGCCGGAGTCCAAGTCAGAGAGCAGCCTGCTCAATGATGAACAGATTCAGGTTGCTGTGCAGAAAAAGGCTGCCAAACAGGACACCACCAAGTTATTGGAATATGGTACAAAGGAAGCAGTCATTGAACAGTTCTACATGACAGATGACCGTGGTACAGAGTCCAAATCCATTATCAAAGGTTCGGAGTTTACGATTCATATGAAAGTGCGCTTCATGGCAGATCTGCCAGCACCAATCTTTGCTTTTTCCATCAAGACAGTAAAAGGCACAGAAATCACCGGCACCAACACCATGTTTGAAAAAACCTTTCTGGAACCCGTAAAAGCAGGCGCAGTAAAAGACATCACCTTTACCCAGAAAATGTCCCTGCAAGGCGGAGAATACCTGCTGTCCTTCGGTGTCACAGGCTACGACGGCAACGATTTCCAGGTATACCACAGACTCTATGATGCCCTTGACCTGACCGTTATTTCCGACAAGAACACAGTCGGATTCTACGACATGGATTCCAAAGTCACCGTAAAGGATGCTGAGTAAGTCCGCACAATTCGTCCCACTCACCAACCCCAACTTTTACAGGAATCATCAAATGCAAAGGAGAGTTCCATGACAGAGAAAATAGGAAATGTTGTATTGGATATGACATACTATCCCGGAGAAGACCATTACTCCGATGGAGATATAGAAGATGAGCTGCTTCAGGTTGCCATGGAGCATGAGGAGGAAGAATTCCCCAAAATCATCGAAGAGAGAAAGAGCTGGCCATTCTTCTACCACCTCTCACCTTTTCGGACTAATATCATAGACTGGCTGCCCTTTAAGAAGACAGATAGAGTACTGGAGATCGGTTCAGGCTGTGGCGCTATCACAGGTGCATTGGCGAAACGTGTAGGCAGTGTGACCTGTATTGACCTGTCAAAGAAGAGAAGCCTGGTCAATGCATATCGTAATAAGAAGCAGGATAACATTACCATTATGGTAGGTAACTTTAAGGACATTGAGCCACACCTGCCCTGTGATTATGATTATGTTCTGCTGATTGGCGTATTTGAATATGGACGCGCCTATATTGGTGGAGAGACACCCTATGAGGACTTCATGAGTATCTGTAACCGCCATAGAAAAGACAGCGGCAGACTGGTTATTGCCATTGAGAATAAATTCGGACTGAAATACTGGGCAGGCTGCAGAGAAGATCATCTGGGAACCTATTTTACAGGAATTGAAGGATATCATACAGGCGGCGTTGCCAGAACCTTTACCAGAAGAGGTCTGGAAGAGATTCTTCATAAGACAGGAATCAGCGAGTATGCCTTTTATTATCCATACCCGGATTATAAATTCCCGACAACGGTTTATTCAGATGAATATATGCCAAAGAAGGGCGAGCTGTCTAACAATCTTCGTAATTTTGACAGAGACAGAGTATTGCTTTTCGATGAGAAACAGGTATTTGACCAGGTAATAGAGGAAGGAGAATTTCCTTTATTCTCCAATTCTTATTTTTTGTTAATCGGTAAGAAACCACAGACTGTCTATGCCAAGTTCTCCAATGACAGGGCGAAAGCCTGGGCAATCGGAACCCTGATTCACAAGAGTGCAGCAGGTACATTCCTGGTGGAGAAGCAGCCAAATGATAAGGATGCTAATGCTCATATTGTGCATACCTATCAGGCGTATGAAGCACTGTCCAAACGGTATGAGGGAACGAAGATCCGGATGAATGAATGTAAGAGAACTCCACAGAGCATCGTTTTCCCATTCTGCCCGGGTAAGACACTGGAAGAATTGCTGGACGAGAGACTGGATGAACAGGATGCAGAGGGCTTTCGCAAATTAATCGAAGAATATATGTATTGGTTATCATACAACGAAGAGGCTAATGTCAGCAATATTGATTTTATTTTCCCCAATATTTTGGTGGATGGAGACACCTGGCATGTCATCGACTATGAATGGACTTTTGACAGAAAAGTTCCGGCAAAAGACATTGCATTCCGTGCCTTTTATAATTATCTGCTGGGTGGAGAGGGCAGAAAAGCCTGTGAAGAACTTCTGATGCAGGATGTCCTGCATTTAACGGAAGAAGAGAAGCAGCAGGCGATTCAGGATGAGCAGGATTTCCAGCATTATGTGACAGGTGACAGAGCATCCGTCAGCGCCATGCGTGAGCTGATTGGCTTCAAGGCGTATGAACTATCGGGAATGGAAGCATATTGTGTATATGCGGCTGCAAAGTATGTGTCCCAGGTTTTCTATGACTATGGGGAAGGCTTCAGTCAGGAGAATTCCATACTGATCCATGATTGCTTTACAGAGGAAAAGGATGTGCATTTCACAGTAGATGTGCCTAAGGGAGTAAAGCAGATCAGAATTGATCCATGCTCCTACCGCTGTGCAGTTACAGTAAAAGACATTGCAGCAGGAGAGCAGCATTTTGCAAAGGACAACATGACAGTAAATGGCGTCTGGGCAAATGAGAACTGTGTCATATTTGACACAGAAGACCCGAATCTGGTCTTTGCCTGTGAAGGTGCAGACAGACTGGATGTGACACTTGAGGTCGTGGAGCTTCCGGAGAGCCTTACGGCAACATTGATTGAGGTAGTAACACCGAAGGAAAACGGATTGAAACGTTTCTTCCACTAGTATAGCGTTTTCTAAATAACTGAACCATTTACGCAGAATATTTTTCAGAAAGTGCATGTCAAAAAACGTAGGCGTAGCGGGCTACGCTGAGGATTTTTGGCATGTGCTATCGGGGAAATAGGCAAGTAATATGGTTTAGTTAATTTAAAAACGCTATACTAGGATAATAGATGGAAGATTGATTTGAGAAGGAGTCTGATATGATCAACAGAATCAAGAAAGCAATACAGGACAAATTATATCAGGACTGCATAGAGGAATACCGCAATGCACTGCATTGTCAGACAGATCCGTATCTTATGTGGATTCGGGAGACAGAGCGTACAGATTCTAAGGATGAAGAATCGTATCCGTCACTGTCAGTAGTTTATTTTGAACAGTGTGGGGAAGATTTCTCGCTGGATGATCTGAAGAAAGATATTATTCTGTTCGTATCTGGTGATGGTAAGATTTCGCCTCATGCGTTTCGTGAGGTCATAGAGTATTTTGACAGTCATCAGGATATCAATGTGGTATATGGAGATGAGGATATCTGGTATTTACCGGAGGGAGAAGATGCCGAGCCGGATAATGAACTCAAGCATCGCATGGCTCCCTGGGTGAAACCCATGTGGTCGCCGGATACGCTGTTCTCTTACCTGTATTTTGGCAATGTGTTTGCTGTCAGAAGAACGGCTTTTGCAGAGCTGAAATGGCTCGGTATGGATGATTACAGACTCAATATCTATGATTTTGTGCTGAAAGTCACAGAGCAGGGCAAGAGAGCCGGACACATAGAGAAGATTCTTTTCCATAAATTCTGGAAAGGAACAGATAGAGATACTGTGGAAGCACAGGTTATGAGTACGCTTGATTTGATCGGCGTGGGAACTGAGTATGATTTCATACGTGAGCTGGCGATGGAGAGACGGGGCTTACAGGGCAGGATGGCCATAAATGACAAGACAGGAATCTCATATCCTGTTTATGAAGTACAGCAATCACCCTTGGTCAGCATCATTATTCCATCCAAGGATAATGTGGAGATATTGAAGCAGTGTATCCGTTCGGTATATGAGCATACCACGTATCCCAATTATGAAATTATTGTAGTAGATAATGGCAGTTCAGCACAGGCTCGAATGGCATTACAGAATTTCCAGGAGGAATGTGCTTTCATCTATCTGTATGAGCCAATGGATTTCAACTTCTCTGTGATGTGTAATCTCGGCGCGAAAAAAGCCGGTGGAGAATATCTGTTGCTGTTAAATGACGACATGGAAGTACTGGCAGACTGTGAGGACTGGCTGGAGAGAATGGTAGGACAGGCTTCTCTGCGCCATGTAGGAGCAGTAGGGGCGAAGCTTCTGTATCCGAATTCTACGCTGATCCAGCATGCAGGTGTGACAAATACCATATCAGGACCGGGGCATAAGCTCAAGGGACTGGATGATACGCAGTCCTATTATTACGGCAGAAATAAGCTGGTCTACGATATGATCGGGGTGACAGCGGCATGCCTTCTGATACGGACTAAGGTATATAGAGCATTAGGCGGTCTCTACGAAGGACTCAGAGTTGCCTATAATGATGTAGACTTATGCTTCCGGTTGTGTGAAAAAGGCTTATGTAACGTACAGCGTAATGATGTGGTGCTGTATCATCATGAATCACTCAGTCGTGGTGATGATATGCAGGATGAGGGTAAATTCAAGCGTCTCATGGAGGAGAAGGATGTTCTGTACAGGAGACATCCAAGACTCTATGCCCAGGACCCATATAATGGAACAATCCGTAATACAGGGGCGCCAGAGTATGAGATACGCTGGCTGGAGGGCTATGAATTTGCAGATCTTACCGGTTATCGTGATGAGGTAAAAGAAGGCAGTTCCCTGCCGAATATGAAGCGTGTTAATCAGGCAATCATGATTGTGGTAGAGGATTGTGGCAAAGAGAAATTCCTGCGTGCCGGTAATCAGGGTAAGGAATATTATCTGATCAAAGGCTGGGCTTACATACCAGGCGCGGACAATGCGAGATATAAGATGAAGCTGCTGCTGGTAAATGAAAAGGGCAAAGTATGGGAAATGCCGATTATGAAGCGGTATCGTAAGGATGTGGCGGCAATTCTGCCGGATGAGACCAACGTGGAAATGACTGGCTTCTGCTGTTGGATTTATGAGGGCTCTCTGCCATCAGGCACGTATGATCTGTGGCTGACGGCAAAAGATAGCTGTTCCAGACAGAGGATGTATCGAAGCGCCGAGAAGCAGCTGGTAATCGAGTAATGAGTTGAGTCTCAGAATGGAAAACAGGACATAAGGACGGAAATCATGGAAGAGAAATCTTACGAAGCTTTGTGTGAAGAGCAGCGAAGACCATATCTGCAATGGCTGAAGAAGCAGGAGCAGGAATTGCATACGGAATGTGACATAGAGAAAGGGAAGCAGGTAGTGCGGCTTCCCTTTTTGTCCTGCGAGGAATCCTGGACAGAGTGCCTTGAAAAAGGAGGCATCACAGGTATCGGTCAAACGACAGCTTCCGATACTGCAGGCAAGGCAGATGATACAGACAGTGAGTTATGGCTTTTTATAAGAGATGATGGCATTGCAGATGACAGAACAGAGGCAGTCTTTGCATATTATCAGAGAAATGGGGCAGATATTCTGTATGCGGATGAAGATTATTTTGAAACGCGCATTCTGGAGGAAGACAGCGAGATTTCAGGAGATGTGATGGGACTTCGCTGCCAGCCCTGGTTTAAACCGGAATATTCACCGGATACGCTTAGGGGCTTCTTTTATTATGGCAGTATCTTCGCAGTCAGAGCCGGTTGGGCACGCAGGATGTGGAAGCAGCTGTGTTGGGAGACAGGACAGAAAAATGACACGAGTGTCAGTATTTATGAATTTATGGTATATGCCTCAGGACAGAGCCAGAATATCTGCCGCATTCCCAGGGTGCTTTATACCAATGGTAATCCTGAGAGGATAGAAGAGCTGCCGGGATGGCATATGGAATGGAAACGAATCCGCAATACGAACTGGTGGAGACAGTTCCATGGCAAAGAAATAACGAAAGAAGCGCTGGTATCTATCATCATTCCCAGTAAGGACAATGTGCAGGTGCTGTTGCGCTGTCTGCATACATTACTGGAAAAGACACAATATCCCCAGTATGAGCTGGTAATTGTGGACAATGGAAGCACAGAAGAGAACAGACAGTGGATAACTTCCCAAATAAATGAGCTACAGGAGAAGCATGGAATACAGCTTCATTATCTGTATCGCCCACAGCCTTTTAATTTCTCAGCAATGTGTAATCAGGGAGCAGAAGAGGCAAAGGGAAAATATCTGTTATTTCTCAATGATGATGTAGAGATTATCGAGGGAAAATGGCTGGATCAGATGATGGAGCTGGCGATACAGTTCCATATCGGTGCTGTAGGAGCCAGGCTTTTGTATCCTCAGGCTGAAGGTGAGACTGGAAACCGAATCCAGCATGCAGGCATTACCAATATGGGAATTGGTCCAGCACATAAGCTGGCTGGTCTTATGGATGAAGGCAACCTGTATCATGGACATAATCTGGTGAATTATAATATGATAGCAGTCACGGGAGCATGTCTTTTGCTGAACAGAGAGAAGTTCAGACAGATACAGGGCTTTGACGAAGAGCTTGCAGTAGCTTATAATGATGTGGAGCTGTGCTTCCAGTTATATGAGCGGGGTTATCTGCAGGTAGTGTGCAATGAAGCTGTGCTGTTGCATCATGAATCAGTGAGCAGAGGACAGGATGATACACTGGCAAAGAAGCAGCGTCTTGCGCAGGAGCTGCTTCGGCTCTATCAGAAGCATCCGGATTTGCTTCATCAGGACCCATTCTACAGCCCGAATCTGGTACAGTGGAAGAAGGATGTGGAATACTCCTGTGAATATCGTTTTCCCTGTGATTACATGGTAACGCCACAGTTAAGTCAGAAGCTTCCCAAAGCACATGAGAATCGCTGGATTCGTAAGCTGACAGGTGAGAACCAGTCCATGCTGCAGATAGACAGCGTGGAAGTGACAACGGATGTCATAGAGATAGAGGGCTGGTATGTGTTAAGAGAACACGATAATGCATTACTGACCAGATGGCTTTTGCTAAAGCATGAGGAAAGCGGAGAAGTATATCAGGTGCCGCTTTGTCCGAAATTGAGAGAGGATGTAGAGCCATTATTTGCACAGGAGGCTAGGACGAAGAGAGTCGCACTGTGCGGTATACATGCGCTGATTGAGAAAGAGAAGCTGCCCAAAGGCTCCTATACTATAGGTATATTGGTACAGATGCAGGCAGCAGGAGGATTAGAAAATCATGGAAAAAGAATACAATACGCCCCAGGAGGAGGCTTCTTACTATAAGGAAGCATACGAACAGGAAAAAGCAAGAAGTGCTTCTCTGGCAGGAAGACTGGCAGATGCCAGGAATGAGGCAGATACGCTGCAGTTCCAGTTGGACAGAATCAAGAATAACCCTATGTGGAAAGCAAGCAAACCTCTGCGTCAGACGATGCACTGGGGACTGCGCAATTATCGCAGGCTCCGTAATCTGGGAGGTCCTAAGGGAATTGCCAGAAAGCTTCGGCAGAAGAAAAGAGAGCAGGAGGCTAGAAAACTCCACGGAACAGCAAGCTTTCCGACACCAGAGGAGGCTGCAAGACAGCGTGATACGAAGTTTGACCGCATGGTGAAGATCAGCATTCTTGTGCCTTTGTATAATACCCCACTGCAATTCCTGAATGAGATGATAGAGTCTGTGCTGAATCAGACTTATCAGAACTGGGAGCTGTGTCTGGCAGATGGTTCTGATGATGAGCACACAGAAGTAGGAGCACGTTGTCAGGAGTATGCTGCAAAGGACAAAAGAATTATATATCACAAGCTTGTAAAGAATGAGGGAATTGCCGGCAATACTAATGAATGTTATAAGCTGGCGACAGGCGAATACATTGGTCTGTTCGATCATGATGATATCCTGCATCCGTCAGTTTTATTCGAGTATGTGAAGGTTATCAACGAGCAGGGTGCAGACTATATTTACTGCGATGAAACGACTTTCAAGGGCGACAGCATCGACAATATGATCACACTGCATTTTAAGCCTGATTTCTCCATTGATAATCTGCGTGCCAATAATTATATCTGCCATTTCAGCGTCTTTTCCAGAGAATTGCTGGAAGGAACAGAGCTGTTTCGAAGCGGGTTTGACGGCAGCCAGGATCATGATATGATACTGCGTCTGACTTCCAATGCCAAGTGCATCGTGCATGTGCCGAAGCTTATGTATTACTGGAGATCCCATAAGGGCAGCGTAGCAAGCGATATCAGTGCGAAGCCCTATGCAATTGCAGCTGCCAAGGGAGCTGTGGCGGATCACCTGACTCGTTGTGGCTTTAAGAATTTTGAGATTAAGAGCACCAGGGCATTTGAAACGATATTTGAGATCAAATATGAGATATTAATGGAAGACAAGATATCCATTCTGATTCCCAATAAAGACCATCTGGATGATCTGCGCAGATGTATCCAGTCAATTCAGGAGCGCTCTACGTATGACAATTATGAGATCATTATCATAGAAAATAACAGCAGTGAGCAGCAGACTTTTGATTATTATAAGACACTGGAGGGCAACGACAGAATCAAAGTCGTTACCTATGAAGGGGATTTCAATTATTCCAGAATCAATAATTATGGAGCGAAGTTTGCAGCTGGCGAGTATCTGTTGCTTTTGAATAATGATACACAGGTCATTACGATGAACTGGATGGAGAATATGCTGATGTATGCACAGCGTCCGGATGTGGGGGCTGTTGGAGCCAAGCTCTATTATGGAGACCTGACTATACAGCATGCAGGAATCGTAATCGGACTGGGAGCGCACAGGACAGCCGGTCATACCCACTATAAGATCAACCATGATAATCTGGGGTATATGGGCAGACTCTGCTATGCACAGAATGTATCTGCAGTTACAGGCGCCTGCCTTATGGTAAGAAAGAGTCTGTATGAGGAACTGGGCGGGCTGGATGAGAGCTTTAAGGTCGCACTTAATGATGTGGATTTCTGCCTTCGTTTGAGAGAACAGGGCTATCTGAATGTATTTACGCCTTTTGCGGAGCTGTATCATTATGAATCAGCATCAAGAGGCAGTGACATTGAGGATGCAGCCAAGGCACAGCGGTATAATGAAGAAGCTGAGCATTTCAGAACGAAATGGAAGGAAGTCATAGACAGGGGAGACCCGTATTACAACCCGAATTTCTCATTGAATTACAGCGATTATTCCTTAAAAACGCCGGATGAGATAGAATTGAACAATGAAAAATAGATTAAATTTGATTAAATTACTACATTTCCTTGAAAAATTACCATAATTTTGATTTAATTATCATAGGCTTGGAAAAATATTTTTTTCACAATCCAGAATCCGGTATGTGCCAAGGTGCATGCTGGAATGAGAGAATATGGAGGTAAACTGAAATGAGCTACATGGATGAATTTAACTTCTGGTTGAATGACGATTATTTCGATCAGGCAACGAAGGATGAGCTTCTCGCCATTCGTAACAATGAAGGAGAGATTGAAGAACGTTTCTATAAAGAACTGGAATTTGGTACAGGCGGTCTGAGAGGCGTCATAGGCGCAGGAACTAACCGTATGAATATTTATACAGTCAGAAAGGCATCCCAGGGTCTTGCCAATTATATTATCAAGGCAAACGGACAGAAGAAGGGCATTGCAATTGCATATGATTCCCGTTTCATGTCTCCTGAATTTGCTGACGAAGCTGCACTGTGTATGGCTGCTAACGGCATTAAGGCATATGTATTTGAATCACTGAGACCTACTCCTGAATTGTCCTTTGCATTGAGAACATTAGGTTGTATCTCCGGTATTGTCATTACAGCAAGCCACAATCCACCTGAATACAATGGTTACAAGGTATACTGGGAGGACGGCGCACAGATTACAGCTCCTAAGGATAAGGAAATCATTGCTGAAGTTAAGAATGTAACAGATTATCATACAGTAAAGACCATGGACAAGCAGGAAGCTATCAATGCAGGCTTATATCAGGTAATCGGCAAAGAGATCGATGATGCTTACATGGTAGAGCTTAAAAAGCAGATCATTCATCCTGATGTCATCAAGGAAGTGGCAGATGATATCAAGATCGTTTATACACCATTATGCGGTACAGGTAACAAGCCCGTCAGAAGAATCCTTTCTGAGCTTGGCTTCAAGAACGTATACGTAGTACCTGAGCAGGAGAATCCTGATCCTAAGTTCACAACTCTGGATTATCCTAACCCTGAAGATCCTAAGGCATTTACATATGCATTGAAGCTTGCAAAGGAGAAGAATGCAGATATCGTTCTGGCTACAGATCCTGATGCAGACAGACTTGGTGTATATGCATTAGATACAGCAAGCGGCGAGTACAAGTCCTTTACAGGTAATATGTCAGGTATGCTCATTGCAGAATATATATTAAGAGAAAGAACTGCAACAGGCACAATGCCTGAGAATCCGGCACTTGTAACAACTATCGTTACAACCAATATGACAGCTCCTATCACAGAAGCTTATGGCGTAAAGAGAATCGAAGTACTGACAGGTTTCAAATATATCGGCGAGCAGATCAAGCTGTTCGAGCAGACAGGCTCCAACAACTATGTATTTGGTCTGGAAGAGAGCTATGGCTGTCTGGCTGGTACTCACGCAAGGGACAAGGATGCAGTTGTTGCGGTTATGTGTCTGTGTGAAGTAGCTGCATGGTGCAAGAAGCATGGTAAGACATTATATGATATGATGCTTGAGATCTATGAGAAGTATGGCTACTATAAGGAAACACAGTATGCCATCACTTTAAAGGGCATTGATGGTTCCAAGCAGATCGCAGCAATCATGGACAAGCTTAGAAGCAATCCTCCTAAGAAGTTCGGCGAGCTGGATGTAGTCAGAGTACGTGACTATGAGAAGGATGTGATCACAGAGCTTGCAACAGGTAAGACATATCCTACAGGACTTCCTAAGTCCAACGTTCTCTACTTTGATCTGACCAACGATTCCTGGTGCTGCGCAAGACCTTCAGGAACAGAGCCTAAGATTAAGTTCTACATGGGCGTTAAGGGCACAAGCCTGGAAGACGCACAGAATAAGGTAGAAGCATTAACAGCAGAAGTAAAGGCTGTATTAGACTAAAGAATAGAGGCATAATAAGAGAAAAGACCAGATGGAATCGGAAGGTTTAACTTTCCGATTCCATCTTGATATGGGAAAGGCTTAGGTTTACGCTTATGAAGAAACTGATAGAGCAGATGTTAAAATTTGGAGTGGTAGGCTTTGTCTGCTTTTTTATTGATTATCTGATCGGCATTATTGTATTGAATATTATTCTGCATACAGCCGGAGAACAGTTCTTTGAACTGGCTTCCATGACTGGATCAGCTTTAGGCTTCACAATCTCCGTTATTGTGAACTATATATTGAGTTTTAAATTTGTATTTGAACGAAAAGAGGATATGAACCGTAAGGCAGAGTTCGTGATCTTTATCATATTAAGTATCATTGGACTGGGACTGAATCAGCTGATCATCTGGATATGCGTAGGACCTGTTTATGGTAATGTGGCATGGCTGCAGAGGCTGTTGAATTATAATCTGGCTTATACGGCTGCCAAGGTAGTTGCGACTGCCATTGTTATGGTATACAATTTCGTTACCAGAAAAATATTCCTGGAGAAAAAGGATTAACAAATGTCAATTGTACAGAATATTAAGAAAACAATCAATTACAGCAAAAAGAACGGTTACAAGGAGGCTGCCCTTGCAGCCTGGGAGCGAATGACTGCAAGATATTATGCAGACTATACGTATGAGACTCCAAAAGAAGAGGAATTGAAGCGCCAAAGAGAAGACAGAACTCTGGAACCAATCAGTTTTTCCCTTATTGTACCGGCTTTTGAGACGCATAGAAATCATCTGACAGATTTAATCGAGAGCTGTCTGGCACAGACCTATGGCAACTGGGAGCTGATTCTTGCAGATGGCAGTGAAACGCAGGAGGTCTCTGCTGTGATGTCACAGTATGAGGATTCCAGAATCCATTATGTCAGACTACAGGAGAATGGCGGTATTTCAGAGAATACCAATCAGGCGCTTGCCTATGCCACAGGTGATTACTGTGGATTGGTGGATCATGATGACATACTGACACCGGATGCACTTTATGAGATGGCAAGGGCGATTACGGAAGCTGTCAGTGAGGGGAAAGAGAAGCCCGTACTGCTTTATTCTGATGAAGATAAATGTGACGCACAGGGCAATCATTTCTATGATCCCCATATTAAGCAGGACTTTAATCTTGACCTGCTTCTGACCAATAATTATATCTGTCATTTATGCGTTGTGGAGACTGCCTGGATTCAGAAACTGCAGATACGCAGGCAGTATGACGGCGCACAGGATTATGATCTGGTGCTTCGTATTGTGAGCAGTCTGATGCTGAAGGAAAAGGAGAATTCCAATTCCGGAAGAGTAGAGGATTATATCTGCCATGTTCCTAAGGTGCTGTATCACTGGAGATGCCATGAAGGCTCAACGGCGGATAATCCACAGAGCAAGATGTATGCGTATGAGGCAGGCAGAAAGGCACTGGCTGATTTTACCTTCCGCATGGGCTGGAAGGCAGATATCAGACATAATAAGCATCTGGGTTTTTATCGCATTGCCTACCGCAATGATGTGCTGATTCACAGAGAAGACCTTGCTGCAGTGGGAGGCTTCGTTGTACATGCGGGCAAGATTGCCAGTGGATGCTACAGGGGACAGCCAAGAGTCTATGCGGGCTATATGAACCGCATGGATCTGTATCAGAATGTGAACTATCTGGATATTCGCAATCTGGAAATCAACAAAGCATACTTTGACGTGTATGAGGAAGTGACAGGGCATCCGTACGAATGTACTTTTGCAGCGTATACATCGGCTCCGCTTCCGCAGTGGATCAGGGAGCTGACACCGGAGCAGCTTGAGCGGCTCAACAAGAAGCTCAGTCATAAATTACAGGCAAAAGGAGCAAGGCTTCTGCTGGATCCGGAGGCGGTACGCAAGCTTTGATGGGAGGAGTCGATATGGTGAAATCGACCGTGGTGATTCCTAATTACAATGGAATCCGTTATATCGAAGACTGTCTGGACAGCCTGTATGCAGGAACGCAGACACAGTTTGAGGTCATTATGGTGGACAATGCTTCCACGGATGGCAGCAGGGAGTTTGTGCAGGAGAAATTTCCACAGGTGAAGCTGATCTGCAATGAAACAAATACCGGATTCAGTGAAGCTGTGAATCAGGGAATACAGGCAAGTACAACACCTTATGTAATATTATTGAATAATGATACGAGAGCTGACAAGGCATTCATTCATGAGCTGGAAAAGGCAATAGAAAAGGATGTACGGATTTTCTCTGCCAGCGCCAAGCTGATATCACTTCATGATATGACGAAGCTGGATGATGCAGGTGATTACTACTGTGCGCTTGGATGGGCTTTTGCCAGAGGAAAGGGCAAAGCTCCGGCGTTGTACGAGAAGGAAGATCGTATCTTTGCGGCATGTGGTGGCGCTGCAATCTACAGAAGAGAATATTTTGAGAGAGTGGGATTATTTGATGTGAACCATTTCGCTTATCTGGAGGATATTGATGTAGGATATCGTGCGCAGTTATGTGGGTATCAGAACCGTTTTGCTCCGGCAGCAATCGTGTATCATGCAGGGAGTGCAACCTCCGGTTCCAGATATAATGCGTTCAAGACCAAACTGGCAGCCAGGAACAGTATCTATCTGGTCTATAAGAATATGCCATTATTGCAGATTCTTATAAATCTGCCGTTTCTGCTGGCGGGCTTCCTGGTCAAATGGCTTTTCTTCATACGAAAAGGAATGGGCAGGGAATACGCAGCCGGTGTGGCAGAAGGCTTTAAGCTGTCTGCAAGTGCCAAAGGACGCAGCCAGAAGGTGCATTTTGCTCCGTCAAGGCTCATGACATATATACGGGTCCAATGCGCGTTATGGTGCAATATGATCCGCATGCTTCGAAAATAAAGTTGTACTTTTACAGGAAATAATGTAAAATATGGATTTAGTAGTGCAAAAGCGAGTCAAAAGGTGATATAATTGATAAAGGACAATCAAAAATATTTTAATAGATTGCTTGTACTTCTGGATGCACTGGTCATTACGGTATCCTATCTGCTGGCGTGGTTTCTGTGGCTTGGCGGATCTGTTGTGGAGATGAAGCCGGGTACCGGTGTCCTGGCAAGGGAGATTTACTTCTCGGTATTGTTTGTTGTAATACCTGGGTATCTGATCCTGTATAATGTCTTTGACATGTATACACCCAAGAGAACGGCGAAGACCAAGTATGAGGTTTTTAATATCATCAAGGCCAATACCGTGGGGCTTTTTGCCATCATGGTGCTTCTCTATGCGGTGAAGCTGCCGGACTTCTCCAGAGGTATGATTGCAGTATTCTTTGGAATTAATATTGTTCTGGAGATATTCATGCGTAAGTGCGTACGTTTTGCGCTGCGCTATATTAGAAAAAAAGGATATAATATCAAGCATATCCTTCTGGTGGGATATTCCCGTGCAGGAGAGGAGTATATTGATAAAATCAGAGAAAATCCGGAATGGGGTTATGTGGTATGCGGCATTCTGGATGACAGGATTCCTAAGGGAACCAAATATAAAGGTGTGGAAGTAATAGGTGAGATTGACCAGCTTTCTGCCATACTTGCGGATAACAACATGGATGAGATTGGTATTACCCTGGCTCTGGAGGATTATGACAGGCTGGAGGATATTGTTAATATATGTGAGATATTTAATTCTAATTTGTTAAAGAGTGAAAAGTTAGTTGAGAAAGATTTAGAGAATAAGAGTATAGACGAGGTACAAAATACTATTTATGATATAGTTGTAAAAGATTATAATGAGAAACTTAAGGATGTACCTAAAGAAATTCAAGATGACTTTGAGAAAGCAATAACTTTAAGAGTGCTTGATAAAAATTGGATGAACCAGCTTGATAATATGGAACAACTTAAGGAAGGTATTGGTTTAAGAGGATATGCTCAGACTAATCCACTTCAAGCCTATGCTTTAGAAGGTTTCCAAATGTTTGATAATATGCTTAAAGAAACTAATAGAGAGATTACTACATATTTACTTAAGGCTGAAGTTAGACAAAATTTAGAGAGACATGAGAATAAGAATATTAAGACTAATGATAGTAGTGAAGGGACTAAGAAGACACCTAAGAAGGTAGAAAATAAAATTGGTAGAAATGATCCATGTCCATGTGGATCCGGAAAGAAGTATAAAAACTGTCACGGAAGATAATAAAAATACCACAAAAGCCCAGTAATTATGGGCTTTTTTCATATCCTAAAAACTTCAGAAAAATTTTTAAATACCTTTTTGGATACCATCTGCTGAGTATCTAAAAGGTATCTAGATACCCAAAAATTAGATAAAAATACAAAATTTTTGCATTGTTAAAAATCACAGTATTTCCTTTATTTATAAGGATTTACAAAGATTTTACTTACAAAAAAAGATGAAATTGTGTCCAATGCCAAAATGACATTGGTAAGCGAGTTTAAAACATATAATATTAAATAAAAATAAAGAATAATATGGTATAATGTTTATAGGAGGGTTTTATGGAAATAAGACAATTAAAACAAATATTAATACAATCTTGGAATTTGGAAACATGCTCACCAGGATTAAGAGATAAATGGAATGAAGAAAATCCATCAATAGGACAATGTGCAATTACAGCTCTAATAGTAAATGATTTCTTTGGCGGAAAAATTATGAGATGCATGGCATCATCCGGAAGTCATTACTACAATATAATAGATGATGAATTTGTTGATTTAACAGTAGAACAATTTTTAGGAGAAATTCCTCAATATGAAAATGGTGAAGAGAGAACAAGAGAATATTTGTTAAGTAACAAAGATACAAAAAATAGGTATGAGAAATTACTTTATAATTTAAAACAGTCAATTAGACAGTTTCAAGGCAAACAGTTCAAATTAATTGATTGCAATGGACAAGAGTATTTGAGTAATACCCCAGGAACATTAGCTGGCAATAGAAAATTAAAAATATATGGAAGACTTGACTGCCAATCAGCCAAAAGATGGATTGAAAAAGGTTATTATATTTCAAATAGAGTTTTTTTTCGAAATGAAGGTATAGCAATTGCTGCCGGATATCGTCCATGTGCAAAATGTATGCCTGATAAATATAAAGAGTGGAAAAATGATCAAATAAGAAAAAATAGATTTCAAATGTGTGCTGATCAAAGAACACAATTTATGTCAGAAGAAGTTTCACAAGAATTTAGAGATCTTTTACAATTATGTAGTAACCAACTTTATCTTGATCAAGATGGAATGGTAAAACAGAAGAAGAAAAAGTTATAAAAATTGCAATACAAAAAATATTCGAAAAATACTAATTTTTGAATTTAAGATACTTTTTTAGATACCTTCTGCTAGGTTTCCCGAGTGCTCTCGGAAGTTCCCAAGTGCATTCAATAGCCGAAAAGAGCCAAAAAAAGCTCTGGAAAGCTACCAAAACACCTACTATAAAAATCCTTGTGGAAGTGGCAAAAAGTATAAAAACTGTTGTGGAAAATAAATTAAGATGTGGATAAACATTGTTTTATTCACATTTTTTCTTTTAAATTGAATTAATTATGTGTTATACTATGTTTAGGAGGTTTTATAAGTGAATACAAGAAATGAAATAATTAAAAGGTATATGTATTTATATCAAAATAAGGAGTTAATACTTGCTTTATGTATAGGTACAGGCATTGAAAAAGATAAGTTAGAAAATAAAATTAAGGAATTTGAGAAATTATTAAGTAATAATTCTGTATGTAAAAATAATTCTACAATTAGAGAATTAATGAAGTTAGAACTTGAAAATGCAAATTATGATTTAGGACATGAAAAATATTATTTAATGGCTAATGTAAATGATAGTATAGTTGATATGTATGAAAACTTTTTATTTAGTGATAAAGAAATGGAAGAGTTAGATTTATATAAGCATATAGAAGGTGTTAAGAATAGTAAGTATTTAGATGTTTTTAATACTTTAATTGAGAATTTAGAAAGTAGAAGAAAGAAAAATATACATTTGAAAAATGTGCCTACTTTTACTGTTTGGAAAATACTTTCTTATGTTAGAAGAAAAAATATTGATAATATATTAGTGTTAGACGCATTAGATAAATATTATAATATTGATAGATTTATGTTAACTGGAGATAATTATGAAAGTGGTTATAAATTGTTAGAAAGTGATTTATATAGATTAGGAGAAAAAAGTTTAGGGAAATACCCTAGTACTATTTTGATGACTGGTGGGATTATTAATTATTTTGAAAATAATTCTTTTGAAATAGAAGACGATTATTTTAATGGATTATTTGAATTAAGTTGTATTGAAGAGATGTCTTTAATGAATAATTTAAGTGTTCAAGATAAAGAGAGTATTAAAAGTAGACTTGAGACAGGTAAAAAATTAGTTAAATAATTTTAATGTGGATAAATTAGTGATTATTCACATTTTTTTGTTGACTTTTATTTTAAAACAGCATATAACATCATTGTATTAGTCAAGTGATACAGTGAGGTGAAGTTATGAATGTTACATTTGATAATAATATTCCAATATATTTACAGGTTTTAGAGTATATCAAGATTTATATTATGTCTGGAGTTTTTAAGTGTGGAGAAAAGTTGCCTTCGGTTAGAGAGTTTTCTAATTCATTTAAGGTTAATCCAAATACTATGCAAAAGGCTTTGACTGAACTTGAAAGTTTAAATTTAATATATACTGAGAGAAATAATGGTAAGTATGTTACTAAGGATGTTAAGGTTGTGGAGAAACTAAAAGACGAGTATGCTCTTACTTTAGCTAAAAGTTATTTTGAAGGAATGAAGAGAATTGGACTAGGGAAAGCAGATTCTATTAAATATTTAGAAAGGGTGGATTAGTATGGAATTAGTTAATATTAAAAATTTAAGCAAGAGTTATGGTGATAAAACAATTTTAAACAATATTAATTTGACTATTACTAATGGAAAGATAGTTGGACTACTTGGTAAAAATGGAGCAGGTAAAACTACATTAATTAAATTAATCAATGATTTATTAACTCCTACTGAAGGTAAGATACTAATTAATGGTAAAAGTGTCGGTGTTGAAACTAAAAAGATTATTTCTTATTTACCGGAGAGAACTTATTTAAATAAACAAATGAAAGTAGTAGAAGTACTAGATTATTTTAGCGATTTTTATGATAATTTTGATAAGGGTAAAGCACTTAAATTATTAAAAGATTTAGATTTGGATGTTAATATGAATCTTAGTAAAATGAGTAAAGGTATGCAAGAGAAAGTACAACTTGTGCTTGTTATGTCAAGAAGTGCTGACTTATATATTTTAGATGAACCACTAGGTGGAGTTGACCCGGCTACAAGAGATTATATTCTTGATACTATTTTAAGTAATTTTAAAGAAAATGCTAGTGTTATAATTTCAACGCATTTAATTTCTGATATAGAAAGAATATTAGATGAAGTAGTGTTTATTGATAAAGGAAAAATAATTTTACAGAGTGAAGCAGATAAACTAAGAACTAAAGAGAATGCTAGTATAGATGAAGTGTTTAGGAGGATGTTCAAATGTTAAATAAGTTATTAAAGTATGATTTAAAATATATGATAGGAAATATGGGTGTGTTTTATATTTTGTCTATTATATTTGCAGTTTTAACAAGAATTTTCTTTTCTCTTGATGGTGGTGTTATAATTGAAGTTATTGGACAGATATGTGTCGGGGTAATGTTTTCAATGATAGCGAGTATTATGATTAATACAATTATGAGAAGTTTTGTTAGATTTAGAGATTCTATTTATAAAGATGAAGCTTATTTAACACATACACTTCCTGTTACAAAAGCTGAAATTTATGAGTCAAGATTTATTGAAACTTTAATTTTTAGTGTTATTGGGTTTGTTATAATTCTTATAAGTTTATTAATAGCGTATTATACTAAAGATAGATGGATGATGTTAAGAGATATGATTAATGGTTTAGCAAGTGGGTTAAATATTAATACTACGATGTTTGTTATTTTGGTAGTAGTTATTCTTTTTCTAGAGATTATCAATGCTATTCAGTCTGGTTTTCTTGGAATGATATTTGGATATAACAGAAATAATTCAAAGTTAGGTTTTTCAGTATTATATGGGTTTATTATTTATATTATTTCTCAATGCGCAATTTTACTTCAACTATTTATAACAGGTTTATTTAATAGTAAAGTGATGGATTTATTTAGAAGTAATATAGTTATAGAATCAAGTACATTAAAACTTTTATTAGTTTTAGCAATTATCTTTTATACTTTTGTAATACTATTCATGAACGTAATAAGTGTTATAACATTTAATAAAGGAGTTAATGTAGAATAGAAGTTGACAAGTAAGTCTTGATAAGGTATATTATATTTAGTGGGGGAATGATATGAACATTTTAATAGGGTCTAAAAACGTATCTAAAGAAAGAAGTATAAAACTTGCATTAAATGAACTTGGGTATACAGTCGTTAATACTAAAATGATAGAAGTTAATTCTTTAGTAAGTTCAAAACCTTTAAATGAAGAGACTTTAATTGGTGTACAAAATAGAAATGCAAATCTTTATAATTATGCGATTAGTAATAATATTTCGTTTGATTATTTGATAAGTATTGAAGGTGGTTATGAGAAAGTGGGAGACGCTTATTTCATAGTTACTTATGCTTCAGTAAGAGATATTAATGGTGGTGAATATTTTGGAAAAAGTATGGGACTTCAGATTACAAAAAATATGTATGAATGGGTAAAGGCTGGAAAGTCGCTTAATAGTTTAATTGAAAAAATTGAATTAAATCAATGTAATAAAAAAGAGAATGGTATAACAGGTTATTTAACAAGTGGGCTATATAAAAGAGATATTGTTGATAAAGAGGCAGTAATAAGTGCATTTAAAGTAATGGAAAACTATAATACTAAATATAAAGCACTTGAAAAATTAATACACTTTCAATAAAATTGTTGGTGTATTTTTCTTTTTAATGTGGTATTATAATTATAAGGAGGAGTAGAAAGTGATAAAAAAGTATATTAAGAAGTGTGAAATGTATTCTATGATTATTTCTATACTTATGATAGTTTTATCTTTGTGTTTAATATTTAAACCAGTTAAATCTATTGAAACGTTTGTGTTGTTATTTTCAATTATAATGCTTGTTAATGGTGTTATAGGGGTAGTTACATATTTTACTATTGATAGTGATGAGAGATTATTTAGTTTTGATTTACTTAGTGGTATTACAAATATTTTAGCAGGTGTACTTGTATTCATTTATAGAAATAGTTTAGTAGAAGTATTCCCTATTATGTTAGGTATTTATGTTATAGTAAGTAGTTTACTAAAAATGCAAATCTCAATTAACTTGAGTACTATACCTGAAAGTAATTGGGTTTTACTTGTTATTATGTCAATTTTAAATATGATAATAGGTATACTTTTAATTACTAATCCATTTGAGTCTATTATAACAATTACAACATTATGTGATATAATTAGAATGGTGGTTATATTATGGCAAAAGAAAATTTTTTATCGTCAATTTATTTAATTATAAAGAATGAAAAAGGAGAAATACTTTTACAACGTAGAAAGGGTACTAAATTATGGTGTAGTTTTTTAGCTCTTCCGGCTGGGCATGTTGATTTAGGAGAAAACGTGTATGAAGCAATGATGAGAGAAGCTAAAGAAGAATTGGGTATTGAAGTTAGAGTTTCAGATATAATTGATACTTTTGTGGTTAATAGAAAGAATGTGAGTTTACCAAGTTACTTTGATGTTTATTTTGAAATTAAGAGTTACGTTGGTGAAATTAAAATTAATGAAAAATATAAATGTGAAGAATTAGTGTGGGCTAGAATAGATGATTTACCAAGTGATATGATAACATTTGAAAAGGAAGCTATAGCTAATAACAATAAAGGAATTAAGTTTAGTGTAATACTTGCTGATAATGAAGAAAAACTAGTTAAAATGAAAAGTGTAAATTTATAAAAGAAGTATGTCAAATTTAAAGATATAACTCTTTTTTTGTTTAAGTTTAAGAAAGAAAATGATATAATTATAGTATATTATATTAAGTGAGGTAAATATGAAAAAGTATTATAAATATATAGATGTTTTAAGAGTAATAGCGTGCTTATTTGTGCTTTTATATCATTTAGGATTATCAAAGGGTGGTTATTTGGCTGTTTGCACTTTTTTTGTAATGAGTGGGTATTTTACTTGTAAGAGTTTATTTAAAAATGAAAAAGTTTCTTTAAAGAAATATTATAAAGATAGGTTTTTTAAGATATATTTACCACTTTTCGTAGTTGTTTTATTAACAATTGGTGTGGTTAGTTTAATTCCTAATGTTTCATGGTTTAATTTAAAACCAGAAAGCACTAGTGCACTTTTAGGGTACAATAATATTTGGCAAGTTGGGGCTAGTTTAGACTATTTTTCAAGACATATTAATTCACCATTTATGCATTTATGGTATATATCTATACTTCTTCAATTTGATTTAGTATTTCCTTTTATATTTTTGATTCTTAAGAAGTTAGGTGATAAATTAGGTAAGAGTACACCTGTTGTAATTACATTTTTAGTAAGTATTATTAGTACAGTATATTTTTATAAAGTTAGTTTAAATGGAAGTACAATGGCTTTGTATTATGGAACTTTCACACGTATGTTTTCAATTTGGTTTGGCGTATTTTTGGGAATGGTACATCACTATTATAGACCTATAATATTTAATGGTAAGAAGTTAAGTAAGATAATATATTTTGTATATTTAGTAATTTTAATTGGTATGTTTGTAACTGTAGGATATGACTCAAAGTATTTTAGTGTTGCAATGATTTTAGCAAGTCTAATTAGCATGAGATTAATTAGTTATGGTACAGTAGATGTAAATGTTAAAAATGAGACTAACTTCTTTGGATATGTTATTAAGAAATTTAGTGATATAAGTTATTTAGTATATTTAGTACAATATCCTGTTATATATTTAATTCAGTACAGTGGGTTAGAAGGATTTAAAAAAGTAAGTTTAATCTTTGTTTTAGTTATAGTTATTTCTATAATTTTACATATTGCTTTAGATTTTAAGAGTTCTAAGTATAAAAAGATAAGATGTTTATTAATTATTTTAGTTGGATGTTTTCTGATATATGGTGGGCTAAAATTTGCTGAAAGTAAAGATCATACTAGTGAAATGAAAGCATTGGAAAAAGAGTTAGAAGAAAATAAAAAGTTAGTAAACGAAAATCAAGAGAATTATCAGAATGAACTTGAAAAGGAAAGAGAAGATTTAGATAAAATATTAAGCGAACTTGATGTTGATAAAGATAAGTTAATGGAAGTGATTAAGTCTTTTCCTATAATTGGAATAGGAGACTCAGTTATGCTGGGGGCTATAAACAACTTGTATGAAGCTTTTCCTAATGGATACTTTGATGCTAAGGTGAGTAGAACTGACTATGAAGTGGATGATATATTAATAGATTTAAAGAAAAAGAATATGCTAGGGGAGCCTATCCTAATTCATTTGGGTACTAATGGAGACTGTAGTAGAAGTTGTAAGTTACAGATTATGAAGTTAACTGAAGGACATGAGGTGTTCTGGATAAATACTACTAATTTAGATTATGTTAATGAGAAATTGAAGAAGTATGAAAGTGAGTTTAGTAATTTACATATAATAGACTGGAAGAGTTTGAGTAAGGGGCATGATGAATACTTTTATAGTGATGGAATACATTTAAATCCAGTTGGTAGAAAAGCTTATACTGAAGTGATTTTGAATGAATTATATAATTATTATATGAATGATTATAAGAAGAAGCAAGATGAAGCTATTGGTAAGTATGAAGAAGAACAAAAAAATAAGATTACATTTTATGGAGATACACTTTTACTTAGTGTTTTTCAAAATTTTAAGAGTGAGTTTAGTAAAAGTAATTTTATAACTAGAGATAAATTTAGTTATAGTGATTTAATGAGTTTAATAAGTGAAAGTATTGAAAAGAAAGAAATTACTAGTCGTGTGGTATTAATGTTTGATGAAGATATTAAAGTAAGTGAATATAAAGAAATAGCTAAAATGTTAGAAGGAAAAGATTTATATGTAATAAGTGTTAACAATGAAATTAGTGAGTTAAGTAAGTTAGAGAATGTTAAGGTAATTAAACTTGATGTTAAAAATAATAAAGATTATTTGATGGCTGATAATAAACATCTAAGTAAGATTGGAAAAGATGAGCTAACTAAGTTAGTGAGCGAGGTAATTAATAATGAATGAAGTAGTTAATGAGTTATTAAAACTAGGTAAGAAAGTAAGTACAATGGAGTCTTGTACTGGTGGATATATTGCTAATATTATTACTAATGTAGAGGGGTCAAGTGAAGTGTTTAACTTTGGGGCAGTGACTTATAGTAATTCATTTAAGGAAAAACTTGGAGTTAGCAGTGAAGTAATACTTAAGTATTCAGTATATAGTATGGAGACATCTATGGAAATGAGTAAAAATATTAGCTTGTATACTGGTGCTAATTATGGAATAGGTATAACTGGTAAGTTAAATCGTGTTGATAAAGAGAATTTATTTGGTAGTGATAATGTTGTATTTGTAAGTATATATGATAGAGATAATAATGAGTACTTTAATAAAAGAATTGAAGTTGGTAAGAGTAGTAGAGTTGAAAATAAAAAATATATTGGAGAGATAGTTACAGAAATGATGTTATCAATATTAAAGTATGGAAAGCTTTAGTTTAATCTAAAGTTTTTTTGTTTGACATATTGTACCAAATATGGTATCATATATAACTAAAAGAAAGGGTACTTATGGAATTAATTGATGAAGGGTTATTTGATTATAGTGAAAGTGCTAATGAGTTAGGGAATTTGATAATTAAGTTTTCTAAGAATTTAAAAAGTAATCAGTCTTTTGAAAGTTATATAAGTTATGAAGAATTTGAGAATTTAATTAGAAGTTTTATTAATGATGTTATGTGTTATTATCTTAAAAGAATAAATGTATCTAGAGAAGTGCTAGTATTAGTTTTTGATTATTGGTTTTCAGGAGCATTTCTTGAAACTGGTAATGGAATAGTTATACAAAGTGAAATAATGGAAAGTATATATAAGGGTAACATTGAATATTTATCTGTTGTTTTTCATGAACTAGTACATTTTCAAGTGTATTGTGATATTAATTATAGGAAAATTGTTAATGAAGATACAGTTAGAATACTTAAAGAAAAATTGATTAGATTTTATGTTGTGGAGCATAACTTTGATGATAGTTATTATTATGGTAATTATCAATATTATTCAGAAGAAGTTTTTGCTAATAATGAAGCTATTAATCAGTTTGTTCAGTTTTTCTATTTAGTATTTAATTCTAAGATTAAAGATAAGAAAACTTTATATAATGATATGTTTGTATTAGAAGCTAGTTTAAGAGAAAATGCGCCTGATTATGAAGAGTTATATAAAAATAAAATGAGAAATTTTAAGAATGTAGGTTATTTTAATGATAATATAATGAGCTTTGAAGATGCGTTTGACTATTTAATTAAGTATAATCCTAGATGGTTAGAGTATTCACAGATAAGTTCCTTGTATGAATGTGTTCATGGGGATATTAGAAGAAAAGAAGAATATAGGAGAATATTATGCAGATAAGTAGAAGACAGTTGGACAAATTATTATATAAGTTATCTTATTTGGGTGCAGGAAGTCAAGGAAGTTGCTATGTTGATATGAGTAATGATTTAGTGTATAAAGTATTTCATACATACACAGAAAAAGAAAATTCAATTTATACTATGGGAGATATTCTTAAATTTTCTGATGTTGTTAATGATACATATAAGTTTCCTAAAGATGCTATTATGGTAGATGGCATAGTTGAAGGATATACTTTAGAATATTTTAAAGGGCATGATTTATGTCAAATGAACCCGTTTAGAATTGATTTAGATAATTTTGAGAATTTGATATCTAAAGTTTATAAAGATATTAAGATTATTAGTGATAAAGGTGTTTGTACTTATGATGTGTTATATAATATAATGTATTCTAAAGATGCGTTAGCTATAGTAGATACACTAGAGTACTCTAAAAATAGTGATGTTTATGTAGATAATAGATATAACTTTGATATTGGAATAAATAGTTTTTTAGTTGATAGTTTTTTTAATCATTTTGTTCTTAGTGATACTATGCTTAAAGATATGTATATTAATAAAGATGTTAGTTCTTTAGAGTTTTTAAAAATGTTTAGAACTAAGATAAGTGAGTACTTAGGGCATGAAATTACTTATTTAGAGGAAGCTAAGTGTTTAGTTAGAAGAACTTATCCTGACTATATAAGAGGGTAAAATATTAAATTTATACTTTAGAAATAGTAAAATATGTGGTAAAATGTAATAGTAAGGGAAGTGAGATAATGGATATTATTTTATATGTATCTGGTGTTTTAGTACTTATTGTTAGTATTACGCTTATATTTTTTATTAGTAAAGGGGAAAGAGTTGTTAATTTAGTTTATAAATTTAATATGTGTGAAAAAGAAATTATAGAATTTTTAAACAATAAAGAGAGTTTAATTTTAAGAGTTATTGGTATCATTGAAAGAGAGTTAAAAAGTGAATTTAAGGTATTTGAAGATGTTAAGAACATTAAAGTAAGTAAGCCTAGTCCTTATGAAAAAGATAAGCTTTTAACTAGTGCATTTGAAGAGATTACTAAGATATATACAGATAATCCTAACCTTAAAGAGATTAAAAGTTTTGATGGTATTATTAAAGATATAAATAAGAATGAAATTAAATTAATATCGCTTAGAACTCTATATAATAAATGTGCGATGGAATTTAATAGTATATGTAATAAGTTTCCTTATAAAGTGATATGTAAGTTTAAGAAATTTAAAGAGAGAACTTTATATGAAGGAAAAGAATTAAATGATGAAATAGAAAAAGAATTAAATTTTGTAGTTTAATTCTTTTTGTTTAAGTCCCAATTTATTTCTGGAATATTGTTTTGTTTTAAAAAGTTATTAGTTCTTGAAAATGGTTTGCTACCAAAGAAACCGTTGTATGCTGAGAATGGACTAGGGTGTGGACTTTCAATTATTAAGTGTTTTTTGTTTGTAATAAAAGCTTTTTTACTTCTTGCAAAGTTACCCCAAAGTATAAAGACTACTGGTGTTTGTTTCATGTTTATTAGTTTAATTATATGGTCAGTAAGTAAGTTCCAACCTAAGTCTTTATGGGAAGCTGCCTTATCTTTTTCTACAGTTAAAACACTGTTAAGTAAAAGTACTCCTTGTTTAGCCCATGCAGTTAAGTCTCCGCTTATTGGTTCAGCGTAACCTAAGTCATTATTTAATTCTTTAAATATATTTTTTAATGAAGGGGGTTTTGGAGTGCCATCAAGAACAGAGAAAGACAAACCATGTGCTTCACCAACCCCATGATATGGGTCTTGGCCTAGGATTACAACTTTAATATTTTCGTATGGAGTTAATTTAAGTGCATTAAAAATGTTATCGTATTCAGGAAAACAAGTGCTTTCTTCATATTTACTTTTAATCATTTCCATAAATTTTTTAAAACCCGTGCTGTTTAAAACACTAGATAGTACTATATCCCAGTCATTATTAATCATTTTACTTCACCACATTAATTTTATCACACAAAGTTATTTAAGTCACTTAATTTGTGGATAATTATTAAATTTAGAGATATTAGTATAAACATCATTATATCTACAAGTTCGGTATACATGACACTTCTTACATTTCATTATTAAAACAC
>ERZ824600.1164-NODE-1164-length-34323-cov-4.914352_pt1 | contig 34323 bp, 26 predicted proteins | sample MGYA00519933_ERZ824600 | MGnify/ENA primary metagenome ERZ824600 (study PRJEB31778, sample SAMEA3449178) | human gut metagenome | biome: human gut; feature: human-associated habitat; material: faeces | place: United Kingdom | collected 2010/2012 ... | reverse complement strand
CGCGACGTACAATTGTACGCCTTGCGCGACGAAATCGAACACTCCAAACGATTTTATCTCTCCCCTAGCCCCGTAAGCTTAAAACAGCACTAACCTATAGGGATAGAGTTCTCTGGGATACGAAAAAGCACAGACCGACAGACAATGTTGTCTTTTCTCGTTCCGAAGAAAACGAAAAAGAACGAACCCGAAAAGGCACAATAGATATTATATATTGCAAATAAAACAATCGAGCCGAGCTGCGACGGCGGGCTCAACAAGAAAACACGGACGCGGCGGGCAGACAGCATTCTGCCCGCCGTTTTTTCGGAGGAAGCACATGAATACTATCAAAAACCAAACCTTTGATGAGGAGCGCGCTCTCTACAATCTCAAGGTGACAAATGTTATCGGCTGCCGCTTTGAGGGCGCTGCCGACGGCGAATCGGTGCTCAAGGAGGCGAGCAGCATCGTCGTCGACAAATGCTCCTTCTCGCTCCGCTACCCGATGTGGCACAACCGCGCGCTCGTTCTGCGCGATTCGCATCTCTGCGAGCCCTCCCGCGCGCCGCTCTGGTACTGCGGGGGCGGTATCATCGAACGCACCCGCATCGAGTCGGTCAAGGCGCTGCGCGAATGCAGCGGCTTTACCCTCACCGACTGCACGATAAACAGCCCCGAATTCGGCTGGAAGTGCAGCGGGATATGCCTCTCGGGCGGCTCGCTCGTCTCCGAATACGCATTTTTCGACTCGAAGGGGGTCAGCATTTCGGGACTCGATTTCAGCGGTAAATATTCATTTCAGTACATGGACAACCTCACCATAACCGACTCGAATCTCGACACGAAGGATGCCTTCTGGCACTCGAAGAACGTCACCGTCAAAAATTCGACCGTCAAGGGCGAGTACCTTGCATGGTTCTCCGACGGGCTGACCCTCGAGCACTGCCGTATCATCGGCACACAGCCGCTCTGCTACTGCAAAAATCTCCGCCTCATCGACTGCGAAATGATAGACACCGACCTCGCCTTTGAGTACTCCGAAGTCGAGGCGGACATTCGCGGCGGCATCGACTCGGTCGTTAACCCGCTCAGCGGAAGGATCGTCTGCGACTCGCTCGGCGAGCTCGTTTCACAGCCGGCGGTGATGGAGTGTCACGGCGAGGTTGTGATACGAAACAATGGTTGACACGCATGGGGACGCTTTTGCAAAAGCCCCCTGCCCCCTCGCAATGCTTTAAATAAACATACAAAATGTTTTCCACCGCTCTGTGGAGAACAGCGCCCGCACGTAAATTTCACGGAGGCAGATATGGACGAAAATCAGAAAAACAATCCGCAGGAAGATCGACACGATGAGCTTCGGCATGAGCTATCGCAGCTTCAGCCGGAGGTCGCGCAGGAGGATAAAGTCGAGGAAGAAGCAGAGGATCTGACATATATTCCCGCACGGCGGGGCAGCGCGCACTACACCGTTCCGCTCGCGCTGTTCATCGTCGGCTTTTCGTGCATGATACTGTCGACATTTATGCCGAGCTTCCGCGTCATTCCGCAGATAATCGCACTCGTGCTTATAGTCGCGGGCGTGCTGCTGACCACTCGCTTCGGACTGTCGATGTTTGAATACTCCATAGTCCTCGACCCGTCGCTCGGGCGTTCGCTCGTCGTAACCAGGCTGCAGGGCAAGTACCGCCGCGAGGCGTGCCGGCTGCCGCTGACCGCCGTCCGCGAGGTCATCTGCGAGGATGATATACCCGCCGAGCGGCTGAGCGGAGCGCAGCGATATTCATTCTGCAACACTATGTTCGCGCGCGGTACCTCGACCGTGATATTCGCCTTTTCCGACTCGCAGCTCCTGCCGGACGCGCAGGCTCGCGGCAAGGATTCGGTCGCGCTGCGCCTCGAGGTGCGCGGTCGCTTCATAGACCTGCTCACCGAAGCGGAAGAGACGCAGGAGGAAAGGCAGTTCGAGGAGGACGAAGAATAAAAGCAATCTTATATCGGCACCAAATATACCTATAATCAAAAATCCTTTTGCATACGTTTTCCGTCGTAGACTTTTGCGGCATTTCATAGGAGAGATTTGTGCCATTTCATCGGAGACATTTGCGGTATTTCGTCGGAGAGATTTGAGATGATCTATCTGACACTACACAAACACCACCCTAAGATAACAGGAAAAAGCCCGTACGGCACTCCCCGAAAGGAGCAGCCGTACGGGCTGATATTATCCCCGCCGCGCCGCCCGCGTATATATCGGGCGGTGCGGCGCTTTCGATTTTTTCGGTCTACGCTTTTTCAGCCGACCCGAATCGGGGAGAGATAAAAAAGATGCAGAATCGTCGAAAATCGTCACGTCGCCGTACAAGCGTACGGCAGAGGCGGTTTTCGGCGGTAGAAAAAGCGAAAACATTATTTCATCTTTTGAAGGAATCCGCGAGGATTCCGACATCATTCCGCAATTCAGATTATACCAAAGCCGTCATTAAGAAGCTTGTTTTCGCTTTTTCGGTCTGCGCTTTTTTAGCCTCCCCGCAAAGGGGAGAGATAAAATCGTTTGGAGTGTTCGATTTCGTCGCGCAAGGCGTACAAGCGTACGTCGTGCGGCGAAATCGGGCGCAGAAAAAGCGAAAACATCAAATTTCATGCAGGAATCTGTCAGGATTCCGACCCCTTTCTCGCAATATGGGACATACGAAAGACTGATAAACTCAGCTTGTTTTCGCTTTTTCGGTCCGGACGATTTTAGCCTCCCCGAGAGCTTTTTCGGTCTGCGCTTTTTTAGCCTCCCCGAGATTTAGCATCCCTCGGGCTTCTTTGCACCGCAGTTTTGACAGAATTTTCCGTTGTTTACAGTTCCGCAGGAGCAGGTCCAACCGTTTGCCTCCGGTCGTGCCGCGCCGCACTCCGGGCAGAACTTACCCGTCGAGGTCGCACCGCAGGAGCATTTCCACGCATCGACAGACTGCTGTGCGGGCTGATTCTGCTGATCCTGTTGTGCCTGCGCAACGCCTGCGGCATAGATATTCTGAGCAGCGCCGAAACCGCCCTGACCTCCCATGCCGACCATTCCCGTACCCATAAAGCCGGTCATCGCACCGGCGTCGTTTCCGGCGGCGGTCTGCATTGCATCGGCGGTGGCATTGGTCATTCTGCCCGCCATTATAAACGGATTTGAGCCGACGCTTGCCGCATCCTCGATCTCGTTGATCTTCTTCATATCCTCGTCGGTCAGCGTTATGGGGTTGAGCGCAATCTTTTCGACCGAAATACCGCGATTCTCCGCCCACTCCTGCTTGAGCGCGTCGTTCATAGCCGCCTTCAGCTCGTTTGCCTTGGCAGGTAACTGAGCGGGCCGCAGTTCAAGCTCAGCAAGCGCACCGAGCGCAGGCTGAAGAGCATCGACAAACTCTACCCTGAGCTGATCGTCGATCTGATCACGGGTAAACTCCTCTGTCACATTTCCGCACAGTCTCGTATAGAAGAGCAGCGGATCGGAGATAACGTAGGTATAAACGCCGTTGCAGCGAACCTGAACTGTGCGGCTCAGCCCGATGCGCTTGTTCGTTACCTCAAAAATAATAGGATTCGGCGTGCCGAATTTGTTGTCGATTATCTCTTTGGTATTAAAGTAGTAGACGCGCTGATCCTTTCCGGGGTCGCCGCCGTAGGTAAAGCGCTTACCGATAGTTCTGAAGGTCTGCTTGATGCTATCACCGAGCTTGCCGGAGAAAATCGACGGTTCTGTCGAACTGTCATATACAAATTCGCCCGGCTCTGCACATACCTCGACTATCTTTCCCTGCTCGACGATCATCATGCACTGTCCGTCGGCAACGGCGATACCGGAGCCGTTTGTGATGATATTGTCATTACCCTTTATATTCGAGGAACGACCGGTTATCTGCTTTTGTCCGCGACGCATGAGAACGTCATTCGGAAGTGCATCACAGTAGAAAAATTCCTTCCATTGATCCGCGAGAGTTCCGCCGAGCGCTCCCGTACCAGCCCTGATAAGTCCCATAATTTTAATCCCTTTCATGTTTCGTGTTTCATATCCTCGCACCGCCAAGCGCGCGAGACTGTATTTCATGCGCATTATAGCACATTTTTTATCCGTTGTCATTACATTTTTCGAAAACAATCTTTTCTTCGACCGCACAAATATTCACCGATACAATTATTTGAAATAAATTGCCGTTCACCCTTGAAAAAAGCACTGCTTTAAGCTATAATAGAATACGAACCGATATGCGGCGCCATCACATAAAGAACGATATTCGTTATTACCGCGCCGTCGGATGCATACGCATATACAAAAATGCTTAAACTACGTCCAAAGGCTATGCGGCTCGCCGCATTCGCCTATATAACAGACGGAGGAGATAGAATGGCAAACGGTTCGATTCTTATAAAGGATACAACGCGTGAGGAGCGCGAGAGGATAGTCCGCGAGGGACTCGGCTGCGGCGGATGCGCAGGCTGTGACGGCTGCGATGTTCGTGGCGGCGGGTCAACAGAGGAGATATACCGCCCGTATATCGAGGGACGCAAGGAGCTTGCCGAGATAAATGCCGAGTGGCATCGCGGAACTGTAAAATGATCCTTGCCGACAAATGCATAGCCGCGCAGACTGCGCAAAACAAATAATCACCGACAAAAGCGGGCGGCAGAGCTCTCCGCCGCCCGCAAAAATATGAAAGCCTACATACTTTACCATGAAAATCGGAAACAGCATCATCAGCAGAATTACGACACTTGCGCTCGCGGCGGGCATCGCTGCGGCACTGCTCTGCTCCTGCGGCGGCAGCGGCGACGGGGACGAGACCACCGCGCCCGACTCCGAAACAACACCCGAGGTCACTACCGAGCAAACGACAGCGAAGCCGGAAACAACAAAGCCGGAAACAACGGAGGTAACTGAGCCGGAACCCGAGCCCGAACCCGAGCCCGAGCATCCGACCGACGACACTACCGACGAAATATTGCGCAGACTGCTGAGCCGTTCCGTACCCCAGGCGAGCACCGAGGCAAATTATTCAGAGGACGGCGATCTTCCGATAGGTCTTATGTATCACCTGATAATGGAGACCCCGTTCAACGATTATTCCTCCCTCTTCGTCCGTCCGGAGGAGTTTGACGATCAGCTCACCGCCATCACAAATGCAGGCTATGCCTTTCTTTTTGCAGACGAATACGGCCCCAAGGACCGTCCCGCAGTGCTCGTGACATTCGACGACGGCTATGAGGACAACTATACCACCATGTTCCCTATCCTCAAGGCACACGGTGCAAAGGCGACTATATTTATGATATCCAATATGATAGGTCAGCCCGGCTATCTGACAGAAGAGCAGATAAAGGAAATGTCGGACAGCGGACTTGTCCGCTTCGGCAGCCACACGGCGAATCACTGTGTTCTCGCAAACGAGGAAGAGGACAGAGTTCGCGACGAGCTCTCCGAATCCGCACGCCGTATCGAGGAGATAACCGGTGTTCCCTGCCGCAGCATGGCATACCCGACCGGAAAGTGGAATACCATGGTCACACGCATCGCGGAGGAATACTACGATGCAGCATATCTCGCACGTCCGGCGGAGCCGCTCGGCGGAAGGACCAACATGACTATCCCGCGTCTCTACGCCGCACGCGGGTTAAGCGGGGCGTCGCTTGTCGCAAGCATCAATAATAAGCTGAACAATCAGTAAAACGCCGATTACAGCTGCCGCCCGCATCACAAAAAGGCAAAGCATGACCTCTCGGACCGGGCAGAGCCGAGCAATGTCGGCGCACATTGGAATGGTCATAAATCAAGAAAAGGAAAGGCGTGACCGCCTCTCCTTGCTCCAAGAGGTCTTGTGAGCCTCAAATGCTCTGTTTCCCGAAGCAATACTGTCAAAGCGGTATTGCTCTGCCGAAAAGGCACCGTCAAAACGGCATAGCTGCTCTGCCGGAGAACGCGCTTTCACTCAAAGCATAAATAATATGTACGCCCCGACAGAAGCTGCATGCTCTGCCGGGGCGCTTTATTACCGTAAGTTCGACACGACATAGCCGAATCGACGCGCGGTAGATTAATGTTCACAATAGTCAGACCCCACCGCAGCCGTACATTTGTGCGGCAGCGGTGGGGTCATGTCTGCGTTTTTATCCGTGTAAGGCTATAAGTTCGATAAACATTTTCCGTTATTCGGATAGCATTGCTCAGCCAATATCACGGCAGCAGACCTCCGAGGATCGGCAAACGGCTTTCGGCATACCGCCCGCCCCTCCGAATAAACATAGCTTTGATAAAGTATTATATCGTTTCCGAGATCAACCGGCAGCGATTATCCGCATCATTGCCTGAACATCGTCCTGATCAATATCGCCGTCACTGTCGGTATCTGCCAGATACTTCTGAATGGAAGAGAATTCACGTCTACCACCCAGATAGTTATTAAGGCGCACGATATCAAGCGTTGTGACGCTGCCGCTGTAATTCAGATCGCCGAGCGGAATACCGAGAGTAGAAATATACGCGTCATATTCATCCTGCCCCGGTGTCTTTACAATCTCGCCGAGATCGTCGATAAACGTAACGCTGTCGACCGTCCCGCCGTTTCTTATATCAACGCCGTATGCATAGTAGCTGCCGCTGATATTTGAGCGGTTAAGCCCCGCCGTGCTGAGATCGTAGAGCAGCGAGAAGTTTTCGGTATGCGAGAGACCGTTTTGCCCGTCCTGTGTGGTCGGGTATTCTATGTAAGGCTCCTCGTCCGTGCCGGGTGTTTTAACGATAGTGACCGAGGGCACGGAGTGAGAGGTATTATTGAAGCGCACGCGGACCATAACGTCGTTTACATGCTCGCGCACCGATATAACATAGAAGCAATTGCCCACTCCAGTCTCATTCGTAAAAATACTCCATCTTGCCGCTCTGTGATACTGAGCCAGCTCGCTATCCCAATCTCCGGATATTTCGCTGTGCTGATTTAGCGCGTCATACATTACCCAGATACCGTTTGAGTTACCCGGGCCACCGATAACACGGAACGCTCCGCGCTCGCAATCGGATATCACACCGTCGCCGTTGATGTCCACCGCGATATTATCGTCGTAGCCGACAATGATACCGGAAAAGCAGGCAAGTCCGGGCTTATGGATACCGAGGACTATCACATCGCCGTAGGAGGTCGACTTTGTATGATTATAGTACGTCATATCAACTCTCGGGAGATATCCGAGATACAGCTTGGTCTTGAGCGCAATTAACTCGCTGCTTGTCCTGCTCATGCCGCTCGTCGGAGCAATATATGCCGTCCAGTTGCGCAGGCGTATCTTCATCGCCTCAATCATCTTCGTCTCGTCGGTCGGCGAGATGGCAGTCGAGCTGCTCGTATCGTCGCTGATGTGGAGCGCTCCGTGCTCCTTCAGAAACTTGTAGCACATATCAGCCGAATACTTAGATTGAAAGGGTGAGCAGCTGAGCGAATTTCCCACCCAATTCGGAGAATAGACGGTGCTGTCGGAATCGCTGAGATTACCTAAGATGCGGTTAACCTCGTATGTATACTGATAGTATACACATGCCTGCGGAGTAGACAAAGCATAATCTACGGCTATCTTCTCCGGAAAATACGCACTCGTCGTCAGGTCATAGCTTGCGGGTATAGTAATGCCGCTTACCGTCTGAATATCGCTCTCGCCGCCGAGCGGGCAGAGATGCTCGCGCAGCAAATCCTCATCAATGGGCAGGCTGTCGGCGCCTGCCGCTGCTCCGAGCTCGCTCATGTCGGCGTTCTCACTCGCGCCGCCAAGCTCTTCGGCGGATATCGGTATCGAGCTTACGGTCAATACTGCGGCACATGCCAAAACAAAGACTCTTCTTGTCAGTTTTTTCATAATCGTTCTCCTCTCGTTGAATTATCGTGTTTTTTAAAAATTTCCCGCCGAAGCAGCTCCGCGAGACTACCGTACGGTAGCTCAGCGACAGTCGTTCTTCACGGAGCTGCAGCACGCGTCGTGAAGATATTGGAGCTCTCCGGCAAAACGGCGGACATATTACTTATACCGGGAAATGATGCTGACCTTATCTCACCAACGGACACACCCCTTTCTCTCACCCTTTCTGTCAATGGAATTATACAGCCGCAGGCATAATTTGTCAAGCATTTCCATAGTAATTTATGTAAGTTTATTTCTGCAATTTGTGATATTATTCGAGTATTCGCCGCTATATGATATAATTTTCGATAGCATACGACAATAAATACACGAGTATTGTCGAAAAATACATACAAAAAGATCCCGCGCAGCCCGAAAATGAGCCGCACGGGATCTTATTATTCAGCTGAAAAAGGGGAATTGCAAACGGTCACACGGAGAGTCACTCCGATCAGTTTGCGATCGGTATCTCGCTGTCGTAGTAGTTATACGGACAGACGGGCTTGTCGAACACGAACAGTCCGAAGTGGAGCATGACCTGATCCGTAAATCCGGTCGAGCCGACGACGCCGAGATCCTGACCCTTTTCCACCATATCTCCCTCGGAGACACTGATGGAGCCGAGGTGCGCATAAACACTCTTGAGACCCCAGCCGTGGTCGATGACGACCGTTTTACCGGTGACGGTCTGCTCGCCGGCAAAGATAACCTTGCCCGCATATGCTGCATTGGCCGACGCAGACGATCCGACGATGAAATCAACTCCGTCGTTGCGGTATTGTCCGCCGGTCGCAGTCAGCGTACGCCATACACCGTAGCCGGTCTTGACCGTATTGAGGTTGGATATCGAGCTTGACGGATATCCGAGAGCGCCCTCGAAATAACGGGTAGACTCCTTGTTTGCATAGTAGGGGGCCATGCCCTCGGCATATGCAGCCTTTGCGTTTCCGTCGAAGTATTTGGAGATAAGATCGACCGAAATGCCGTAATTCTGTGTGCGGTAGGTCTTTTCGGTCACATTCAGCGTGAGCGTCGAGCTGCTGCCGTCGCAGTCGATGGTAAACTGCTCGGTAGCGCTGTATTCAACATCATACGAGATAGGCACAAGTGCGTAGACATTGCTGCCGTCGCGGAAGAATTGCGGCGTAAAGCCGATATCGGGACTTGAGGAGAAGGATATCTCCGCACCCTCCTTGACATTCTTACCGGTGATCACAACAAAGTCGCCGTGCTGAATGGTGTTCGTTCCGAGTGAAAAGACCGCGGGTGCGCTGACCTCTATATTGAACTCATAATAGCCCTCGCCGTAGCTTGCGCGGGTGCTGTCGTCATACCACTTTGCCTGAACCTTGACATTCAGCGTTCCGCTGTCGGTAAACTTGACTTCGGAAAGTCCGGAATAGAGGTCGTTGTAGATGACCTCGTCGCCGTCGCTTATCTGCACCTGCATATAGTCGGGCATAATATCGAACGAGAGATCAAGACTGCCGCCGACCGATGCCGTCTCCGCCGAGGTCGCGAGCCGAGTAATAGCATTGCCGTACTCGCCGCTCGGCAGCAGATACTGCCACTGCATATTTGCGGGATGAATGGTCGTTCCGCCGACGGTGAGCACCGGCACGGACGAGGAGGTATACATATCTATTCCGTAGGGGGAGTAGATAAACTTTGTAGCGTCCTCTGCCGTCATTCGGTATGCCGCGCCGTTATTGTCGACAATATAGCAGTCGTTTGCATCGGTGGAGAAGTAGTACTTATACACCGGCTCTTTGTCATAGCAATAGTAGGTCGCCTCAAAGCATTCTCTGCCCGCGAGCGCGGTCGGGAGAGAGGATAGCGAGGCTGCATTTTCATTCGCGGTGACGAAATATGTAATCATACTTCCGTCGATCTGCTGCTCGGGCTGCGTCTCTGCGCTCTTGTCGAAAACGTATTCGTTGTCCTTCGGCGTACGTAGCACCATCTTGGTGACAGAGCTCTTTGTGACGGGCGACGACTGCGCCATTCGATAGTTGATGATTCCGATGATCGTCGGAATGAACAGCACGATGACCGCTATCACCGTCGTCAACATTTTCTTTGACTTCATGAAATGGATTCCCCCTGACTTACTGAGTTTAGTTTTTCGCCGCACCGCCGCAGCACCTGCCGTCTTACCGGCTCATACTGCATCGCCGCGGTCTGTCGCCGTCGAGACACATACTCCGGCGCGCAAAATACTGCCGCGCACGGTCCGCGCTGCCGTCGATACGGCTATACCGCCGCCTCGAGGATCAGCTGCAAGCGGCGGCTTATCGCCGCAGAAGCGGCGCAGAGGTCATTCTGATCTTGCAGTGCCGTCGGATGCCGTGCTGTCGGATATCTTACCTGCATCCGTCGCTTTGATCTGATCCGATGCATTCTCCGCTCCCGGCACATCCGCTGCAGCTGTCTTTACGTCCGCCGAGCTTGCAGCTGCCGCGCCGTCCGAATCCGAGGCTGTGCCTGCATTTGCGACAGCACTCTCGGTCTTTGCATCGGCTGCGGGCGTTTCCGGCTCGCAATGGTCAAATGAAAGCTCCTGGTCGAGCCCTGCCTTGTGCCTGGCATCGGCATGAGTCATTATATAGATATTGGAGATGAGTATCAGCAGACTGACAACGAGTATCAGTATCATGCCGAACAGACTTTCACCGGTAAAGAGCAGCGCTGAGAGACCGAGCATACCGCTTATCGCATAGAGAATATGCACCGACTGCTTCTGATTAAAGCCGAGGTCGATAAGTTTGTGATGGATGTGTCCGCGGTCCGCATGCCACGGTGCCTGACCGTGCAGCAGGCGGCGGAATACCGCAAATATCGTGTCGAAAAGCGGCAGACCGAATATCGACATGGGGATAAGAAACGACAGGGTCGCATGAACCTTGAACACGCCGCTTATCGAGATGACCGACATCGTATAGCCGAGGAACATCGCGCCCGTATCACCGATGAATATCTTTGCGGGATTTGAGTTATATGGCAGGAAGCCGAGGCACGCGCCCGCAAGGATGGCGCAGAGCAGAACCGAGTTGAGCGATTGACCGAAGGTCAGCGTCACAAGCAGCAGCGAAAACGAGCAGATGGCGGACACACCGCAGGAAAGACCGTCGAGACCGTCGATAAGGTTGACGGCGTTGGTCACGAGCAGTATCCACAGCAGCGTTATCGGCTTGCTCCACATACCGAGGTCGAAGGTCTCGCCTCCGATGGAGAAAAAGTCGATGGTGACCCCCTCCATTATCGGAAAGACGGCGGCTATGAGCTGAATTATCAGCTTGGCATACGGCTTGATTCGGAAAACATCGTCGATCATGCCGATAATGACTATCATCAGACCGCCGAGCAGCAGTGAAAGCAGCACCGGAGTCATCTCACAGTAGACAAGAGCCGAAACAACGAAAGCGACAAAAACGGCAAGACCGCCGAGTCGCGGAATAGGCTTCTTATGCATTCGTCTGCCGTCGGTAGGCACGTCGATCGCGCCTATCTTGTAGGCAATAAAGCTCGCCGTGGGCGTACATGTAAATGAAATAAGCGCGGAGCATATCAGCGCCGTCAGCACGGGGAGCAGAATTGTATTCAGATCCATATAGATTCCTTAAAAATATCCGGTATCAGCATGATGCGAGGCATCAGAGCTGAACGAAGCCGGTCTTTTTATATACCTTTCTCATTGTTTTGCGGGCGATGGAGGAAGCAGTCTCCGCGCCCTCGCGCATTATCTGCTCGAGATATGCCTTATCGGCTATCAGTCTTGCATACTCGTTCTGCAGCGGTGAAAGCGCATCGGCGACAGCCTCGCCTACCGCAAGCTTGAAATCGCCGTAGCCCTTGCCCTCAAACTCGCGCTCGATCTCATCGTTTTCCTTGCCTGTAATAGCGGAATAGATGTTCATCAGGTTGCAGATACCATCCTTGCCATCGGCAAAGCGCACCTCGGAGCCGGAGTCGGTTACCGCACGGCGGAACTTGCGTATAATATCATCGCGTCCGTCGAGGATAGCGACGTACGCGCCCGCATTCTCGTCCGACTTGCTCATCTTCTTTGCAGGGTCGAGCAGACTCATTATCTTCTTTCCGGTCTCGGGGATATAAGCCTCGGGCACGGTAAAGGTATCGCCGTAGAGTGCATTAAAGCGCTCCGCGATATCGCGCGTCAACTCGACATGCTGCTTCTGATCCTGACCGACCGGCACGAGCGCCGCCTGATACAGCAGTATGTCGGCAGCCATAAGGGTCGGATAGGTAAACAGACCTGCGTTTATATTGTTTCCGTGTTTTGCACTTTTATCCTTAAACTGAGTCATTCTCGACAGCTCGCCGAACATTGTATTGCAGTTGAGCACCCATGCGAGCTCCGCATGTGCGGGCACATGGCTCTGTACGAATATCGTACTCTTTTTCGGGTCGATGCCGGCGGCAAGATAGACCGCAAGCGCTTCATAGGTATGACGGCGCAGATCGGCAGGGACCTGACGGACGGTGATAGCATGCATATTGACCACGCAGTAGATGCACTCGTAGTCCTCCTGCAGGCCGACCCAGTTCTTCAGCGCTCCGAGATAGTTGCCTATCGTCAGAATGCCGCTCGGCTGTATTCCCGAAAAAATTCTCTTCTTAGCTTCTTCCATTACAGTTACCTTTCGCTTTTTTCAGTCCATAAGCCCGCACCGGCGGGCATCAATTCTTCCCGAGCAGCTCGCGCGATACGCGCGCAAGGATCTCTACGCCCCGCTCTATCTGCTCGTCCGACGGTGTTGAATAGTTAAGACGGATAGAATGCGACACCCCGCCCTGAACCGAGCAGAATGCGCTTCCCGGAACAACGGCGACCTTTTCCTCAAGCAGACGCGCGGTCAGCTCCGTGATATCCACGCTCTCCGGGTATGTGCACCAGAGGAACAGTCCGCCCTCGGGGCGTGTATAGCTGACCTGCTCCGGCATACAGCGATCGAGGCAGGAGAGCATAAGCGCGCACTTTTTCCCGTACAGCTCGGCTGCCGAACGAATATGCTCATCCATCGTTCCGCTCTGCATAAAGGCATATGCGAGCATCTGCGTGAGCATGGGCGTATGCACGTCCTCGACCTGCTTTGCGACCACCATTTTCGATATAACGGCAATCGGAGCCTGAACAAAGCCGATGCGTATACCGGGCGCGAGTATCTTCGAGAACGAGCTGCAATAGATAACGGCACCCTTTCTGTCGATGCTCTTTATCGTATCGACACCGCTGCCCGCAAAGCGCAGCTCGCCGTAGGGATTGTCCTCGATTATAATTATGCTGCGGCGGCATGCGATCTCATAGACAGCGCGGCGCTTCTCCGCGCTCATGGTTATCCCGCTCGGGTTCTGGAAGGTCGGAATGAGATAAGCGAGCCTTGCACCCGTGCGTACCGCCGCCTCTTCGAAGGCCTCGACGTTTATTCCGTCTGCATCCATCGGAACACCGACCGGCACCGCGCCGAGCGAGCGGAAGGAATTCAGCGCGCCGATAAAGCTCGGCTCCTCGCACAGCACCGCGTCGCCGGGGTTGCACAGCGCCTTACAGGCAAGCTCGATACCCTGCTCGCCGCCGGTAGTGACCATAACATCGTTTCCGTCCCGGGCGTGACCGAAGCGCTCGGTCAGCCGCGACTCGATCGCTCGGCGCAGCGGCGTATAGCCCTCCGTCGTTCCGTATTGCAGCGCCGTGACCGGCTGCTCTGCAAGAATGCGGCCGCACTCGCGGCGCACAAGCTCGACGGGAAATGCTTCGGGCGAGGGATTTCCCGCCGCAAAGGCTATCATCTCGGGATCTCCGAGACTCTTGAATATCTCGCGGATCGCCGACGGGCGAAGCTCTGCGAGACTGTCCGAAAAAATATATTCCATTTCTTTTTTTCTCTTTTCCGTATGTCATGCCGACAGCCGGATTGGCGCAAAAAGCATGACGAAAAACGGAGTCACCGACCTCATTTTAAGGTATTATATCACATGCCGTATAATTTTTCAAGAATAACATATTAATTTTCGTCCTACTAACTTGAATAAAGGAAAGCAATATGGTATAATCTGAAGGTAGAATGGGTTTTTGTTTATATCCGAAGGCTCGTGCGGTAATAATATCACCGTGCGCCGCATCGGCAGCCAAAGATCCTCGGACGGCAGCTGTGTGCCTTAGCGCAAAGCATGCCTCAATGCAAAGGAATTTATTATGAGCAGCTACGAAGAATATCTCGAAACTCACGGCGGACGAAAGCCGCACGGCTGTCTGCGTATATTCGGGCGGGTATTTCTCGTCCTGACGCTCGGGCTTATCGCATTCATGATAGGCTTTGTAATCTTCCGATCCTACGAGCAGGAGCCGCACGGAGACCTTGCCCGCTTTATGTGGACCGAGCGGACTGCGGCGGTCGCCTCTGCGGACGGCACGGCGGCTGCTCTGAGCATAGAGCCTCAGGTAAACTATACACCGGATAAATACTTTCTCGTATACAATGTCGTGCGCGTGCCCGAGTCCGGCGAGCTGCAGCTGACCGTCGCATACAACCTCAACCGCCTCGGCAGAGAGGCAAGGGAGAGCGGCGAGGACAGCTCGGTATATCTATCCGAGGACGAGCTGCCGTTTATATTCATACTCTACGACAGCGACGGAAATATCTACGACGAATTCGATTATCTGCTTCAGGTAAAGCATTTTCACGGCTTTGCCCGTCTCGCCTTTTCCGGCATTCCCGAGCAGGCGGACGGTCTGTCGCTCGCGGTGTTCCGCCGCGAGGACGCGGAGCGCATCGGCACATCCGTTATTGGCAACGGTGACGGAGCGCTCGTTCCGTGGCAGGAGCTGGTCATTCTCAGCGACAGCGCCGCCGTGGAGGACTATGAGTTCGATAAGGATGAGCTGTACTCCGGTCAGCCGGCGGCGGGGCTCTCACACGAGGCGGATGCGGTGGAGGCAAAGCGCGTTCTCCGCAGCGCAGCTGCCGAAAGCGGAAGCGCACTGCCCGGCGACATGACCCCGGACGAAACAGAAACGGAGGATGCACCGCTCGCCGAGGCAACCACGGCGGACGGTCAGGCGTAAGCCGCACGACGCGCAGTGCATATTCTCCCCTCTGTCCGAGTCGGACGAGACGGTACGGCAGCCTAAGCGGCGCAGCGATATGCGGCGGCAGAGCCTTATACGCTCAGGCGCGCTCACATATCATCAAGCCTCAACATCGAGAAAGGAGCTCCCTCGGGAGCACGGTCGAATATAAGTGATACTGAATCCGAAAGAAACAACAATAGCCTACCGCTGTCCGCACTGCGGGGAAACGGTACTCGGAATAGCGGGAGCATTCGCCGTTGCGGGACACCGGCTCGTGCTGCGCTGCGCGGGATGCGGAGAGACCGCAATGACACTGACCTCACAGGCAGGCAAGATAAGCATAGATGTTCCCTGCACCGTATGCCCCGGAAATCACACCTACACCCTCGGCGAGGATATATTCTTCGGCAGACCGCTGACTGAGCTTGCCTGCAAGTACACCGGTCTCGGCATCTGCTTTATCGGAGACCGCGAGGCGGTGTGCGATGCGGCTAAGGCATCCGACGAAAAGCTCGGCATGCTGATGGAGCAAATAGGTGCGCAGTCGCTGTCACAGCTGCGCGGTGAGAGTGAATCGGATGGCGAGGGCATCGGACGTCAGGACGACGCACAGACCTTCGACATCGTTAATTTTATACTGACCGAGCTCGAGGAAGAGCACAAGATAACCTGTCATTGCGACCCCGACACACCTCATGACTATAAGTTCGATCTCGTCGGCAAGGAGCATGACACCGTGCTCATCTACTGCGACGAATGTCAGGCAAGCAAAGCGATAAAGATAGGCGACCCCATCGCGGCAAACGCATTTCTGCACATCGACCACATTACGCTCGAGTGATGCGTAATTGAAATCACAGACGTACGCATAAATATCGCGGCATCACGGGCTGCCGCAAAATCGAAAAATGCAGACCTCGAGCGCATCGGCAGTACCGCGATCTGCATATATATCGGTATAAATACGCGAAAGGAAGCTCCGAATGCGGGGCGAAGGATAATAATATGGTATACGTTTTTCTCGCTGACGGATTTGAAGAGATAGAGGCGCTCTGCCCGGTCGACATCATGCGCCGCGCGGGTATAGAGGTACGAACGACGGCAATCGGAACACGGCGCGAGGTGCGCGGTGCGCACAACATCACGGTAAGTGCGGATATGCTGTTTTCCGAGCTGCATATCGAGGGCACGCCCGAGCTGCTCATGCTGCCCGGCGGAATGCCCGGTGCCACGCATCTGCGCGAGCATGACGGACTGTGCACGCTGCTGAAGACCGCCTCCGCCGCAGGAAGCCGTCTCGCGGCGATATGCGCAGCGCCCTTTATTCTCGGCGAGCTCGGACTGCTCGAGGGTCGCGAGGCGACCTGCTATCCGGGCTTTGAGGAGCGACTGTTCGGAGCGAAGGTCTCGCCGAAAGGAGTCGTGACCGACGGCAATATTACCACCGCGACCGGCATGGGCGTAGCGACCCGGTTCGGACTCGAGCTCGTCCGCCTGCTGCGCGGAGCCGAGGCAGCCGATCGGATAGCCTCAGGCATCAGATTCGGAGTATAAGAAGCTCCGATTCGAGCGATTCCGCCGATTTTTTCGGATTTATCCGAGCGGTCAAGCTCATCAATTTCTTCGACAGTAATTCCAAATTATCTTATCGGATTTTATCGGATCTTATCGGATTTTATCGGTTTTATCGGACGGTGACGGCATGACGGATAAAAAAGCACTTCGCAGTGAGCTTATCGCGGCGCGCGACGGCATACCGGCAGAGCTTCACGCCGAGCTGTCGGCGGCTGTCTGCCGCAATATTCTGTCCATGCCGGAATATGCCGCCTGCGACACACTGCTCGGCTACTGCCCCATCGGCAGCGAGTGGGATATCCGCCCGGTGCTTCGCGACGCGGCGGCGAGCGGACGCAGGATAGCGCTTCCGCGCTGTGACCGTGCGTCGCATACAATGACCTTTTTCATCATCTCCTCCGAGGAGGATATCGAGATCGGCGAGTACGGAATTCCCGCGCCGCGCATAGGCTGTCCCGCATACATCGACACACCGCAGGCACTCTGCCTCGTTCCCGCACTTGCACTTGACGTGCGCGGCAGACGCATCGGCTACGGAGGCGGCTATTACGACCGTTTTCTCCCCGCCTTTTCGGGCACAGCCGTCGTTCCGATATCGGAGCGTTTTACCGATACCGCACTTCCGACAGAGAAGCATGACTTTACTGTACCCCTCGCCGTGACCGAGTGCGGCGTGATCCGATTCCGTTGACCGTCCCGGGCATTCGAGCGGTGCAAAGCCGTGCGGCAGCCGACAAAAACATCGGCGGCATAAAAAGAAGCGGCAGCATAAAGAGCGACGGCAAGCGCGCCGAATATATCAGGCATTGCAGCGCCGGTGCCGGGATATGATATTACATAAGACCGCAGACAAACATTTTAAAGAGGAAAGTAAATGCTCAGTGATCGTATAAAAAAATTCGGATTACAATCGAATACGGAACCGGGCAGCGATCCAAAGACCGAGCAGCCCGACGGCGCGGCGGTCACAGACAGCACGGCAGACGAGGGCGGCTCTGCTCAGGACAAGGTCGCAGGCGCTAAGGCTGTGCCGAGCGCCTCGAACGATAACGCCGCGCAGCAGACTGCGGCAGCCGCCGCGGAGGACGCGACAGAGCAGGCAAAGCAGGCACTGAGAGAGGCTTTTGAGCGCGCCGATGCAGAGCGCAGCGACGCCGCAGAGCAATATGTGGCGCAGAAGCTCGAGGGTGCAATACACCGACCCGCATCAAGAGTACAGCCGAGTCGCATCAAGAACGCCGACGACAAAGCCGACGCAGATAACGGAGATGAATACTCCGGCGACGAGGACAGCGATATTCCGCTGCTGCTCAGATACTCGGCGAGTCTCGAGAGCCTGCGTGGATCGGTCTCCGGTTCGGGACGGACAGCTCGCGTTGATTCCGTCAGCGACGGCGAGGAAGACGATGGTGGCTCCGACAGCGGATCCGACGAGCCATATCCGAACGAGGCTGAAGCAGACAACGGCGGCGAAGCATATTCGGGCGATAACATCGCGGATGTCGACGCAGACTCCGACAGTTACGGAATCAACACCCCCGGACATAGCAGAGCCGATACCGGGAAAAGCGGGGAGCTGAGCGGCGTACTCACAGCGCTCGGCATCTCGCCCGAATCTGTCGAGACCGACTTCGGCGAGAACGGAGACGACGGCTCCGATGACGCCGGCGGTCGGGGCACAAGCTCGGACTCCGAAAACGAACCCGATAATCCCGACGGCACGAGATCGCAGAAGCCGAGCGGAGTATTCACGTTCGGCGGTGCATTCTCCGGGGGTATATTCGGCGGAGCCGCCGCAGACACATCCGATTCAGACACCGTGGAGGACATACGGGAGGAACAGCAAAAGCGCGATAAAAAGCCTCTGCTGAAAACCAAAGCCTCGACCTACGCGCCTCTGCTCGCAGCGGTCATACAGCTGCTGCTCATTATTGCCTCGCGCATCAGCATATCGTCGCTCCGCGAGCGCGGAAACATATATCTGTCGGTGGTCGTCATACAGCTGCTGATATACGTCCTACCCGGCATCTTTTACTTCAAGCTGCGGCGCGAGGGCTCGATAGACCGTCTCGGTCTGAAGCCCACGCCGCCCGACCGCGTTTATATAGCGGTGCTTGCGGCACTGCTGCTGTTTCTGATATCCACCGGCTTTAAGCTCGCATACCTCAGGCTCGGCATATACGAGTCGCGGTTTGCGCAATATGCCGCATATATAAACATTTCGACCTTCTCCGATCCCGGAGATATTCTCTATATGGTCATAACCTTCGTGCTGATACCCGCCATATCAGAGGAGCTGATCTACCGCTCCATAATATTCGGCGAATATATGCGCGACGGTTACGGCACATTCATCGCCGCAGCCGCAAGCACACTGCTGTACGCACTGCTGCACATCGGACTGCAAAGTCTGCCGCTGTACCTCATAATCGGCGCGGTGCTGTGCGTCGTTGTACGCATCACCGGCTCGGTACTGATGTCGATGGTGACGAGCATCGTTTTCGGGCTGTGTGATGTCTTTACAGAGAATTACGTCACGGCGCTTGCGCATTCCGATTATACCGCACTTGTCATTTTCACCGTAATATCGCTGTTCCTGCTTGTCGCAGTTCTTTTCTTCGCCGAGGCGGAGCGACTGTATTTCGTGCTCGGCACCTCCGGAGAAAAGCCGCCGGTACGAAGCATGCGCGACGGCGGCACAAAGGAGCTGCTGCGTTCGGCGCTCCTCTCACCGACCGTTCTCATCTGCGCCGCGATCTACGCGATAGGCATCGTTGTTTCTTTTATATAGCCGGGCGGAGGATACGTCCCGATATGTCCTGCGCGGAGAATGCCGCATAGACAAGGCTCGGCTGACATACACAGCTCAGACATCTATATCGCAAATATAGGATTTGAAGGAAGATTCTATGGATAATAACAATTCACCAAGAAAAAACACCGAGAGCGACGATCTCTTCCTCGACATAGCAAGAGCACGTCACGAAAATGCCGCACATATCCGCGAGGAGGCGACGCGTCAGATACCGGTTGTCCACCGCGGCGCAAGCAAGTCCGCACAGGCGGGCAAGACCGCTCCCGCAATCGGCAGGCGCAAAGCTGTATCGCCGGACGGGACACGCGGAAGAAGCGCCGGTCAGAGTGCAGCAGGTCAGAATACCGTTCCGCGCATCACTCAGCCGCGTCAGGCAGCAGGCTCACGCCCTGCACAGTCGGCACAGAGCTCCGGCACGCGCGAACCGCAGCCGGCTGCCCAGACCACCGCATTTGACCGCGTGGCACAGCACGGCGTTCCGGCAACGCAGGACGGCGCAACACGCATTATCCCGCGGGTCGAACGCACATCGGCAGCAGGCACGGCAGGCGCAAGGACTCCCGCAGCGGGCGGCAGAAGCATCCCCTCATCCGCGCTCGGCGCAAGAGGCAGTGCGGCAGGCGGCAGAGCGTCCGGCGCGGCAAGACACGGCACAGGTGCGCGCACCTTACAGCCCGCAGCACAGCGCAAGGGAGGCTCGCGGCGCGGACGCAAAGGCAAGGATAAGGAGTACAGCGGAACGGCGCTCTCGAGCGTTGTAAAGGCAATGATATACATCGCCGCCGTATTCGTTATCGGCGGTATGCTCGGCTACTACGGCGTAGTCATAGGAAACGATGTTTTCGCGCTCGTCAAGAGCACAGACGAGATCACCGTCACCATCCCCGACGGACTGACCACGGCAGAGCTCGGTGACACGCTGAAAGAGGCGGGTGTGATCCGCTTCCCCGGCATCTTCTCGCTGTACGGCAACCTGCGCCATGATTCAAAGCCGTATATCGCAGGCGAATACGTCGTCTCACCGAGCATGAACTTCGATCAGCTCCGCAGCGCATTCCACGAAAAGGTGCCTGAGGCGACCATCATCTCCATCACCATCCCCGAGGGCTACACCACCGACGAGATCATTGACCTGTTCCTCGAGAACGGCATAGGAACGCGCGAAAAATTCGTCGATGCCATTCAGAACTACGACTTTGAAGGCTATTGGTTCCTCGACGAGCTCGAGACCAAGGAGGGCAGACGCTATCGCCTCGACGGCTATCTCTACCCCGACACCTACTACTTCTATACCACCGCGAGCGAGGTCTCGGTCATATATAAGCTGCTCGACCGCTTTGACGAGATATTCCCCGACGCATATAAGGATGCGGTTAAGGAGCGCGGCTTCACCGTTGATGAGGTCGTGACCCTTGCCTCGATGGTCCAAAAGGAGGCAAAATACGAGTCGGAGTTCGGTTGGATATCCTCGGTATTCAATAACCGTCTCTCCCACCCGAACTACGAGACGCAGGGCTACCTCAACTCGGATGCGACCACGCTCTACGGGCTCGACGACGATAAGGGCTTTGTCACCGGCGAGGATAACGAAAAGGACGGTCCCTATAACACCTATACCCGCAAGGGGCTGCCTATCGGTCCTATCGCAAACCCGAGCTACAGCGCAATCACATGGGCACTCTATCCCGCAGAGACCGACTACTATTACTTTGTCGCTAAGAAGGACGGTTATAACCTCTTCGCTAAGACCGCTGCCGAGCACGCGAAGAATAAGGTCGCGGCACTCAACGATCAGTAACCGCGAATGACGATGCATGACAAGCCGTGTCGGTCAAGTTAACATTTCTGAAATATATAGCACACGAAAGCTTTATTTTCGTGTGCTATTATTCTTTTGTTGTCGTATGGTCGTACATCCACTGCCGATGTATTTCAGATAAGGCAGATGATCAGCCGAGACAGACAAAATCGACAACAAAGACAAAAGCAAAAAAGAAAAAAATAATAATAGGACATGCGGATATAGTTCAGTGGCAGAACCTCAGCTTCCCAAGCTGATCATGCGGGTTCGATTCCCGTTATCCGCTCCATGAAAATATAGCGCACCGGCTTCGGCAGGCGCGCTTTATTTTCGGCAATACTTATTCTCGACTTTTCGACGGAGCTAATGCACTTTCTTTGATGAAAGTATCTGCGCAAAAACAAATATACATACAGTATACCGCATAAGAAGGTATTCTTTCATTCGTAACAGCGGCAAGCTTATTTCATAATAAGATAAGCCTGCATCTTATGTTTGACAGTCGTCAAATATTTGTTTTTTCGTTTCAACATTAAATCGACTGTTTTTTCGCCGCGGCAGAAACTTTTTTCAAAAAGCTATTGACAACCCGATGTTGTTGTGATATAATTACGACGTTGCACGAAGTGCGACAATCGCGGGAGTGGCGGAACTGGCAGACGCGCACGTTTGAGGGGCGTGTGGTTTTCACCGTACGGGTTCAAGTCCCGTTTCCCGCACCAATAAAGTGATTATTGTTCATGCAATAATCACTTTATTTTTTTCTTGTCTTTTCACCCGGCCGGTCAGATTTATCGTGAGCATTTCTTAAATCAAAAAACACAGCCGAAGGGCACATTAAAGTATACCCGACCGCTGCGTTTTATTATTTAATTTTTAAAACTATCGGTGAACATTCAAGCTAACCGAGACGTTACGAGAGAGACTGCAAAAGGTATCATCATACATTGACAGATGACACAACCCCGTTTATTGAAATAATTAAAAAATTAATTACTTCCTCTCCGGAACGAACATCATCAGGAAGCTGACCAAAAGCAAAGCACAGCAGATCCAAATCGCCTTATAGCCGAGCAGTGAGGTGAACAGGCTTCCGAGCCCTGCGCCGACAGCAAAGATCAGGATAACTCCGAAATAGGTAATCGCCTTGCGCAGTATGCGTTTATCACGCGAGCGGCAGTAAGCACAGACCGACTCGGTAGCACAGCGGAGATTGCCGATGCACATCGTGCTTGCGTATGCGTGCCCGCGGATCTTATGGAAGGTCTGGACCTGAAGCGCACAAACGAACGAAACAAGCGAGTTTGCAAGCAGTTCGACACTTTGCGGCAGGAAGCCGACAATAAAGAGCAGCACTATCTCGCCGATAAGCACTATCTGCCGCCAATGCAGCTTTTCGTACGACTTGAGCCGGATATGGATGATCTCCGCTGCCACGATCCCGAAAAGAAACGAAAACACCGGGATAAAATACTTCAGCACCGTATGCCATTCGCCGCGGAACAATGCCGTGCTGAGCAGAACGATGTTTCCGGTCTGAGCGTTCGCAAAAACTCCGCCGCGGCACCAGTAAGTATACGCATCCTGAAAGCCGCCGGACAACACTATACAAACAGCAGCGCGAAAGCTGTCGGACATCTGTCCGTGAAAGCCACCGCTGATATCGAGACTTTTCAATTTATTCATTGTGCAGCCGTCATTTCCGCCAAAAATCGTCCGACGGAAACCGCCCTCCGACGGAGAGCACTCCTTACATCTTGACATAATAATACTTCTATATTATAATGCTCTTATACGCATATGTAAAATATATATTGCGCATATACGGCATATCACAATTATATATCCGAGAGGTCAGCATGTTCATAAGCTATGATTACTACCGCATATTTTATTACGTCGCAAAATACGGCAACATCTCCAAGGCAGCAAAAGTCCTGCTGAGCAGTCAGCCCAATGTAACGCGCACAATTAAAAACCTCGAGGGAGAGCTCGGCTGCACCCTCTTTTCGCGGACAAGCCGCGGAATGCGCCTGACACCGGAGGGAGAGCGACTGTATGGGCATGTTCGGCTCGCACTCGAGCATATTGAGGCAGGCGAGGCGGAGCTCGGGCAGAGCAAAACTCTGCAAAGCGGCGCGGTCTATATCGCGGCGAGCGAGGTGGCGCTGCGATGCCTGCTGCTGCCCGTGCTCAAGCGCTTTCGCATGCTGTACCCCGGTGTTCATCTGCGAATAAGCAATCACTCGACCCCGCAGGCTATCGCCGCACTCAAGGACGGCACAGCCGATATCGCCGTAGTAACGTCTCCGACGGAGCGGTTCGCCTCGCTGCGCGAAACGATAATACAGCCGGTACACGAGGTTGCTGTCTGCCCGCCGTCCTTTAAGGATCTGATCGGGCGAAAGGTCTCGCTCGCCGAGCTGAGCAATTACCCGCTTATCTCACTCGGTTCGGATACAAAATCCTTTGAGTTTTATTCCGCTTTTTTCACCGGCTACGGGCTGAATTATCATCCGGATATCGAGGCGTTCACTGCAGATCAGATACTGCCGATGGTCGCCGCCGATCTCGGAATCGGTTTTGTTCCGCAGGAATTTATCAAGGAATGGGAGAACGTCCATATCCTCGACCTCGAAGAAAAGATACCGGAGCGGAATATCGTGCTCATAAAGCGTAAGGAGCAGCCGCTCAGCATGGCTGCGCGCGAGCTCGAGAAAATGATACTGTCGCATTGAGCGATTAAGCACAAAAGCACCGCAGCGTGGCTGCGGTGCTTTTTGGCTTTCATATCATTCAGGTCTCAAATACCGAGCCCCAAGCTCGGCGTGCAAAGGGAGCGGTCGCCGACCCGCACGACTCACTCTGCCATTGCGTAAAACTTTTCTATCTGCTCGGCGTTTCCGAAATTCTCCCTCGACAATCTCTCCGACAGCGAATTTCGCAGTGCCTCGTCACGCACGAGCCTGCCGAGACCCTCATAGATCCCGTCAGCCGAGATATCGGCAATAACGCCGTACTCTCCGCCGCAGAGCTGCTCGGAAGCCGAAACATAGTTCGTCACCATTATCGGCTTGCACATCATCTTAGCCTCCTCGACCGTGATCGGCTTTCCCTCATAGCGCGAGGTAAGCGCAAAAATATCACAGTCGCGCAGATATGTATAGGGATTATCTGTCGTGCCGAGCAGAACGATGCGGTCTGCTATGCCGAGCTCACGGGCACGGTTCATCAGCGCGTCGACCTCAGCCTGCTCTCCGCCGCCGAGAAAGTACCACTTCATCTCAACACCGTCCGAGATAAGCCGTGCGAGCGCCTCTATCGCCATATCCTGTCCCTTTTGGTCGCAGATACGTGCGGTAGTAAGTACACGCAATCCGGTATAACCGTCGGTAAAGGTATCGCCGTGCTCCGCCATACCGCGAACTGCGGCAGGATCGTTTATGTTGTCTATCTCGACGCAGCGGTCGGCGACCTGCGGCAGATGCGAGCAGAGCGCCTCGTTTACCCTCTCCGAGACGGTAACTATACCGTCGCACTGCAAGAAATAGTGCAGATAGAGCTTGTCGTCGCGCGGAGGGTTGCCGTAGTCGAAATGCAGCCATGCTATCTTCTTTTTTGCCTTTACCTTGTCGCACATATAGAACATGGTTCGGTCGCCCCAGTATGCCGCGCAGACATCGTACTCCTCATCGAGCTGAGGCATGTACCGCATCATGCTGCACCACAGCTCGGTAGCAGGTCCTGAGCGTTTCTCCTTGCTTCCTGCCGCGAGTATACGCACCACGTACGGCAGCATACGAAGCAGTGCGAGCGGATGGTGACGAACGATGCAGTGCATAATGGTGCCGACGGCGTTTGCCCCGGAAAGCTTAAACATGTCGGCATAGCGCTCATCTATCGTAATAACTCTGATCTGCGGCGGGATCTTGTCTATGAGCTTACCCTCTCGCCGCGCGAGCAGCAGGGTCACGTCATAGCGATCATAGTCTATTGTGTTCGCGAATGCGAGAAAGGACTTTTCCGTTCCCGCGCAATTCATGATTATTCCGACAATAAGGAGCTTTATCTTGCTGCTGTGTTCCATTAACTACCGTCCTTTGGGATAAAAATTATTTTTGCACGCCCACCTTTGAAAAGTCGAGGGCATGGAAGCCCTGAATAGCATTGTAAACAGCGCTGTCCTCGGCGAGTGTATAATCTCCGCCGGCATAATCCGCAAAGCCGACAGAGTCTACGGTCATATCGACATTGTCGCGGATATCCGCGAGGCGGTATATATTATTGAAAATTTCCGTCGAACGCGCGACCTTATCCGAAGCAAAAACATTGTTTCTTATCCGGCTGTCGCCGTATGCGTGCGGAGTATAGTTGTCATTGAGATCAATAACATTCGTCGTCTTAATGACGCGGAGCGCCGGAGCGACCACCGACCACAGCTCCGTCCCGTAGCCGGAGAGCTTCGGGTTGAGCAGCGGGAGCTTCCAGTTGTAGCCTATCGAGCTCGGCACCGCCCAATCAACGGGGAATTCGGCGATCTGCGTGTAGCCTGCATTCGGTCCGGTGCCGGGATAGTAGCCGCACTGGTCGAAATGGATACTCGTATCGACAAAAATATTGTCGAGCACCTTAATATCTCTGCCGCCGCAATATACGCCGTAGCCGTCTATGTTGATGAAGATATTCGAGTAGATATTGCGCATTCCGCCGCCCGCATCAGAATAGATGCCGTGCGGGTTCATGTATACCGAGTCGTAGCAGACGATATCCTTGAACACGTTATAGCGGTACACCGTGCCGTTTCCGACCCAGCCGCCGACATATATAGAGCCTGCGTCGCCCGATTCGTAGCACACGTCGTGAATATAGTTGTACTCATAGACATAGCCGCGCGCGTCCTCGGTGAGGGTAGTATGCGGTGCATGATAAAACTCGTTGTGTGCGATATAGAAAGCATTGCCGTCGATCTGCAGAGCGCCGTTATATACTCTTCCGATATCGCCGAAATCGTGGAAGCGATTGTTCGTCACCGTCGAGTTTGACGGTGCAAGCGATATCTTGTCGCCGCCGCGAAGATTGAGTGCGGTATATCCGATATGCTCAAGCTCGCTGCCGTCGAGCAGGAAGTCGCAGCCGTTCGTATCTATTCCGCATTTTCCGCAGTCGCGGACAATGCAGTTCAGCATACGGTTGCCGTCGCCGACCAGATGGATACCGTCATCATAGCCGCCTTCGATGGTAATGCCGTCAAAGGTCACGCCGTCTGCCTTAACATCAACTACGGTCTCGCGGCATGCACCGACGGTGATACGGATATCACGCCAGTTGTCGGGCGCGTAGAAATAGAGCAGACCGGTATCTGCGTCGATGTAGTACTCACCGATCTTGTCAAGCTCCTCGGGAACATTCAGATAATAATATCTTCCTCCGAGACCGCTCTCGGCGCTGAGCGTATTCGAGGGCAGCGAGACCATTCCGCTCTCCGCGTCGTAGGCTACTATCGACACGGGATACGTCTGCTGCCAGTCTATCGAGAACGATCCTGCGGCATACGCGCCCTCTATGCTCGCCCACTTTGCAATGCGTCCGCGCTTGTCATAGAAGCGTGAGCCGCCGAGATCGGCAGGCACATCGGGTTCTCCGAGACCATCGAGCGAATGAAAAGCATAGATATACGCGCCCTTATCCGCATAGTCGGGATATCGCGCGATACGCGCGCGGTCTCCGCCGAAATAGAGCGCAAGCCCCGGATCCTTTTCGGTAAATACGGCATTGTCGTATGCTATGCCGAGCTTTGCAAGGTCGGCGACGATTATCTTCTCGCCCACGCCCTCTGCGGTTATGCGGCTCGACATAGCGTCGGAGTCGGTCATCGAACGAAAAGCGGACTCACCGAGCACAATACCGCCCTCGATAACGACCTCTCCGCCGTCCGCCTTGTATGTGACCCCGCCGTCCTCGGCACCGAGACTGAGCGTCTCGGTCTGCGGATAAACGCCTGCGGAAATGTACACCGTAGCCTCACCGTCGCCGCCTCCGCGCTTTGCGCGTACGGCATCACGTGCTGCGGCTATCGTGGCAAGCGGCGCTTCCTTTGTTCCCGCCGCCTTGTCGTCGCCGCCCGGCGAGACCCAGATCTCGACCGCTGCGTTCTCTGCGTCATTCGTTGCAAACACTGCGCACGGCAGGGCGAGCATTATCGCCGACATCGCCGCCGCTGTAAATCTTGCAGCTGCTCTGATACTCTTCATCTTGCACCTCGCATATGTATAAATTATCCGACATAACCGTCGGAAAAGGTACACTACCGGCTCCGCGGGACAAAACCGTCCCGACCGGAGCATGCCTGCGGCGCTCCGCAGACGGGGTTGAAGATATTATTTAAACGGTCGCGCGGACATTCACCGTCCGCCGCGCCGTAATACGTTACAATGTCCTTTGTATTATAACCTATTTCATCCGCCGTTGTCAAGAATAATCCTTGTCGAATTGTTCCGAATTTTGAATTGCGATTGGAAATTCAAATTAAACGACGCAGAGAGTATGCCGCCCGCGCAAGAACAGGCGGATGCATGCCAAAGGGAGGATAGGACATTGAAATAAAAAGCGCTGCAAAATCAACAGCATGAAACGGATAATACATACCAAGTCCGGTGTTCGGACCTCTGCTGCGCATATCACCGATCCGCTTCAGCTCTTGCTCGGCGTGCTGATTTGAATGATGGTGCGGTCTGCGCGATTTCGCACGCAGTGATTCGATCGTGCCGTCGTACATCCGCAGCCAACAGTAAATGTACTGTCGATTCGTTTTGTACTTGATCGCCGCCTTTGCTGCTCCGTATTTCTGCGGATATTTCAAAAGGGATTGACAAAACCTTAATCCCCGTGTTACACTGTTCATAGCAATTGAGAGTCTCCTTGTTGCGCTTTGGTGTAACATATCATTGACAAACCAACATGTTTGAAAATAGTACACTTTATCTTCTACGAAACGAAAAGTGTCATTTGTTTGTCAAATATTGATATTGGCAAAACAATAAGCGGAGCCGTATTTCAGGCCCCGCTGTTTATTAGTTGTAGATCACCTCGCTGAGAATGATTTCTTCCGCACGATTGCGGATGCTGTTCATAGAACGAATCCAATCTATTTCATTGGCGGATTTCAGTTCTTCGCTGATGCCTTCACTATCAGCCAGTTGCTTTGTCAGCTTGTCGAACATATCTTGTGCATCTTTATCAATGTCTTTGAGGTACTGTTCGAGTGTTCCGTTCATTCGTATGACGTTGATAACCGTAGGGAAGTGATTTTTCAGATAGTTGTAGTGGCGCTGTCCCCAAACGCCGACGCGGGTAATAAATTCATCTTTCATAGCAAAATCCTCCTTTGCAAGTACATTGTACCGCAACGGAGGAAAAAACAAAAATGTGCGATTTTGCAAAAACGCGAGAGGTACTTACCAATCTTTATTCTCAAGCTCGGAAGCCAAATCACTTACTGTATTTGATGCTATATCACACCAATAAATGTTACGTCGGATGCCGCCCTTGCTCTTTTTTTCAATGTTGGTTTCTATTGTGCTGTCGAGGACGAAGATCCTAAGGTTTGTTTTATCCAGTTCGTCTTTTCTCCATTGTTCAACTTTTTGGAATCTTTTTTGAGCTTCTAATTCAAGATTCTTCGCCGCATTAGGATCATCAATATTGCTCCATTGCACAGAGAAAGAAACGCATCCGTTTTCTGCTTTTTGTGCGATAACAATTCCGGATATTTCAGAAATGAAGCGAATGCTTTTGCCCCAGTAAGCGCCAAAGAACTTTGATCTAGTGTGGTTATAAGCACCGCTTGTTGCAGGGCAAATATACATTCCATTCTCGATTTCGTTAATTGTTGCGCCGCACGGTGTCACGTCTATTGTGTGTTTCCAAGAAGGCAGAAGCCAACTTCTATCGAGAAACTCTTCAAACTCTGGGATAACTGAATTGATGTATCTTCCTTTTTCGATATATTTATCGGATGCTTCTTTTACCGCTGAAATAAACTCTTCAAAAGTAACGATCTGAATAATCGTATTCTTTTCTTCTGCTGTTGAAATGCTTTCTTTTAAACGATCGCGTATATCATTATTAAACTCACTTGTCAGCAAAAACAAAATTTTGTTATCAGCGTTTTTAAACTCTTCAACAAGATTATTCAAGTGACGGTTAACTTGATCTTCATAAAACCAGTCCGTCGTCTTAACCTCAAAATAAATATTGAAAGAACTCTGGCGAAGAATCAAGTCAGGAATGCTCTTAGCTGTCTTTGAACTGCTTTTCTTTTCTTGCTGATGAAAAACAGGCAAAATATCAAATCCGGTATTCAAATCACCCAATAGATTCACTATTGTTTCTTGAAACGCAACTGGGCTTTCTTGATAAATCATTTTTAAGATCAATCCGCAATAATTTGTAATGCGATTCTCACCTTGATGAAAATCGCTAAATAAAGAAATATCTCTTCCCACAATTCAATCCTCCTCAATCCTTCAGTTATATATTTACTTTAATTGCGAGCCCTATTTCCAAAATTCCCTCCGCCGGGTTACGACGGAGGGAATTTCTTTGGATTATTGCTTAAATAAAGATATCGATTCGGATATCTTTCCAATTTGATGTTTTGAAGTGGTGCACATCAGAAACTGTTTTCAGATACTTATGAGCATACGCTTCGTCAATCGTCAAATCGGCGATTTTGAGGAAGGAACAATTACTTGTTTCCCTGCTCCTTAATAGCAGCCTGCGTTTCTCTTCTGGTCAGTAGGGAATTCTTTTCCGCCAATCGTATAGATCGCCGTTTGGCGGCGCTTTCCGTTAACCTTGCACTTTATCGGATCGTTCTGATCGCCGTCAAACCGAAGATACCATTCAAACCCGTCTTTTGAGGCAACGATTTTTTCCACATACGCCTCAATGACTGCGTCCGGCACATCCTTATCGTCCCAGTTGTTATACTGCTCTAAGGCATAACGTAGCACCTCAATCTTTTCCTCGTAGTTCGGAATTTCAATTTCAGGCTCATTCTTCGGCGTAAGTACGCTTATTTGGGCGCTCAAATCGGAAATAGCTTTTTCAATCGGCTTCATTCGGTCGTCGAATTCTTCTTTTGAAAGAACGCCTTCCACACGCATATCCATAAGATTTTCACGCTTTTTGTTTTGCCGTTCAAGTTCAGCCTGCTTTTGTTCAAAAATTTCTTCTGTATGGCTTTCTTCTTCAAGCGTAATATCATGTTCCTGTAATATAGAATTGCAAAGTTCAAGAACTTTTTCTTTGTCATGCAGGAGCTCTCTGAAAATGATATTTGCCTGCATTCTGAGCTTCCATTCGGGTATCATCGGAGTATCGCAAGCGCCTTCCAAAGATAGTCCTTTGTTAATTCGCGTCTGCACAGAGCCGTGCTGTGTAGTGAAATAGCAAAGATATCCGGGATTGACAACTCCGCCTTTTCTCGTCCACACTCTTTTTGAGAACTGATGACCGCAAGAGCATACAAGAAGCTTCGTCCATAAATCCTTTCTCGGCGGTGTGCCGCTTTTTCCGCTTGGGGTACTTTCACATGTGCGTCTTTTTGATTCCATAATTGTTTGCACCCTTTCATATTCTTCCACAGTGACAATAGGTTCATGAGAGCCCTTTACCTGTGTTAATTCAATTTCTCCGTAATTTTTCTTTTTCTTTTGTTTGAGATAATCGTCGACATATTCCTTATGATAGGTGATAATTCCGCAGTAAAATGTGTTTTTCAAAACATTCGATATTACCGTGCAGTGCCACTTTGTTTTGCCGGTGGCGGTAAGCATGCCGCGGTGCTCCAACTCATACATAATTTTTTGCAGTCCACATCCGTCAAGGTACATATCATAAATCAGCCGCACCGTTTTTGCCTGTTCGGGATCAATCAGAAATTCAACTTTCTTTTTGTTGTTTTCATCAATACTTTGCTTTCGGCGATAGCCGAGAATATTGCCTGTCCCATAAAATACGCCGTTATTCATAGAAGTTTGCATACCGGCTTTTACGCGAACAGAAGTTTTTCGGCTTTCATCCTGTGCCAAAGTTGCCATCAGCGAAAGTCGAAGCTCACCGTCGCCGTCAAATGTTCTGATGCCGTCATTTATAAACAGCACTTCAACCTTGTGCTCCTTTAACATTCGGGTATATTGCAGTGTATCAACCGTGTTTCTGGCAAATCGGGAAACTTCACGGGTGATGATAAGGTCAAATCTCTTTTTCTTGGCATCTTCCATCATCTGCATAAATTGAGGACGTTTTGCAGCGGAGGTACCCGTGATACCCTTGTCCACATACCAGTCCACCACATGCCAATGCTTGTTCATTTCCAAAATCGGTTTGTACCAGTCAAGCTGATTTTCCAGTGCGTTTATTTGCGCCTCGTGTTCAGTTGAAACACGGGCATAAATGACCACATTGCGGTCACGCGTTTCCATGTTAAACATTACTGTTCTCCTTTCCGTAAGTGATGAATTTTGAAATATCCACAATATCCGCATAGTCTTTTAATATGCTTTTAAAAGCCGCTTTGCTGATAAGCCCGTCCTTGCAGAGCTGCTCGATATATTTCAGGGCGGCAAAGCATCTGTCAGGATATTGCTCACTAATTATTCTACTCTCCGTTTTTTCTTTCGCAAATGTGCGATTTTTCATATTCTTTGCCACCTCCTTATCTCGCGTCGCGGTTATGCTGACGGTCATATTCTTTTTTGACAAGCTTAAGCAGGTATTCCAGCATTTCAGCCGGTGTCATAGAGGACGGCACATATTTGCGAATATCGTCCATCGGGATTTTCAGCCTTTCCACCTGATTGGGTTTAACCTCTGCCATAATTCCGGTTACGGTATCATAGTCAAGTGTGCCTTCTTCAAAAGCGGCGCGCATACGGCGGGCTTGTGCGTGGGACGGAAAGCTTTCGGTTTCGTCAATGCGGTCAATGACATCTCTTTGTGCTTCTTCATTTAGGAAAGACAATTCGTAAGCCGGGAGCATTTTCATCTTGCCGCTATCTACATATTCTTGAAGTTCAGGAACGAGATAGGTTAAACGGATATATCGCTGTATTTGTCTCGCAGAATCTTTTGAGCTTTCAGCTATGGTTTCGTCACTTCTCAACTTCGTGCCATAATGGCACGAAGTTTTGCCTTGATGCTTAATCGCATCAAGCTTCATTCTGTAAGACCGCGCCTTTTCCATAAGGGAGAGATTTTCACGCTGACAGTTTGAATCTACCATTAAAATCGTGGCTTGGTCACGGTCAATAAAATGAACAACCGCCGGGACTTCTCTCATTTCAAGAAGCTCGGCGGCGTGTACTCTGCGGTGTCCGGATATAATTTCGTATTCGTCAGGCTTGTCCTCAAGCGGACGGACGATAATACGGTTTAGAAGTCCGTATTCTTTTATACTCTCAACAAGCTCCGACATTGACACATCATCAAGCACCTTGTAAGGGTGATCCTTAAAGAGATGAAGCTTTTCAAGCTTAATGTTCATAAGCTTTGGTTTAGGTTCTTTTACTACCTTTTCGGCAGACATTTTAGTTTCTTTCATAAATTTCTTTCTCCTGATTTTAATTTCTTTTTGTCTGCCGTTTCTGTTGTAGAAAATTGTGTATATAAAAATATGATTGAAACGGCAGCGTAGTTCGTTTGTTTCATAATTACTGCCTTTCAAAGAATTTGTTTGTGGTTGTTAATTGCCCGTTAAGGTCCACGAATATATAAGCCGGTAAACAATATACTATTTCGTCCTTTCATAAGTTTTTCTTTCAATTTGATATTCCCTGTCAAGTAAATCAATAAGGCGGGGCGACTTATTATAAATCTGCACCGCCTGTTTAAGCTTCTTGCGTAACGGCGTAATGCGCTCGGTTATGGCCTTGCGCTCATCCTTGTACTGTTGTTTTCCTTCCGGTGTTTTTGCTCGACGGCGCTTGTTATCGGTAAGGGCGCGGCTGCGTTCAAATTTGTTTATTTCCGCTTTAGTTGTGTCAATATAATTTTTGATATCCGTCATTGTATTGAGCTTTTCAGCTTGCAAAAAGCGGTATTCGCTGACATACTTCTTTACATTGCGTACCTCATGCCGCAATTCAACATCGGCAATAACAAAATCTTTCACTGTCCTTGCTATTTCAAACAATGATAGGATGATATAAAATACCGCGCTGACAAGTACCTTCGAAGGATCTTTGGCGTGGTCTACGGTAAAATCAAGTTGATTTATTAGCTTGATAATGGGTGCTTGCTTTGCCTTATACGGTAAATGAGTGTTCCATTCGTCATAGAAGTAATAGTTGCCTTTGTTTTTAGAAAAGTACGCCTCAAGGGTTGTTTCGGTAATCCCGATGCTTTTAAGCCGCACGGCTCTGTCCCAACCCTTATGCTTAATAGATAACCGCCGCCAGTCGATAGAGTAGCCGAGTCCCCATAACTGCCGTTCAAATTCCGAGCCGTTTGATGAATACTGTAAGCAATAGTCAATATCCTTTTTCAACATATCACGGTGCGTCATCTGCCCGTTTTTGTGCGCCCAATATTCTTTCTTTTGCCCTTCACTGTAAAAGCTACTGTTTTGGAGAACGGATAAACCGTGCTCCCGGCAAACCTCATCGGATATCTTTCGCAGCTCCAAATGATCACCGATTTTGTTCTTGAACTTTGAGCCATCCTTAAATGAACAGGGGTTTACGACGAAGTGACAATGCAGGTTATCCGTGTTCAAGTGGACAGTCACAAGCACTTGGTATTTATTTCCCCACATACGCCTTGCTGTTTCCTTGCCGATTTCAAACGCCTGCTCCGGTGTGACTTCGCCCGTCTTAAAGCTTTGTATTCCGTGATAGGCAACAACCTTACCTTTCATACCAAACCGCCGCTGTACGGCTATCATCTCGGCATAGGCGTTTTGCTTTGAGCAGTTGATACCGCCGGCAAACATCTTGCGGTCGGTTTTGTCATCGTTCTCTGCGTAACGCAGGGCAGCATACAAATCCTCGTCGAGATATTCCGGTGCGGTGGTTTTATCGGGATTGTCGGCGTAGTCCAGCGTGGCTTTCAGATTTTTGAACACAGGCCAAA
>ERZ824600.1163-NODE-1163-length-34336-cov-33.876433_pt1 | contig 34336 bp, 38 predicted proteins | sample MGYA00519933_ERZ824600 | MGnify/ENA primary metagenome ERZ824600 (study PRJEB31778, sample SAMEA3449178) | human gut metagenome | biome: human gut; feature: human-associated habitat; material: faeces | place: United Kingdom | collected 2010/2012 ... | reverse complement strand
ATCGAAGTAAAAAGAATAAAAGCATAAAAATAAAAACGAAGTTATCAACAATGTTTCACGTGGAACATAATAAGCGAATATTTAAAAATAATTAAATAAATTAAAGATAATAGCATCAAAATATTTCCCGGGAAATATTTTGCACATAATAAAATAAATAAAACTAATAAAATAACAATAAAAAAGATATACACAATGTTCCACGTGAAACATCAATCGAAGTAAAATGAGTAATAACATAAAAATAAAAACGAAGTTATTAACAATGTTTCACGTGGAACATATAAAAAAATATAAAAACAACAAAAAAAGATAACAAAAAAAAATAACTTTTGATATAATGAATATGCACAACATTTATATCTGAACCAGGTCAGGATTGGAAAATAGCAGCCTTAAGGATCTCTGAATGTGTGTGCTCTTTTTTTGGAGTAAAATATGAATGATATGGATATAATGAAATTAGCAATTAAGGAATCACAAAAAAGTTTAAAAAAACAAAATATACCAGTAGGTGCAGTAATAATTAAAAATGGCGAAGTGATAGCCAAGGGATTTAATAATTACAAAAAAAATATAGATGAGCATGCAGAAATAATTGCCATTAATAAAGCAATAAAAAAATTAGGTAATCAATATCTAGATGGATGCGAATTATATGTTACAATGGAACCATGCTTAATGTGCTATGGCGCAATTGCTCGTACTAATATCAATAAAATTGTTTTTGGAGTAAAAAATGAAAAAATGGGGTTTTCAAAATATATAAATTATATACCTAAAATAGATATCAAAGGCAATGTAGAAGCAAGTGAGATAAAAAAGATTTTGGCAGATTTTTTTAAAAACAAAAGGAATTAAAATGAACTTTTGTTTTCTTTTTGGTATAATACTAAATAGGTGATCAAACATGTATCAATCATTATATAGAAAATATAGACCTAGTAATTTTGATGAAGTAGTTGGACAAGAAGTTCCTGTTAAAATTTTAAAAAATGCTATTAAAAATAATAGAATAGCTCATGCATATATATTTGCAGGTATAAGAGGTACTGGAAAAACAAGTATAGCTAAGATTTTTGCTAAGACAGTAAATTGCTTAGAACCTATAGAAATGAAACCATGTGGCAAATGCGTTGTATGTACACAAAGTAACAATACGGATATAGTAGAAATAGATGCAGCTTCTAATAACGGAGTAGATGAAATAAGAGAATTACGTGATAAAATAGCCCTTGTTCCTTCAATATCAAAGTATAAAGTTTATATTATTGATGAAGTACATATGCTTTCAACTAGTGCTTTTAATGCATTACTTAAAACATTAGAAGAACCACCTCAACATGCAATATTTATTTTAGCAACTACTGAAGTTCATAAAATTCCTTTAACAATTTTGTCTAGATGTCAAAGATTAGATTTTAAATCAATAACAATTGAAAATATAATTAAAAGATTAGAATATATTTGTTCTAAAGAAGAGATAAAAATATCTGAAGAAGCAACAAAAGAAATTGCAAGATTAGCTAATGGTGGAATGCGTGATGCTATAAGTCTATTAGAACAGGTTTGGGCTTATAGTGACGATATAACTATAGAAGATGTACATAAGATGAATGGTACTTTAACTAAAGAAGAAATAAAAGAATTAATTCAAGCAATATTAAGTAATCAAGTTCAAAAATGTTTTGAATTAGTTGAAAAATATGAAGAAAAGAATGTTGATTTTGCAAAGTTAGTTGATGAAATAATGTATTTTATACGCAATTTAATATTCTTTAAAATAACAAATGAAGAAATAGATGATTCTTACTATAATAAAACTGATTACGAAGATATAAAAGAACTAGCAGATGTAAAAAGATTAATAAACTTTATAAAAAAGGTTAATACTGCTTCAAATGAAATAAAAGTTGTAAGCAATAAAAAAACAATTTTTGAAATGCTTATAATAAGTTGCATTGACGTGAAAGAAGATGAGCCTAAAATATCATCTGAAGCTCAAGTGAAAGCTGTTGCTAGTGTTGCTCATCCAAGCCAAGCTTTTGTTAATAAAGTAAAGTCTGAATTTGAAAAATCAGTACAAAGTCAAATAAAAGAAGAAAAAAATGAAAATCCAAAACCAGCTACTGATTTAGAGAATGATATCAATAAAATAAAAGAATTAAGAATTAATAATACTCTTGCTGAATTCGATAAAAGAATATTAACTACATTACAAAAAAAGATAGAGGTAATACATGACTTTATAATAGATCTTCAGTATGGAAATATAGCTTCGTTAATACTTGACGGCCAATTAAAAGCTGCTAGTAGAGAATACATGTTATTTGTTTTTGAAGAAAAAATGCAAAGTTTAAAATTTAACACGAAAATAAATGAAGTAGAAGAGCTAATCCAAATTGCTTTATCAAACAATTATAAAGTAATATCAATAAACAGCGAAGAATGGGAAACAGTAAAACAAGAATTTAATGGTAAAACAAAAAAGTATGTAAAAACAGCTGAATCAGAAGAAATTGAAAAAATAATAAAAAATTTAAATAATTCAGGGAAAGATTTCTTAGAAGAAAATTTTTCTGATATAATAAGTTATGAATAAAGGAGAATAAATATGAATATACAAGCAATGATGCGTGAAGCACAAAAATTACAAAAAGAAATGATGAGAGAAAAAGAAGCAATTGATGCTACTGAGTATGAGGGTGAATCATCTTTTGTAAAAGTAAAAGTAAACGGAAAAAAAGAAGTTTTAGAAATAAAAATAGATCAAGAAACATTAGATAAAGAAGATATCGAAATGTTACAAGATATTTTACAAGTAGCTATTAATGAAGCTAATAAAAAAGTAGATGCTGATACTGAAAAAAGATTAGGCAAATACACTAAAGGTATGCCGGGGTTATTTTAATGGCACTTTATCCTAAAACATTTAATGATCTAATTGAATGCTATAAAAAATTACCAGGAATAGGTGAAAAAAATGCTGAAAGATTGGCATTTGCTACGTTAGAATTAGATGATGAAATTATAGAAGTCTTCAGCAATTCTATCAAAAATATAAAATCCAAAACTAAAAATTGTTTAATATGTAATAATTTGAGTGAAGAAGATCAATGTACAATTTGCAGTGATGAATCAAGAAATAAAAAAATTATATGCGTAGTAGAAAATACCAAAAATTTAGTTATTTTTGAAAAAACAGGAGCATTTAATGGGGTTTATCATGTTTTAGGAGGTTTAATATCACCATTAGATGAAATTAATCCTGAAGATATTAATTTAGAAAAACTATTTAAAAGAGTTGAAGAAGAACCTATCGAGGAAATAATTTTAGCATTAAAGCCAAGTGTAGAAGGAGAAACAACTGCATTATACATACAAAAAAAACTCCAAAATAAAAAAGTTAAAGTTACAAAAATTGCTTATGGCGTTCCCATGGGAACTGATATGGAATATATTGATGCTATGACACTAGAGATAGCTCTTTCAAATCGTTCATAAAATAAAAAACAACCTCATATCTTTTTATGAGGTGTCTTTTAATGAATAGACTAATTAAAATAATCAAAAAAGTAATATTTGCTTTAAGTTTCATGTTTACATTTAATTTAATATTTCAACCATTAAATGTAAATATACCTATAAACATTTATAGTGTAGCTTTATATTGTACGTTAGGGATTCCATCTTTCTTTTATCTAATAATTTTGAAGTTAATAATATAGGAGTTTTATGAAAGAATATGAATTAACACAACCGATAGCTTATAAAATAATAGAAACATCACTTAAAAGAAAAAGGTTAGCCAATGCTTATCTAATTGAAGACAATGGTTCTAAACAAGGATTAAATATGGCTTACTCTTTTTGTAATGAAATACTAGGAACTAGTTTAGAATTAACTGCTAACGCTTTAGTAATAAATCCTGATGGAAATTGGATAAAAAAGGAGCAAATAGACGAAATAAAAGAAAAATTTGCGACTAAAGCAATTATCGGGAATAACAAAGTATATATTATAAATGGTGCTGAAAAATTAAATTTGTCAGCATGTAGTGCTTTACTAAAATTTTTAGAAGAACCAGATCCTAATATTACAGCTATATTAGTAACAGAAAACACTAATCAAGTTTTAGATACAATCAAATCACGCTGTATCATGATTCCTTTAAAATCAATTAAGGACAAGTCTAAAGATTTAATTGAACAGTTGAAAAATGAAATAACCTATAATGAAAATATAGAAATAACACATGAAAAAATAGAAGAAATAGTCAATTTTACAGAATATGTTGATTTAAATAAGAAAAAAACTATACTTCATTTAAAAAAATTATTGAAAACAATTAAAATAGAAAAAGACGATATAAGTTTTTTATTTAATGTGATGCTTATATTTTATAAAGATGTTTTAGAATATAAAACAATAGGTACTCTTTCGATATTCAAAGATTATAAAAAGAAAGTGGCTACAATAAGTGTTAATAATGAAATAGAAGATATAATTAATAAAATAAAAATAATTATAGAAGTTTTAGACGATTTAAAATATAATGTAAATATTCCCATGGAAATCGACAAATTTTTATTAAAAATGGAGGTTTTATAAGTGCAAAATGTAATAGGAGTAGTATTTAATACTAATAGAATATATTATTTTGATCCCAATAATAAAGAATATAAAAAAGGTGATAAAGTAATAGTTGAAACCGAAAAAGGATTACAATTTGGAACAATTGATACCGATGTAATAACTTTAAAAAGTGAACAAATTAAAGGCGATTTAAAAAAAATAATTCGTCTTGCCGATCAAAAAGATGTACAAAAAAATGAAAAAAATATCAATGATGCTAAAAAAGCTTTAGAAAATTGTAAAGAAATAGCCAAAAAATTAAAATTAGACATGAATGTTATTGATGCGGGATTTACTTTTGATCGAAATCAATTAATTTTTCATTTTATATCGTCTGATCGTGTAGACTTTAGAGAACTAGCAAAAGAATTAGCTAACGTCTACAAAACACGAATTGAACTAAGACAAGTAGGTATCCGAGACAAAGCTAAAGAAATCGGCGGAATAGGAATCTGTGGCAGAACAATATGTTGTCATGCATTTTTAGATGAGTTTGACTCCATAACAATTAGCATGGCGAAAAACCAAAATTTATCATTAAATCCTAATAAAATAAATGGTTTATGCGGAAGATTATTATGTTGTTTGAAATATGAGGATGAAAATTATCGTGAGTGTCATAAAGGACTACCTAAAATTGGTGAAAAAATAAAGGTTAAAAAGAGTGAAGGACCAGTTGTAAGCGTAGATGTGCTAAATCGCACATATAAAGTAGATGTTCCCAATGAAGGAATAGTAGAAGTAAAAGCTGATGAAAGTATTAAATGATTTACTTAAATATCAAAATTTAAAGATATATCAAGATCCTGAATGTTTTGTTTTTTCTTTAGATTCTATCCTTTTACCAAATTTTGTAACAATAAGAAAAAATACTAAAAGAATTTTAGATATCTGCACAGGAACAGCACCTATACCATTAATTCTTTCAAGGAAAACTAAAGCTTTAATAACTGGCGTTGAAATTCAAAAAAATATTGCTGATTTAGCTGAAGAAAGTGTTAAAATTAATGGATTAGATGATCAAATAAAAATTATTAATGCCGATATAAAAACATACCAAACAGAAGAAAAATTTGATCTAATAACCTGCAATCCACCTTATTTTAAGGTAACATCTTTAAAAAATTTGAATGAAAATCAAGCAAAATCTATAGCAAGACATGAAATAACTATAGATTTAGAAACAATTATTAAAATCTCTTCTAAACTACTTAATGATCAAGGAATATTTGGACTAGTGCATCGCCCATCACGATTAATAGAAATAGTGAATTTGTGTGAAAAATATAATTTAGAAATTAAAAAAATTCAATTTGTTTATCCACGAATCAATGAAGAAGCAAATATTGTTTTAATAGAAGCTATAAAAAATGGTAAAAGTCAGCTAAAAGTGCTAGAACCAATCATTACTTATGATGGTTTAGAATATACAAATCAAATAAAAAAATATTTTGAATAGGAGAGTTTTATGTCACAAAAAAGTTACGATAATACTCCTAAATTATATATAATTCCAACACCTATTGGTAATTTGGATGATATAACTTTAAGAGCAGTAAAAGTTTTAAAAGAAGTAGATGTAATATTTGCTGAAGATACACGTGTCACAATTCAGTTATTAAATCATCTTAATATTGCTAAACATGTTATTTCAAGTCATAAATTTAATGAAAAACAAAATGAGACAAAATTATTAGAATATTTAGATAATAATAAAAATGTCGGAGTTGTAAGTGATCGTGGAACACCAGGAATAAGTGATCCTGGTTTTGAGCTAGTAAAAATAGCTTTAAAACATCATTACAACGTAATCTCATTACCAGGTCCAACTGCTTTTGTGCCTGCTTTAACTATGTCAGGTATTAATAATGATCATTTTCTTTTCTATGGTTTTTTAGATTCAAAATCAGGCAAGAGAAAAAGAGAAATGGAAGAAGTAAAAACCTTACCATATACAATCATTTTCTATGAAGCTCCGCATCGAATTCAAGAAATGATTCAAGATCTAATTGAAGTTTTAGGTGATCGCAATATATGTATAGCCCGTGAAATATCAAAAAAGTTTGAAGAAGTATATCGCGGTTTAGCAAGCGAAGTTTTAAAAGAGATCATTGATATCAAAGGCGAAATTGTAGTTATAGTCGAAGGTAGCAAAAAAATAGATTATAGTCAAATAAGTGTTGAAGAACACGTTAATAGTTATATTAAAACCGGATTATCAGTAATGGATGCTATCAAGAAAGTTGCCAAAGATCGTAAAATTAATAAAAATGAAATATATAAAGAATATCATTCTTAAGAGGTGAAATATGTATTTAATAGTAGGTTTAGGAAATCCAGGAAAAGAATATGATAAAACAAGACATAATATAGGCTATATGATGATAGATGGAATAGCTAATTCAAGAAATATAAAATTTAATCACGAAAAATTTGGTGGAATCTATGCTGAAGATCGCATCAACAATGAAAAAATAATTTTATTGAAGCCTGAAAAATATATTAATTTATCAGGAGAAGTAATAAAAGATTATGTTGATTATTTTAAAATACCTATTGAAAACATTTTAATAATTAATGATGATATGGATTTAGAAATTGGAGCATTTAAACTAAGAGAACAAGGCGGTAGTGCTGGTCATAATGGTTTAAAAAATATTGAAGCCAATCTCGGAACAAATCATTATAAAAGAATTAAAGTAGGTATTTCTAAAGACAAAAATATTGAAAAAAAAGATTATGTTTTAGGTCATTTATCTCAAGAAGATTTATTAAAGCTTGAAAATACCAAAGAAGAAATTAATAAAATATATATAGATTTTTTTGAAATGAGTTTTTCAAATTTAATGAATAAGTATAATATAGGCAAGTGATATAATGTTTGAAAAAATTTTTACAATTGATTTATCAAATCAAAATATTGTAATACCAAATAATGAAATAAGAAATATATACTTATATGACTTTTTTATTCAATCTAAAAAGTCTCTTTTAGTTGTGACTAATTCTTTATATGAAGCCGGTAAAATTTTTCATGCTTTAAAAAACTATACTGAAAAAGTTTTATTTTTCCCTATGGATGACTTTCTAACAAGTGAAGCTTTAGCTGTTAGTCCCGAATTAGAAATAACGCGTTTAGAAACTATCAATGAAATATTAAAAAAAGAAAAATATATTGTAGTCACCAATTTAATGGGCTTTTTAAGATATTTGCCACAAAAAGAAATCTATGAATCTAAAACGTTGGCCTTAAAAAAGGGGGATATTTTAGAACGTGAAAAGATATTAAATAATTTGCTAGAACTTGGTTACAAAAGAGAAATAACTGTAAATAAAACTGGTGAAATGGCAATACGTGGCTATGTTATAGATATTTTTCCTCTAGATTACCAAAATCCTATAAGAATTGAACTATGGGATAATGAAATTGACAATATTCGTTCTTTTGATGTTAATACGCAACTAACTATTGCTGATACTTCAGAAGTTGAAATAAAACCAATAACAGAATTTTTAGCTTTATCAGAAGCAAAAAAACAAAGATATTTACCAAAATATATACCGGTTTCCTCAATTTATAATTATTTAGATGATGCTTACTTATGTTTTATAAATCATGATGAAATAAAAATAAGTTATGAACATTTATCTGAAGAAATGTTTGAATATACTAATAGTTTAGAATTACCAAAAGATACCAAGTATATGTTTGATTTAGATGATATAACTACAAACAATCTTTTATTTTTAGATGAATTTGATTCATCTAAAAACCTTAAAGAAAAAGCTCTTAGAATATCAGCAACTGATTTGAATTATAATGGATTATCGATAGAAGAATTAAAAGATAAATTGAATAAAAGCTTAAAAGACTATACAATTATTCTATGTTTTGAAAATCAAACTACATTAAACAAAGTTTATAATATCTTAGATTCATGTAATTTTATAATAACTAATGAGAACAATATTTTTGCTAATAAAGTCAACTTAATAATTAAAAATATTGAAAACGGTTTTTGCTATGATAAATATTTAGTATTAACTGAAAAAGAATTATTGAATAAAAAAGAAGAAAAATATGAATTTAAGTCAAATTTTAAAATAGGAACTAAAATTCGTGATATAAGCAAATTAGAAATAGGCGATTATGTTGTTCATTACAAATATGGAATTGGAAGATATAATGGCTTAAAAACCTTAAAAAAAGGCGACTTAACTAAAGAATATTTAATGGTTGAATATGCAGGAACCGATAAATTATATATACCAGTAGAAAAAATAGATTCCATAAAAAAATATTCTAATAGTGATGCCAGTGCTCCTAGATTAAATAAATTAAATTCATCAGAATGGTCAAAAGTAAAGGCTAAAGCTAAAGCTCGTGCTGAAGATATAGCTGAGTCTCTTTTAAAATTGTATGCCTTAAGAGAAGCGACACCAGGTTATGCCTTTCAAAAGGATAATGAAACGCAATTAGAATTTGAAAAAGAATTCCCATATACAGAAACATCTGATCAATTAAAAGTAATTAAAGAAATAAAGAAAGATATGGAAAAACCAACCCCAATGGATCGTTTACTATGTGGCGATGTTGGTTTTGGTAAAACAGAAGTTGCATTTAGAGCAATGTTTAAAGCGGTCTTATCATCTAAACAAGTAATCTTTTTATGTCCAACGACAATTTTGTCTCAACAACATTATGATAATGCAATTCAAAGATTTAAAGATTTTCCTGTTAATATTGCCCTTTTAAATAGGTTTGTAACACCATTAAAAGCTAAAAAAATATTAGAAGGAATTAAAGATGGAACAGTAGATATTGTAATAGGTACACATAGAGTTTTAAGTAACGATGTTATTTTTAAAGACTTAGGATTACTAGTAATTGATGAAGAGCAAAGATTTGGGGTAAAGCACAAAGAAAAAATTAAAGATTTAAAAAATAATATCGATGTCCTAACACTATCTGCAACTCCGATTCCTCGAACTTTACAAATGTCTTTATCAGGTTTAAGAAATTTATCATTAATAGAAACGCCTCCTGTTAATAGATATCCTGTTCAAACCTATGTTTTACAAGAAAATATGCAAATAATTAAAGATGCCATTTATAAAGAAGTTTCACGTGGTGGTCAAGTTTATATTCTTTCAAATCATATAGATGGTATGCAAGCTAAATTAGATGAGTTAAAAAAATATTTGAAAGATATAAAAATAACTTATGCTCATGGACAAATGACTAAAAAAGAGCTTGAAGATGTAATGAGTAAATTTATCAATAAAGAATATGATGTCTTATTATGTACAACAATTATTGAAATAGGAATAGATATTCCAAGCGTAAATACAATTATTATTCTTGATGCTGATCATTTTGGCTTGTCTCAACTTTATCAAATTAGAGGACGTGTAGGTAGAAGTAATAAAATTGCTTATTGCTATTTAATGTATGATAAAAAGAAAATATTATCAGAAATTGCTACTAAACGTTTAAAAGTAATAAAAGAGTTTACTGAATTAGGAAGTGGATTTGCTATAGCTATGCGTGATCTTTCAATAAGAGGTGCTGGTGATATCTTAGGAAGTGAACAAGCAGGATTTATTGATGCTATCGGAATTGAATACTTTTTAGAAATGCTAGAACATGAAGTAGACAAATTAAAAGGAAATGTTGTTGACGAAAAAGAAGAGTCTGATCAACCATTATTAGATGTTTCTACTGCTATTGATGAACAAATAGTAGCTGATGAAGATTTAAAAATTGAAATTCATAAAAAGATTAATACAATTGATTCTAAAGAAACATTAGAAAAAGTAAAATCTGAAATTAAAGATCGCTTTGGTTTAGTTGATGAGACATTAGACATATATATGTATGAAGAATGGTTTGAAAAATATGCAAGAAAATTAAATATAACAGATGTTAATCAAACTAAGAATTCTATTATTATTGCTCTTCCTAAAGAATTGTATCCTAAAATTGATGGTAAAAAACTATTCTTGGAAGTAAATAAATTAGGAAATATGTTCCGTTTCAGTGAAAGACATGGTCAATTATTAATAACTTTAGATATAGTTAATTTAAAAAAGCATTATATTTATTATTTAATAGATTTGTTAAACGTTATCGAAAATTGTTTAAAATCAGCATAAATATTCCATATAAAGCCACCATAAAATTAGAGGTGTGCTATGGAAATTAAATCAGTAGATAAGTTAGGACGTATTACAATTCCTATTTCAATTAGAAAAAAACTATATATTACAGAAAATACAATGTTGTCATTTTCAGTTGAAGAAAATAAAATAATTTTAAATAAAGTATCTAAACTAACTTCAAACAATAATTTAGAATTATTAGTAAAAACATTAAATAAACTTTTAAATAAAGACATTGTAATCTATGATTTAAATAAAGTAATAGCAACTAATATAAAAAATGATCATTTAATAGTTAACAAAAAAATAAATCAAGAAATAAATAAAAGAAATAAAATTCTTTTACCACAATATCAACTTTTCAAAGAAAAAGAAGATATTTATTTAATACCTTTAATAAAAAATAGTTATTTATATGGTGCTGTAATAATAAAAACTAGTGAAATCAATTCTGAACAAAGAATTTTAGTTGAATTAATAATAAATTCATATATTGCAAGTAATTTATAACTTGCAATTAAAAAATAAATAATATATAATAACCTTGTAAAAAGTTTTGATGGAAAGAAAATCAAAAATTTCTTCAATAGAGAGTTTGATAAGGTGAAAGCAAACAAGAGATTTTGATTCGAATGGCTCCTGAACTAATTAATCGATATTTAGATTAATTCGCATCCAAGCGTTATTGTTAGAGGTAGTTTAAATAACTATAAATTAAGGTGGTACCACGAAGATTCGTCCTTAGGCGAGTCTTTTTTTGGAGGAAAAATGAGAAGTTTTGAGAAAATAAGTTTTAATCAATTTAAAAAAGATATAGTTGATGATATAGAGTTATATAATAACTTTAATCTTCCTAAGCGAAGCACTAAAGAAAGTGCTGGATATGATTTTGAATCCTTAATAGATTATATCTTAGAACCAAATGAAACAATAAAAATTCCCTTAGGTATAAAAGTAAAATTAAATCCTGGTGAAGCTCTTTTATTAATAGTTAGAAGCAGTATGGGATTTAAATATAATATTCGGATGTGCAATCAAGTAGGGTTAATTGATCAAGATTATTATGATAATCCAGATAATGAAGGACATATGTGGATCAAGATAAAAAATGAAGGAGCGTTTCCCTTTGAAATCAAAAAACATGATCGCATATGTCAAGGAATAATAATAAATTATTTAACAGTCGATAATGAAGAAAAAATTGAAAAAGAAAGAATAAGTGGTATAGGAAGTACTACTGAGGTGAAAAAATGAAAGAAAAGTTTTATTTAACAACTCCAATATATTATCCATCAAGTAATTTTCATATTGGACATTGCTATACAACCGTTATTGCTGATGCCATAGCAAGATATAAACGTGAAAAAGGATATGATGTATTCTTTTTAACTGGAACTGATGAGCATGGTCAAAAAATTCAAAAAAAAGCTGAAGCAGCTGGTGTAACTCCTAAAGAATATGTTGATAAGATAGTTGATGATACTAAAGATTTGTGGAATGTTTTAGGAATAACTTATGATCGTTTCATTAGAACAACTGATGAAGATCATATTCAAACAGTTCAAAAAATATTTAAAAAATTATATGATCAAGGCGATATTTATAAAGGAGCTTATAAAGGTAAATATTGTACTCCATGTGAAGCTTTCTGGACAGAAACTCAACTTGTAGATGGAAAATGTCCTGATTGTGGTCGTGAAGTAAATGAAGTAAGTGAAGAAGCATATTTTTTCAGACTTTCAAAATACCAACATCAATTAGAAGAATACATAGAAAGTCACCCAGATTTTATTGAACCTGTATCTCGAAAAAATGAAATGATTAACAATTTTATTAAACCAGGTTTAGAAGATTTGTGTGTATCTAGAACTAGCTTTAATTGGGGAATACCTGTAACATTTGATAAAAAACATGTTGTATATGTTTGGATAGATGCTTTAAGTAACTATATATCAGCATTAGGATATTTAAGTGCTGATGACTCTAAATTTAAGAAGTATTGGCCAGCCGATCTTCATATTGTTGGCAAAGAAATTGTCCGTTTTCATACAATAATTTGGCCAATAATGTTAATGGCTTTAGGATTGCCACTTCCACATAAAGTATTTGGCCATGGATGGCTAGTTATTGATGGAGGTAAAATATCTAAAAGTTTAGGTAATTATCGCGATCCAAGAGAATACATAAACGAGTATGGCGTAGATGCTATAAGATATTTTATTCTAAGAGAAGTTCCATTTGGTAGTGACGGCAATTTTTCAGAAGAAGCTTTAATAAATAGAACCAATGGTGATTTAGCAAATGTCTTAGGAAATTTAGTAAATCGTACTATAGGAATGTGCAATAAGTATTTTGATTCTATTGTTCCTGAAAGACACGAATATAATGAATTAGACGAAAAGCTAATTAGTTATGTTATGGAATTACCAAAAATAGTAGAAAAGAATATTGATACTTTGGATATTCCCGCTGCTTTAGAAAGCATAATTGAGTTGTTTAGAAAATGTAATAAATATATAGATGAAACAACACCATGGATTTTAGTTAAAGAAAATAAAGAACGTCTAGAAACTGTAATTTATGTATTACTTTCAGCAATTAAGCATGGAGCAGTTGCCATCAAGCCATTTTTACCAACAACATCTTCAAGAATACTTGAACAATTAAACATCACTGATGAAGATATAACTAGCTTTGAAACATTAAAAGAAGGAACTAAATTAAATAAGCCAGAACCTTTATTTATGCGTATAAATAAAGATGTGTAAAAATGTTGTAAAATGTCTATAACCTTTCATTGATAACATAAGAACGTTATGTTAAAATGAATATGGAAGACGAGGAAGAATACATGAGTAAAAGTAAGGAAGTAGTAACTACTATCATAATTATGATAGGATTCGCTTTTTTGGTTTTAGGTAGTGTGTTAGTAAACCATGAAAATATTGATATTATCTATTTGGGAATATTATTATTTTTCATAATAAAATTTTGCATTTTTGTAAGGAAGTAAATAGTTATACGCGAGTATAACTATTTTTGAGGTAAAGAAATGATTATAGATACACATTGTCATATAGAAAATGTTGATTATGATAATCCAGATGAAATAATTAGCAAATTAAAAGATTATATATTAATTAATAATGGAGTTGATACTAAAACGAATAAAATGGTTTTAGAAATAGCCAAAAAACATTCTAATTTTTATGCAGCTATTGGTTATCATCCAGAAAACATTGAACATATTGACAATTATGAACAATTTTTAAAAGAAAATATAACTGATGCGATTGCAATTGGTGAAATAGGATTAGATTACCATTATCGTGATGATAACAAAGAAGAACAAAAAGCTCTTTTTATTAGTCAATTAAAATTAGCTAAAAAATATAATAAGCCAGTTATAATTCATGCCCGTGATGCTATTCAAGATACTTTAGATATACTAAAACAATATCCAGTAAAAGCTGATTTACATTGTTTTTCTTCAAGCGTAGAAATGGCAAGAGAATTTATAAAGATAGGGTGTTATATAGGCGTAGGTGGCACTTTAACATTTAAAAATTCCAAAAAATTAGTTGAAGTTGTAAAAGAAATTAGTATAAATAAAATTTTATTAGAAACTGATTCACCTTACTTGGCTCCTGAACCTGTAAGAGGGACAATTAATGATCCAACTAACTTAAAATATGTTATATCAAAAATAGCAGAGATAAAAGGCTTAACTTATGAAAGTGTTCGAGATACACTTAATCAAAATGCTATAGAATTTTTTGGACTAAAAATATGATAACGAAAATAAAAGTAATAATCATCTTTTTGCTAAATCTTTTTAACTATTCTGAAACTGATATAAAAGATTTTAAAATATTGGACTATGAAACAGAATATGTTTTTGCCGAAAACTATGCCGAAGATGAAGAATTTATAATTAATAAAGGTGAAAAAGGTTATTCTTATATTGAAAACGATCAAGAAGTAATAAAAGAACCTGTAAAAGAAGTAGTAAAAAAAGGTACTAGAACTAATAATGATTTTTCAGGAACTCTTACTGGATATGGGCCAGATTGTAAAGGGTGCAGTAAAATTGGTACTGTTGCTTGTAGTACTAAAGATAATAAAAATTGGAGCCTAATTAATGACGGCATTATCTATGAAGATGAAGATTATGGTAGTGTCAATATAGTTGCTTCTGATCATTTATTATTTCCATGTGGAACAATTATTGAAATAACCAATAAAAATTATGAAAAACTAACCGCGGTAGTATTAGATACGGGATATACAATGCGTTATAAATGGCGTCAAAATAAAGAAGTACATTTAGATTTAGCTTTTGCTAGTGAAAAAGAAACATCAAATGTAACCAACAACGAAACATCATATCATGTAAAAAGATGGGGATGGTAATTTATCATAAAAAAATTATTGCAGAAAACAAAAAAATATAGTACTATTATAGTAGGGGTAGAATAAAGAGGGATGTTATGAATCGTGATTCACGTATAATTGAAATTGAATTAGATAAAATTGTACCTAATCGTTTTCAACCACGAAAAATTTTCAATGAAGATGTAAGCGAATTAGCTGAATCGATAAGAGAACATGGTGTATTGCAGCCAATAACATTAAGACCTCTTGGCGAAAAATACGAAATAATCATGGGCGAGCGTCGTTTCCGTGCGTGTGAAAAATTAGGATTAAAAAGAATACCAGCAATGATTGTTGAAATGAATGATCGTGAAGCAATGGAAGTTGCGTTAATAGAAAATCTTCAACGCCAAAATTTAACACCAATTGAAGAAGCCTTATCTTATAAAAGAATTTTAGATGCTGGCTATGTAACTCAAGAACAATTGGCTGTAAAACTTGGAAAAACTCAATCGACTATAGCCAATAAATTAAGACTATTGTCTTTAGATAAAGATGTACAAAATGCTCTTTTAAAAGGCGAAATATCTGAAAGACATGCTCGATCAATTTTGCGCTTAACTGATAAAGAAAAACAAAAAATTATTTTGAAAAAAATAATAAATGATAGATTAACTGTAAGAAAAACTGATGAGGAGATTCGAAAAATGGAAAGAGAAAAAATTGAACCAAAAGCTTCTGTTGAAATAATTGATTTTGATGATAATCCTTTTCAAGGAAATGTTGCCGAACCAATTGAATTAAAAGAAGAACCTAAAGTAACTTTTGATGAGCCATTATATTCGGAAGATCCTCAAAATGTAGAGCCATTTATTGAAGAACCAATCAAGTATAATGAACCTGAAGTCAGTGAACCTCTATATGAAGAACCAATAGAAGAACCAGTAAATAATTATCAACCAAAGCCAGAGAATAATCCAAAAATTCCAACGATACCAATTTCTAGCATAATAGATGATACTAAAGATGATCCTAAAGAAGGAATGCTAGAATACAACCATTCATATACTAACAATAAATACGTTGAAAAATATCAAAATAAGGCTATATCATATGAAAAAACCAATGAATTAAATAATCAACCAAAAGCAACGTTTGATGAAATGGTTAATTCTGAGCCAGCAACTAATAATTTAGATGCAATTAAGGCTGTCATTGAAAAATGCCAAAATGAGTTAAAAAGCTTAGGCTATGAAGTAAAACTTGAAAATTTTGATTTTGAATCAATGTATCAAGTAATAATAAAAATAATTAAAAAATAACTACAATATGTAGTTTTTTTAATAAAAAGGTGAAAAAATGGAAAAAAGAAAAAAAGAAATCGTTAAAATGTTGTTAAAAGAAAATAATGAAAAATTCAATGAAGAAGAATTATTAGATATGTTAATATCAAAACCTATCGCTATAGACGTAGATAAAGTCGATCGAGAGAATGCTAAACTAGGTGATAAAATAGCTGATAAAATCACAGAAATCGCGGGTAGTTGGACGTTTATTATATGCTTTACTTTATTTTTAATAGGTTGGATATTACTTAATATTTATGTTTTTACTTCTTTAGATCCATATCCATTCATTTTACTTAATTTAGTTTTATCTTGTATAGCAGCATTGCAAGCACCAATTATAATGATGAGTCAAAATCGTGCTGCTAAAAAAGATAGTATGCGTAGCCAAAATGATTATAAAACAGACTTAAAAAGTGAATTAATTTTAGAAGAACTGCATGATAAAATGGAAAAAATAATTGCAAATCAAAATAAAATATTAAAAGAATTAAATAAAGATAAAAAATGAAACGATGGTTTCTTTTTTTAAACTTCTATTTGAAACTTACCATCAAATACGATAAAATATAAATATGAATGAAATATTAATAAATGCAGAAACTATATATAATTACTTAAATATAAAAGAAAATCTAACAGATTCTGATTTAATACTTGGATGTGGTTGTATGGATACAACTATTGTTGAAGTTTGTAATGTATTATATAAACAACTTCATTCTCAAAAAATCATTTTTAGTGGTAAAAGTGGTAAAGGAACAATAGGAAAAATCTCATCTTCAGAAGCTCAAAGATTTAAAAATTATGCAATAGAATTGGGTATGCCATCAGAAAAAATTTTGTTAGAAGAACATGCAAGAACAACTAAAGAAAATATAAAAAAATCTATTAAAAAAGTAAAATTTGAAAAAATAACTATAGTTCATAAACCTTATGTTTTAAAAAGATGTGATCAAATTTGTAAAAAATTAAAAATAAATTATCAACTAGCAACAATTAATTTATCATTTAAAGAATATATTAACAAAGTAATTACTGATAAAAGCATGACTTTGGATGATATAATAAATGAATTAGTGGGCGAAATTTTTATTTTAAAGCACTATAGAATGTTTAGAATATCCAAAGTAAATATTCCTAAAGAAGTAAAAAAATCATACTTTTTTTTAAAGAAAAAAGGTTATAAAAAATACGCAATATAAAGATTTTGACAATATAATTAAAGAATTAAACAAATTATTTGTATTAATGCTTTTTAGTATAATAAATTATTAACTAAAAAACATGAGATTTTTTTATAAATAAAGATAGAGGAGGTATTTATGTTTAACTTAGTCAGTGAATATAAACCAAGTGGTGATCAATCAAAAGCTATCAAAGAACTGGTAGAAGGAGTTAAATCCGGTAAAAAAAATCAAGTATTATTAGGGGCTACTGGTACCGGTAAAACTTTTACAATTGCTAACGTAATTAAAGAGGTAAATAAGCCAACTTTAGTTTTGGCACATAACAAAACTCTAGCAGGGCAACTTTATAGTGAACTTAAAGAACTATTTCCAGAGAATCATGTTGAATACTTTGTTAGTTATTACGATTATTATCAACCAGAAGCTTATGTACCAAAGACTGATACTTATATTGAAAAAGATGCCTCAATCAATGATGAAATAGATGAACTTAGACATTCTGCTACAGCATCAATTTTAAAAAATCCTGATACTATAGTCGTAGCTAGTGTTTCTTGTATTTATGGTGTTGGTGAAATAGAGGAATACGAAAAGAAAATATTAACATTAAATATTGGTGATAAGATTGAACGTAATGATGTTTTAGAAAAATTAGTAGAAATGCTTTATGAAAGAAATAATATTGACTTTAAAAGAGGAACTTTCAGAGTAAAAGGCGATGTTTTAGAAATTATTCCTTCTAGTGAACATAGTAAAGGCATAAGAGTAGACTTTTTTGATGATGAAATAGAAAGTATTTATGAATTTGATGTTGTAACTGGTCGTGTAATAAATCAGAAAAAAACCATATCAATATTCCCAGCAAGTTTATTTGTAACTAGCGAAGAAAAGATAAAAAAAGCTGTAGCAAATATTAAAAAAGAATTAGAAGAAAGATTAGCATATTTTAAAGCAAATAATAAATTGCTTGAAGCTCAAAGATTAGAAGAAAGAACCAATTATGATATGGAAATGTTATTAGAAACTGGTTTTTGTCATGGTGTTGAAAATTATTCTCGTCATTTAGCTTTAAAAGAGCCAGGAGCAACCCCAACAACCTTAATTGACTTCTTCAGAAAGAATTTTTTGTTAGTAATTGATGAATCACATGTTACTGTACCTCAAATCAGAGGTATGTATAATGGCGATCAAGCCCGAAAAAAAGTTCTTGTTGATTATGGTTTTAGATTACCAAGTGCTATGGACAACCGACCTTTAAAATTTGAAGAGTTTAAAGAAAAACTTGATCAAGTAATTTACATATCAGCTACACCTGGAGATTATGAATTAGAACTTGCAGGTGGGTATGTTGAACAAATTATTCGTCCAACAGGACTTTTAGATCCAGAAATAGATGTAAGATTATCGAAAAATCAAATTGATGATTTAGTAAATGAAATAAATAAGCAGAAAGAAAAAAATGAACGTACACTTGTGACAACTTTAACAATAAGAATGTCAGAAGAGTTGACGACATATTTAAAAAAATTAGACATCAAAGTTGCCTATTTACATAGTGAAATTAAAACTCTAGAGCGCTTGCAAATCATAAGAGATCTTCGCTTAGGTAAATATGATGTTTTAGTAGGTATAAATCTTTTAAGAGAAGGCTTAGATATTCCTGAAGTTAGTTTAGTATGTATTATTGATGCTGATAAACAAGGATTTTTACGTAGTGAAAGATCTCTTATTCAAACAATAGGTCGTGCTGCTAGAAACGCGAATGGTCGTGTTATAATGTATTCCGATCAAATAAGTGAAGCTATGGATATTGCTATTAAAGAAACAAATCGAAGAAGAACTATTCAAATGGAATATAATAAAGAACATGGTATTATTCCTAAAACAATTATGAAAAAAATTCCCGAAATAGTTAGTAATAATTTAGAGAAAAAAGTAAAAGAAGAAGAACATCTAAGCAAATATGAAAAAGAAAAATTGATTGCATCTATAGAAAAAGAAATGTTAGAAGCTGCTAAAAATTTAGAATTTGAAAGAGCAACCGAACTTCGTGATATTTTGTTTGAAATGCGCAGTAAAAAATAGTATAATCATAATAGGTGATTAAATGAATAATATACTAGTTGATTTGGGTTTCATCCAAATATATTGGTATTCTGTAATGCTTTTTATTGGCTTCCTCTTAGGTGGTTATTTGCTACTAAGAGAAGCAAGAAGATTTGGAATATCTGAAGAATTTATAATTAACCTTTTCTTTTATACTATACCAATAGCTATTATTGGAGCTCGCCTTTATTATGTTGCTTTCAACTTTGACCTATATCGGGATAATCCAATTGATATATTAAAAGTCTGGGAAGGTGGCTTGGCAATCCACGGAGGAATACTATTTGGATTAATATTTATTATATTTTATACTAAAAAACATCAATACAATGTTATCAAAATAATGGATATGGCCTCTGTTGGATTAATAACTGGTCAAATAATAGGACGTTGGGGCAATTTCTTTAATGGTGAAGCCCACGGACCAGCAACAACATTAGAAATTCTTCAAAAACTTCATTTGCCGGATTTTATTATAAAAGGTATGTATATAAATGGAACCTATTATCATCCAACATTCCTTTATGAATCAGTATGGAATTTAATAGGCTTAATAATTATGTTAATAATTAGAAGAACTAAACGTATTAAGATTGGTCAAATATCTGGATTTTACATGATTTGGTATGGCATCGGAAGATTTATGATTGAATCACTAAGAACTGATGCTTTAATGTTTAAAGATTTAAGAGTAGCTCAAATTGCTTCAATTATATTAATTGTTGTTGGAATAATATTTGTATTAATGAATGCTTTCAAAACAAAATTTGAAGCTAGATATAATGAGTAGGAGAGAAAAATGGAAAAAAGGGATTGTATTATTATTGGAGCTGGCATCGCTGGAATGACAGCCGCATTATATTTAAAGAGATTTATGATTGACGTTTTAATTCTAGAAAAAGAAATTCCCGGTGGTCAATTAAATAACACTAAACATTTAAAAAACTATCCAGGCTTTTTAGACGAGGATGGTTCACGCTTGGCTGAAAACATTTATCAACAACTAAAAGAGTTGAATGTTGACTATCGTAATGAAAATGTCGAATCAGTAGAAATACATGATCAAAAGATCGTTAAAACTAATAAAGAAATTTATAAATGCAATCAATTAATTATAGCAACAGGTCGTGCACCTCGTTTATTAAAGGCTAAAGGTGAAAAAGAATTATTGGGACATGGAATTAGCTATTGTGCTGTCTGTGATGGCTTTTTCTTCAAAGGAAAAGATGTTGCCGTTGTTGGTGGTTCAGCATCAGCTTTAGAAAATGCTAGATATTTATCAGGAATCGCTAACAAAGTTTATATTATTTGTCGAAAAGATTTCTTGAAAGGCGAACCAGTTGTAATTGAAGAAATAAAAGCATTACCAAATATTGAGGTAATTTATAATTCTAATGTTAAAGAATTTATTGGTGAAGATCAATTAACTAGTATTTTACTTGATAAAAATGGTGAGGATTATAACCTAGATGTAAGTGGTGCTTTTATAAGCATTGGATACGAACCTAATTTTATGGTAAATAGTAAAATTGATCTTGAAAATAAAGATGGCTATTTAGTTGTTGACAAAAATTGTGAAACTAATATAAAAGAAGTATTTGCTATAGGAGATGCTATATCAAAAGACTTATATCAACTTTTAACAGCAGCTAGTGAAGCAAGTATTGCTAGTAGCTATATAAAGAAAAATTATTACAAATAAACAGAAAAATTTTCTGTTTTTTTTCATTTATAGTATAATAAACGTAGGTGATTAATGTGACTTTTACCGCGAATGTAAAAAATGAATTATGTACTTTAGAAACAAGACCAATCGAGATTCTATCAGAATTATCAGCTATTATCAGAAATAGTTATAAAGATCAAACAATTATCAAAATTATAACTGAAAACATTTTAGTTGCTGAAAGAATATATCGTTTGATAAATTTAGAATATAATATAAGTCCTCAAATAATAGTTAGAAAAGGCTACAATTATAATAAAAATTATCTATATATTTTAGAAATAAAAGAAGTAGATATGATATGTAGAGATCTAAATATTGAAGAAGTTCCTAAAGAATATTTAGTTGCTGATGAAGAGCAAATAAAGGCTTATTTAAGAGGGTTATTTCTAATAAAAGGTAGTGTAAATGATCCCCAAAAGTCTAGATATCATTTAGAACTTTCAGTAGATAAAGAAGATTATGCAAGATTTGTATTAAAAATCTTAAGCCAATACAATATCAATGCTAAAGTAATAGCGAGAGACAACAGTTATATGATTTATCTAAAAGAAGCTGAAAAAATAAGTGATTTTTTAAAACTAATAGGTGCTTCTAAAGCCGTTTTATATTTTGAAGATATAAGAATATATCGTGATCATGCGAATATGGTAAATCGCTTAAACAATTGTGAACAAGCTAATGTCGACAAAATAATTAATACATCATATGAACAAATCAAAGCCATTGAAAAAATCGAAAAAAATGTCGGCTTAGATATTCTTAATGAAGGTGAAAAAGTAGTAGCTTTATATCGTAAAAAATATTCAGAAGTTTCTTTAGTTGAGTTAAGTGAAATAATTACGCTTGAAACAGGACATAAAATAACCAAGTCAGGAGTATACCATCGTTTAAATAAAATAAAGGAAATTGCCGATAAAATTGGCAATAACAATTAAATTATAGTATAATGTTAAAGGTGATTGAATGCATTTAATATTTGATAAATTAACAAAAAAAATTCGCGAATATGAAAAAATAATAATTACAAGTCATAAAAATCCTGATCTAGATGGTTTAACGTCATCAATTGTTTTAGCAAGCATAGCTAGAAAATTTAATAAAGAAGCTTTTGTTTATTTAAATGAAGAAAACATTTCTACAACTAAAGTTAAAGAATTAGTTGGTACTTCTTATTTTGTTGATAAATATAATGTTGATAAAAATACCTTGTTAATAATTGTCGATACCTCGTCAGAATTATATATTTCGAGTGAAAAAATGCTTGAAGATTTTCAACACATTGTAGTAATTGATCATCATGAAATAAGTGAAAATAATATTGAAAATGTCGAAATGCGTTATATAAATAATAATTTATCTAGTATTATTGAATTTATGACATATTATTTAAAATATTTAAATTTCAAAATTGAAGAAAATTTAGCAACACTTATGTTAGCTGGTTTAGAAATAGATACTAATTCATTCAATATGAAAACAACAGCTGAAACTTACAAAGCAGCAAGTATTTTAATGGAAATGGGAGCTTCTACAATATTAAAGCAAGATTTATTAAGAAACTCTCGAGAAGAAATATTAAAAAGATATGAATTGATTAAGAAAAGCTATGTTTATAAAGATATTATTAGTATTTGTCCATTAACAGGTTTGCATAATCCTGTTGAATTAGCTCAAATAGCTGATGAATTACTATCTTTTAAAAACATTGAAATTACCTTTTGTTTAGGTTTGATTAATAAAGATGAAGTTAGAATAAGCATTAGAACGCGTGGAAAATATAATGCCAAAGCCATCGCATCCAAATTAAATGGTGGTGGTTCTTTAACGTCAAGTGCTGCTGTTCTAACAATAAGTGTCAAAGAATGCGAAGAAAAAATTAAAGAGATCGTGAGGGATATACTATGAAAATAATATTATTAAAAGATGTGAAAGGTCAAGGAAAAAAACATGAAGTCATTGAAGTAAAAGATGGTTATGGTAACAACTTTTTGATAAAAAATGGCTTAGGTGTTTTAGCTACTGAAGAAAGTATAAAAAGATTAAAAAAAGATGTTCAAAGTGAAATAGATCATGAAAATGAATTAATAAAGAAAGCAACAGAAGTAAAAAAAGAACTAGAGAATAAAATTATTCCTTTCAAATTAAAAACAGGTGCGTCTGATCGTACATTTGGAACTATCAGTGCCAAACAAATTGCTGATGCTCTAAAAAAGATGGGATATGAAGTAGATAAAAAGAAAATTATTATTGATGGCACAATATCTAGTTTAGGTTTTCATGAAGTAATGATTGAATTACATAAAAAAGTTATTGCTAAAGTTCGTGTTGAAATAACTAAAGAAAAGTAGGTGTTGTATGCAAGAAAAAAACATACCAAATAATATAGAAGCCGAGCAATCAGTTTTAGGCTGTATGTTCTTAACAAAATATGCTCGTGATAAAGCTTTAGAAATGTTAACTCCAGAACATTTCTATTTAGCAGCTAATTCTAAAATATTTGGGGTAATGGTAGATCTAAATGAAAAAGGAATACCAATTGATACGACAACGGTTACTGATGAACTAGAAAATCGTGGCCTTTTGAAAGAAATCGGCGATATTGAATATTTAGCTAAAATTATCAATAGTGTTGCAACAGCTGCAAATGTCGATACTTACATTAAAATTGTTGAAGAAAAAGCAACTTTAAGACGTTTAATTGAAGAAGCTAATGATATCGCTACCAGTGCTTACGATACTACTAATGACGTTTCTGAACTCCTTGATGAAGCTGAAAGAAAAATCTTATCAGTTTGCAAAACTCGTAAAGGAACAGAATTTAGAACCATTCAAGATGTCTTATTTAAAACTCAAGCTGATTTGGAAAAATTAGCTGAAAATAAAGGCGAAGTAACAGGAATTCCAACCGGATTTTATGATATAGATAAGATTACTTCAGGATTACAACCAACCCAATTAATAATTCTTGCTGCCCGTCCAGGTATGGGTAAAACGGCTTTTGCGTTGAACTTAGCTACCAATATTGCTGTAAATGCTAAGAAAACAGTAGCTTTATTCAACATGGAAATGGGAGCTGAGCAATTAGCTCAAAGAATGCTTTCATCCGTTGGACAAATAGATGGTAACCGCATGCGAACTGCTCGCTTTGAACACAATGATTGGAAAAGAATGAATGAAGCTATTAGTAGATTAGCTGAAACTAATTTATTTATTGATGATACACCTGGTATGACTATCGGGGAAATTCGAGCTAAATGCCGCCGTCTAGCTAGTTCTAATGCTGGCCTTGATGTTGTGATCATTGATTATCTTCAATTAATAAGCGGTGGAGCTAGATATGCCGGTAATCGTCAACAAGAAGTATCCGAAATTTCACGTGCTTTAAAGGTTTTAGCGATGGAGCTAAATATACCAGTAATCGCCTGTGCTCAGTTATCACGTACGGTTGAAGGACGCGACGATAAACGCCCATTACTAAGTGATTTAAGAGAATCTGGTTCAATCGAACAAGATGCCGATATTGTTGCCTTTTTATATCGTGAAGATTATTATAATAAAGAAAGTGCTGTTGATGAAAATACAAGTAAATCAGAATTTATAATAGGTAAACATCGTAATGGTCCAACAACCACTATCAATCTATTATTTAGAAGAAATACAAGTACTTTTGTCAATTTCGTAAATAAGGAAGAGTAGAGGGAAAATGAAGAAAGTAGTAGGAACAATTTTTTTAGTAATTATCATTGGTTTAACTATTTATCTTAGTTTATTTAATAAAAAAAGTGAAGACCCCAGGGTATACTATAATGTTTATCTAAAATCAGAACTGATAGGTACAGTTGAATCTAAAGATGAATTAGAAAAATATATAAATACTAAAGGAAAAGAAATAAAAGAAAAATATGGTGTTGATCAAATATATTCACCTAAAGATTTAGAAGTAGTTAAAAGTATATCTTTTAAGAAAAAAATTGATACTGTCGAAGAAATATATAATAAAATCAATGAAAAAGATGCTTTTACTATTAATGGTTACAAAGTAAAAATAAGTGGTCGAACTGAAGAAGATGAAGATTTAATTATTTATGTAACTGAAAAAGAAGTTTTATCATCTGCTTTAGAACAAGTAATATCTGCTTTTGTCGGTAAAGATCGTTATAATGCCTATAAAGCTAAAGAACAAGATCCGATTGTTACGACAGGAGAATTAATAGAAGATGTTTATATTGATAATAAAATAACCACTAAAGAAGAAAAAATCCCTGTTAATGAAAAAATATATTCTGATGAATTAGAATTATCACGAAACTTACTATTTGGTGAAGATCAACAATATAAAAAATACAAAGTTAAAAGTGGAGATACAATTCAATCAATTTTAGATAAAAACGAAATAAGTATTGAAGAATTTTTAATAACTAATCCTGAAATAAAAAGTGAACAAAGTTTACTTTATGAAGGTCAAATGGTAACAATTAATACAATTAATACTAAATTAGATGTCGTTCAAACAGCTCATGTTGTTGAAGATGTTGAAACACGTTATTCGGTTGAAGAAAAAATTGATGCAACGCTTTTAGAAGGAACTACCAAAAAAATACAAGAAGGTCAAAATGGTATCAACAGAGTTACACAAAACGTAAAAACTGTTAATGGAGTTATAACGTACGTTTCACCATTATCGAGTGAAGAATTAAAACCAGCAACAAGTGAGGTATGGGTTGTAGGCTCTAAAGTTATTCCAAATGTCGGATCACTTACTATTTGGGCTTGGCCAACTGATAATGGTTATCGTATAACCAGTGAATATGCATGGCGTATTAATCCTGTAAATCATATGCGTGAATTCCACCCAGGTATTGATATAGCCGGCTTAGGTTATGGTAAACCAATATATGCAGCTAATAATGGAACTGTTTATATAGCTAAAGGTAATAGTTCATATGGGAACTTTGTTGTTATAAATCATAATAATGGTTATTATACCTTATATGCTCATATGCAAAGAATTCATCCAAATATCAAAGTTGGAAAAACCGTATCTAGAGGAGAAATCATAGGTTATATCGGAAGTACAGGTATGTCAACCGGTCCACATGTTCACTTTGAAATCTGGAATGGTGTTTGGTCAAGAATTTCACCTTGGACAATGTATAAACGATGATAAAATTTTGTTCATTATCAAGTGGTAGTAAAGGTAATACTGCTTACGTTGAAATAAATGGAGATAAATTTTTACTTGATATAGGAAATACAACATCTTATGTTGAAAAAGCTTTACAAGAAATAAATGTTGATCCAAGAGATATCAAAGGAATCTTTATCTCCCACAGCCACCATGATCATGTTGACGGACTAAAAGTTTTTATCAAACGATATAATCCTATTGTCTATTTAAGTGAAGAAAGTTATTATGATTTATCCAAATTATTTTTAATAACTAACTACGTACTTCTAAAAGATGCCAGTTTTCCTAATTTCAAATTAACTCTAATTCCAACTTCTCATGATGTCTTAGGATCTTATGGTTTTGTTTTTGATGATGGCTTAAAAAACATTGTCTATATAACGGATACAGGCTATATTAGTCAAAAGAACTTAAAACTATTAGGCAATAAATCTCTATATTACTTTGAAAGTAATCATGATATTGAAATGCTTATGAAGGGCTCTTACCCGTATTACTTAAAACAAAGAATTTTGAGTGATAAAGGTCATTTATCTAATAAATCATCAGCATATTATCTTCATGAAATAATAGGAGATAAGACTGAAACAATTATTTTGGCTCATTTAAGTGAAGAAAATAATAAACCTGAAATTGCTTATAAAGAATTAGAAGACACTTTAGAAACATATAATCAAAAAGTCGAAAAAATTCTTATTGGAAAACAAAATAAAAGAGGAGAGCTAATTGAAGTATGATTAAAATTATATGTGTAGGTTCCATCAAAGAGCCAAGTTTAAAAACTTTAATTGCCGAATATTTAAAAAGAATAAGTAAATATACTAAAATAGAAATAATTGAACTTCCTGATTATAATTTAGATGTCAAAGCAACTTTAAAACAAGAAGGCTTGAATATCTTAAAAAAAATCGATTCTAAAGACTTTGTTATTACCTTAGAAATAGACGGAAATATGCTAAATTCATTAGAATTAGCTGAAAAAATAAGGACAATTCAAATAAATAACCCAACTATAGCTTTCGTTATAGGCGGTTCGAATGGCTTAGATGAAAGTGTTAAAGCAAGAAGTAACTATGCATTATCATTCTCAAAATTAACATTTCCTCATCAACTTTTTCGCTTAAATCTATTAGAACAAATTTTTAGAGCATATAAAATAATTAATAATGAAGCATATCATAAATAGAAAATGAAAAATTTTCTATTTTTTTGCATAAATAAAAAAAAACAGTTCATTATTAATTAGGTGATAAAAATGAAAAAAATATTAATACCTTTACTACTAGTAATAATGTTTTTAATTCCTATAGAAGAAAAAAATATAAGAATTCGAGTTTTAGCCAATAGTAATGATGAATATGATCAAGAAATAAAAAAAGAAGTTGTAGAAATTGTTAAAGATGAATTTAAATCAAAAATGCAAAATATTGAAAATATTGATAAAGCAAGAGTTAAAATCGAAAACTCTTTACCCGAATTATCAAGTAAAATAGACAAATTTTTACAAGAAAAAAATATAAATTATGGTTTTAAAATTAATTTTGGATTAAATTACTTTCCACCAAAGGAATTAAACGGTAAAAAATATGATGAAGGTTATTACGAATCAGTATTAATTACTTTAGGTGAAGGTAGTGGTGACAATTGGTGGTGTATACTTTTCCCATCTATTTGTCTAACTGAAGAAAATGCTAACTATGAATCACTAATAAAGAATATTTTTGAAAAAATCTTCTATTAATTAATAGGAGGTTTTTTTATGCTTATAGTACTAACAGCTTTAGCTTTAAGTATGGATGCTTTTTCCCTAGCTATTATTTACGGTATTAATCAAATAAGATTAAAACAAGCAATAATTCTCTCAGTATTAGTTGGTATTAATCACTTTTTATTTCCAATATTAGGTAATATGTTAAGTAATTTTCTATTTTCTGACTTTTTTAATTTTAAAATAATAACTTTAATTGTCTTTACAATTCTTGGCATTGAAATGCTTATAGGTGATGAAAAAAGTGATGATAGTGTTTTAGACTTTATCGGAATCATTCTTTTTGCTATTGGCGTTAGTATTGATAGTTTTGTTATAGGAATAACCATTAAGGAACAAATACTAATTTCAGCTCTAACTTTTCTTTTATTTAGTTCTTCCTTTACTTTTATTGGTTTAAAATTAGGTCAAAAAATTGGTGTAAAATTTGGAAAAACTAGTAAAAAAGTAGGAGGAATTGTCTTAATAATTATTGGTTTATATAATGCCATTTTCTAATATTTGCTTTTTTTACTTAAAAAAGTTATAATTAAATAGGTGGAAATATGATTGTAAACATGAAAGAAGTACTAACAAGTGGAACAGCAATTCCACAGTTTAATATTAACAACTTAGAATGGGCCAAGTTTATCTTAGAAGAATGTGAAATTAAAAAAAATCCCGTAATTTTAGGTGTAAGCGAAAGTGCTATTGAGTATATGGGAGGATACCATGTAGTAGTTAAAATGATTGAAGGCTTACTTCAAGATTTAAAAATTACTATTCCGGTTGTAATCCATCTCGATCATGGTAAAAGTTATGAAGCTTGTTTAAATGCCATCAATGCTGGTTTTACATCCGTAATGATTGATGCTTCTAACTATGAATTAAATAAAAATATTCGAATTACTAAATCAGTTGTAGAGTATGCTCATAAAAGAAATGTTACCGTTGAAGGAGAGATTGGTTTTATCGGTTTAGCAACCACCGAACCAATTTATACCGAAGTAAAAAATGCTCTTAAATTTGTTAAAGAAACGAATATTGATGCTTTAGCACCAGCTGTAGGAAGCTTGCATGGTTTATATATAAATGAACCTAAAATTAATTTTGAAAGAATAAAAGAAATAAAAGAAGTAACCAAAGTTCCAATTGTATTACATGGTGGAACAGGAATACCTGACATCATTTTAAAAAAAGCAATTCAAGCTGGAATATCTAAAGTTAATATAAATACAGCTTTACAAGTTGCTTGGTCTAAAGAAGTCCGAACTTTCTTGAATGAAAATCCAGATGTTTATGATCCAAGAAAAATAATTGGTTCAGGTAAAAATAGCATAAAAAAAGTAATTGACAATTACCTTGAAATTTTAAATGGAGCTAATGAATAAAAAACATATAATACTTTAGGAGGTTGTTTATGGAAATAAAAATTAAAGGAAACAAGGAATTAACAGGGGAAATAAAAATAAGTGGAGCTAAAAATAGTGCTTTAGCTTTAATTCCAATTGCTTTATTATCAGATGGTGTAGTAACAATCGATAATGTTCCTCATTTATCAGACATTACGGCTTTAAAAGATATTTTAGAATATCTAGGTGCCAAAGTATCATTTGATAATAATGTTATGGTAATTGACAATCAAAAATTAGAAAATAAAGAAATAACCGAAGAACTATCTAAAAGAATGCGTGCTTCATATTATTTTATGCCAGTGTTATTATCCAAGTTTAAGAAGGTTTCAATGTTTTTTCCTGGTGGATGTGCTATAGGTGCACGTCCTATTGATCAAACATTAAAAGCTTTAACAATATTAGGTGGTAAAGTCGAAGAAGCATTAAACCATTACACAATTACTACTGATAAACTAGTAGGAGGTCATGTTTATTTAGATATGCCTAGTGTAGGAGCAACAATTAATACCATCATTGCTGCCGTTAAAGCTAAAGGTTTAACTATTATTGAAAATGCTGCTAAAGAACCAGAAATAGTTAATGTTGCAACTTTTTTAAATAATATGGGTGCTAAAATAAGTGGAGCAGGAACAAGCGAAATTCGCATTACGGGAGTTAAACATTTACAAGGATGTTATGCTGAAGTAATTCCTGATCGTATTGAAGCTGGTACTTATGTAATTGCTGGAGCGATGGCTGGAAAAAATTTAAAAATATCTAACATTATTCCTGAACATATTGAATCACTCCTATTAAAGATGAAAGAAATGGGTATTAAATATGAATTAGGTGATGATTATTTAGTAATTTCTAAACCTCAAAATACTTTAAAACCAGTTAACGTAAAAACTTTGGGTTATCCAGGTTTTGCAACTGATCTTCAACAACCATTGACCCCACTTTTGTGTATGTGCCAAGGCACTTCAATCTTAGAAGAAACTATTTATGAAAGTCGTTTCAAAAACGTTCCATATTTAGAACAAATGGGGGCAAATATAAAAATAGATGGCCGTAAAATTGAAATAAATGGACCAACTTCTTTTAAAGGTTGCGAAGTTCACGCTACTGATTTACGTGCAGGTGCAAGCTTAGTAGTAGCAGCTTTGGCTGCTGAAGGTGAAACAACAATTAAAGATTGTGAACACATTTTACGTGGCTATGATAATATGATTGAAAAATTAACACGAGTTGGATCAGATATAAAAATGATTGATTAATAAAAAAATGTTGCATTGTTAAACAAAAGTTGTTATAATACAAATGCATTGAATTTCTATAGCTTAATAAGCTATGGCGGAAGGAGAGTTGGAATATGGCAAAAGAAACTAATACAAAATACGTTGATACTAAAGTTACTTGCTCTTGTGGTAATACATTTACAGTAAAATCAACAAAAGAAAACATGCATATTGAACTTTGCGATAAATGTCATCCAGCATATACAGGAGTACAAAATCGTACATCAAAAACTGGTCGTGCTGAGTTATTTAATCGTAAATACAATTTAAATCAAGAAAAATAGCATATGATGTATACTAAAACAAATAGTCCTCTATTTGTTTTTTTATTTTTTTATATATTTTTAGCAAAACTACTAAAAAGTTTGATATAATAATAAAGAAGTAGGAGGTATATATTATGTTTATTGGTAAATATAATAAAGCAGCATGTGTGACATATTTTGGAACACTTTCATCACTAATAGGAATTTATTTGGCCATGACCGATCATATAAAATCGGCAATTATTTGTCTAGTAATATCGGGTGTAGCTGATATGTTTGATGGCAAAGTTGCAAGGAAAGAAAAAAATAGAAGTGAATCTGATAAAAACTATGGAATTGAAATCGATTCTCTTTCTGATACCGTATGTTTTGTCGTTTTTCCAATTATAATTCTTTTTAAGATGGGCTTAACCAAATGGTATAATGCTTTAATATTTGCTTTGTATGGTTTAGCTGGTATTATCAGATTAGCATATTTTAATATAAATGCAACCGCTGATACACCTGTAAAAAATTACACCGGATTGCCAGTAACAACAGCAGCAGCTATATTTCCTGCCTTATTTTTAGTTTCGTTACTTATCTCTAAAGAACATTTCCTAGTTGTTGCTACAATAGTAAATGCTTTAGTTGGAATTTTGTTTATTTCCAAAATAAAAATAGCTAAACCTAAAGGTAACGCTCTATATGTATTTTTAGCAGCAGCAATTATCTTCATATTTTATATGTTAAAGTTGATCTTTTTATAATGAAAATATATGATCGCAAATTAAAAAAAGCAATTGAAGAAAAAGATTACAATGCTTTACCAGTTAAACTTTTATATAATAATATATTAGGTAGAACGATTGTTAAAACAATATTAGTAAAAAAACCAATATCCCAATTAAATGGCAAAAGATATTCTAGTAAAAGATCAGTAAGAATAATTCCCAAATTTATTAAAAAACACCAGATAAATATGGAAGATTATCCTATAGTAGAATATAAATCATTTAATGATTTTTTTACCCGTGAAATAAAGCCAGAAAAACGCCCAATAGATAGGGATTCTAATGCTCTTATTTCATGTGCTGATAGTTTGTTAACAGTTTATACAATTGATGATAATTTAACATTTAAATTAAAAAATAGTTACTATACAGTAGATGAATTGCTTCAAAACAAAACGTTAAGCAAAAAATATACTAATGGCTATTGTTTAATTTTTAGATTGACTGTCCGCGATTATCATCATTATTGTTTTATTGATGAAGGAACATGCGAAAATGAAGTCGAAATAAAAGGCGTATTACATACAGTTAATCCTATCGCCAATAAAAAGGTAAAAGTTTATAAAGAAAATAACCGCGAATATACAACCTTGCATACTAAAAACTTTGATGATGTTGTTATGATCGAAGTTGGGGCTTTGATGGTTGGAAAAATAAAAAATAATAATAAAAAATCTTTTCAAAAAGGTGAAGAAAAAGGCTATTTTGAATTTGGTGGTTCAACTGTAATCTTATTATTTAAAGAAAATACTATTAAAATAGATGAAGATATTATAAACAATTCTCAACAAGAAATTGAAACAAGAGTAAAAATGGGGGAGAAAATAGGAGAAAAGTTCATAAAATGAACTTTTTTTCAAGGAAAAAAACTTTTTATCATGTATAATATAAGTGTAAGGATAGATATGGAGGTAAAAAATGAAAGCATTAATAACTGGAGCAAGCTCAGGATTAGGAGCAACACTTGCTTATCTATTAGCTGACAAAGGTTATGATTTAATTTTAGTAGCAAGACGAAAAGAACGTTTAGAAGAAATAAAAAACAACGTAAAAACTGATGTTCAAATAATAAGTTTAGACTTATCAAGTACTTTTAATTGTATGAAGCTTTATAATAAAGTAAAAAAACAAGACATTGACATTTTAATAAATAATGCTGGATTTGGATTATATGGTGAATTTGTTAACACTCAAATCGAAAAAGAACTAGATATGATTGACTTAAATGTCAAAACAGTTCATACATTAACAAAACTATTTTTACAAGATTTTGTCAAAAAAAATTCTGGTTATATTTTGAATGTAGCATCATCAGCAGGATTTTTCTCAGGACCATTAATGTCAACTTATTATGCAACAAAAGCTTATATATTGCATCTTACTGAAGCCATAAATGAAGAATTAAAGCAAACTAATAGCCAAGTTTACCTTGGATGTTTATGCCCAGGCCCTTTTGATACAGAATTTAATGAAGTAGCAGGAGTAACTTTTGCTCTTAAATCTCTATCTAAGGAATATGTAGCAAACTATGCTTTAAAACAAATGTTTAAAAGGAAAACAATAATAATTCCTGGTTTTCAAATGAAAGCTATAATTGTTTTATCAAAAATATTACCCCGTAAATTTGTAACTCATGTAAATTATTATAATCAACGCAAAAAAGGAAAAAATGATTGAGTATTATGATTTAAAAAAGTTTGTTAGTAAAAAAGCGGATTTATATAATTTTATAAATCCTTTTTTTGACCTCAATTATTTAAAAAGTATTAATTTCTTTTATCTTTTAGATGCTTTACAAATCTATAAAAACTATTTTGATAATATATACATTAATATTGATAAAAATATTAAATTAGATAATAATCAAAGAAAAGTAATTTTAACCAATTCCTCAAATTTATTAGTTATAGCTGGAGCCGGATCAGGAAAAACCACAACAATAGCTGCTAAAATAAAGTTTATGGTTGATATTTTAAAGATAAATCCCGAAGAAATAGCTTTATTGTCATATACCAATGAAGCTGTAAAAGAGATGGAAAGAATAATAAAAAAAGGATTTTTAATTAATACTAATATTTTTACCTTTCATAAATTTGCTTTAAGTTTAATTAATACTAAGAAAAAAATA
>ERZ824600.1155-NODE-1155-length-34528-cov-26.513068_pt1 | contig 34528 bp, 30 predicted proteins | sample MGYA00519933_ERZ824600 | MGnify/ENA primary metagenome ERZ824600 (study PRJEB31778, sample SAMEA3449178) | human gut metagenome | biome: human gut; feature: human-associated habitat; material: faeces | place: United Kingdom | collected 2010/2012 ... | reverse complement strand
CGTGTCTCAGTCCCAATGTGGCCGTTCAACCTCTCAGTCCGGCTACTGATCGTCGGCTTGGTGGGCCGTTACCTCACCAACTACCTAATCAGACGCGAGCTCATCTTTCAGCGATAAATCTTTGATAGTAAAAACATGCGGATTTACTATGTTATGCGGTATTAACGATCGTTTCCAATCGGTATCCCCCTCTGAAAGGCAGATTGCTCACGTGTTACTCACCCGTCCGCCACTAAGTTATCTAAGCAAGCTCAAATAACTTCGTTCGACTTGCATGTGTTAAGCGTGCCGCCAGCGTTCGTCCTGAGCCAGGATCAAACTCTTAATAAAGTTGTATCCTAATGTTGATCTCTCAACAATTATGATCTCAGTACGTCCATATCAATTTCTTGCGAAATCACTGACGTTTTAAATCTTGCATTTTTTAGTCTTTACTTGACTTCTCTTACTTTTCTCAAAGTAATTTACAAGGGTTTTGTATTCGTTAGTCATTGTTCAATTTTCAAGATGCCTTACAATCGAAAACGTTCTTTTTCGATTCAGCTCTCTGTTTTCTCACTTGGTTTTTAGTTCCTCGTGAAGAGCGCTTATCTATTATATCACATTTTCTTTTGTTTGTCAACCCTTTATTTTGTAAACTCTTTATGAACAAGTTTTAGGCTTTATTCATAATTTTGTTCGTTTACCTCTACTCCTTACTAACTTCGCTTACGCTCGTTAGTGGCGGGTCAACTATTTTATTATATCACTTTATCACTTATTTGTCAATTAACTTCATTTTAAAAGTTTTTGAACAAATTGTTAAGCAGTTAAGCGATACTTCCTTTTTCGTTCGCTGTCTTTTGACTTGCCTTTGAACTACTTTCTCTCTGACTTTCCTCGGCTCCCGCCGCTTGTTTTTCAGCTTTCTTCGTTCCGCCGTCCCTGACAGCTTTATTATTATATCACTCTTTTTCCTTCTTGTCAACTACTTTTTCGCTTTTTTCTCAGTTTTGTAGGGGTGCATAAATCATGCACACAGATTTCTACTTTATATATGCAAATTTTATACAACTCGCGTCTTTTTTACGTTCGCTCTGCATAATCTTCCCGTTTCTGCGCATGATATGCGTGTGAGATCCAATGAAAGGCGTGTTATAAATGTATTTGCATAAAAACTTTTTTTACAGATTTTTTCGCCGCTTGTCCGCTGCTTCGCTCGCGGTCTGCGCTGCTGTGGTGTTTTCGTTCGCGCTGATACCCCACGGCGGGTCGGTCGCCGCCGTTTCGTCCGTCGGCTCGCGCGGAGCTGAAGTGCGTGCAATACAGGAGCGTCTAAAAGAACGCGGCTTGTTCAACGACGACGTCACCGGCTACTACGGCGAAGCCACCCGTACCGCCGTCAAGAAGTTCCAAAAGCAGCAGGGCATACAGCAGACCGGCACGGCAGGCCCGCAAACGTTAAAAGCGCTGGGCATATCGGTCGGCAGCCTGCCCGCGGCAACTGAGTCGAACGTCTACCTATTGGCGCGAATAATCTCTGCCGAAGCACGCGGCGAGCCGTACACGGGTCAGGTAGCCGTCGGCGCGGTAATTTTGAACCGCATCGAGCACCCCTCGTTCCCCGACACCCTCTCGGGCGTTATCTATCAGAACGGCGCGTTTACGGCGATAGTAGACGGTCAGTTCAATGAGCCGATAGCCGAAAGCGCCTACTCCGCCGCCCGCGACGCGCTGAACGGCTGGGATCCCACCGGCGGCTGCGTTTACTACTACAACCCCGCCAAGACCTCGAACAAATTCATGTGGTCGCGCCCGACGGTGCTGACTATCGGCAGCCACCGTTTCTGCAACTGACCCTTGACAAACCCCGCGCGGCGTGCTATAATATAGATAACAAGAGGCGCACTGCGATAAGCGGTTCACCTCCATATGAGATTACTTTTGGTAACCGTCCTATGTGGTGTATGGGCGGTTACTTCTTTTTATTGCTAAAATCAAACGTAAGTCTGATTATGTCCGTTATCAAGTGCAGTAATTGCATTACAAGCGCTAATACTTCCATATAGCTCACCTCCATTTCTGGAGGATAAGATTTGAAGGCAGAATATCGCAGAAATTTTATACGAATTGCGCAGTCAGATTTTTCGTCAGAGCGTTCTAAAGCGACGCAGGCTAACTCGCGTTAGTCAAGGAGTTTTAGGGCGCTATGGCGGAAAATATGCAAGCAAGGCGTGTGAAATTTTTGCGATGTTCTGCCTTCAGGCCTACCGTCTTTGCAGTACGCCTTACGTTCATTATAGCACACCTGTCGATATTTGTCAATTAAAAAGCACATGGCTATCTTCTCAATAGTCATGCGCTTTTTTGTTTTAGCTATTACGTCTGTTCGTTCAAGTGCCTGCGCACTTGAAGGGGGCTGCCTGCGGGCAACACACAAGGAAAATCCCTCTATCGCAGGGATTTTCCTCTTGTATAACAGTCCACCGGAGTGTTATTGGAAATCGGCGAAGCCGACTTTCCACGCGTCGTTGCATCCCGCGCTTTTTATCTTCACGCCATTTGTTTGTTCGTGCTATTACTGTTACACCGCGGCTTCTTCTTTGTTCGTGGCTTTCTCTTTCTTCCTAATCAGCCTCAGCCCGTCATGATTACAAAAATCCGCCGCCAGCATTATGAATATCGGCGCGAAATTTACCAGATACCTCGACCTCGTTTCCCATAGCTCGAAAAATACCAGCACTCCCGCGAATATTATCCTCATCAGCCAGCTTTCGTCAACTTTCTTCTTCTCGCCGCGGCACTCGTCGCACCCCGCGAAATACCCCGCCGTCACCGCCGTAAGCATCGCGAAATGATACAGCGTGCACATATACCTGAAAACTTTCGAGCTGGTCACAAACTCCCTCAGCGCCGAGCTTTCACCGCTGTTTATATGGTAAAAAATGAGATAACTTCCGTCCGACCATGTGTACGCCGCTTTTTTGAAGAAATGAAACACCATTCCGCCGAAACCGAAGTTCTCCAGCCGCTCGGCAGATCTCGTAACGTCCGCCGCCTCTTTCTCCTCATACGTTTCGTAATTCAGCGTGTACTGAAAATCGCGGTACGAATATCCGCCGCGCGTTTTCATGCCCATCATAATCCAGTGGTGCGGCGGGAATTTGTACCGCGCGTAGTCCTGCTCGTTGGCGATGTTGAAAGCCGCCGTGAATATGCTCGCCGCCGCTATGAAGCCGATGACCAGCGCCGCCAATACCGCCGCCCACGCGCCTTTCGCCAAGCGCCTAACGCCCCTCCTGCGCTCCTCGCTCTCCGCAATAGCCGTGTAAAGCATGAAGGCGGGCAGCAGGACTATAACGCTGCCTTTCATCTTAAATCCCAGCGCCATGTACAGCGCGCAAAGCGCCATCTGCGGAAGCGCCCTCAGCAGGTTCTCCCGCTTCACCTCGCCTTTCAAATATGGCAGACCCCGCAGGTACCGGTAAAACGCCGCCATCACAAATGGCATCGAGAGAGAATCGGTATAGTAAAACGGCACATATGTGTAAAACACGGAAGATCCCGCGCCGCATATCGCCGCGAAAAGCGCTTTCGCCGCCCCGCCCTGCTTGTTTTTATACATCAGTTTCGCACTGCGGTACATATAGATGTACGAGATGTTCAGCGCCAGAGCGTTTACAAATATCGGCGCGCTTCTGTTCATGCTTCCCGTCAGCGCGTACTGTATCTTGTATATCCCCGTCAGAAGAAGCAAAAGTATCTGGTTGTTCGGGTATATCGCGAAATATTTGTCGTGCCGCGCGGGCATTGTCTCGTATATCCTGCTGATGTCCCAGTTTTCCGCAAGCTGCCGCGCCGCGCGGTCGGTGTAGCCGAGGTCGGTTATCGGCGCTAGGGTCAGCTTGTACCCGCAGTAAAGCTGTATCGCGAACATCACCGCCGCCATTATTATAAACACGCGGTCGGCGGCCGCCTGCGGGCTTTTGCACCTGCCCAGCCGCTTCTCCAGCGCGCCGTAACCCCTGCGCGCCGCCAGCACTATCGCCAAAGCGCCCAGCGCTATCAGCCCTATCTGCCAGCTAAGCCCGTAGGAATCATTGCCGCGCGCCCCGCAGGCTATCAGCACATACACCATCACGATGCCGAAGCCGAGCTGGAGCGCTCTGCCAAAGTTCAACATTTATTCTCTTCCTTTTTTCGTTTCATACTTTTCTATATTTCTGACTTTCCGCTGTCAGTTTATTTTTGCGCCTTGTCCTGCTCGATGAGCTTTTTCACAGCGCCGATAACGCACTGTATCGCCCGCGATGAATCGTCGGTGATGTTGTCGGGCAGACCCGCGTTGCTGCGCTCTACGTTCCAAAGCGCCGTCAGCACAGCCCCGCACCGCGCGCCCCTCAGCAGACCTACTGAGAATATCGCCGCGCACTCCATCTCCGATGTCAAACAGCCGCACGCCTTGTAGCCCTCCCAGTTGTCCGCAAGCTTTTTCGCAACAGCCGAGTTCTGCGGCTCTACCTCGCCGTAAAAGCTATCTTTAGAATGTACCACTCCGACGTGATACGAGTTGCCGAAACTGCCGTCGCAGAGTTCCGCCGCCGACTGCGCCAGCGCCGATACAACCTGATAGTCAGCCGCCGCAGGGTAGCCCTCGGGCAGATATTCGCGCGAAGTGCCCTCGCCCCGCACCGCCGCCGAAGCTATGCAGAGGTCGCCGCCCGTAACGTCGAGCTTTATGCCGCCGCTTGTGCCTATGCGCAAAAGCGTGTCCGCGCCGCACTTTATCAGCTCCTCCGCCGCGATGGCCGCCGAGGGCCCGCCGATACCCGTAGAGCAAACCGATACCTTTTCGCCGCAGAGCGTGCCTGTATACAGATTATACTCGCGGTTCTGCGCTATCTGCACAGCATTTTCCAGCAGCGCCGCTATCTTCGGCACTCTGCCGGGGTCGCCGGGGAGGATAACGTACCTGCCGACCTCGCCCGCCTTTGCTCGTATGTGAAATTGCCTTTCGCCGTCCATAATAGAAGCCATTTTTCAGCCCTCCTCAGTAGTTTCAGCTTTTTCTGTGTCGTCCGTATCGTTTGTATCGTCTTTATCGTCCGAATTTTCCTTTTTGTCGAGCTGCTCGGCCTGCCACTCTTCAAAGCTCTGACCCGCGGCGTTTTCCGTAAACTTGGTAGGACGGCGCTTTTTTATCGTAACTACCCCGCCCGCTATCGCCATAACAACGCCCGCGGCACAGAGTATGCCAGAGCCTATGCACGCCGCGCGGTAGTGGTTCTCAGCCACATGGTCGTCCCTAAAGATCACCTGCGTGGGGTCTGACGGCGAATAGAGTATCGGCAGAGGTTCGCCCTCTTTCCAAGTTTTGTTAAGGTTCACCGTGTTCATGACCTCTACGCGGTAGCCGATGGTGCGCCCCGGCACGCTGAACCGCACTACCGGCCCGTAAAAGTAAACGCCGTCCTTCTCCTGCGAGCCTTCCGCGTCTACCGTGGCGGTGGTCGGCTCGGTGCATATCTTCTCCAGCTCCTTGTGCTCGTTCCACGGCAGGTAGGTTATCGTGATGATCGAAGCGGAGATCAGCAGTGCGAAGACCAGCGCCAGTATGCCCTTTTTCGCCGGCGTGAACTTTACACCATCTTCCGCTTTTTCCATCTTTTTGTTTTCCATAAGTAACAGCCCCCCTATTTGTTTTTGCTATACTTACTTTAATAATATCACAAACCGCACCGCCTGTCAACAGCCGCGCGCAAAAAAAGCGGCGCGCATTCCGCACACCGCCAAACTTGCATATACGTCATTTTCCAACGCAGAATTTCGAGAACACCTCGTCTACCACCGTTTCGGTTATCCGCTCTCCCGTAAGCTCCGAGAGCGCCGCCGCCGCCTCGCCTATCGAGATGGTAACAGCGTCGAGGGTAACGCCCATCTGCTGAGCGCCCAGCGCCGCTTGCAAATTCTCCAGCGCGCGCTCAAGGCAGTACTTCTGCCGCTCGTTGACGAAGATGTCCGAATCGTCGCCCGCCGCCGAGAACATCTCGCATATCCTGCGCTCCAGCAGCTCTCTGCCCTCGCCGCTTTTCGCCGAGATCTCAAATACCGCGCCATTCTCCGCGCTCTCGAATTCGCCCAGCGCCCCGCGCCACTCGCTCTGCACGCCCTTGTCGGACTTGTTTATCAGCGCAATGACCCTGCCGCCGCGTGCCGCGCGCTCTGCCAGTGCGCTTATCAGCTCGGTATCCTCTGCCGCGGGCTGCGATGAGCCGTCGAAAACTGCGATTATCAGCGCGCTTTCGTCAAGCCTGCGCCGCGCCAGCTCTACGCCTATCTTCTCCACCTCGTCCTCAGTTTCGCGTATGCCCGCCGTGTCTGAGAGCCGCAGTGTAACGTCACCCAGCCGCACCGATTCCTCGATGATGTCGCGCGTAGTGCCCGCGATGTCGGTAACTATCGCCCGCCCGTAGCCCAAAAGCAGGTTCATCAGCGTTGATTTTCCGACGTTCGGCCTGCCGACTATCACCGCGGGCACGCCCTGCCGCAGAAGCATACCGTTATCGTACACCGCCAGCAGACGCTTTATCTGCGCCGCCGAGTCGCTGAGCGTTTGCGCCATAGCCGCGTCCTCCACCTCGGGCAGCTCCTCCTCGGGGTAATCCACCCAAGCGGAAAGCTCGCCCAGCAGCTTTATCAGCCCCGATTTTATGCCGTCTATCCGCCGAAAAAGCTCGCCGCCGCGCGCCAGATTTGCCGAGTGCAGGGTAAGCTCGCCCTGCGCCGAGATAACGTCCATCACAGCCTCTGCCTGCGTGAGCGAGAGCTTGCCGTTTATGAAAGCCAGCTTTGTGAACTCGCCACGCTCAGCAGGCTTCGCGCCGTTCTCACAGCAAAGGCGCAGTATTTTTTTTGTAACGTACAGCCCGCCGTGGCAAGAGATCTCAGCCACATCCTCGCCCGTGTAAGAATGCGGCGCGCGGAACACAGTGAGCACGGCGTCGTCCACACGCGCGCCCTCGCCGTCCACAACATAGCCGTAGGCGCAGGTGTACCCCGCCATATCCGCCACGCTTTTTCCGCCCGCAGGTTTGAACACCTTAGCCGCCACCATGAGCGCACTGCCGCCGCTTATGCGTATCACCGAGATAGCGCCCTCGGCGAGCGGAGTTGATACAGCGCAAATTGCCGACATTTCAAAGCCCTCCATTCATAAATTCACACCAGCGGTTTTTTCTTCATTTGCGCCGAGCACCGCGGGTACTTCTCCGCAGTCGGCTTCACTTTGCGGATAACGATGAGCGTGCGCGCGTCGCCGTTCGGCAATGCGTATTCGCGGCAAAGCTCCGTTTCGCCGCCCAACAGTTTGATGGCGTTTTCCGCCGCCGCAAGTTCCTCAGCGCCGTCCCTGCCTTTTAGCGCGGTGAAAGCCCCGCCTACTTTTACAAACGGCAGGCAGTATTCGCAGAGGTCGCGCAGATTAGCCACCGCCCGCGCGCAAGCCATGTCAAAGCCGTCGCGCAGCGGGTTGCCGCCCTTTATGCTGCGCGACGCCTCCTCAGCGCGCGCGTGTATGCACTCCGCCTCTATGCCCAGCGCGGAAGTAAGCTCCTGCAAAAAGTTCACGCGCTTGTTCAGGCTGTCGAGCAGGGTAAGGCGTATGTCGGGGCGGTATATCGCCAGCGGCACTGAAGGGAAGCCCGCGCCCGTGCCAACGTCGATGAGCGATGTTCCGCGTGGAACATCTATCAGCGTGAAGGGGTAAACGCTGTCGTAAAAATGTTTCAGCGCTATCCCCTCCGGGTCGGTTATCGCGGTGAGGTTCACCTGCTCGTTGCGCTCGCAGAGCAGCTCGGCGTATGCGCAAAATTTCTCGTACATCTCGCCGCTGACCGCCATGCCTCCGCCCGCAAACAGCTTTTCAAATTCAGAATAGGCAGTTAATTTATCCATTCGTTTCTCCGTTGTCATTCTCGTTTTTGCCGTAAGCGCTCAGCCATATCAGCAGCACGTTCACGTCAGCGGGGTTCACTCCCGAGATCCTGCTCGCCTGACCCACGCTCAGCGGACGTATCTTGTTCAGCTTTTCCGCCGCCTCAAGCCGAAGACCGCGCACTTTTGTGTAATCCGTATCCGCGGGCAGTGCTTTCTTCTCCAGCTTGCGCATAGCCTGCACCTGCTGCTGCTGTATCGCGATGTAGCCCTCGTACTTCACGTTCAGCTCCGCCTGCTCGCGCACCTCTTTCGGCAGCTCGGGGCGCTCTTTGTCAAAAGGCGCTAGGCCATCATAGCTAAGCTCGGGACGCTTTATAAGCTGCGAAAGCTTTATGCCCGTGCTGAGGCGCTCCGTGCCCTGCGACTCGAGATAGCTGTTTATCTCAGCGGTCGGCGCGATGTTGACGTGCTTTATGCGCTCAGTTTCCTGCTCGATGAGCCGCTTTTTCTCCAGCAAACGTGCATACCGCTCGTCTGAGATCAGCCCTACCCTATGACCCGTTTCCGTAAGCCGCAGGTCGGCGTTGTCCTGCCGCAGAAGCAGCCTGTACTCGCTGCGCGATGTCAACATTCTGTACGGGTCTTGGCAGCCTTTCGTCACAAGGTCATCGATAAGCGTGCCGATGTAGGACGAAGCGCGGTCGAGCACCATCGGCGGCTCGCCCTTTATTTTCAGCGCCGCGTTTATTCCCGCAACAAGCCCCTGCGCCGCCGCTTCCTCGTAGCCCGAAGTACCGTTGAACTGCCCCGCGCCGTAAAGGTTCGCGATGTTCTTAAACTCCAGCGTAGGCAGAAGCTGAGTCGGGTCGCAGCAGTCGTACTCTATCGCGTAAGCGTTGCGCATTATCTCTACGTGCTCCAAGCCCTTTATCGTGCGCATGAATTTCAGCTGCACCTCTTCCGGCAGCGAGCTGCTCATGCCCTGCACATAGCACTCCTCAGTGTCCAAGCCCATCGGCTCGATGAAAAGCTGGTGGCGCGGCTTGTCGGAAAAGCGCTTTACTTTGTCCTCGATAGAGGGGCAGTACCGCGGCCCTACGCCCTCGATCTTGCCCGAATACATCGCCGAACGGTGTATGTTTTCAAGTATCACCTTGTGCGTTTCCGCATTGGTGTAACCGATGTAGCATGAGATCTTGTTTTCAAGCTTCTCGTGGTTTTCGAATGAAAAAGGCGTTATCTCCTCGTCGCCGTCCTGCTTTTCAAGCTTTGAAAAATCGATTGAGCGGCGGTGTACGCGGCATGGCGTGCCCGTCTTGAACCTGCGCAGCTCCGCGCCCAGCTCGGTAAGCGAGTTTGAAAGCAGGTTCGCAGGCAGCGTAGAGTCCGGCCCGCTCTCGTAAGAAACTCCGCCGACGAATACCTTGCCTTTGAGGTACGTTCCGCCCGCGATTATCACCGCCTTAGCCGCGTAGTTGCTGCCCAGCTTCGAGCGCACGCCGCATATCTTCCCGCCGTCGGTCAGTATGTCCGTTATCTCGTCCTGTTTCAAATATAGATTCTCCGTGTGCTCCACCGCGCTCTTCATGTAAGCGTGGTACTTCACGCGGTCAGACTGCACGCGCAGGCTGTGCACCGCAGGCCCTTTGCCGCGGTTGAGTATGCGCGACTGCAAAAATGTAGCGTCCGCCGCCTTGCCCATTTCGCCGCCCAGCGCGTCTATCTCGCGCACCAAGTGCCCTTTCGCCGTGCCGCCTATCGAGGGGTTGCAGGGCATATTCGCCACCGCGTCGAGCGAGATGGTGAAAAGCGCCGTTTTCAGCCCCAGCCGCGCCGCCGCAAAAGCCGCCTCGCAGCCCGCGTGCCCCGCGCCGACCACAGCTATGTCAAATTTGGCTATGTAATTGTTATCGGTCTGCATATCAGCTTTCCTTTCGTTTAGATCGTTCCGCGTGGAACAATGTTTCAACATAGCAACAGAGCGGCGCGCACCGCTCTGCTGTAAGATTTCCTATTAGTCAGCTCAGATCTTGCACTTCTCCAGCTTGTCCTTGCCGCCCATGTACATTCTCAGCGCCTCGGGTATAGCTACCGTGCCGTCTGCCTTGAGGTTGTTTTCAAGGAACGCGATGAGCATTCTCGGCGGAGCAACTACCGTGTTGTTCAGCGTGTGAGCAAAGTACTTCTGTCCGTCCTCGCCCTTTACTCTTATGCCCAGTCTTCTAGCCTGCGCGTCGCCCAAGTTCGAGCAGCTTCCTACCTCGAAGTACTTCTTCTGACGCGGGCTCCAAGCCTCTACGTCAAGGCTTCTGACTTTGAGGTCAGCCAGGTCGCCCGAGCAGCACTCCAGCGTTCTTACGGGTATATCCAGCGTGCGGAAGAAATCTACCGTGTTGTTCCAAAGCTTCTTGTACCACTCGTCGCTCTCTTCCGGCTTGCAAACTACTATCATTTCCTGCTTTTCAAACTGGTGTATGCGGTAAACGCCGCGCTCCTCTATGCCGTGCGCGCCGACCTCCTTGCGAAAGCATGGGCTGTAGCTGGTGAGCGCCTTAGGCAGCTCACCCTCAGGGATTATCGTGTCGATAAACTTGCCTATCATCGAGTGCTCAGATGTGCCGATCAGATAAAGGTCTTCGCCCTCGATCTTGTACATCATGTTGTCCATCTCGTCAAAGCTCATTACGCCGGTAACAACGTCCGAACGAATCATGAAAGGCGGGATGTAGTAGATGAATCCGCGGTCGATCATGAAATCGCGCGCGTAGGAAAGTATGGCCGAGTGCAGTCTTGCAATGTCGCCGCGCAGATAGTAGAAACCGTTTCCGCTAGTCTTTCTCGCAGCGTCGAGGTCTATGCCGTTCAGCGCTTCCATTATGTCAACGTGGTAGGGCACTTCAAAGTCCGGAACTACCGGCTCGCCGAAGCGCTCGAGCTCTACATTCTGGCTGTCGTCCTTGCCGATAGGCACGTCGTCGCCGATTATCTGCGGTATCACCATCATTCTCTTCTTGATCTCGCCCTCAAGCTCGGTCTCCTTAGCCGCAAGCGCTTCGAGGTCTGCGCCGTACTGCTTTACATTTGCCTTTATCTTCTCGGCTTCTTCCTTCTGACCCTTAGCCATCAGTCCGCCGATCTCCTTGCTCATCTTGTTGCGCTTCGCTCTCAGCTCGTCCGCGCGTGTCTTAGCCTCGCGGTACTCTTTGTCCATAGCGATAACTTCGTCTACCAGTACCAGCTTTTCGTCCTGAAACTTTTTCTTGATGTTTTCCTTTACCAGCTCGGGGTTGGTCCTTATAAGCTTAATGTCTAACATGATCTTTACTCCTTATATGTTTTTGTTCCGCGTGGAACATTTTTGTCATTTGTTCGATATTCTCTTCATAAATTCTTTCAGCTCGTTCTCGTTCGTGAACGTTATCTTCAGCGTTACTCTTCCCGCACGCTCTTTGCTGATCTTTGAATCTACCGCGAATGTATCATGCAGAGCCATCTGGCTCTCCAAGGCGTATTTCTTGAATGGGTCTGCAAAGCTGCTGTCGCGCTTCTTCGGTGCGCCGCCGTTGTACTCCTTGCTGCCCTCTTCGATTATCTGCTTTTCAAGCTGGCGCACCGTCCAAAAGTTCGTCATAGTCCGCTCCGCCATCTCTTGTATAACAGATTCGCTGCTCAGTCCGCAGAGCACTTTCGCATGACCCACCGTGAGCTTCTTCTCTGCTACATACCCCTGCACGCTCTCCGGCAGGTTCAGCAGCCTTACCGCGTTCGCGATAGCCGCGCGCGATCTGCCGACGGTCTTTGAAAGCTCCTCCTGCGTCATGCCGTAGTCCTCCATCAGCCGCTTGTAAGCTTTCGCTTCTTCGATCGGGTTCAGGTCTTCGCGCTGCAGGTTCTCGATAAGCGCTATCTGCGCCGCCTCGAGGTCGCTCAGCTCTCTCACAACTACCGGTATCTCCGTCAGCCCTGCCATTCTCGCCGCACGCCACCTGCGCTCGCCCGCAACTATGCGGTAAACGTCCTCGCCCATCGGTCTTACCAATATAGGCTGCAAAACGCCGTGCTGAGCGATGTTTTCCGAAAGCTCGCGCAGCCGCTCGGCGTCAAACTCCGACCTCGGCTGATTTTTGTCAGGCTCTATCAGCGAAATGCGCATAGTCTGCACTCCGCCGCCCTCGGCGCTCTCTTCGTCGTGAAAATTGTCCTCGAAAAGCATATCAAGACCGTTTTTCATTCTTTCGTTTTTCGCCATCTATTACCTCATTCCCTTCGCTTTTTTTCGTTTTTGAGTATCTCTTTCGCCAGCGCTTCGTAAGCCTTGCTGCCCTTCGACTTCTTGTCGTAATAAAGCGCGGGCATACCGAAACTCGGCGCTTCCGAAAGCGCGATATTTCGCGGTATCACCGTTTCAAACACCTGCTTCGGGAAATATTTTTTCACTTCTTTTACTATCTGCCCCGTGACCTTGTACCTCTCGACATACATCGTGAAAAGTATGCCCTCGTAGTGCAGACCCTCGTTGAAATTTTTCTTCACACGCTCGATGGTGTTGTTCAGCTCAACAAGTCCTTCAAGCGATAAAAATTCGCATTGCAGCGGCACTATAACTGAGTTTGCCGCCACCAGCGCGTTTATCGTAAGCATATCCAGCGTAGGCGGGCAGTCGATGAGTATAAAATCGTAAAACTCCCGCGCCTGCTCCAGCGCCGTATCCAGCTTTTTCGCTTTGTCTTTCATGTTCATCAGCGCCGCCGTAGCGCCTGAGAGCCGCTGGGTGGTGGGTATCATGCTCACCCCGCGAAATTCCGTCGCGACTACCGCCTCAAAAGCCGTGCATTCGCCCATCAGCACCTCGTAAACTGTGTTGCGTATGCTCTTTTTGCGTATGCCGAAGCTCGTTGTGGTGTTGCCCTGCGGGTCGAAATCCACTATCAGCACCTTTTTGCCCTTAGCGCCCAGCACCGCGGCAAGGTTCACCACCGTGGTGGATTTTCCTACCCCGCCTTTCTGATTTGAAACGGCAATGACTTTCCCCATGTCAGATTTTCCTTTCTGTAAACTAAAATAGATACTGCTTCTATTATACAACATTTTTCGCCGTTTGAAAAGACCTTTGCGGAAAAAAGTTTGCGTATGTCAAAAATTTTTTCGCGCATTTCAGCATTTTTCGACTTTCCCTCCCGCATATACTGCCGACTTTAGCCGTCCACGCCAATACCCTGCCGCAATCTCGCGCTTTCTGCGATATTTTTTTTGCATACCCCGCTTGCCCGCGCCGCCCCGCCGTGATATAATCTATACAAGATCTAAAAAAGGAGCAGTGACCTATGAACATTTCCGCCCTGATGCGCCGTACTCAGCCCGCCGAGCCGCGCAGTATCGTAAATATCCCCGCCGCCGATATTCGCCCGAACCCCGCGCAGCCTCGCCGACATTTCGAGTCGAACGAGCTGACCGCAATGGCAAAAAGCATATCCCAGCTCGGCATTATCCAGCCGCTTACCGTGCGCGAGGTGGACGGCGGCTACGAGCTCATCGCGGGTGAACGCCGCCTGCGCGCCGCAAAACTCGCGGGTCTGCGAGAAGTGCCATGTATCATAGCCGAAGCCGACCCCGAGCGCGCCGCTATGATGGCGCTCGTGGAAAACTTACAGCGTGAAGACCTCAACTTTTTCGAGCAGGCGGCGGGCTTCCGTATGCTCATCGAGAAATTCGGATTAACGCAGCAGCAGGCGGCGGTGCAGCTGGGTCTGAGCCAACCCACCATTGCAAATAAACTGCGCCTGCTGAGCATTTCGGACGAGCAGAAAGCGAAGATACTGAATTTTCGCTTATCGGAACGGCACGCAAGGGCGCTGCTGAGGGTCAGCGAGGAGGAGCGCGGCGGGATATTGCAAACGGTGTGCGATAAGCATATGACGGCAGAGGGATTGGAGCGGTATATCGACGCGCTGGAGAAACAGAAGAAAGTGCGTGAGGGTTATCGGAAGCGTGCGGCGGTGCTGGGAGATGTGCGGCTGTTTTTCAATACGGTGGAAAAGGCGCTGAATGTGATGAGATTGGCGGGGGTCGAGGCGGAGAGCGAGAAGAAGCAGGCCGAGGGGTATATAGAATATGTGATAAAAATCCCGAAGAAAGAGGAATGATGTTCCACGTAGAACAAAAAAGAAACAAAGTAAAAGCCACCACCCAAACCCCCGCAATCAAAAAAATGTTCCACATAGAACAAGCAGCGCCCTTTCTAAAAAAAGACGCTGCTTGATTTTTTTATCTAATATAAATATAGTTTGAGAAATTATTCTCCGTCAGAACCGGACTCAGTGTCAGCCGCTTCAGCAACACCCTCGCCGTCAGCCTCCTCAGCCTCTAAAGCCGCGATAGCCTCCGCGTCAAGCTCTTCCTCAGCGCCGCTGTCCTCGATGACCGCCGTTTCCGCACTCTCGTCCCGCTCCGCTCGCGTGAACGCTACTACTTTGCTCTCGCCGCTCAGCTTCATAAGACGTACTCCGCGCGCATACCTGCTCATCGGCCTGATGTCCGAAGCCCTCAGCCTTATCACTACGCCGTCTGACGCTATCATGATGATGTCGTCCTCTTCGTCGATCACCTTTATGCCGCAAACGTGGTCGTCGCCGCTCCTGTAATTCTTAAGACCTAGACCGCCGCGGTTCTGTATGCGGTATTCGTCAAGGTTCGTCTTTCTGCCAAGTCCGCCCTCGGTAACTGTCAGCACGCTTGCGCCCTCGCGTACTCTCGCCATTGATACTACGCTGTCGCCCTCGCGCAGGGTTATCGCTTTCACGCCGTGCGCGCTTCTCGACATGTTGCGGATGTTCGTTTCCTTTATCCGTATCGCCATGCCCATTCGCGTCGCTACTATAAGCTGGCTGTCGCCGCCCGTCATTCTTACGCCCGCGATCTCGTCGCCCTCGTCAAGTCCTATCGCTATGAGTCCCTGCTTCCTTACGTTCTTGTAAGCCGAAAGGTCGGTCCTCTTTATCTTGCCGTTCTTCGTGCATATTACTATGGCTTTGCCCTCCGCAAAGTCAGAGGTCTTTATCATAGCCGCTATCTTTTCGTTCTCTTTCAGCGGCAGTATGTTTACGATGTTCGTGCCCTTCGAGGCTTTCGAGCCTTCCGGCAGCTCGTAACATTTCAGCTTGTACATTATGCCGAAATTCGAGATAAACAGCAGGTTGTCGTGCGAGGAGCAGATGTACATCTCTTCTACAAAGTCGTCCTCTCTCTGCTTCATGCCCGATACGCCCTTGCCGCCGCGGTTCTGCGCTTTGTATGTGCTTACCGGCATTCTCTTGATGTAGCCGCTGTTCGTGTAGGTAACTACGTTCTCCTCTACCGGTATCAGGTCTTCTACGTCTACTTCGCCGCTTACGTTTTCAATCCTCGTGCGGCGCTCGTCGCCGAATTTGTCCTGTATCGCTTCTACTTCCTCTATCATGATGTTCAGTATGCGCGAGTGGTTCGCCAGTATGTCCTCGTAGTCCGCTATCTTTATCTCCAGCTCTTTCAGTTCGTCGATTATCTTCTGCCTCTCCAGACCCGTCAGCCTGCCCAGCGTCATGTTCGCTATGTGGTCAGCCTGCACTTCGCTCAGCTTGAAGCGGTCGCAAAGCCTCTGCTTGCCCTCGGGTATGTTCTTCGAGGTCTTCATTATCTCTATAACTTCGTCGATGTTGTCCAGCGCTATCGTTAAGCCCTTTAAGATGTGCTCGCGCTCTTTCGCCTTTTTCAGATCATACTGCGTCCTGCGTGTGATGACCTCTACCTGGAAGTTGATGTACTCTTCCAGCATCTGCTTCAGCGTCAGCGTTTTCGGCACGCCGTTCACCAGCGCCAGCATGATTACGCCTACCGTGTCCTGCAGCTGCGTGTAGCTGAAAAGCTTGTTCAGTACTACCTGCGGTATAGCGTCCTTTTTCAGCTCTATCACTATCCGCAGTCCGTCTTTGTCCGATTCGTCGCGCAGATCGTGTATGCCGTCTATCCTCTTGTCTTTGTGCAGCTCGGCTATGGATTGTATCAGCCTTGCCTTGTTTACCGCATAAGGTATCTCGTGTACTATTATGCAGTTCCTGCCCTTTATCTCTTCTATGCTCGTGTCCGCGCGCAGCGTTATCTTGCCGCGGCCCGTGCCGTATGCCGAGCGTATGCCCGCCCTGCCCATGATTATTCCCCCGGTAGGGAAGTCCGGGCCTTTTATGCACTCCATCAGCTCGTCAAGCGTGCAGTCCGGATCGCGCACCATCAGCTTCATCGCGTCTATTACTTCGCCCAGGTTGTGCGGGGGTATGTTCGTCGCCATGCCTACGGCTATGCCTACCGAGCCGTTGCAGAGCAGCTGCGGAAAACGCGAGGGCAGTACTACCGGCTCTTTAAGTCTGTCGTCGTAGTTCGATTGGTAGTCTACCGTCTCTTTGCCTATGTCGGTGAGCATATTCATCGAAATTTTCGCCATCTTCGCTTCCGTGTATCGGTAAGCCGCAGGCGGGTCGCCGTCTATAGAGCCGAAGTTTCCCTGTCCGTCTATCATCGGGTATCTCAGCGAGAATGTCTGCGCCATTCTTACCAGCGCGTCGTATACCGAAGCGTCGCCGTGAGGGTGATATTTACCCAGCACCGAACCTACCGTGTCCGCGCACTTTCTGTAAGGTTTCTCGGGGTAAAGTCCGTTTTCATACATGGTGTAGAGTATCCTGCGGTGTACGGGTTTCAGTCCGTCGCGCACGTCAGGCAGCGCTCTTGAGCATATTACCGACATCGAGTACTGTAAAAATGATTCCTTCATCATCTTCTCGATGTCTGTTTCAATGATGTTTGTATGATCGTTAAACAAATAATCACTCTCTTTCCGTTTCGTCAGCGTCAGCGCCGCTTTCCGAAGCTTTCTTTGTATGCTTTTTCAGCTTTTCAAATTTGCTTTGCTTGTCTTGTTTGTCCTGCTTTATGGTGTATTCGCGGTAGTCGTCGCCCAGTATGTTCGATAAATGCCGGCGAAATACCTCGTTCATCTGCTCGTTCATAGCGCTCTTTGGCACTGTGTATATATAGTCTTTCTTGAATATCAGCACATACAGCCCGCCGCAGTCGATTACCTTTAGGTCTATGTCCTCAAATCTTATCATCACCGGCTGGTAGCTGTATATCCTGTCCCCCGCCAGCTCTGATTCTTCTATCACTATGCGCGAGTTGAAAAATGAAAGCTTGTAGCTGTCGTTCTTCACAGCGTCCGCCGAGTATACCGCCTCTTTCCGCGCGCTGCTGCTGTTGAGCCAAGTTATCCCGATTACGGCTAAGCATATGAGCATCAGCACCCAGTTTAGGTAGCTTTTAGGATACACCAGCCCCGAGATCAAGAATACCGCCGCCGCTATGCCGAAGCCTATTGTGAATCTCACATTCTTCGGCTTTATGAATTCGCGGTAGAAAAGCTCGTAGCCGTCCGCCGCCTGCTCCGGCGTTATCATGTACTCTGTGCTGAATATCTTTTTGTCCTTCTTCGGGTCGGCGGTTATGCGCTTTTTGCGGCTCTTGTCGAAAAGCTCCTGTACTTCGTCCTCTTCGTCTAAGTAGTCGAAGTCGTCCTGCTCTTCGCTCTCTTCATCGCCCTCCGCGCTCACTCCGCGCTTGCCCGCGTCTTTATCGCCCGTGCCGAAAAACATATCTTTCAGCACAGCCTTGTCCAGCAGCTCTGAGCTTTTCAGCTTACCCTTTATCGCGCTCAGCGCTCCCTGCGGCTTTTCGCTCTCAGCGCTTTCGGCAGTTTCCGCCTCTGCGCTCTTTTCGGCTTTTTCAGACTTCTCAGCGCTCTCTCCTGCGCCCGCGCTCACCTGTATCTCTGGTACGCGCCCGCCGCTCTTCTCGCGCTGCTCCTCAGTCTGCTCTATTATGTCTGATATGGCGGGAAAATCTGCTGCCGATACTTTGTTATCGGGCTTTTCGCTGTTTTCATTTTCCCCGCCGCGTCCTTCAAGTAGATCGTTCAATGTAGTAATGATCCTTTCGCTTTATACGTCAAGGTTTGTAGCATACTGCGCGTTCTTCTCTATAAAATCTCTTCTCGGCTCTACCTTGTCGCCCATCAGTATGGTAAAGGCTTCGTCCGCTTTCTGCGCGTCTTCTACTGATATTTTTATCATAGTCCTGCGCTCTGGGTCTAGGGTAGTTTCCCAAAGCTGGGTCGGGTTCATCTCACCAAGACCTTTGTAGCGCTGTATGTCTACCTTTAGGTTTGATTCTCCCGAAAGCTCCGAAGCGTACATATCGCGCTCTTCTTCCGAGAATGCGTAGCGTACCTGCTTGCCGCGCCATACCTTGAAAAGCGGCGGCTGCGCGCAGTAAACGTGTCCATCTTCTATCAGCGGACGCATATATCTGAAAAAGAATGTCAGCAGCAGCGTGCGTATGTGCGAGCCGTCAACATCGGCATCGGCCATGATTATAACTTTGCCGTATCTCAGCTTGCTTATGTCAAAATCTTCGCCGATAGATGTTCCCAGCGCCGTTACTACCGGCATCAGCTTTTCGTTGCCGTATACTTTGTCTATGCGCGCTTTCTCTACGTTCAGCATCTTGCCCCAGAGGGGAAGTATCGCCTGGAACTTTCTGTCGCGTCCCTCTTTGGCAGAGCCGCCCGCCGAATCTCCCTCGACGATGTATATTTCGGTGTATTCGTTGTTTCTGTCAGAGCAGTCCGCCAGCTTGCCCGGCAGGCTGGAGCTTTCCAGTGCCGATTTGCGCTTTCTCGCGAGGTCGCGCGCGTTCTTAGCCGCTTCTCTCGCCCTCTGCGCCGCCATTGATTTCTCAAATATCGTCTTTGCTACCTGCGGATTTTTCTCTAGGTAGTCCATCAGCTTGTCTGAAACTATCCTGTCTACCAGCGGCTTTACTTCGGGATTTCCCAGCCTTCCCTTTGTCTGACCCTCAAATTCGCAGTTCGTCAGCTTTACTGATATTATCGCCGTAAGACCTTCGCGCACGTCGTCGCCCATAAGCTTGTCGCCGTCTTTCAGCAGGCCGAATTTCTTTCCGTACTCGTTTATTACCTTAGTCAGCGCCGTCTTGAAGCCCGTTTCGTGCGTGCCGCCGTCGGGTGTATGGATATTATTAGCAAATGATAGCACAAATTCCGTGTAGCTGGTGTTGTACTGCATAGCTATCTCGGCGAAAATATCGCCCTCCATGCCCTGAATGTGTATTACCTCTGGGATAATGGCGTCCGCCGCTTTAGATCTGTGTATGTGCTCTACAAATTCCCTGATACCGCCCTCGTAGTGCAGAGTTTCGGTCTGTATATTCTCCGGGTCGCGCGAGTCGGTGAATACTATCTTCAGACCCGCGTTTAGGAAAGCCTGTTCGCGCAGACGGCGAAGCAGAGTTTCGTAATCATACACCGTAGTTTCGGTAAATATCTCGGGGTCTGCCTTGAATTTTATTACAGAGCCGGTGCGCTCGGTAGTGCCGATGACCTTTAGCGGCTCTGAGTATTTTCCGCGTTCAAAGCGCTGGAAGTGAACGTTTTTGCCGTCGTAGATAGTCAGCTCCAGCCATTCGCTGAGGGCGTTTACAACAGAAGCGCCAACGCCGTGCAGACCGCCCGCGACCTTGTATCCGCCGCCGCCGAATTTACCGCCTGCGTGGAGGACTGTGAAAACTACGGTCGCGGCAGAGATACCCTCTTTTGGGTGGATACCGGTAGGTATACCGCGTCCGTTGTCGGAAACCTGTATCACGTCGCCGGGAAGAATATCTACGTCTATCTGTGTGCAGTAACCTGCGAGGGCTTCGTCGATAGCGTTGTCCACTATCTCGTACACGAGGTGGTGCAGACCGTGAGGGCCGCTTGAGCCGATGTACATACCTGGGCGTTTTCTTACAGCTTCAAGCCCTTCGAGGACTTGTATCTGATTTTCGTCGTAGTTATTATTTTCGTCAACGCGGGAGATCTCAGCCGCTTCGATTTCCTCGGCGACGATCTGTTCAGCGTTATCAGCGGCAGGCTGAGAGCCGATTTCGTTCAAATTCTGATTGTTTTCGATATTCATATTCAAGATCTTACCTCCAGTTTTGGAAATTTGGATAGCCAAGTTCCCACGTTGTTTGTATCTAAAAATTATCAGCCCAATATTCGCGGGCACAAAGTAAAAGTTTTCACAAAGTATAACGGAATTAAGAAGCGCGGGGTGCAGCGACGCGCCAGCCGCTGCCGAGGGGTCAAGGGGGCGAGAAGCCCCATTGTGGGAGTCCAGAGGGCGAAGCCCTTTGGGAAAAGTGCGGCGACAGCAACAAAAACCAAGCCAGTCCCAGCATAGCCCCAAACAAACCCAACACCTCAAAATGCGGGGCTGCCGAAAAAACGGCGAACGCTCAAAAGCCGCAATCCTAATCAAATGCGCAGACCCAATCAGCCCCGCATTTTCTACCGCACGTCCTCCTGATGTCGGCAAAACCCGCAAAGAGCGAAGCGATTTTGCGGCGCTCAGCAGTCCGAACCCAACAAGGGCGACAGCCCTTGCCAAGCCCACGCACTCAGCATGATTATCATATCTAAATCACTGTTCTGTACGGCAGCTTACCGGTTTTGCGCTTTTCAGGATTTCGTTCAAGGGCGTGCGCCCTTGAAGGGGTTTGCCTGCGGGCGACTTACTAGGGGCAGCCCTCTCTTGCAGGGCATGCCCCTCTTGAAAATCAGTCCACCGGACTGATTTTCAATTCACCCTATGCGGAGCTCCCTTCGGATTGGGGGATTTCGCGCTCTGCGGAGCGCGCCGATGGGCTCTGCCCCTCGACCCCGCAAGCGGCTGGCGCGCCGCTTGAGCACGCGCTTTTTTTAAATTCACGCCGTTTATGGGCGTGCGCTAGGCGTTGCTTCCGCGGCTTTTACGTTGTTCGGGATTATGATTAGGATAGTTACCGTTCTTTTCAAACGTCCAGTTTACCCTTTACCCTTCCCGCGATAGTTCGCGGCGATACCCTGCTTACATACACCCGCTCGTCTAATATCTCTCTATCAAACGTTACCACAAAACTCCTCGGTATCTCCTCCGTACAGCTTACATCTCGCTTCCGCGCCGCCGCTGTTCTCAAATACTCCCTCGTGTCCTGCGATACCGTCGCTCTCTCTATGTCAAATACCCCTATGATCTCGCTGTCTTTCACCATCGCGCCATTCCCGATGTGTACATACACCTCAGATCACTCTCCCGCTGTTTATCTTGATAACTTTACCTCCCGCGGCTCGCCCTCTCAGGGCTTCCTCGCCGCAGCAGGTAATTATTACTTGCATATCTCTTATCTTGCTCATCACAAACTCCTGCCGACCCGCGTCAAGTTCGCTCATTACATCGTCCAGCAGTATGCAGGGCGCGTCGCCAGTTTCTTCGCTCAGTATATACGCCTGAGCCAGCTTCATGATAAGCGCTATCGACCTGTGCTGCCCCTGCGAAGCATAGTCTTTCGCGTACATTCCGTTTATCTTGCAGTGCAGGTCGTCGCGGTGTACCCCTTTCAGCGTGAACCCCGCGCGCATATCCTCCGCACGGCTCTTCTTCAGCGCCTCAGCATACTCCGCCGCAAGGTCGTTCCGGTAATCAGTTCGCCCCTGCAAATTTTCATATATTGTCGAATGATATTCTATCTCAAGCCGCTCACGCCCCTGCGAGATCTCGCTGTAAAGCTTCTGAGCCGCCATTTCCAGCTTTTTGCAGTAGTTGTACCTCAGCATTGATATATACGCGCCCATCTGCGCCAGCTGTATGTCCCATATGTCCAGCATATCGCCGATGTCCGCCGTTTGGTACGCCGCTTTTAGCTGAGTGTTCCTCTGCTCCAGCAGCCTGCGGTATTTGTCTACCACCCGCCTGTACGAACGCTTTATCTGCGATACCGAAAGGTCGGCAAAGCTGCGCCGCACCTCGGGCGAGCCTTTTGAAAGCTCCAGATCTTCGGGCGTGAATACTACGCACTCCAGCGCGCCGAAAAGCCCCGAGGGATTCTTTACGCTTACGCCGTTGAGCGCTATCTTCTTGCTGCGTATCTCGCTTCTTATCAGCGTGTAGTCTATCTGCTGCGTGCGCCGCTTGTCCGCGAAACGCAAGCCTATGTCAAAGCGCTCGCCGCCTAGGCGTATCAGCTCGCGGTCTTTCGCCCCGCGAAAACTTCTCTCGCCCGTGCACAGCCATATCGCTTCGAGTATGTTGGTCTTGCCCTGCGCGTTCTGCCCGCATATCACGTTCAGCTCGGGGTGCAGGTCTATGTCTATATTTTCCAGATTTCTGAACCCGTCCGCGCTGAAATGCTCTATTCTCATGCTTTATTCCGCAGCCGCGGCGGTGCTCACTATCTCCAGCTTCAGCGAAAGCTCGTCTATCTCGGCGCAGTCGCCGTTTCTCAGCTTTTTGCCGCGCATGGTGCAAACCTCGCCGTTCACTTTAATCCGTCCCTCGGCGATGACCTCTTTGGCGATCCCGCCCGTTTCAGTAACGCCCGCGTATTTCAGCAGCGAGTCGAGCTTGATGTACTCGGTGTTTATCTTTATCTTTTCGCTTCTCATTATCTTAAAATCTTCCCTCTGAAATTTATTCCTTCGGCAGTCTTACAGGCAGCACAAGGTATGTGTAGCTTTCGCCGTTTAAGGGCATTATCTTCATAGGCAGCAAACTTCCGCCAAGCTGCAGCTTTACCTTTTCGTCGCTTACCGCCTTTAGCGGGTCGAGGAAAAAGCGGCATTTAAAGCCTATCTCCATAGATGTTCCGTTAATGTCGGCGCTTATCTCGTCGTGCACTTTGCCGAGCGAGCGCGTCGCGCATTTTATGGATATTTGACCGTTGTCGAACATACAGCGTACAGGGCTGGGGTTCTTTTCGTTTATCAGCAGCAGGCAGCGTTCGAGTGTGCGTATCAGCTTCACGCGGTCTACCACCACTTCGGTCGTCCAAGTGCTGGGTATAGCACTCTTGTACGGGTGGAACTCGCCCTCCAGCAGGCGCGAATTTACAAGGTAGTTGCCCACCTGGAAAATAATGTGCTTTTTAGCAAGGAAGAGCGAGCATACCTCGTTCTCGTCGTCTGAGAGCAGCTTCGATACCTCGTCGAGGTTCTTAGCGGGCACTACGAATTTCAGCTCGCCCTCGTAGGAGATCGGCTCGGTGCGTACCGCTAGGCGGTAGCCGTCTATCGCCGCGACTGTAAGGGTGTTGTTTTCTATCTCAAAAAGTTCGCCTTTGAGGATCGGCTTTATGTCGAGCTGCGAAGCGGCGAATTTAGTCTGCTGTATCATGCTTTTTAGCACAGGCTGAGAGATCTTCACCTCGGTGGAAGAGTCTTTGCCTGGCAGTTCGGGGTAATCGTCGGCGGGGATAGCGTTTAGGTTGTAAGAAGTAACGCCGCATTCTAGGGTTATCATGTAGTCGTCTGATACCTCGAAGAGAAGTTCATCGTCGGGCATTTTGCGAACCATTTCGCAGATAATGCGGGAGTTTACGATAAAGTCAGCGCTGTCGGCGGAGCGAATCTCGAGGTTAGTGCGGATACCGATTTCGAGGTCGTAGCCGGTAAGTTCGAGGTTATTTTGGCGGATAGAGAATTTGATACCTTCGAGTGCGGAGAGAGCCGACCTGTCGGATACCGCCTTTGAAACGTTGTTAAGCGCTTCTGAGAGTTTAATTTTATCGCAAGTAAATCTAGTCATAGTAACTCCTTTCGGTAGAGTAAAAATCTATCAGTGAAATAATTAACAATAATTACTAACGTAATGTATAACGAAACAAAGTAAAAGCCCTTGTCAATAAATGCGGTTGCAAGGCGCGCGAGCTTTGCCGAGGGGGTCGAGGGGGGCGAGAAGCCCCCATTGTCGCCGTCCGCAGACGGCGAAACCCCTACCCGAAGGGCGCTCCGCATAGGGTGAATTGAAAATCAGTCCGGTGGACTGTTTTCCAAGAGGGGCATGCCCTGCAAGGGAGGGCTGCCCCTAGTGTGTCGCCCGCAGACAGCCCCCTTTCAAGGGCGCACGCCCTTGAAAGAACTAAGTAAAAGCCCCAAACCGGTCATAACAGTATGTATCCCTATAACATACATAAATACATATATATCCAAGTATTTCCACACCCTGAGCCGTTCAAACAACCTCGCCTTACTGCATTTTCCAACGCGTTTGAAGTGCTTTCTCGGGGGGATAACTATGTATAAGTATAAATATCTGTATATATATATGGCTTTGGATAGCTCTAGGTAGTCTTTGCGTTTGTTCGTGCCTGCAAGGGCTTGCGCCCTTGTTTGGTTTAATTGTTGTTCGCCGCAAAATCGCTTCGCTCTTTGCGGATTGTGCCGACATTAAGAGGATTGCGTTTAGAAAATGCGGGGCTGTTCGGGTTTTATGGTTTGATATATTCGTTGCTTTTGAACGTTCTCCGTTTTTTGGCAGCCCCGCATTTGAGGGATTGCTTTTGTTTTGGAGGATTTTGGGATAGGCTTGGTTTTTGTTGTGACCTCTTCACTTTCCCCAAAGGGCTTCGCCCTCTGGACTCCCACAATGGGGCTTCTCGCCCCCTTGACCCCTCGGCAAAGCTCGCGCGCCTTGCAACCGCTTCTATTGACACGCGCTTATCATTGGTTTGGTAAGAGAAACAAAGTAGGAAGTTGGCGCAGCCAACTTCTCGGAAATTCGGCGAAGCCGACTTTCCACGCGTCGCTTGACCCCGCGCTTCTTAATTTCACGCTTCACTTTGTGCAAAACTATACTTTTATTCCGCGTTTTAAGTTTCAACTATCGCTTTTTTAAAACGCTCAAAAATCATAGCTTCTCGCTATCTTATAACAAACATAACTAACTTTTATTTTAGCAGTAGTATTAGTGTCGGTTGAAAACTCCTAAAACTACTCCCATACCCCCTCAAACCTCAGCATTTTCTACGGTTTTGTTCTCCCAACTTCTCAACTGTCTTTCATTAGCCTTTCAACTGCTTTGTTGATTTTCTCAACCCATTTTCTGGCGTGTTAAAACTGTTGGCTTTTTGTGTGTTGATTGTTGATAAAACCCCGCCTTTTTTGTTGAATCACTCCCGCAGTTTGAAAACTCCTTGTTGATTCCGTTGACTTCCCCTTTTCCGACTTTTTTCGTAAAATTTCTTTTCACTTAGCTTTTTCAAGCATTATCTCGCTCTTGTCTTCTCAATTTTCATTAAAGTTAAATTGTTGAAAACTCTGTTGATAATGTTGAAAAAAAGCTAAAAATTTTTTGCTGCCATTTTCAGACAGTCTTAAAAAATGTATTATACCTCTTTCAGATTTTTTATGATGTCGTCTACCGTTTCTTTTAAGTCACTGTTAGTTTTTAACAGCTTTGCTACATCTTGATAGTGTATCGTCATCGTGGAATGGTTCTTGTTCAGCTCGTTTCCTATCTGAATGTACGTCATTCCCTTTATCTCTTTCATGAGGTATATAGTGATCTTTCTTGCAAGCGATATGTTGGCCCTGCGGTTCTGCGAACGTATGTCGTCAGGCGTTACGTTAAAAGCCGTCGCTACTTCTGATATTATCCTGTCAGTAGTTATCTCCGTCGGGTGGTTCTCTATCATTACTTCTTTGATAACTCGCTGTACCATCGAGATAGAGGGCGACTCGCTCGTGTATATCGTCAGCGCCTTTATCTTGTTCATCGTGCCTTCCAGCTGACGTATGTTCGTCTTTATCTTTTCTGCGATAAGCCGCGCAAGGTTGTCCTTTATCTGTAAGTCTAAAAGCTCCGCTTTGCACTTGATTATCGCCATTCGCGTTTCAAAGTCGGGCGGCTGTATGTCTACCTGCATTCCCAGCAGAAAACGTGAACGTATGCGGTTCTCCAGCTTCGAGATCTTGCTCGGCGCTATGTCTGAGGTCAATACTATCTGCTTTCCCGCATTGTAAAGGTCATTGAATGTGTGGAAAAATTCCTCCTGCACCGCGTCTTTGTTGATGATGAACTGTATATCGTCTATCAGCAGGTAGTCCGCGCTGCGGTATTTGTTGTGAAATTCGTTCGTCGAGCGCTCAGAAAGCGCCTGTACGAATTCGTTAGTGAAATTCTCGGTGGTGGTGTAGATGAGGTTCATCTCGGGGTGGTTCTGCTTTACCTGCGCCTCTATAGCTTTCATAAGGTGCGTCTTGCCGAGGCCTGAGTCGCCGTATATGAAAAGCGGGTTGAACATATTGTTGTTGTCCCCCTCGCCGCCGTCGGCTTTGTTCGCCACCGCCGTGCAGCAGGCGTATGCCAGCTCGTTCGATTTGCCCTTGATGAAGTTGTCGAAGGTCAGCTTTTCCTGTACTCCCGCTACGGTGGGCGTGTGGCCCGCAGGCTCTGCCGCCATAGCTGAGGTGAACTGCGGCTGCGCCGCGCTCTCGCTGTCCTTGCTCTTTACCAGCAGCCTTATCTCTACGGGGAAGCCCATCACGTTCTCAAACGCTTCTTTTAGGCTCGGCTCGTATATATCCAGCGTGGTCTTTTTCGTAAATTCGCTCTCCGTAAGCAGAAAAGCGGTGTTGTTCTCAAATTTGTATGGTTCAAGTACAGCCAGCCATCTTTTATACCCTACTTCGCTTACGTTCGGCAGCTGTCTTAAATATTTCAAAACGCTTTCAAAAACGTCGTTGAAAGACTCCATCAATAAATACCTTCCCTTCATAACTTTCGTAAATGGCAAATCATGCCATCTCCTTGAAGGCATACTTCACCGTAAAAATATCGTTTCCTTATTATTATAACATATATTAAACAAAATTTCAAGTGCGCCGCATTTATAATAATGTAGAAATTTCAATTGTTTTTTTAGTTGTTTTTTTACGCCTTTTTTTCGCAAAACGCGTTTATGGCGCACGAACGCCCCTGTACGGCGCGTTTTCTCTCCGTGCAGGGGTATCCGTTGTGGGTCTTGCCGCCCTACTGCGGGCAGTACAGGTCATTGTAAAAGCTCAGTTCGGTAAATAAGCCTTTAGGCGAGCAGGTTATCTCTATCCTGTCCACCTCCGCCGCCGTCAGGCTCAGCCCCTCGGCGGTAAAGTTTGCCTTGTCCAGCAGTTCTTCCAGCTCAGCGCCCGCGTATTTTAGTCTGCCGTACTGCCTGCCGCGGTCGCCCGCGCCGATGTGGCAGCTCAGCCCCGCCTGCGGGTCGTATGCCCATTCGTTGTCGCGCGCGTAGTATTTGTGCTTTATTATGTGCCGATTTACGGCGAAGCTGTTGGTCTTGCTGATGTTCCATTCCCCCGCCGCGTCCTGCGTGTGCGCGTGCGAGATGAGCCCCGTCAGCTTTACGCCAGAAGAATAGCTTACTATCTTCTTTCCGCTGTAATCGCGCGTTTTTGGTGATATAGCCGTGCAGTATACGCTGTTCGTGCCGCGTATGTAGGGGTATGTCGAGTACGCTTTTGCCGCGTAGATACAGGCGGCTTCCCACACAGTGCTCGTGTCTTTGATGTATACATAATTTACCTTTTTGGTGCTGCCCTGACAGCTCACCGCGTATGCCCCCGCCGCCTTGCCGATAACTGCCGAGAGGTCGGGCTGGCTGATTATCCCCGGCTCCGCCATGTTCTGCCCCAGCAGCATTGAGAAGCCCAGCGAGCGCAGGCGTATCCGCCACACCCCGTGCGAGTATTCGCAGACTACGCTGTCCGCCGTGCCGTGGTGTATTATCTTGCTGCCGATGTACAGCTTCACCGCCGTGACCTCCGCGGGCACGCACCTGCCTATGAATATCCCGCTGAGCAGTGTGTACGGCGTGTACCGCTCTTTTACAAAGCTGAAGCCCGCCGTTCGGCTGAAATACAGGCTCGCCGCACCGCTCGCTCGGCATAGTTCGCACTTTATCTCCGGTATTTCGTATGTCGCCATTTAGTCCGTCACCTCCGTTAGAGTAAATTCGCACTCGCAGTAGTCCCGCTTCTCCGCGCCCGTTATCCTGCCCGCAAGCAGCGCGTAGCCGCCGTAGCTTACTTTGTTTATCGAAAAGCTCAGGCTGTCCGCCGCCGCCATGCTTCTCAGCAAGGTTTCGTAGTCGAATATCTCGCCTACCTCTATGCGGCAGTGCAGGGTTATCGTCTCGGGGCTGCCGCAGGCGCGCACCCTTATACACCCGCCGTCCGCCAGCGCGGTGCTCTCTATCTTGTTGGCAAAGCTCATTTTCACTCCGTCGAAATAGTAGCCCTTGCCGCCGTATTCAAAGAAATATACAGTACCCGATGCGCTCATTTCAAGTCCTCCTTTTTAATAGCCAGCGTGTATTCCGCCTCTATCACCTGCTCCAGCCTGCCGAGCGCGGCGTTTCGCTTAGGAGCTCCGCAGGTCAGCGATATTACCGCCAGCGGCGATGAGAAATACAGCTCGCCCGCCGCCTTGTGCGCCATGCTCTGCAATACCGCCGCGTCGTCGAAATTCTTTTTCCCGCCCAGCAGGCGTATGTGTACCTTTACCGCCGCCGAGCATTTTGAGTTCGCATTCGCCGCCTGCCTGTATTCGCCGAGGGTCAGCCTTTCGGTGCGCCATAGCGCGGTGTACGCCCCCGCTCTCAGCGGTTTCGCGGAGGAATATTCCTCATACACCTCAAAGCCCGCTTTCGTAAGCTTGTCGCTCAGCATCGTATTTACAGCCGTTATCATGCGCTCACACCCCCATGAATGAGAATGTGTCGTCCATGACAAGTCCCAGCGCGATCAGCTTTTCTGCCGCCGCCCTGCGCAGACCGTATGCGCACTGCAAAAGCTCTTCGCCGCCGCGCACCACGGCTACCTCGCCGTTTTCCGTCATTACAGCCTTGCGCGAGAGCACAAGCTCAAACGCGCGGTCGTAAGCCGCCACCGCCGCCGCCGCGTAAACGCACACCGCCTTTTGCTCCTCTGTAAGCTCGCTCGGCGAGATTATAAGCTGCGAAACAACGTATATCTCGGCGTTTTCGAGCAGCGCAGCGTACTGCTGAGCTTCAAATTCCTCGTCGCTTACAGCCGTCAGCCGCTGAAAATCTCTCTTTACCTTTTCATACTCCAGATATTTCATATTTTCATACATCTCCTATCGTTTAATTATATAAAAAAAGGCGGCGCGGCGGATATGCCCGCTTACTGCGCCGCCCGTTCTTATATTGGCTTAGTTTTTATTATTTCGTTTCAGACTGCTTTGCGTATGTTAGTTCAGATAATTATTTTATCACGACTGTTCCAGACTCTTTACCGCGTCCGCGGTCAGTACTGAGAAGCCGCACATTACCGAAGCCGCTATCTCGTCGCACTGGGTAGAGATAAGCTTGTCGGTGTCTATGATGACGTCGGTGCCGAATATCGCTTCTATTCCGCAGCTCGAGTCCATGCCGATGGCTGTGCCCGCCTTTAGCCATGGGCACTTTACAAGCGTGATGCCGTAGGGCGTTACCGCCTTGCCGCTCGACATAAAGTCGCTTACGCAAAGCTTCATCTCGTCCAGCGCGAGAATGTTCGCCATCATAGCGGGGTTGCAGAGCATAACGTCCATATCGCAGCTGCTCATGGAAGCCCAAAAAGCCGCAAGCTGCGCATAGGTCACAGTGCCCGTGTACTTGGTCTTTGTTGAAGCGGTGTAGATAACGTCCGTCATCTTCTTATTCACCGCGCGGGAAAGCTGCGCGCCGAGCGAGCGCAGTATAACGCCGAATGCTTCGAGCCTCTGCTTGCGCACCGCTTCGTAAGAGCAGTCGAGCCTGCGGGCGAATTTCGTCAGCGCCGAGGCGGTGTCAGCAAGCTTTACCGTGGTAGCAGGCATGGCGGCGAGCTGCGCTACGCCCGTTTCGCTGCCCGCAGATGTAACGCTCAGCGCGCGGAAGTCTACCGAGTCGGTGTAGGTCACCGCGGCGGCGTACTGCACCAGCGATACGCTGTCCATGCCGCTCTTTATCTGGCGGCGCACATATTCGGGGAAAAGCACCGCCGATTCGGTAGAGGTAAAGAATTTCTCTACCCTGTCGCAGCCCTCGCCCGCTATCTTTATGTCAAAGCGCTTGAGCTGTCTTTCAAAAGCGTCGAGCTGTTCCATATCAGTGCCCTTGTACTCCGCGTCGGGGTCTAGCGCCGCAAGCGCCTGAGTGAAGTTCTTGCCGGTTATCGAATAAAGTCCTCTGTCAAGTTTGATGTTCTTATACATATTCAAAATACTCTCCTTTTTTAATATCATTCAAAATTATGTTAATGCTTTCCGTTCAAATTCATCTCTTCATTCTGAAAGATGTGTTTCTTATAGCCGAGCCTATGCGCTGCAAGCCGCCGCTCTCCTCGGCTTCATTATTTTCGCTGTTGTAAAAAACGCTCTTCGGTCTTTCGCTTTGTTCTTTCATCACGTCCCTTCTTATGCGCTTTTTGAATTCTAAAAGCTGGGCGTAGCTCATCTCGCTGCACACCGCCTTTATAGTTTCCGCCCCGAATGAGGGCACGCAAAATCTGCCCAGGCGTATTATCTCGCTGATAGCGTCGGCGCGCGCTTTGTCTTCCACGCTTTTCAGCTCGGCAACGCGGTTTTCCAGCACGCCGTTCTCGCGTTTCAGCTCGGCGCACTTCGCGGCTATCATGCCTATCTCCTCGCTGCTGAGGTCGTCCTTTCTGTCCGCGAATGCGCCCGATTTCGTAACGCCCGCGTTCGGCTGGGCAGGTATAGCCACGAACGACCATTCGTAGGCGTCGCTCGGCTCTTCAAGTATCTTCTCGCAGAGCTTTCCGCTGTAATATTCGCCCTTTATGTGCGTGCAGGGCTGTCTGCGCTCGTCCGCGCCGCATATCGAGCATATCTTTCTGCCTACCGAGCAGCATACCGAAACTTCTTTCTTTATCCCGCCGTCTATCTCGGCTATCAGGTCGGCGTTTTTCTCAGTGCGCATCATGTATGCCATAGCCTTTACGCAGCGGTAAGGCTCGCCCGATCTGGTAGAGCGGCTCTCGTCCGCCGCAAGCTCGGCGCGGAATATCCTTGCCGTCTGGTTCGCGCCCTTAGGGTCGTGGTCGAAAATGCCCGTCTTTCCCACGAAAAGCTCGGCAAGCTTCGCCAGCGCCGATACCGAAAATCTCTCGCAGTCGCGGTCTGTTTCGTTATCGCAGAGCGTTACGGGGAATACATACACCTCCTCCGCTTTCAGCTCGCGCCGCGCAAGCTGATTTATCAGCGCCATATCCTCCGCGCTGACGCCGCTGTCTGCGCCTGCATTTTCGATACTGCCGACAGCCGCCGTCTTGTTCACTACATCGCTGTTTGTCATGTCTTTTACCTCCTTCTCATACTTTTCCGCTGTTCATCTTCATCTTGCTTTGGTTCTCAAGCTCTATCTGCTGCGCCTGAGCGTTGCAGAGCCTTGCCCGCGCGAGCGATTCCTCGTCCTGCAAGTTCACGTTTTCCCACTCCACCCATATATCAGATGAAATGCCGTTCATATCGGCGTAAAAACGCGCTATCTTCAGTATCGCCTGCTCCAGCAGTCTGCGGTAGTAGTCTATCTCGCTTGTGAGTATGTCTGCCTGCTGGCTGCTCATGCGCTCGGTGGTAGACCAGTTCAGCCCTAGCAGAAATGGCGGTATCGAAAGCTTCGCTATAAGCTGTTCGAGCAGTTGGCGTACAGGTATCTCGGTGTTCAGCTCCGCGCCGTCTGCGCCGATAACTTTTATCTCCACGTCGCCAACGGCTATGAAGTCCTTTACCTGCCCCGCTTTTGAGGCCGCCATGCCGTCCGCCCACTCGCGGGCGATGTCCATAGCGCGCTCTTTGGCGTAAGCCGCCTCGCCCTCGCCCGAGGGCTTGTAGGTCACGGCGTAGCGCACGTTTCCCGCGCGCTCGAAATTTTGCCCTACTGTTTCAAATATCCTCAGCAGTACCCCGCTCAGCGCAGGCAGTCCGCGCAGCAGCGATACTCCCTCAGGGTGCTGCGCGCTGGGGTTCTGCACAGTGTAAAGCACGCGCTCGGGGTGCATACAGCGCAGCTTTTCGCCAGTGTACGCGCTGTAAAACTCCGCACGGCTCATGTCCTTAGCGGCGCGAGCGCGGAAAAGCGTGCAGTCGGCGCAGTACAGCCCCGATATCTCGTGCGTTATCCCGCTCACCAGTATCTCGCCCATAGCCCTGCCGTATGTCAGCAGAGAGTCAAGGTACATCTCGCAAAATCTCTCTAGCGAACGTCCGCTCGCGGGTACTGGCAGCTCGGCGAAAAATTCCGCCATCTGCTTTTCGGCGCGCTCGTCGGCGCAGCGCAGCTTAAAGCCGCCCGTCAGCCTTACTACTTTTGTAATAGCCGCGTCGATTATCGGCACCTGCGCCCTCAGCATATCGTAAAGCCCCTCTTCGAGCTGCGCGGGTCGGCAGGCGAGCGGCATATTATCGGTATCGAATCCCGCCGTGCGCGAGGCCGAAGCCTTTACCGCCCCCGAGAGCACTGGCTTTGCTGTCTTTTTCTTGCTGTCAAAAATCAAATCTTCACTTCCTTTGTTTTTCTTTTCATGTAGTTTGTAGTTAATGTTTATCTTTGAAGTGAGAGCACGAAGAACGGGTCTTCGCTGCGGCTCACCTCTGCGGCGAAGTAGCGCACATCGTCCATTGCGTGGTCGTTTTCTTTTACGGGTCTGTCCGCCGCGGCGGAGTCGTCCCAGCGGTAGAGGGCAAATTCGCGTATGCAGTCGGCGCAGGCGGGCGAGATCTTTATAGTTCCGCAGCTGAGCATATCAGCCACCCGCCTTATGCCGCTTATAACGTCGTTGTCCGCCTTTGCTATCTTGAACCTGCCGTGCGCGCGCACCGCAGCGATGAACGAAGCCGCCGAGGGGTCGCATATCACCTTTTCTGGCTGTATGTCCCCGCATAGCCGCTCCAGCCCCGCGTAATGCTCTTCGTCGGTGCGCTGAAAACCCTCGCGCCGCGAATCGTAGTAGTATTCGCGAAGTCTGTACCATACCCCGCCGCTAAGCCCCCAAAGCCCGAAGCTCGAGGGGTTCACCGTGCCGTAATCGCAGCTTACGATGTACTTTTCAAACTTCGTCGGCAGCTTATTTGCAACGTGGTCTTTTTCGCTGAACATCGGGTAGACCAAGCCGTCGGCGTTTACCCATCTGCCGAGTATGAAGCGCTCGTAAAAAGCCCCGCTGTAAAGCCTGCGGTAGCGCTCTTTCACCTGCGGCGAGAGCGAGGGGTTGTCGTCGAGCGTGAAGTGCACATACATCAGCCGCTTTTCCGTAGCTTTGTCCACCCACTCCCGCTTGAACCAGTGGTATGCGCTCTCGGGGTTGCAGTTGAACCATAGCTTCGAGCCGCTGACCGAGCACCTAGCCGCCGCCTGCTCAACAAAACTGCGCGGCATCAAGGCGGCTTCGTCAAAAAGTACCCCCGCCAGCGTCATGCCCTGTATCAGCGCCGCCGAGCTTTCGTCCCGCCCGCCGAATATGTAAAATCTGTTGCTCACGCCGCCGAGCGATATATCAAGGTAGTTTTTCGATAAACATTCGTCCACCGAAAACCCCGCTTTTTTCGACATCTCGGTAAGCGTGCCGATGATGTTCCGCCGCACCGAGGCTATCGTCTTTCCGCATATCGCAAAGCTGCGCCCGCTGAAATTAGTCTGCGCCCACATCACGAACGAGAGCGACATACACATGGTCTTGCCCGAGCGTACCGCCCCGTCGCAGATTATCCCGTCAAGCTCTTTCCCCGGCGGGCTGGTCCACCAGCGGAATATCGTGAGCTGTTTCGGCGAAAAGCTCATTTTCAAAGCTCCTCACCCTTTCCATTTCCACTAACGTTTCCGTATATCGCGCTGATGAGGTTTTCCGCGCCCGCCGCGCCGCTCTCTTCGCGCTCGCAGTCTATCAGCTTTTCCAGCGCCTTTTGCCTGTCGAAAAATTTCATTTCCACCTTTCCGCCTCGGTCGCGCTTTATCTCCGCGACTGCGAAAAGGTCGGCGCGCTCTATCATCGCAGGCGTTATGTCGTCCGCAAAAGCCAGCCGCACGGCGTCGTTCACCCTGCCGAAAGCTATTCGCCGCAGACCCTCGGCGGCAGGGCACTGCGCTTTCTGCGCCACCGCCGCCGCTATGCGCTTTTTCACAGTCTTTGAGCAAAGCAGCCGCGCACCCTCCGCAGCCGCCTGCTCGCTGGGCGTGCCCGCGTTGACCGCCGCTTCGTAAGCGTTGCCGAACACTGCGAAATTTTCAGCAAACTCCGCCGCGTCGGCTCTGTTTTTCACACCTATCTTCAAAATATCCCTCCGTTTCTTAAATACTTTTCCATACTGTTCCACTTATGCCTATGCCATGATAAAAAATCTGACCATTCGATGCAGACGGCGACTGATTTTTCCACGCCGTCTGAAAAACACCCTCCATATATAGGCTCATATCGCGCTTTTGTTGCACGTTTTTATGCAACAATTAACTAAATATGTCTAAATTAAAAAATAAACTGTATCTCTGCTCAAACCCGCGTGCAACAAAATGTGCACAATAACGAAAAAAAGCGCATGACTTTCAAAAAAAGAAAATCATGCGCTTAATTGACAAATATCGTCAAGTGTGCTATAATAAATTCAAGGCGTACTGCAAAAACGGTAGGCGGTTCAAATCTTCCTCCAGAGATGGAGGT
>ERZ824600.1139-NODE-1139-length-34810-cov-4.899669_pt1 | contig 34810 bp, 29 predicted proteins | sample MGYA00519933_ERZ824600 | MGnify/ENA primary metagenome ERZ824600 (study PRJEB31778, sample SAMEA3449178) | human gut metagenome | biome: human gut; feature: human-associated habitat; material: faeces | place: United Kingdom | collected 2010/2012 ... | reverse complement strand
CGCTTTTTCTACCGCCGAAAATCGCCTCTGCCGTACAATTGTACGGCGACGTGACAATTTTCGACGCTTCTGCATCTTTTTTATCTATCCCCGAACTCCCGAAAGTCCAAGACAGCACAAACCTATAAGATTCTCTGAAATGCGAAAAGCACAAAGCAAAAAATCTCACTTATCCCCATCGGGCTTCTTACATTCCCGGAAAAAACTGTTTGCAGCCATCAATGATAATTAAAAAGAAAGAGGAAAAGCTATGAAAAAGAACAGAATTCTTTATTCGCTGCTTGCGCTCGCACTCAGCCTGACATCGGTCATCGGTCTCGGCTCCTGCGGCGAGGCAAAGCCAGCGGAGACTACTGCCGAGACAACGACCGCAGCACCCGAAACGACCGAGGCAGAGCCGATCAAGACTCCCGACCGCGACATTAATGTTGCAGTCCTTGCCGGTCCTACCGGAATGGGCGCGGCAAAGCTCATCGCCGACTCAAAAAGCGAAAAGACCGAGCTGAGCTACAACTTCACCGTCGACACCAATCCTCCCGCAGTTGCGGCATCGGTCATCAGCGGTGAGTATGACATTGCGGCGCTGCCCACCAACCTTGCGGCATCACTGTATAACAAGACCGGCGGCAAGGTCCTCTGCGCGGCTGTCAACACCGGCGGAGTTCTCTATGTTCTCGAAAACGGCGACACCATCCACTCGGTTGAGGATCTGCGCGGCAAGACCGTCTACTCCACCGGTCAGGCATCCACCCCCGAATATATCCTTAACTATATTCTCAGAAAGAACGGGCTCGAGCCGGGGACAGACGTAACCGTAGAATATCTGAGCGAGCACAGCGAGCTTGCGGCAAAGATGATCTCCGGCGAGGTCTCACTCGGTGTTCTCCCCGAGCCGAACGTAACCACCACCCTCACCAAGGGTCCCGAGAGTCTGCGCACCGCGCTCAACCTCACGACCGAATGGGCAAGCGTTGCCGGCGACGAGTCGAGCCTGCTCCAGGGCTGCGTTGTCGTCCGCGCAGAGTTTGCGGAGGAGTATCCCGAGGCTGTGGAAAAGTTCCTCGAGGAATATCATGCATCGGTCGACTATATAAATACCGCCGACGACGCTGCGGATATCATTGCCGACTGCGGCATTGTTCCCTCTACCGCTATCGCAAAGAAAGCGCTGCCGAACTGCAACATTCTCTACCTTGCAGGCGATGAGATGAAGGCACAGCTCAGCGGTTTCCTCTCTGTGCTGTTCGATGCCGATCCGACATCGGTCGGCGGAAAGCTGCCGGCAGACGACTTTTATTACGGCAGCACCAAGTAATTGACCCGAGGTTCCGTCGCCCGTGTTCTCCACAGGCGGCGGAATTTTTGTATATTCCGTCTCAAGCGCACGCTCTCTTCGACTCCTTCCCATATTCGACAGCGCTCCGGCACGGCGAGCCGCATAAGAAAAAGTCCTCCGCGCGCCGAACGTGCCATGCTCCCGTCCGACATAGGCATTTCGCACTTGACACATATACCGTATACGTGATATAATTTTAGGTCGATAGAACTCGAAAAATGTATCACGGGATCCGCGAAAAAAGCGCACTGCCTCTTACCGCGCCGCAGGCAGCCGGTACGGCAGAAAAATGCAAAAATATAAAAAGGAATGCCCGCGCCGTGCGCCGAGGCAGACACTGTAATGAACTATATTGTATTTGAACACGGAATATATAACTGTGCACTCGAGCGAAAGCTGTATGCCTTCTGCCGCAGGAGAAAGCTCTCGCTGTGGAAGTTTGCTTTCATATATTTATTATATGATTTTCTCTACTATTTTCACATCATCAGCCGGCAGAAATATCTCGCAAAGCATTGGTCGTTCCTGCGCGAGCTTGACGTACCCGAGCTGTCGGTGACCGCCTTTGCGCGGAAAAACAAAAAGCGGCTGCATCTCCCACCCGATAACGTAACGGTGCTGAGCACCCACCCGCGCAAGGTGATAGAGCAGCTGACCGGAATGAAAACGGTCGCGGGTGAGTATTCCCCCATCAGCGAGACCTTCAGCGTCTACCGCGATCTGCGTGAGCTGCCCGAGGGCGAGTACACCGCATACGGCACCATGCGCTCGCCGATAATGCGCCGCGCATCCCGCCGCATAATGACCGACGGAGCAAGACTGTATCTCTCCCGCGCCGACTATGTGCGCCACTGGATACTGAAATATGCGGTGTCGATCTGCATTATGCTCGCAAGCTCGCTGTTCTGGACCGCGATACACCTCTACTATGCCTCGCGCCCGTTTGCGGCAAATCTGACACTCTTCAGCTCATATTTCTCACACCCGATGATATTCGTGCTGAATGCACTGCCGGCGCTGTTTCTCTGCGCGGTATTCTATCTGCTGTCAAACCGCGTATCGGTCGCATGCTTCCTCTCGGGAGCTGTAACCTACGGCTTCGCGCTCTGCAACTACTTTAAGATCATGCTGCGCAGCGATCCGCTCATCGCGGCGGATATCGTGAACCTCTCGGAGGCTGCAAACATCTCCGACAGATATACCATAGAATTCACCCCGATAATGATACTGCTCGCGGTATTTCTGCTGCTGTACTGCGTCGTTATCCGACTGCTGTTCGAGGCAAGGATAAGGATCCGCTATGTGCGGCTCGTATCGCTGCTGCTCGCGGTCGTTATCGCCGTTCTCGGCATGAATTTCTATATGAGCGACAATGTGTATGAGACCTACGACAATACCGAGCATATCGACGTATTTTCGAGCATCGACCAGTATCTGTCCCGCGGCTGCTTCTATCCGTTTCTGCACAGCTTTTCGACCGCATTCGACAAGCCGCCGGAAAACTACGTTGAGCAGAGCGGTGCGGATATCCTCGCCGAATACGAGGACGAACACATACCCGTCGATGAAAAGGTCGATATCATCTCCGTAATGCTCGAAGCATACAGCGATTTCACCCGCTTTGACGGGCTGACCTTCACCGAGGATCCGTATGCCTTTTGGCATGAGCTGCAAAAGGAATGCTACTCCGGCTACCTCGTTGACGATGTTTTCGCCGGCGGAACGATATCTACCGAGCGCAGCTATCTCACCGGCTACGAATTTCAGCCGTCGTATACCAAGAATACAAATTCCTACGTTCGTTATTTCGCATCCGAGGGCTATCGCGTTGAGGGCAGCCACACCGGAAACGACTGGTTCTACAACCGCAAGAACGTAAACAAATACCTCGGCTTTGACAATTACTACTTTGCCGAGGACACCTACTTTGATCTCTCCGGAGGCTCGTACTGCGCCGATAACGATATTCTCGTACCAAACATCATCTCGCTCTGGCAGCAGAATGCGGAGGGCGCGGGAGACCCGTACTTCTCCTTTAACGTAACATTTCAGGGTCACGGTCCGTACGATACCGAGTACAGCCTCTTTGACCGCGAATACGTGGCAAATACCGGCTTCTCGAACGAGACCTACACCATGCTGAATAACTACCTCGACACCGTACGTCGGTCTGGCGAGGAGTTTGCAAAGGCGCTCGAGACTCTCCGCGCCTCCGACCGTCCCGTACTGCTCGTCATGTTCGGCGACCATATGCCGTGGATGGGCGACGGAAACAGCGGCTATAAGGAGCTCGGCATCAGCCTCGAGCTGTCGGACGAGGACGGCTTCTGCAACTATTACTGCACCCCCTACTACATTTGGGCAAACGATGCGGCTAAGGCGGTGCTCGGCGACAGCTTCGGCGGCAGCGGTGACCGCATCGGTCCGTACTACCTGATGAACAAGGTATTCAGCCTCTGCGGATGGACCGGAAACGCATATATGCAATTTATGGATGACTGCATGCAGACCCTGCCCGTGGTTCACTCGAGCGGCGCATGCTTTACGCAGAACGGCTTGACCTATGTTTTGGACGAGCAGGAGGAGGATGTGCTGCATCGACTGAGAACGGTCCAGTACTATTACAGTCATCAATCGGTCGGTGACAGAAAATAATGCAACTATTCGGGGATGTCAAAAAGGCACTGACTTTTACGACATCCCCATTTTTTGAATTATCGTTTTTTACGGTAATTCCGTTTTTCCCAAATCACAATATAACTATTATTCCGCATCATTACGAAAAGCCTTGATATACGAAATACTCGCTCGGCAGAGAGAAAGGACAGCATAATGCAAAACAGCGACAGATGCTCGACGTATAACGTCGGTGACAACGGCGGCAAGGTAAATAAACCGAGCAGCCGCAATAATACTGACGGCATATACAACGGCAGCAAGCACATAGGCGGCGCACATACCGATAGAAAAAACGGCAAAGGCAGTTCTCCGCGCTTTTCTCCCCTGCTGCGCGCTACGGCGGTCGTATTTTGGCTCGCCGTATGGCAGTTCGGTGCCGATGCCGTAGGCACCGAGGTGCTTTTGCCCTCTCCGCTTGCGGTACTGCGGCGGCTGTTCTACCTCATTCGCGAGGAGGATTTTCTCGCATCGGTCGGAGGCTCGCTCTGCCGTATAATGGCGGGCTATCTGCTCGCGGTACTGCTCGGTACTCTTATCGGATATCTGTGCGAGCGCAGCCGCACCGCCGAGCTGCTGCTGTCTCCGCTGCTCAGCATCATAACCGCGACCCCCGTCGCATCCGTCATTATTCTGACCCTCGTTTGGATAGGCAAGCAGCTCGTTCCCTCGCTTATAGTCATGCTGATAGTGATACCGGTCGTGGCATCGCACACCCGCGCCGGGCTTGCGGGCATCGACCGCAGTCTCGTGTCGCTCTGCCGCATCTACGGACTGCCGCGAACGGTCGTACTGCGCAAGCTGTATCTGCCGTCCATGCTTCCCGACTTATCGTCAGGACTGTCGACGGCTCTCGGTCTCGCGTGGAAATCCGGTGTCGCCGCCGAGGTGCTCGCCGTTCCGCTGCACTCGATAGGCGCAAACGTATATAGGTCAAAGCTCTATCTCGAGACCACCGATCTCTTCGCATGGACCGTGACCGTCATTCTGCTGAGCATGCTGATATCAAAGCTGCTCTGCGTACTGATAAAGCGCCGGGGGATGCGGGCAAGGTCCGATATCGACGGCACGACGAGCAATGCGGGTGAGTCTGAGAACGGTGACGACATAAGCCTGCCGGGAAATGATGCTGCCGACACGGAGAATTATGCTGCCGATACGGAGAAAACCGCCGACATAAGCGAATATGAGAGTGATGCCTCCGATGCGAAACCGATCGGCACACCGAAAAAACACGTCGGTGCAGCGGCGCTCACTCATGATATCGCACTGCGCGGGATATGCAAGAGCTACGGTGACAAGGCGGTGCTGTATGAGCTTGACCTTACGCTGCAGGCACACCGTGTTACCGCGCTGACAGGAGCATCCGGAATAGGTAAGAGTACGGTCATGGGCGTGCTGTGCGGCGAGGTCAAGCCGGACAGCGGCGAGCTGCTCGGACTTGAGCCAGGCATGTGCGCACCGGTATTTCAGGAGCAGCGGCTGCTGCCGTGGCACAGCGCTCTCGACAACTGCGCGCTCTTCTCACCGCTCGGCAAAAAGCGCTATGCCGAAGCACTGCGTGAGGCATCGGAGCTGCTATCGTCACTCGGTCTTGACGAGCAGGCACAGCAAAAAACTCCGAGTCAGCTCTCCGGCGGCATGAATCAGCGTGTCGCCATAGCCAGGGCACTGATATCACATCGTCCCCTGCTGCTGCTTGACGAGCCGTTTCGCGGCCTTGACCCTGCGCTGAAGCGCCGTGTGATTCAGGTGGTGCTCCGGCACTCCGACACCGTTCTGCTGATAACACATTCGCCCGAGGAGGCGGAATATATGGGCGCGGACAGCTACCGGCTCGACGAGCTGATGAAGCACAGCAAAAGGCAGTAAAAATAATATATAAAAACAAAAGTGCATGTTAAAATTCAAACCTTAACATGCACTTTTAATTATAATGTAATATACAAGCGCCGAATCACATGCGCCGCACCGTGATATCGCAGTATATCAGCCGCCGACTGCCGTAAGAAGCTCCTGAATTCCCTTGATGTTAAGCCCAGCAGCATAAAACATATCGTCGCCGTTATACGAGGGATTCATGGTCATCTTTTCCGTTTCAATAAAATGATGCGCATAGCAGCCGATAGCGCCTACCGGATCGCTGCCGGCATTCTCCCAACGATACTCTGCATTAATACAGGGTGTTCCAAGGCCGAGCTTTGTAACAGAGTTAATTACCGGGTCGGTCGCCTCGTCGATGGACAGAAGCGTCGCAACTATCAGCATATTCGTATTGAAATAGTCGGCATTATATCTTGCCTTGAGAGCGTCAACGTCGACCATACGATCCTTGTATCGCTCCGCATCGGACTCGTTAGCAAAAATAAGCTCGCCGTCGTAATCGTAAATCACAGCGGCATTTTTAATATAGGCATTGAACTCATCAAGCGAGGTTATGATATCAACATAAAACGCATCGGTGTTTGCATCTGCATTTATTGCAGAGTACCTTACTGTATCGGTGAAGGCCCTTTTCGCACCGCAATAAGCGTATATGCCCAGATCGACATCAACTCCGGCGATCAGCTTCATGGCGCGAACAAGATCCTTGACATTGATCATGCCGTCAAAATTGGAGTCAAATGCGATAAGCGCATCGTTTGATAGCTCTCCGACCTCAAATGTGCCCGATATGTATTTCATACCTCTGACGATATCATGCGTATCGAGCTCGCCGTCACAGGTGATATCTCCGGCAAGATATGCATCAACCTCAACCTCGCGGTCCGCGGTATTGAATATCATCTTTTCATTATCGGTATAAGAGCCGTTCGTGCTAAGAAAGGTATAGAAGCAGCCGTCACGCATATCAACGGTATAATACACCGTCTCTCCTTCAGCGACCTCTGAAAGCTCGACTGCCTGTGTCTTTTCCGCATCGCGATAGAAGCTGACGGTATAAAGCGGAGCCTCTTCCTCCGCGCCTACGCCGACCGACAGCACCGGTGCGGCGAGCATCGCAAGCGAGAGCGAAGTTGCCGCGATACGTTTTGCAAAATCCTTTTTCATATTATCTTTCCTTTCTGTAACACATGTAAATCGAGAAAATTTTGCCATGTCAAGTATAATACTATCGTAAAAAGATGTCAATATTTTTGTATGATAAAACATCATAATTCAACCAAAAGTCGAGTTCGGCTATCATTATATCACATTAAAGCCGAAACAAGCTTCATAGCCGAAGCAACACAGTCGGGTCAGAGCCGCAAAAGTGCCGAAACCGTTGCCGAACGGCTCGCCGTGCCGTCTGTCAGCCCGTCATACGGTTATATTCCTGCAATCCGCGAATAACATATCGTCCGACAATGATTTCTCCGTCCTCGTATTCCGGAACATAATTTATCTTATCAAGCTCGATAAAATTATGCACGAAGCAATCGACCGCACCGACCAATCCATAATCCTCGTCATAATTGAACAGCCTGTAACTAAACTCAACGCACGGGATATTATATCCGTCCTCCATAACATCGAGCAGAATAGGCTCGGTCGACTCGTCGATAGAATAGATAGACGCTGCGATAAGCGTATGGTTGCTGAAAAATGCCTCATTGTACCGAGCTTTCAGCGCTTCCGCATCGACCGTTCTGTTCTCATAGCGGCCTCTGTCGCGCTCATCGACAAAGGTCAGGTCAGCCTCGTAATCAAACACCCGCTGAGCTGCGCTGATATATTCATTGAACTCTTCAAGTGTGTTTATGGTACTAATATAAAACTGAGAAACATTGCCCATTTCACGGGTCAATGCCGAATAATAATAATTATGCTTATACGACAGTTGCCTGCCGCCGTACCATTCCAAGCTCAGATCAACATCGGCGCCTGCGATCAGCTTCATTGCACGGACAAGATCCTTAACGTCAATAACAGTATCGAAATTTGAATCAAAAGCCGTGAGCTGCTCGTTGTGTATCTCTCCTGTGCCGAAGCTCCCCGCTATATACTTCATTCCTCTGACGATATCGCGGGTATTGAGCTTGCCGTCGCCGGTAATATCACCGGCAAGATATGAGCTTATATCTACTGTGCGGTCGGAGGATGCGAATATCATTTTCTCATCGTCTGTATAGGTGCCGTTTGTTTTCAAGGTATAGATAAAGCAGCCGTCAGCCGGGATCAGGGTATAATAGACAGGTGCATTATCGGCTATCTCCGAGAGATCGACCTTCTGCTTTTTTTGCGCATCGCGGTAATAGTTTATATAATAGCGCGGAGCTTCCTCCTCGGCTGCTATCCCGTTCGTAAGCGCGGGCGATACAAGCATTGCAAGCGAGAGCGAGACAGCGGTGATACACTGCATGATCTTGTTCTTCATTCCTTTTTCCCTTTCTGTTTACTGCATATATGATTTCCGAATGTCCCGCCGACGGCAAACTCATCAAATGTTATGCGCCGTCGACAACTAAAAGTATACCATCCGCGAGCAGATTTGTCAACATCTTACAGCGCAATTCGACAAGCTCAACCAACGGTAGAAAAAACGGAAAGTCATATATCACCCGAAGAATACCGCAAAAAGCAGAGAAAAACGCACAGCCGACGATGCATATCAGCCGTGCGTCCTTATTCTGTGATTCTGCTGCTTAAGCACCCGGCAGATCGTATCGACCTGCTCCGGTGTGATAATGCGACCGCGCATCTCGCCTCCGAGATAGTCGAGCGAGCCCTCCGCAGACAGCACCTGAGCGAAATTATTCTTAAACCGATAGTCATGACCGGTAAAGACAACTATTCCCTTTGCGCTGCCGTACTTAATGCCGCGCGCATCAAGCAGACGGCGTATAGCGGCGATATGTACCGCGTTTCGCTCGCAGGGGTTCTGAAACTGGACTATACGGTCGCCGTGGAACTGCCGCCAATCGCCGCGCATGGGATTCTCAATAAAGCCGTCCATATGCTTTTCCTCGACGGTAAATATCCCGCCCCGGCATACGACCACCATAGGTACAAGGCAGAGCGATCCGCCCGCCCCTCCGTCACGGTGGAGATAGATATCACGCAGCACACGGCACTGCTTGCCGAATGCGGTGAGGTACAGCTCGCGCAGATAGCCGCAGCCGCCCCTGCCGCTGAGCAGCAGCCGACGCTCGCGCAGAGCGCACAGCATCCGTCTGCCGAACAGAACCATAAAAAAAAGAAGGACGAGTATCAGCAGCACAAGAATTATTTTACTCCCCGCGGACATGATACATCGCCTCCTTTCGGTCGGAGCGGGATCGTATACCCGATATGCTGCGGCAAAGCGCAGTCGCCGGGATGCCGTATCGCTCCGATTTTTTTAATATTCAGTTTTCCGTGGGTCCGCACAGAGCGGAAGGGCTTACTTCTGCTTGCTCTCGAGGAAGCGAACAAGGTCGCCTACGGTGATAAAGGTGCATATATCGTCGTCGCTTATTTCAACGCCGAACTCCTCCTCGCAGTGCATAACAAGGTCTGCCAGCTCGAGAGAGTTGACTCCAAGCTCTGCAAGTACGGAATCCTCGGTGATATCGCCGCTTACCTGAAGCTCGTCAACGAGCAGCTTTTTGATCTTTTCAAACATAATATTCTCCTCCGTTAAGAGTGATTTTTTTGTTGTATTTCAAGCGGTTAGCCGCATGATGGTAAAATAACAAGCACACAGCAGACGCCGCATCACTTGACAAGGAATCTCTTTATCTTACGCGTGGTGGTCTTTTCAAACTCCTCGCTGCGGAGCTCGACATCGCGAACCTGCTTATAGACCGGCAGACTGCGATTGATGGTGTTCACTGCGTCGCGGATGAGCGCGAGCTTTTCCTCCTCGCTCTTTCCTTCGAGCTCGACAGCCTCGTCGCTCGGGTAGATAACGGCGGTAATGCGCGTATCGCCCGCAGAATTTTTTCTGCCTATGACAACGCACTCGCCGATAAGCGGAGAGGTATACAGATGCTCCTCTATCTCCTCGGGGAATATATTCTTTCCGTTGGAGAGGATGATGATATTCTTCTTTCGTCCGGTTATATAGATATAGCCGTCGGCATCCATACAGCCGACATCTCCGGTGCGGAACCATCCGTCCTCGGTAAATACCTCGGCGGTAGCCTCCTCGTTTCCGAAGTAACCGAGCATAACATTTCTGCCGCGCGCCTCGATCTCTCCGGTGCCGTCCGCAGACGGATCGGTGATGCGCACCTCGCAGTTATCGACCGGCTGGCCGACCGAGCGCAGGCGCACTTTGCCGTGGCGGTTGACCGCGATAAGCGGCGAGCATTCGGTAATTCCGTAGCCCTCGCATATTTCAATGCCGAAAGCATCAAAATCGCGAACAAGCTCGGGCGAGAGCGGCGCTCCCCCGCAGATGATGTAGCGAAGATTTCCTCCGAGACCGTCGAGTATCTGCTTGAACAGCTTTCTTCTTATATCAATGCCCGCGCGGTGCATTGCGGAGGACGCCTTCATAAGAGCGCGGACGCGGCGCGTCATGCCCTTGCGTGCTATCTCAGCCCATATGCGCTTATGCATCGTCTCCACATACAGCGGCACGACGATAAGCGAGTCGGGCTTGAAGGTCGTTATCGAACGCAGAGTATTTTTAAGACTGTCGTTGATATATACCGTTCCGCCGAGATTTGCGGCACCGAGGTGTCCGCAGGTTATCTCGTAGCTGTGATGCATGGGCAGCAAGTCGACAAATGTATTGTCCGGTCCGAATATGGTACCGCGGCTGGCTGCGTTGACCGATGCGACAATGTTTGCATGCGAGAGCATAACGCCCTTGCTCGTTCCGGTCGTTCCCGATGTGAAGAGCAGCGCGGACATTTGAGACATATCAGCGGTGCAGTCATAATCAAGAAAGCTGCGGTCTCCCTCCTCCATCGCCTTGTCTCCGAGCGCAAGAAGCTCGGAATACGGGAGAATGACCGCATCTCCCGCGGAAGAACTGCCGTCGGTAGTATCCGAGCCCTCTGCGGGAGCTATCGGGATGAAGTAACGTACCTGCGGCATCTGCTCTGCGAGCGAGGGCAGCACGTCGTTAAACTGCTCTGTATAGAATACAGCCTCTGCGCCGCTCAGATCTGCAAAGCGCGCGATCTCTGCGTGTCCGAGATCACGGTCGAGAGGAACGATAACGCCGCCTCCGCTGACCGCCGCGATATATGCCGTCATATACTCCGGGCAGCTCTCGCCGATAACGGCGACTGTCCTGCCCATAAGCCCTATGCGGCTCATACCCTCGCCGAGACGATAAAGGTCTCTGCGATAGTCGTTATAGGAAAAGCTGTAACGCGCCTCTCCTCTCTTATATATATACAGTATCTTATCGCCGTACAGCTCGGCGCTTGTTTCCACAAGGTCGCGCAGGCTCTTTATCTCCTTAGGCTCGTCGCGCCTAACGCTCAATGTTCTAACGGTTACTTCACTATTCATCTTCTCTGCTTCCTCTGTTCTGCATCGGCGTAATAAGCATATTACATCTTATTATACAACCGCGCCCACGCTTTGTCAAGTAAAAAAACCACGTGTACAGCAATCGTCTCTGCACACGTGGTCTTACGATAGGGATAGATATAATATTCGGAGTGACGCTCGCAGAAAAAGCGAATTTCATTCCTTCGAATTTCTCATGGCTTCTCTGCCGTACTAAAACGAAATAATATCTTATTCATTTTTCGGTCCGGACTTTTTAGGGCATTCCCACTACTTCTTCTCGGAGAAAACGTATGCAAATCTTCCGATAGGAGCCGCATCGCCCTGCGAGTATAAGGTCATGATGTCGATCTTGCCGTCGTTTATCGCAAAGCCGTCTGCCCATTTGAAGGTGATATCGACCAGTCCGTCCGCACAGCCGATGAGCGAGCGCGGTACGGCAAACATGATCTGATCCTCCTCGACCTTCATATCCACCTCACCGATAACGGTGCTGCTGCCGTCGGACGCGAGGCGAACAAGGGGTGCCTTCTTACCGTCGGAGCTGCCGAGATTAACTGCATAGCCGAAGCCGCTGAAGCTGTTCTCCTCACCCGTTCCGATAAAGAGGGTCATGCGTCCCTCCTTACCGCTCGAACGGATGTCGTTCGCGGTCTCGGCATAGAAATAGATATTATCCCTGCCTCTTGCGGTCTTCATCAGGGTAAGGTCGTTTCTTCCGCTGTAATCGTCGTAGCGGATGCCGCCGAAGCCGGTCATGCTTCTCGAACCGATATCATTCGAGTAGTCGGTATATACGGCGGTTATCTCGTCGCTCTCCCACTGTGCAAAGCTGCCGCCCACATCTATCGTAACATTGCGCCCCGTGTTTACGCGCTTTGCGCTGCCCTTGTACTCGGCAATGCGCTCAGCCATCTGCATGTAGTAGTTATCGCCGAAGCCGCCGCTCATAGGCTCGATATCACGGCTGCAGTTCGGTGTTGCGCAGTCGATGAAGAGTATCGGCTCGCCGGGTACCATCGTCGGGGACTGACGCTGTGCGACCCACTCGTTCCAGCCGGTGATGAATATCATCTCGGTATCCTGAGCGATAGCGAAATCAAACTGCTCGTCAAAGTTATAGCCGTACTGCTCCGCGCCCTCGGAGGTATCGTTTGCACCGTTGTGCCAGCTGCGCGTACGGTCGTTTCCGCCGTACCATGCCGTTGCGCTGAAGCGGCTCGTTGTCGAGTGCTGTGCGACCGAGACGCTGATGACCTCGCGTCTGCCGTCAACGCCGTACACCGCATCCTCGGTAAGCAAACGGCCGAACTCCATCCACGGGAAGCCGTTGCCGTTGTCGGTACGCTCCGCGTTCGGCCACTGCGACTCCTTGATAGTAAAGTAGCTCTTGAGCTCGTCGTCCGCCTCTGCGGAGACACCGACGATCATAGGCTTTCCGTTCCAGTTGAACCAGAGCTTATCGAGATTCGGATAAGCCTTGCGCAGGTCTGCATTGTTGTATATCTGATCGTAGATATTACGCATGGTCGCGCCGGAGTTCGAGTTTGTATAGAATGCGAGCTGAGGCACATCAATGCCCTTTTCGTAATACTCGTTCCATATCTCGATCATCTCATAGACGCGCTCGGTATATGTAAAGCCGTTCGTCGCGTCAAATACGATGAAGTCAACACCGGCATCCTTCAGCATCTGAAAATGCTTGCGCATTACCCACGTATCCGCAGAGCGGTAGTAGCCGAAGAGCGGCTCACCCCAGAAATGGTGCGCACCCTGAGCTCCGCCGCCCGCTGCAAGCCAATTCGCCTCGGAGCGGATGGCGCTCGGATCGGAGGCGACTATCTTGTTATTGTCGTACGGACCGTCCGTACCGTGCTCTCCCTGCCAAAGAAAGTAGAATATACCGACCTTCTTTTCGTTAATGCCGGAGTCGGTGAGCGGAATGGTCCTGCCGAGCGAATCTATGCCGGCAAGTGCGCCGTTTACCTCGGAATACTCGCCGGTATAGCGGTCGGGATCCTCGGGCAGCGCATCGTCCTCAACGACCGGGCTCGGCTTGTTATTTTCGGGATCCGATATATATTTCATCAGTCTGATGAGGTCTCTTGTGTCCACAATTCCATCTCCATTCAAATCAGCTCCGTGGGCTTCTATGCCGTCACCGTTTGCCGCTATATATTTCATTAAGCGAACAAGGTCTCCGGAGTCTACGCTGTTGTCGCTGTTAACATCGCCGTAGACTCCGTGCTTGCCGAGGCAGCTCACGGTGATAGCCGCAGCAATCGCCGCAGTAATGAGTCCTGCTGCCAGCAGATATCCTTTAAAATTTTTCTTCATTCTGTACAACGCCTTTCCGCAGTGCCGCGCTTCTTTAAATCATTACCTTTATATTTCATTTCACCGATGCGCCGCGGCACGCCGCAACCCCGGTCGCGACCGACCTGATCCATTCGGCAATATCCGAGCACACCTCGTGCTTCATAACATCGTTCAGTATTTCATGCCTGCCGCCGTGATACAGCTTCATGCTCAGCTCGCACAGCTCGGCATCCGACAGCCGATCGTATACCTCGCGTATGCCCTTACCGTTCTCGCCGAGCGGGTCGGCATCTCCGGCTATGAGCAGCACCGGCAGCGACTGCGGCACACGTGCGCTCCACGGCTCGCCGCGCTTATCGGAGATATCCGACAGCATCCGGAACAGCTCGCGGTACGCGCTGACCGAAAATGTAAAATTGCAGAGCGGATCCGCACGGTATCGCCTGCGAACCTCTGGATCGGAGCACAGCCATGAATCACCGTCATGCTCCTCGGCAAAGGCATCGTTGTAGCCGCCGAAGGACATTGCCGCAAGTCTGCGGCTGATATGCCTTTCGCCGCGCAGCCGCGCAAGCGTAGCTGCGAGCATGACCGCCGCACGCAGCGGCTGATTTCCCGCGCTCGTACCGCATATTATCGCGCCGTCGATATCGTCGTATTTAACAATGTACTCACGCACCACAAACGAGCCCATGCTGTGACCGAGCAGGATGTACGGCAGCGACCGATAGGTCTGCCTCACTATGCCGTTCAGCGTATGCAGATCGTCGACAAGATTACTAAAATCGGTAAAGTAACCGAGATCACCGCTCTCCTGCGCACGTCTGCCGTGACCGATATGGTCGTTTCCGCAGACGACAAAGCCCGCAGAGGTCATAGCGTCGATAAAGCCCTCACTCTCGTAACGCTCGATATATTCGCACATACCGTGCGAGATCTGTAATATCGCAGACGGCACAGCCTCCTCGGGCGTCCAGATAAACCAACTCGTTCTGCTGTGTCCGTCAGAGGAAAGAAAATCGCCGCTGCGCTTTTTGCAGCCCATGCTACGCCCCCCCGTTTTCGTTTTTTTATTTATTCTATTGTCTGCGTGCCGCCGCGCATCGTCAGCACGGTACAGAGCTTATGACACGATAACGCATACCGTGTGCCGTATCGGCATGCCGCACGCGTTTCGTGACGTATAATACCGCTATTCAATAGTACCTATAATAATTATAACAGATTTGATCCTGCGAATCAACAGGATAAGACTACTCAAATATTAATTTTTTTCCTCCGCCGAAAACGAAAAAGGGTCGGGGGAGATCGGTATTGTCCGACCTCCCCCGACCCATCGGAGACGAGTACCGTCAGCGGGAATTATTTAGTTAAGGAAGGCTCCCGCAGGCGGCAGATACTGCACGTATTTTTCTCTCCGCACGAGCCGATAACGGCTCGATTCGATATTCCTGCCGACCTGCTATCTGCAATTGCAGACCGACGTGAAAGGAATATTGTTATTCAGATAACATAATACATAATATTATATTACATCGACAATTATATCATTGAGACGGCAAAATGTCAAGACTCTTTTAAAAATATGGCATATTTTTCTTGACGAAATCCATTTTTTGTGTTATATTATATACAGTAAAAGGCAGATATTGCCCGATGAAAGAAGATTTTCGTCGTTTTGAGTAGATTTTTCACCCATGTCTCGGGTATATTGAGGGTCATAATGCGTCAAAAATCGCACATCCTGCCGAAGCGCGCACTATTCTCCTTCGAGAATTGACATCATTCCGCAAGAACAGTTATTTTCCACGGGAATAACTGCGGGCAAAGCGGAGAAAATATACCGTGACCGCCGCCGTTTTACCGAAAGGAGTTCAACGTGAATATTATTAAATTTGTAACAAACGGTGCCGAAACCGTCGGCTCCGTATACAAAAGCTGTGAAAAGCGCTACCCGTACGAGCTGTCCGCCAAGGGAAGCTGGCACTGGGGCATACGCCGCGGCTCGGGCGAGATCGCGGGACTGAGCATGCACGGAGACTTCTCCGTTCCGGTCGTGCACATTCTTGCCGCCGTCGTTTGCTTCGCCGCGACCGTTGTTGCGGGAAGTGTTCTCGGCAGAATGCTGTTTCACCTGAAATATAAGAAGAGAATGAAGTGATTCCGGCGTATCGGTATATGCCGCACCCGCGATATCGGCATCGCGACGCTGCGCGCCGTATCTGAGGTCTCGCTGCCGCGCAGCTGCACACTCCGGTCGACACTGCCGTACAGCTCCGCACTATGCAACCGGTCGATGCCGCCGCGTTTTACGTACCGGGCGGCTGACATACCGCACTCCGTGCGTATCGGACTGCGGCTGCCGTACCGCTCTTCGTCTGTGCGGCGCGGCTGTGCCGGCGACTCCGCCGCGCCGATAGATCGGCAAAATGTGTCGTGACGAGTCGGCACCTGCCGCAGGCGCGAAAAACGCCGCACGTGTCTACACGGCGCGAACATATACCGACCGCCCCGCATACCGTCATCTGCTCCGGCTTTATAAGAGGAGACGGCTGAGTTCTATTGTATATAATTTACAAAATTTAACAGAAACATTGTGTAATATTTTTCCAATTCGTGCATTGAATAATATTCCATTTTATGGTAAAATATTGCCGTAATAACAGAAGTACGGACTCTGTAATTTGCGGCTCTCCGTCGAGCAGCGTCCGAATATACAGCTCTGACGGAGCCGATGCGTGAGCGCTCCGAAGAAAGGAATGGAAACATAATGGAACAAAAAACAAGCATACTTATAGCCGATCCGAACGAGGAGTTCCGCCGCAGCTGCCGCGAACGCCTCTGCGCATTCGGATATTCCGTTATCGCAGAAGCGCGTGACGGAGAGGACGCTCTCAGCAAGATCGGAACTATCCACCCCGACATTGCCATCGTCGATGCATGGCTGCCCGGACTTGACGGTGCAAAGCTGATACGGGGCTGCAAGATGCTTAGCTACGGCGGCGATACCCCGCCCGCATTCCTCGTTATATCCGAGGCAATGACACCTACGATGCTCTCCGACCTGACAAGGGCAGGCGCGGACTACATAATGATGAAACCCGTCGACGCGGCCAATCTGACCGAAAAGGTCGCATACCTCGCCTCTCAGCGTCACGCCCCCTCGCGCGGTGTGCTTGAGGGAGGCGATATGGAAACGCAGGTAACAAAGGTCATACATCAGATAGGAGTGCCCGCGCACATCAAGGGTTATCAGTATCTGCGCACCGCCATTCTCATGACGATAGAGGACAGCGACGTTATCAATTCGGTGACCAAGATACTCTATCCCTCGGTCGCAAAGCAATACTCCACCACCTCCTCCCGCGTCGAGCGTGCAATACGCCACGCGATAGAGGTCGCATGGGACAGAGGCGATGTCGATATACTCAATTCGTATTTCGGCTTTACCATTCAGAATAACAGAGGAAAGCCGACCAACAGCGAATTTATAGCTATGATAGCCGACAATCTGCGCCTGTCCAACAAGTATTCGTGATCCTTTTCGGCAAGAGCTGTACGCTCAATATTTTTCCGCATGGTTTTCTGCATAGATTTATCCTGTTTTCTCCGATTTTTTCTAAATTGCTTTCTTGTATTCCTCCATCTTTTATATTCTCCTTTATTTGAAAGGCAAAAGGCAGGGCGGCGCTCTGCCTTTTGCTTTTTTCAGACGCGCCGCACGATCCGAAAAATGTGTGTTTCCCACGACACCGCATATAACGGAAATGCCCGTACCTCGGAATCGCCGAGCAGCGCGGGCGGCACTTCCGCAAAAAGCAGCTGTCGAAACAGCCGTAAAAAAGGCAAATGATTGACAAAGCCGCCGCACGGTGATATAATGAGCACAGTTTTTACACTCCGCATAGGCGCGCGGGATCGGAAATGCCGACATATCACCCTACAAGTCGTGGGCTTATGTAAGACGCGCCGTCCGCACCGGGCAGACCGACGGTCTAATGCCTTGTACGAGGCAACGAGCACACCGCACATTGCCCGACAACACAGACGAACATAGGAGATATTTAATGAGAGAAAACAAGAATATTGGGAGTGAGCTTGACGCCACCGCCCTCAGAATACGCGGCGGAGGACGCAGACTTGTCGCAGCCGTCATCATAGACATAATCGCAGCGCTCGCGGTGATAGTTTTCGGTGTGCTGCTGTGGTCGTCCGGACTGCTGCCGCTGAAATTCTTCATTCCGCTGTGCGTTATCCTACTGCTGCTCTGCGGAGTACTGACCATCCTCTCGCTGGGAGGCAGACACCTCCTGCGCCCGACGCTCGGCATGATATTCAATCTGCTGCTCGCCCTCGCCTGCGTGCTCGGCTCGTATATGGTGACCAAGGGCGTTGACACCCTGCGCGATATAATCGGCAAGCGTGAATCGAGCAATCATGTAGGTATATACGTCCGCACCGACGACCCCGCAAAGGACCTGCAGGACCTCGAGAGCTATGCATTCGGCATACTCGGCGATGAGGACCGCGAAAACACCGATGAGGCGATCGCCGAGCTTGAAAAAACTCTCGGCGACGGCAAAAAGATCAGCTACACAGAGTACAAGAACAAATTCTCGATGGTGAGCGACCTACTCTCAGGCAAGCTCGGAGCTGTATTTCTCAACTCGTCGTATATCGACGTTATCTCGGACGTAGAGGGCTTCGAGGATCTCGGCAGCAAGCTGCGTGAGGTATACTCGGTACGAGTCGTTTCGGATAAAACAGACAACAAGACCGACATCAAGCAGCCCTCCGACACCGGCTATCCCGACGGCGTTTTCACCGTATATATGAGCGGTATCGACACGCGCAGCGGATACCTTGTCGAAAAGAGCCGCTGCGACTCGAACATTCTCGCCGTCATAAACTCCAAGACCAAGAACGTGCTGCTCATTTCCATCCCCCGCGACTACTACGTCGAGCTTGCGCTGCCGGAGGCAAACGGTGCCAAGGATAAGCTCACTCATGCCGGTATCTACGGAGTTCAGTGCAGCATGGACACGGTAGCAAAGCTGTTCGATATAGATGTAAACTACTATTTCCGCGTCAACTTCGGCGGCTTTGAGCAGATAATAGACGCTCTCGGCGGCATTACCGTCTATAACGACTACTATTTCGAGTCCACCGTCAGCTTCTTTGAGGACGAGGCGGGAAGGTACTACTCGTACCCGGCAGGAGATATAAATCTCACCGGCGAGGCTGCGCTCTATTTCGCGCGCGAGCGCCATGCAGTGTCCGGCGGAGACCGCGGCAGAGGACTTAATCAAATGAAGGTCATAGAGGCGGTTGCCGACAAGATGATGTCCCCTGCAATACTCAAGAATTACAGCAATCTGCTCGATCAGATAAAGGGTAACTTTGAAATGAGCATACCCTACGATACCGTTTCCGAGCTCGTCCGCGAGCAGCTCGATTCCGGCACCGACTGGACGTTCACCACATACAACGTCGACGGCGCGGGAGACAATCAGCCGCCCTATTCGCTCGGCGGTCTGTATGCATATGTCATGGTTCCCGACGAGAGCACCGTCAGCACCGCAAAGGATCTCATCTCGCAGGTCGTTGACGGCAAGGACCCGGTCGTTCCGGAAACATCGGCAGCCGGCAATTGATAAAAGGCTGGATAAAAGGCTGCCAACCGGCTCGCCGGCTTCCGAGGTGCTCGGACACGATCGCCGGTATCATGCGACCGCATACGGTCATGATAAACGATGTGTCCGGTACTCGGTAAAGCCGATACTTTGCGGCGCTGATTACCGATAACCGATATATTATCACTATCACATTCGACCCGATATTCAACACCGTACACGGCGGGACGGCACATACGCCCGCCGCGGCAAGGACATCTGCCTGAAAGGAGAGCACCATGAAGGAAAAGCTGTTATTTATACTTAATCCTAAAGCAGGTACAATGCGCGGAAAGGACAATTTTTACGCCGTCTGCAGCACATTCTGCGATGCAGATCTCGACCTTTCCATACGAATGACCCGCGCGCCGGGGCATGCAACTCAGATAGCGCTCGACGAGGCTGCGGGATATGACAGAATAGTATGCTGCGGCGGCGACGGCACCCTGCACGAGGTAGTCTGCGGACTGATGCAGCTGCCCGAGGACAGCCGCCCTCCGCTCGGATATATCCCGGCGGGAACGACAAACGACTTTGCGACCAATTTCGGTCTGCCGACAAAGCCCGCTCTCGCAGCCGAGCGGATAGTAAATCCCTCGATAATAAGCATAGATGTGGGCGTGTTCGGCGAGCCGTCCGAGCATAATTATTTTACCTATGTAGCGTCGACCGGAGCCTTTGCGGACTCCTCCTACCGTACGCCGCAGAAGGTCAAGAATGCCATCGGATACCTCGCATATATCCTCGACGGCATCACACGGCTCGGCAGCATCCGCCCGATACACATGCATGTCGAGGCGGACGGTAAGGTCTTTGACGACGAATATATCTATGCCTCGGTATCGAACTCCACGACCGTTGCAAAGATGATAAAGCTCGACAATATCGGCGTCGATATGACCGACGGTCTGTTTGAGCTGATACTCATAAAGCGCCCGAAAAATCTGCGCGATACCCGCGAGATAGCCGAGGCGCTGCTCTCTCCGAACAGCCCTAAGGCGGAGATAGTGCGCGCGCAGTCGAGCGAGATACACTTCTGCCTCGACGAGGACAGCGTATGGACGCTCGACGGAGAGATGGCAAATGCACCGTCCGATTTCACCGTTCGCAATCTCTGCCGAACGCTTAAATTCATTAAGTAAACGCGCCGCACAGAGCGAGGCGATCGCGATAAAAAGCGCAGTGTAAAGCCGCTCCGCGCCGCCGAGCCCGCGCAGCCGCGGCATCCGCCGCAAATAAAATAACAGCAAAGGAAAAGAAAATGCTCTTACAGACAAACGAAGCTCACACCGCCGAGCCTACCGGCACCAAGACAAGAATAAGCCGCCGCACCGCAGCGCTGACCCTCTCCGCAGTATTTACCGCAGTGATAGCGGTCTGCTCGCAGATATCAATCCCGCTGCCGGTCGGTATCCCGATAACGCTCCAGACCTTTGCGGTCGCGCTCTGCGGCTTTACCCTGCCGCTGCCCTGCGCGCTCGCCTCTATCGGCGTATATATCGCACTCGGTGCTGTCGGCGCACCCGTATTCTCGTCCTTCGGCGGGGGCATCGGCGTGCTTATCGGAAAGACCGGAGGCTTTATATTCGGATTTATCGCAATGACCCTGCTCTGCGCGCTCGGAATGCGTCTCTCGCGCCGTCCGCTCGCACCGGTGCTCGGCTTTGTCGGACTTATGCTCTGCCACTGCGCAGGCGCGGCACAGTATGCAATGCTCTCCGAGATCACCTTTGCTCAGTCGTTTCTCGCCGTTTCGGTACCGTTCCTTATCAAGGACTTTGCGTCGGTAACGCTCGCATTTCTCATCGCGCTGCGCCTGAATAAGGTCATCGCCCGCCGCATGCCGCTCTGATAAGCGAAATAAAAAGCGAATTAAAAGTACACGGGCGACCGAAAATATTTCGGTCACCGGTCGACTGCATAATACCGTATCAAGCCCGCAGGGCGGGGAGCTATGCTCCCCGCCCTGCGGTATTTTATCTGCCGTAAACTCATCTCTTTACGACAAACGAAACATAATCCCCGAGCGGATGTATTACCGGCACGAATACCCGAACGCCACCGGACTCGTAAGCGCCGAGGCTTCCAGACGGTATCCCTTCTTCCAGTGCCTCAAACGCCCCATTGATGTAATCCTCACCGAGCTGCTCGCTTGCAGCGAGCTTCAGCGTATCTATGTCTGTTCCGTCGAGCTCTCTGAGCGGGTCGATCGTCTCGCCCGTCTTTATATCCGCGTTGACGGTAATAACGATATTGCTCGGGTGAGCAGCGGACAGAATATTAAAATCCCCCTCAAATACAATACTTACATATCCGTCATTGATATACGGAGTCTCGTATGACAGCTTAAGGGACGATCGCTCTACGCAGCTTTCCCCATCAAAGACAAATGTTCGCTCCGCGGTATGCTCCTCATTCTCGAGAAAATTACGCACCTCGTTCGAATCGAACAGTGCCGCTCTGACCGTCTCGTTCAGCGCCGCGCAGTCGTCGCCTTCGAAATACGGATAGGTTATATCCATATTCTCCTCGGTATATGTTTTGTCGCTGTACTTCAGCTCTCCGCACGACGGCAGAATAACGCACACAAGCGCAAGCAGCATCACGGACAGACGGCGGAATGCGGAAGCCGAGAAGCGAGCTGCCGACCTGCGGATATTCGCCTCCGAGCGAGCTTGCGCAACCGAGCGCATATTCGATTTCGTCGGTTTTTTCGTTTTTCCGTTCATGGCAAAGCTCCTTTTAACTATTTATTTTACAACAGCATCGCGCCTCATCGGTCAAGCATAAAATTCGGCACACTGTCCGGGTAAACGACAATATCACTTGCGGCGGCAGCGAGATAGCATCCCTCTCCGCGCTCGGTCACGGCAACACTCCCGTTTTCTTTTACGAGCAGCGTAATATACCGATTATATTCGTCGGTGTCCTCGGGATCGCTCACGGTATAATCAACATTCACAATACCGCAGTCGCGGTAATATATATCAGCGATCTTGCCTCCCTCGCTCGCTATCCGCTCAAAGACCTCGACTGCGCCGTCGCAGCGCAGCAGCTGCGCCTCGGTTATAGCTATTCCGCCGTACTCGTGCATTTCATGACGGCTGTCATCCCAGAAAAAGAAGTACCGCTTCCATGTCCGTCCGCCGCCTTCAACAGCGAAATCCGTCTCGCTGTAAAGCAGCGAAAAGGCAGCATCCGGAGTATATCCGTCATATCCCGCAGAGGAGGAATTTACAGTATGACACGGCATCGTTTCAAAACTGCCGCCACGCACAGTCGGAGCAAGTTCGACAGGCACGCCGTCAAAAACGGCAAAAAAGCGATTTGCATTATTAGTTGTAAAATACCGCGATAGAATCAGCACCTTGGTATCTCCGAAATATTGCAGCATACCGTCGCAGACATAGGATTCGCCGTATTCGCTCCCGGTAATACGAGTATATTTTCCACCGTCCCGATAATACAGCTCGGCTGCAAAGTCACCTGTCATTTTATAAATATCGCCGCTTCCGGCAAGGATAAAATCTTCATTTTCTCCGTCAGAGTCAAAGTCGCTTGTGTACGTAAGTGCAGTACCGATATCGGTCGGAGGTTCTTGCGGTAATGCATCGTCTACGGTCGTAGAGATGTCGGCGCTTTCGGTCGTTTCCGAGCCGCTCTGCGCACCGCCGTCAAGCGCATCATTGCAGCCGGAGAGCAAAAATAGGCAGGCAAATGCCGACAATAAAAATGCAGCTGTTTTTTTCATCGTTATGTTCCCGTCAAATACAAAATTCGGCAAATCAAGCCGCGTATATCATATCGCTCCGATACCATTATATCCGGCGATCCGGCAAATGTCAATCAACAAATAAATAAATAAATAAATAAAAAAACAGCGATAAAGCAAAAAGAGAACGGACTGCCGTCCGTTCCCCGAATGTTATATTTTATGTTTTCCCGATTGACAATTCACTCCGCGATAGCATACTTTTCGGCATACTCGGCATAGCGTCGGTCGTAATCGGAGTTGCCCTTTTTGGTCGCGCGAAGCAGCTCGTGCGTATTAAGATTATGCTGAGCGGTGTCGATAACGCAGCCCGCGATATTCGAGCAATGGTCGCTGACGCGCTCGAGGTTGGTCAGCATATCCGACCAAACAAAGCCTACCTCGATGCTGCACAGTCCCTCCTGCATACGGATGATATGACGGGTGCGCAGCTGCTCCTTGAGGCTGTCGATCACCTGCTCGAGCGGCTCGACCTTGACAGCAACGGCGGTATCGTTCTCCGAGAATGCGCGTACCGCGAGATCGAGTGTCTCACAGACCGCAGAGGAAATAACATCGTATTCACGCAGTGCCGGCTCGGTCAGAGTAAGATGCTTATCGCGCAGCTCCTCCGCAGAGCCGAGAATGTTTACCGCATGGTCGGAGATGCGCTCAAAATCACCGATGGATTTGAGGATAGCGGTCGCCTCCTCGCTCTCGGCGCTTCCCATCTTGGTAGAGCTGACCTTGACAAGGTAGCTGCCGAGGATATCCTCGTACTTATCGCATTCGTTTTCATCGCGGCGGATGCTCTCGGCAAGAGCCGGAGTATAGCCGGTGAAGCAGCTGACCGAGTTTTTGAGCGCACGCGCAGCGGTAGCCGCCATCTCGAGCGCTACCTTTCTGCTCTGGTCAAGCGCAAGCGCGGGGGTGACGAGCAGACGCTCGTCGAGCAGGCTCTCCTTTTCTTTTTCACCGTCATGCTCCTTGCCGTCGGGCACAATAATGCAGACGAGCTTTTCGAGCAGACCGCCGAGCGGGAGCATAAGCGCGGTGCAGAGAACATTAAAGATAGAGTGAATGATCGCAATTCCGAGCAGCGTTGCGGATTCACTCAGGATCAGCGGCGCAAGCAGCGCGCGAACGATGCAGTAAACCGTGAGCCATACCGCCGTTCCTATAACATTAAACGAGAGATGCACAAGTGCGGCGCGGCGTGCGTTTTTATTCGTACCGACCGAGGATATCAGCGCCGTAACGCAGGTACCGATATTCTGACCCATTATGATCGGAACAGCCGCACCGTAGGACACCGCGCCGGTGGAGGCAAGCGCCTGAAGAATGCCGACGGAGGCAGAGCTGGACTGAATTATTCCGGTCAGCAGCGCACCGACGAGCACACCGAGAACGGGATTCGAGAACATGAGGAACAGCTGCTGAAAGCCGGGAACATCCCCAAGTCCCGACACTGCGCCGGTCATGGTCTCCATGCCGTACATAAGGGTGGCAAAGCCGAGCATGATGAGTCCTGTGTCGCGCTTTTTATCCTGCTTGCAGAACATATACAGCACTATTCCGATGAGCGCGAGCACGGGTGTAAACGATGCCGGCTTGAGCAGACGCACCCATACATTATCGCCGCTGACGCCCGCAAGGCTGAGTATCCACGCGGTCACGGTGGTGCCGATATTCGCACCCATTATGACGTTTATCGACTGACCGAGCGTCATAAGTCCGGAGTTTACAAAGCCGACGACCATAACGGTGGTCGCAGAAGAGCTCTGTATGATCGCAGTCACACCGAGACCGGTCAGCAGACCGCCGAGCTTGCTGCCGGTCAGCTTGCCGAGTACGGATTTCAGTCCGTTGCCGGCGCGGCGCTCAAGAGCCTGCCCCATCAGGTTCATACCGAAAAGAAACAGACATAAGCCGCCTATCATGGTCAGTACGTTAAAAATATCCATTCGTTCACATCTCTCAATCATATTTTTTATCTTGCTGTTTATCCTGATTTTCGATGTTATTTTATCAAATCTATATCAAATCGGTTATCTGATATATGTAAAATCTAAGTAAAGTGCGGCTTGCTCAAAAAACGTCCGAAGCTCGACCGCCCGGACGTTTTTATGTTTCGTTATTCTGTTGTAATTCAGTCAAGGCCGCGAACGCGGTCGGTCAGCTCGCCGAGCAGCGGCTCGAATTTCACTCCGTAAAAATGTTCCTCGTCTCCGACAGTATTCTCGATGCAGTGCAGTACGAATTCATCTGCAGCCGCCGCGCATTCATCGGGCGAAAGCCCGCGCAGCAGCAGCCCCGAAAAGACCGATGCGATAATATCGCCCGTGCCGTGACAGAGCATACCGATGCGGCGATGCTCGTAATAGCTCATGCCGCTGTGGTTTGCCGTAACTACGCCGATATGCTCGGGATCATAGCCCACGCCGGTCAGCACGACATTTCTCGCGCCGAGATCAAGCAGAGCGCCGGTAAGCGCGCGAACATAATCCTCGCCGTACCGCTCACGGTACTCGATGCCGCAGAGAATGGCCGCCTCAGTGATGTTAGGCAGCACATAATCGGCGGTAGCGACAAGCTCGCGCATAGACTCCGCAAGCTCGGGCGTTATACCCGAATACAGCCTGCCGTTATCCGCGACGGCGGGGTCGACTATCCGCACACCGCCCTCCCGCAGCAGTCTGTCCGATATATCGCGGACGAGCGATGCCTGCGCCGCAGAACCGAGATAGCCCGAGTAGACGGCATCGAACCGTATCCCCTCGCGCTCCCAGTGCTCCGCGATACCCGGCATATCGTCGCCGAGATCGCGAAAGGTATAGCCCTCAAAGCAGCCGGTGTGCGTCGACAGCACCGCCGACGGCAGCACCGCAGTCTCTACCCCGCAGGCAGACAGAATAGGCAGCGCTACGGTAAGCGAGCACTGCCCGACACACGAAATATCCTGCACCGTCAGAATTCTTTTGTATTCACTCATCGTATTCCACGCCCCCGGCAGGAGCGCTTTTGCGTTAAGCCTCCTCGGGGATCTCTCCTGTAGAAGAATAGATGACCCAGCGAGCGATATTCACGGCATGATCGCCGCTTCGCTCGAGATACTTGGCTATCATGAGCAGGTCGATGCCGCAGCGGCTGAAATCACCGCTGCGCTTCATATCGGCAACGAGCTGCTCCTTAACGCGGTCGAAATACGCATCAACGATATCGTCCTCAGCGATTATCTCGGCTGCACGCCCGCAGTCGCCTGAGGCAAAAGCGTCGACGCTGCCGCTGACCATTCCGATAACAGCCTGAGCCATATCGTGTATCGTCTGCCGTTCGACGGTATCAGAGAAGCTCGCCGTGCGCACGATATCGGCGATATCCGCCGACTGATTGCCTATGCGTTCGAGGTCGGTAACCATCTTGAGCGCGGAGGAAACGGTGCGCAGATCGGTCGCTACCGGATGCTGCATGAGCAGCATCTTCAGACACATAGCCTCAATATCCCGCTCGCGGCGGTCTATGCCCTCCGCCGTCCTTATCACCGTGGCGGCAAGCTCGCCGTCGCCCGTCATGAATGCACCGGTCGCCCTTGCGAGCGCCTCCTCGCATTCGCCGCTCATGCCTATCAGCTCCTGCCGCAGCTGCTTCAGCTGCTCGTCAAACGCCGTTCTCATTATCCTAACCTCCCTGTTATATAGTCCTCCGTTCTCTTGTCGGAGGGGGTGGAAAACATCCGCTCGGTCTCGTCGAATTCTACGAGCTTTCCGAGCAGTAAGAATGCCGTTCGGTCGGAGATGCGCGTCGCCTGCTGCATATTGTGGGTCACTATTATAATAGTATACTCCTTTTTCAGCTCGAGTGCAAGCTCTTCTATTCTTCCCGTCGATATCGGGTCGAGCGCGCTCGTCGGCTCATCCATGAGCAGCACCTGCGGCTTTACCGCGAGTGCGCGCGCAATGCAGAGCCTCTGCTGCTGTCCGCCCGACATTCCGAGCGCGGACTTTTTCAGTCTGTCCTTCGTCTCGTCCCATATCGCCGCGCTGCGAAGCGAGCTCTCAACTATCTCGTCGAGCTGCTTGCGCGAGCGGATGCCCATCAGACGCGGGCCGTAGGCGATATTGTCGTAGATGCTCATGGGGAACGGATTCGGCTTCTGAAACACCATTCCTATCCTTGTGCGCAGCGCGGTAACGTCAACACCGTCGCCGTAGATATTTTCACCGTCAAAGCACACCTCGCCGCTTATGCGGCAGCCGGGTACAAGGTCGTTCATTCTGTTTATCGTCTTGAGAAAGGTCGATTTTCCGCAGCCGGACGGACCGATGAGCGCGGTTATCTCGTGCTCCGGAATTTCGGCGGTTATACCGTACAGCGCCTGATGATCGCCGTACCGGAGATCAAGATCCTTTACCGTTATCAGCGCCTTGTTCATTTTCTTTTTCCTTTCAGTGATTTCGCCGTGAGCGCGGCGGCAATATTAAGCAGCAGCACGATCACGATAAGCACCGCAGCGATGGCAAATGCTATATCGAATCTGCCCTCCTCACCCGCATACACGTACAGCGCGACGCTCAGGGTCGCGGAGGAGGATGTCAGCGATGTGAAAAAGTCGGTCAGCTTGAGTCCGAAGCCTGCCGTGAAAAGCAGCGCCGCCGACTCTCCCGTTATTCTGCCCACCGACAGTATGCAGCCGGTCAGGATTCCGTCGAGAGCATTCGGCAGTACAACGGTGCGGATCATATGCCACTTTCCGCTGCCGAGCGCAAGCGCGCCCTCGCGAAGCGAGTTCGGGACCGAATGCAGACTCTCGAGCGTGTTGCCGATAACGGTCGGCAGCACCATTATCACAAGCGTCAGAGCGCCTGCAAGTATGCCCTGCTTCAGCCCGAGTATCTGACCGAAGAACAGCATTCCGACAAGTCCGAAGATGATGGATGGTATGCCGGTCAGCGTATCGACGGCGAAGGTTATCAGCTTCACCAGTCTGCCCGCCTTTGCGTATTCGCTCAGGTATATCGCCGCGCCTACGCCGAGCGGAAGCACTATCACCATCGAGACGATGATTATATACAGCGTGCTGAGTATGTTAGGCAGTATGCCGACCGTATCGGTGATGTACGAGCGCTCCGATGTCAGCATCTCGAGCGACAGCTCCGGCAGACCGCGCAGCAGTATATAGCCGATGAGAAAGAGCAGCAGCAATACCGTCACCGCGCCGGCAACGCCGACGAGCGCTGCGGCTGCGTCGTTTTTCAGCTTTCTTTTCATATATGTTGCCCGAGCACGGTTCAGGACTCCTCCTTTGAAACGACCGTATGCAGCAGTGCGTTTATCAACATTATAAACAGGAACAGAACAAGTCCTATCGAGAACAGCGCCTGACGCTGGAGCGAGCCGTACGGTGCGTACGACATCTCCGAAACGATGGCGGTGGTGAGAAAGCGTACCGAGCCGAAAAGCTGCGGCATATTGGGCACGTTGCCCGATACCATTATGATAGCCATAGCCTCACCTATCGCTCTTCCGACACCCTGCACCACCGAGGTGATAACGCCGCTGCGCGCCGCGCGAAGCGACACCTTGAAATATGTTTCCATCCGCGTTGCACCGAGCGCGAGCGATGCCTCCTCATACTCCGGCGGCACCGCGCGCAGCGCCGTCTCAGATACGCTGACGATGTACGGCAGTATCATCACCGCAAGCACAAGTATCGCCGCGAGCAGGCACGCACCGCTCGACAGTCCGAAGGCGCTCTGGATACCCGGCACGAGAACGGTCATTCCGACCAGTCCGTACACCACCGACGGAATGCCGGCAAGCAGACCGACGGCGGAGCTTATCACCGAGGCAATGCGCGGCGGCGCTATCTTTGCTATAAATATCGCCGTCAGCAGTCCGAGCGGTACGCCGAGCACTATCGCGCCCGCCGTGCCGTAGACGCTCGTCAGGATAAACGACAGGATGCCGAACTGCTCCGTGCCCGAGCTCCATGTGTCGCCGAAAAGGAATTCGACAAGCCCGACCTGACGTATCGCGGGTATACCGGACACGATAAGATATATGCTGATACCGAGCACGAATGCGACTGCAACGAGCCCGCACAGCAAAAATACCGTGTGAAACAGCTTTTCAGTTAGCTTCTTCTTTTTCATATCATCACTCCGACAGCATTCACCCCGCCGCGCGCCGCAGCAGCTGCGCAGACGTTCGGCGGGGCAATTTTTTCGCGGGCGGGCGCAGCATATGCAATGCTCCGCACCCACGTACCGCAGCGGGAGAGCCGCAGCCGCGCCGATGGCGGCGCAGACCGCAGGGTCGCTCCTTTCAGCCGCACCGATATCGGCACGAACCGCAGGGTAACACTCTCAGCCGCAGGCATATCAGCCCTGCTGTTTTACTTTACGGAGACTGCGCCTGCTTTTCTGATAAGATCGGATGCAGCGGAGGAGGTCGCGTAGTCAAAGAACTTCTGAGCTGCGTCGGAGAGCTTTACGCCGTCCTTGGTGACAAGCACGAACGGACGCTGGATAGCGTAGCTGCCGTCAAGCACGGTCGCCTCGGAGCACTCAACGCCTGCCACCTTGACAGCCTTTACACCGCTCTGACCGTCTACTGCGGAGAGCGAGGCGTAGCCTATCGCGTTCTTGTTGTTCTGTACTGCGGAGATGACCGCGCCGGTGGAGGTGAGCTCCTGAGCGAGCTTGCACTTGTCGCTCGTCTTTGTTACCGACTCAAAGCCGTCTCTTGTGCCCGAGCCGGACTCGCGGCCGATGCAGGAGATCGCGAGGTCGTCGCCGCCGACCTCATTCCAGTTGGTGATCTCACCGGTAAAGATGCCTGCTATCTGCTCGACCGTCAGGTCCTCGACCTTGCTGTCCTTGTTGACTATGATGGCGATCCCGTCAAGCGCAACGGTGGTCGCGGTAAGTCCCGACTCGCTGTCCTTGAGCTTTCTGGACGAGAGTCCGATATCGGTGCTGCCGTTCTTGACAGCCTCGATGCCCGTACCCGAACCGGTGGGGTCGTATGTTACGGTGATGCCGCCGTTTTCATTCATGAATTGCTCGCTGAGCGTGCTGATGACCTTCTGCATCGAGGTCGAGCCGTTTGTCGAAACGGTGCCCTTGACCTGTGTGTCCGAAGCTGCGGTCGTCTGTGCTGCGCCGGAGCCGGTCGTGGTCTCGCTCGCTCCGCCGCCTGCGGTGCTGCCGCAGCTTGCAAGTGCCGTGACGCTCATAAGAGCCGTAAGTGCTATTGCTATGATCTTCTTCATGTTATTGCTTTTCATTTTTATTATTTCTTCCTTTCTTCCTTGGTACGGCTCTATTATAGTCCGCCGATGTAAAGGGCGTTATCCTGCCATTGTAAAATCGAGGCAAAGCCGACACATAAAATCACGGCGATGTGAAGATACTATAAAGCAGACCATGCTTGCATAAAAACCGCTGTAAAATAAAAAAACCCGCGCATCGCGGATATACATATATCCGAAATACGCGGATCATTACCGTTAAAGCACCTCATAGAGGAATGCCGCATTGCCCGTGACGCACGACCGGAGAGCGAAGCTACATCCGCGCCTCTGCGCCGTACTCCGCAGCAAAGCTCCCCGCACCGAAAGCACGGTGCGCAGCGGACGATACGGAAAATGCCGTCTGGGCTGCGCGTCCTGTGGTGTAATCGTCTCGCTGCGCAGCCCCCTCTCACGGCACCCTGCACAGCGGCTCGCGAGGCTGAGGAAAGTATCGTCGCTCGGTACGGGTGTATTACCAACCGACAGCTCGGTATGCAGGCAGAATAAGGCGACAAAATATCATTTATGCGCCGTGTCAGAAGTATGATACGTCAGCGCTGCTGCGCTCCGCCGGCGGGATCACAACGACCGTGCCGTTCGCCGCAACCGGGATGTCCGGCATGTGCTCCGGCTTTTTGCAGCCGACCGCCTCCGCCGTCAAAAGTAAAGAGCGGTCGGACATAATGCGAAGCGTGTAATCTCCCTCTATCATATCCGTGCGATATGATACGACCCCGCCCGCACCGTCGGTCAGGGTCAGCGTGCAGAATCCGCTCGCTGTCGTACCTCCCGACCGTCGCAGCAGGACGGTATAATCGGTGTCGGCTGCAAGATGTGCGGTATACCCGCCTTCCGAGGTATATACCCGCTGCTCCTCACCGTTTGCGTACAGCCGCATATGAATATGAAGCGTTCTGCCGTCTCCTGCGCCGTGAAAAAGAAAGCCGTATATCCGCTCGACATTCCGCGGGCCGACAAACGGCAGCAGCCGCAGATATCTGCACCGCAGCTGTCTGCGCCAGTATCGGCGCTCGCCCGCAGAGTCGGCATCGCGCAGCGCATCTCGAAGATAGCGCAGCTCGGCATTTGATCTGATAAAAACTATCACTATCCAAAAAACGATCAAGACAACAAGTATCATGATCAACTCGGAAAGTAATATTTTAGTTCCGCTGCCCATCGACATTATGTCCGCACCTCCTTATGTAACTGTTTCCGTCAGAGACTGAATACGTCACGATTCGTTATATGCGGAAAAATACCGCCGTATGACGAGCTCTGCCGACCGCCGGACTTTGCAGCGCAAAAAAGAATGCTGCCGCTCTTCGCAGAGTTTCATACTCTGCCGAAAAACACCGTTCGTCCCATTCGCAGCGCGAAATCCGAAGAAAATCGACGGAGAATCCGACGGCTTTCTTTTGACCTCCGTCAATTTTCTTGTCATTTTTTATCAGTATTATCCCGATAGCCGCTCGACCTCAATGTCAATACCCGATAGCCGCTAATTTACCCATATTCTCGCGCTTCAGCTCGATAGAGGAATGCACATATCGCTCGAGCGTTATCTGCGGACTCGAATGCCCGAGCACCTCAGACAGACTCTTTATATCAAAGCCGACCTCCACGCACCGTGTGGCAAAGCTGTGACGCAGTGAATGAAAATGTACCCCGGACAGCTCGCACGTCTCGCAATACCGACGCATTTTGTATTGCAAGGCGCGCGGCTCGACATATCTGCTCTCGCTCCCGGTGAGAACATACGCCAGCGGCTTGTCGGCATAAAAGCGTCTGCACAGCTCCGCCGCAAAGCCTCCGAGCGGAATATCTCTCCCGGAGGCAAAGCTCTTCGGGTCGCTGACGACTATATGCGTTTTCTTCCCGTCGCCGCCGAGGTCTCGCAGCCGCTGCATCGTTCCGCCTACATGAAGTATGCCGTCACCGAGCGATATATTGCCCCATTTCAGCGCACATATTTCGCCTATGCGCAGTCCGGTCAGCAATGCAAGCAGCGTTCCGAAGCAGCACAGATCGTCTTTTGCCTCGGATGCGAGATAGTCGGTCAGTCTGCGCTGCTCCTCGCGCGACAGCACGCGCATCTCGTGCCGCTGCTCCTTCGGATAGACAATATCTGCAGCACGGAAGCTCGGTACCCGTACCTCGATATAGCGCAGTATCGAGCGCAGCTGCCCGAGGATATCACGCACCGTTTTTGCCGAAAGCCCGTCGCTATGCAGCAGGTCGTATGCAAACTGCTCCGTCAGCGCCGAGGTCAGCTCCGTCCCCCGATACCCGCCGAGCCGCGGTTTGATGTACTTCTCAGATACCCCGGTATATTTGACATAGGTAGATTCCTTGACCCTGCTGCGCTTCAGTCTCAGCCACTCGTCGCAGTAATCGGACATCAGGCGTTTTTCGATCGGTGCGCCGCTGCCGCACTCCGGCAGCGCAGCTATCGCGCGGCTCAGCTTTTCCTTTGTGCTGCGATAGGTCCTGCCGTAACAATAGCCGTAGCGCGCCGCACCGTCCGGAGAGCGGCTTTTTATATACCGCGCCTCCCACCGTCCGTCCTTTCGCTTATAGATATTTTCTCCTTTTCTGCTCATAAGAGCACCTCCTTTTTGTCAATACGGCAGACAGCCGCCGCGTCTGTACCGAATCCGGCAGAGCTCACCGGCCAATACATAAATGACGCTGTTACGACCGAAACCGCTGCGAAAAACTAAAAAGAATGCGACAACGGTATATCGGCTGCGAATGCACCTATGCAGCGTCAACAATGAGTTTGCCGACGGCGGATATGACGGCAAATAGCCGTACCTCATAAGCTAATATACGTTTTTTCACCCCATCCTCCCTCCCGGAAAAGGCAAAAAAACCATTATCAACTAAAAGTCGAAATGTTTTTCATAAATTCCCTTGCATTTCATTTCCAATTGTGTTATACTTATTATCGCAGAGTATGAAACTCTGCGAAAAAAACGACTGATTTTCGTGTTAATTTATGTTGCTTTTCCACAGTCGGCATTAGCGGCTTACAACCGCATGCTCAGCTGCGGTCTATTTATATTTTACGGCTCTGTATGCGACTTTTTTGCCCCCACACCTTCCTCATGCCGCACATATATCGGCATAACCGTGAGCGCCCGACAAGTATATACAGCTCCAAATACAGATGCTCCGCCGTTATAATAATTGTTTTATACGGCAGCATCACATTAAGCGGCGGCATTCCGAGATCAACCGCTCAAAAGCGCATAAACAAAAAAGCATCCCCCCGAAGCAGATACCCATACAGCGGGTAAAAGCTCCGAGAGGATGCTTTTTCATATCGGCGCGGTCCGCACCGACCTATGCTGTTAAATATTTTGTCCCGACGCAAGTCGCACCGACACGATCACCGTTTATCCGCCGAGCAGGATAACCTTTATCTCATCGAGAGATGCGGCATAGCTTATGCCGGACTGCCGCTCATCGGAGGACAAGCCCTTTTCGGTCATATGCCGCAGCAGCGCTCTCAGGCTCTCGTAATAACCGTCAAGATTGTAGAGTATGCAGGGCTTGTCGAGCTGCCCCATGCAGACCCGCGCCATTATCTCAGATATCTCTTCAAGCGTACCCGTTCCGCCCGGAAAAGCAATAAACGCATCGCCGAGCCGTATCATCTCCGCCTTGCGCTCGGACATACCGGGTGTTACTATCAGCTCGGTCAGTCCGTTGTGCTGAACGTCGCTCTCGACAAAAAACTGCGTTTCAACTCCGATAGCCTTGCCGCCCGCAGAGAGCACGCTGTCCGCCAACTCGCCCATAAGTCCGGTGCGCGAGCCGCCGTAAACAAGAGTATTTCCGTTCTCGCCTATCCATCCGCCGAGCTCGACGACCGCCCTGCCGAGAGCCGGATCGTTGCCCTCGTTTGCGCCGAGATATACTGTTATGTTCATGTGCTGAATTCCTTTCGCCTTGTCAGTGATGCGGTCACGCGGAAAAGCATCTGCCGCAGACCGCCGCAATCATTATATCATAAAGCGGCTCGCGTTTCAACCGCTAAAGCAGGAGCAAGATATCGTCAGTATCCCCCTGCTGCACGAGTGAACGCTCCGCAATAACGGGCGGCACTGCCCGAGGCACAGGGAGCGTAAAACCGTACGCAATAGAATATAAAGATATCCCCGTGCTTCACCGCCGTTTGAGCGGTAAAGCGCGGGGATATTTTTTGTACGAAAGAAACGACGTTGCGGCGAAAAGAAACGCCGTCACTACGAGTCCGGTCTAATAAGAGCCTTAGCCACTTTTTCTTTGACCATACAGGCGCAAAGAAAAAGTTAACAAAAAGA
>ERZ824600.1138-NODE-1138-length-34813-cov-22.473330_pt1 | contig 34813 bp, 30 predicted proteins | sample MGYA00519933_ERZ824600 | MGnify/ENA primary metagenome ERZ824600 (study PRJEB31778, sample SAMEA3449178) | human gut metagenome | biome: human gut; feature: human-associated habitat; material: faeces | place: United Kingdom | collected 2010/2012 ... | reverse complement strand
TCTTTCTATTTTACTTCTTTGAGGTTGGAGTGTCAAGTTTTATTATACTATATCAAGCGTCAAATAAAGCTGACGCATAATGCGTATGTACTGAGTAATTTTGTCCTCAGGGATACCGTGAATATCCTCCGTTAGATCGACCCTCGTGATCTCAAAGTCATCTATTGTCAAGCCGCTAAAACAATACTGTATCTGCATATCCAACCGCTCGACCATATCGCAAAATTCTATAATATTGCTTATATGCTCAGTCTTCATATAAGGCTTATAAAATTTATTAGGATTTATCCTAAGTACTAATTTGTACTTATTGCTGTTTTTATACAATTCAGCCTTACTGCTTCTTCTTGTTTTTATTATAATGCCCATGCCACTTAATTCAGTGGAAATAAATTCTTTATTACCTGCCCCTTTTTTAGGGTCTACCATTTTAAAATTTTTAGTTAGTTTAATTATGTCATCGAAGTCGGAACTGTAAGTAAGTTCCAGCGTATCTATGAAATAAATATTCAAGATAATACCTCCTAACAATTAATTTTCAACAAATATTTGTCAAATTAATTTCATGTTATCTTGCTATTTGAATTTTATGTCACAGACAAATATATAAAAATATTAAACTTACAACTATTATTTAGTAAGTAGTATTTATATAATACTAGCTATCAAAACTCCCTAAAATTAGAAATAAGAATTATGGGGGTAAGGGGGCGAGGTATCCTAAAAATGACAAAAAAGGTGCAGCGGTTTCCCATTTATATATAGACAGAAATTCTGAAATACTTACGAAAAAAACCACAATGGTAACGGTTGAACCCTTATCATTGTGGTTTTTAAACTTATTTTTTCATAGTAAAATTACAGTATATTTTATAATTTACATATATAGTATGTTAACTGCTTGCAATAAGATGTCCTTCACTTATGGTAAGATCAAGCAGAAGATTCTATTTATTGGAGGCGGGCGATTTAGATTTCTTATTATGATCCCGTTTGTTACCGCAATTTGTTCTCTTAGAATCTCCCAACGATATAAGAAAAAATGTATCACATTTTTCGCATCGTTTATAAGTTTTATCTGCTTTGTAACAAAACGCCAGCGAGTAATATAAAGCTTCAAGAAGAGTGTTGAATTTGATTTTCAAACAATGAGTGTTAAGCGGGTCAAATTGTACAGTCACATTTTGGATATTGTAATTTATCTCTGTCTTGACAACATCTGTCGCTATCTTTATCAAAGCATCTCTCATATCTTCATTGATATTATCATAATTCGTTTTTTCTTCATCTTGGTGCTTTATTCCTTTCACGGAACAGCCTTCTATCAGTCCGACCCCTAGTGAATACGCCTGTATAAAAGAAGCTATTCTGAGATCTTTACGAGTTCTTATGAGATGTTTATTTTTATTTCTGTCATTATTAAAAATCAATGTGTTCTGGCAGAATAGCCAATTTTGGTTTGTCGGATCTTCGATCACGGTCTTTCCTGTAGAATTTCTGAGCATTTCATTAAATTCGTTTACAACTTTATTGCCATCAATTTTTTTATTCTTGAAGCCTGAATCTGTATCATCTTTAGTATCCTCAGAGTTTGAATTATCGTTAACTTTTTTTCCGAATGCCATATTCATATTATCCATCCATTGCTTAAAATCGGCATTTTCAGTATTTAGATCAAAAAACATATCATCGTCGCTATACACTTCTTTTAAACTCCAACTTCCATATTCTTCGGATGGAATATAAGCATTGATCAATAGGCGATAATAGTTATCTTCATAAGATCTATATGTAAAGTTTTTCATTTGTATCTCTATTGTGGGACACGTTAACAGCATTAACGTAAGGCCAAGAACTTTTTCAAATGTACTGCCCTTTGAACCTATGTGTTTTTCTTTTTGACCGTCTGTTAACGCTGATTTTTTCAGTATGGATAATTCTGTGATCAGTTCGGCGACAGTCTTAAGTCGTTTTATGATCGAAACAACATCCTCATATTTTACATCTTCGCTGTCATATACAGGAAAAAGAAATCCATATTTGTTTATCAATCCGAATAAACTGTTTTTGTCTTCTTCTTTATATTCTAATTCTGCATTCAGAAATTTTTCAAGAATACTATTGCTGGTTTTACGATCTTTGGCACATACCAGACCATAGTCATAAAATCTTCCTTTCTTACTAGGATACACAAATTGAAAACGTTTCTCTTCAGGTATCATATTCGATGATCCATCGTTGCCGAATTTTGGGCCTAAAAGCATCATTTGTGTTCTGTTATTTGTTAGCAGACTTGAAAGCTCAATATAGTAGTTTTTAGACGCTTTGCATTGCGGATTATCAAACGATGCCTCTTCCAAAAACTTCAAATCAAAATTAAGTATTTTTTCACATTCTTTTTTTATCATAGCATTTCCCTTCATAATATTGATTTTTATTTTCAGATTATATATATTTCTGATTTTTTACTGTCTTTAAATTTAATATTAGCACGATTTTCTTACGGAATATTATATAAAAAAACGGATAGTGTAAACATTGAAAAAAGTCAATAGTTGTGCGATCCTTTCTGCTGTGATATAATACAGTAGAAAGGATCTTACTTATGAAAATAAGAAATTACCCCAAAGGCTACTCAGCAGGTCCGGACGGTATCTACTATCACGGCGAGCATTTTTCAAATGCTCTTATAGAAATAACCGATTACTACGAAGTAAAGTCATTGACGGCAGATGTCCCAGGTGACTGCTATGTAGAGGTCGCATTTAAGGTCGGCGAAAAAATCTATACGGCGGTAATTCCGTGCAGCGGTCTTGAAAAAGCTATGCGATTTATCCCTCGTAATGAGGTCAAATTTAATAAAAGAGAAAGCACCTGCAACGATTTTTTGTCGGGAACTATTAAAGGAGCTATTCTTAATAAGGAACCCCGAATCAGATATTCTCTCGACCAGGGCTATAATTGCTTTCCCGCAGAGAAAGATTCCGATGCGCATTACGTTTTTCTGCTTGGCAACTGCATTATTGGCGATACGGAACGTATAGGCGTTGATATAGCCCCGCAGAACGAAGCCCTCGCAAAATTTAAACGCCCGCTGTCAACGCAAAATGCTGAATTTATGCCGTGGGTATCGGATTTTCTTGATTCAGATAATATACCCGGCGTATTGCTTATGGCGGCACTTACGCCATTCATAATGCCACTTATAGACGAATCGCAAAGAAGCAGATTTGAGTTCAACACTTACGTTTACGGCGATTCGGGTTCGGGAAAATCTGCGATAACCAAACTGCTTGTAGATTATTTCGAGGGCAGTCCAAATATTATAAATCTGCACAGCAATAAAAGCGAGATCGACAAGATATTCGAGTACAAGCATTGTTGCGTGGCAATTGACGACCTCTGCGGCACTGATTCCAACAGAGAAAGAGAGAATAACGAACAGAAACTTTCGGAAAATCTCAAACGTGTTCAAACTCCGGGGCAGATAGTCCGTGACGGCAAAAGGATCAAAAATGAAAGTATGCTTTTTGTGACGGGTGAATATCTGCTTAAAAGTTCAAGTACGCTGAATCGCTGTCTTGTAGTAAATCTTAAAGATCCGATACCACCGAAGGAGATCAACAAGCTTTGCCGTAATAAAGATCAGTATCTTGAAATGGTGCGGTGCTTTATCGAGTGGGTCTGCAAAAATTATGACAGACTTAGCGAAGATCTTAACAGCAAGCTTAGCGATGTGAAGAATCACAAAAACAAGGCTGAGAGGTACTCGGGCTTTAACCGAAACTATGCTATAAAGTCATTACTGTTTTGCATTTGCGATATTTTTTGTGAGTTTATCAGAAGCGTTTCGCACGATGATATGACAATGATCACAAGGCGCCGTTCTATCGAAAACTCTATCGAAGCACAGATAGATGACACATTGCGTCACCTTGAAAACCGCAGCAGCGAATATGCATCCTCTCGAAACATAGTCGAGAAAGTCGCCGCCGCTATTTTAAATTCGCAAAACGTAACTAACGATATTAATAAATTTCGTAAAGAGATACGCTTAGATGAAGATCCTCGTTATTTAGATGAAGGCCCTCATTATTATGATAACCAGCTTGAGGGAAGCTTTATCATCAGCGGCAAGGAATTGAGAAATATTTTTTCGTCAAGGCTTTCTGCAAAGTCCATAGGTGAAGCCCTTGCAGACGAAAATGTGCTTATTCTGTCAAAAGACGGAAGCAGAACATACCCTATCAGAAAGCAGGGCAAGTCGAAAGACAAATGGACGAAAAAGTTTTATCACATAAACGCCGATTCGCTCAAAGAGTATGCCCCTTGTTCCGATGAAACGGAAGATAAAAAGCCTAAAAAGCCTAAAAAGCGTGAATCGAGCATATTCCGGCAATATGAGGCTTTTTTGGACAAAAAGAAAAAGCAATGATTTAACTTATACATTATTTTCAAGATACCAAGGAGGTAAACAATTATGGATATGGTCAGAGAAAGGGAACTCAACGTCCATATATTTCAAAAGCAAAACCTCACTATCGAGGAAGCCGCCGTTTATTCAAACATCGGTCAGCACAAGCTGAGAGAACTCACGGCAGACGAACGCTGTCCGTTCGTTTTGTGGGTGGGGAACAAAAGGCTTATCAAGCGCAGGCAGTTTGACGAACGTACAAAAAAAGCCCTTTGAGAAAAGATTTCTCCTCTCTCAAAGGGCTTGAATGAATTAGTTTATAGGTTTCTTTGAAAAATCACCATATCCACCAACTTGACTCCGCATTCAAATATCGGGCGGTCGTAGTTATCCGTAAAAAAGTTCGGTATGATATGAGAACGAACAAAACCGCACTTTTCATAGAACGGAACCGTCAGAGGGCTGTCGCCTGTTCCGACCTGTAAAACGGAATATTTGTCGGCATACTCTTTAACAATAAAATCAATCAGAGCTTTGGCATAGCCTTTGCCTTGATATTCGGGAACGGTTGCAATATTCTTTATCTCAAGGATACCGTCGCCTTCATCGGTGACGACACATTCAGCTTTCACGCCGTTATCGTCAAGTACATACATAGAGCCTCTTTTAAGATAACGGTCTATCATATTCTCTTGTTCATCTGCCAAAAGCAATAATGAAAGGAATTGTTTTTTATTTTCTTTGATTTTCCGAATCTTCATAGCAACCACTCTTTCAAATTCCATTTTAGACTTTCATCATACTTTTGAAAATGGGCAATCCCGATTGGGACTGCCCATATATTTTGAAAATTATGCGATTTTTTAGGCTCTGCACCGTTTCAAGCACCGATTGTCGTAAAATTGGCGTAAGCCGTCGGTTAGACCTGCTGAAAACCCCGCAAGATCAAGGGTTTATCACTCCAGTGTCTTCATCGTAGGGAACAACAGTACGTCCCTGATAGCCGGCGAATTGGTCAGCAGCATTACTAGTCTGTCTATGCCGTAGCCTATGCCGCCTGTCGGGGGCATTCCTATCTCCAGCGCTCTCAGGAAATCTTCGTCCGTGTGGTTCGCTTCCTCGTCGCCCTGCTTTAACGCTTCCTCCTGCGCCGCAAATCTCTCGCGCTGGTCTATCGGGTCGTTAAGCTCAGAATACGCGTTGCACATCTCTCTGCCCGTGATGAAAAGCTCGAAACGCTCTACATAGTCCGGATTCTCCGGCTTCTTCTTCGTCAGCGGCGAGATCTCTATCGGGTGATCCATGATGAACGTCGGCTGTACAAGGTGCTCCTCTACATACTCCTCAAAAAACAGGTTCAGTATGTCGCCGCGCTTGTGGCGCTCTTCATACTCTATGTGGTGCTCCTTGGCCAGCGCTTTCGCTTCCTCAGTGTCCTTTACCTGCGCGAAATCTACGCCCGAATACTTCTTTACCGCGTCGATCATCGTCATGCGCTCAAAAGGCTTGCCGAGGTCTATCATAACGTCGCCGTAGGGTACGCAGGTAGTGCCGCATACCTCCTGCGCTACATGGCGGAACATATTCTCCGTCAGATCCATCATGCCGTAATAGTCGGTGTACGCCTGATACAGCTCCATCAGCGTGAACTCGGGATTGTGGCGCGCGTCTACGCCCTCATTTCTGAATACTCTGCCTATCTCGTAAACTCTCTCTAGTCCGCCTACGATAAGGCGCTTCAGATACAGCTCCAGCGATATTCTCAGCTTTACGTCCTCGTTCAGCGCGTTGTAGTGCGTTTCAAACGGGCGCGCCGCCGCACCGCCTGCGTTGGATACCAGCATGGGCGTTTCTACTTCCATAAAACCCTGTCCGTCAAGATACCTTCTTATAGAAGATATTATCTGCGAACGCTTGATGAATGTATCCTTTACCTCGGGATTGCAGATTAGGTCGGTGTATCTCTGGCGGTATCTTGTGTCCTGGTCTTTCAGTCCGTGCCACTTTTCGGGCAGCGGCAGCAGGCTCTTTGAAAGCAGCGTTATGCTCTTAGCGTGTATAGAGATCTCGCCCATCTTCGTTCTGAAAACAAAGCCCGTGATGCCGACGATGTCGCCTATATCGCCCTTCTTGTACTGGTCGTAAGCTTCCTTGCCGACCTCGTTCATGCGCAGATATACCTGAACCTTGTCAGATCTGTCGCGCAGATCGAAAAAGCTCGCCTTGCCCATAAGTCTGCGTGACATTACTCTGCCCGCCACACTTACGGTTATCCTGTTTTCCTCGAGCAGCTCTTTCAGCTTCTCTTCGTCGCCGCCAGCCTGCTCGGTAAGCTTCTGCTCCAGCGCTTCGTACTGCTCTTTAGCTTCAGCCGCGTGCGCGGTAACGTCAAACTTGGTTATTTGGAAAGGATCTCTGCCCTCGGCCTTCATTTCCTCGAGCTTATCCATTCTTATCTTCTTTAATATATTTATATCCTGCTCGGTCTGCTCAGCAGCCTCGCCCTCTGCGTTCTCAGCGGCGGGCTTGGTATTTACTTCGCTCATAGATGTAAAACGTCCTTTCAAATATTTACTTCGAGATCTCGAGTACCTCAAACTTCAGAAGTCCTGCGGGGGCTTCTACTTCAAATACTTCGCCTACTTTCTTTTTCAGCGCCGCCTTGCCTATGGGCGAGTCGTCAGAGATCTTGCCGTTATCGGGATCAGATTCGGTAGAGCCTACTATCTGAAGAGTTTCAACCTCGTCAAATTCCAGATCGCGTATTTTCATTATAGAGCCTACCGAGATCTCGTCTACGGAAATATCGTCGTCGTCAACTACTACCGAGTTTTCGATGATATTCTGCAGCTCGTTTATGCGGGCTTCGAGAATAGCCTGCTCGTTTTTGGCTTCGTCGTACTCAGCGTTTTCGGAAAGGTCGCCGAACGAGCGCGCCTCTTTAAGTTTCTGCGCTACTTCGCCTCTGCGGACGGTAATGAGATAATCAAGGTCAGCTTCCAGTTTTTTCTTACCTGCTTTTGATACTGTATTTGCCATATGAATACTCTCCTCTGAAAAATTATTATCTAAATTAGGCGCATAACCTGCGCGTGCATACACATATATTATAACATATCCCGCGGGATTTGTAAAGGGGTAAGCGGGCGCATTTTGTCAGTATTTTTGGGCAAAAAAACCCCCGTCGGGTAAGGACGGGGGCCAAAAAATAAAAAATTATAGGGGAGAAGCCGACAGATTGCTCTGCCGTGCTGTATATATGAAGGCTTGGGGTAAAAGCCTACATACCATAAATGAAATGCTACGCCGAAAAGTTATCCTCGGGGTTCTTACGCCCCTTGTCCCTTTCGACAATTATATGATACCCTACCATTGTGATATGCGTGTGAAAACTTATCGTTTTTATTATGAAAATTATTGAAGTTTTTTTGAAAATATGATATACTGTTTGTGGAAATTAAAATTGAGTTAATTATATTAAGCTGCGTTCACACAGCGCGCCACGAAAGGAAATATTTGTATGCCTAGATTTTTCACCTCCCGTATAGATGGTTCTCACGGTCTTGTTACCGGCGAGGACGCGCGCCATATAGCCCTCAGCCTGCGTATGAAAACGGGCGAAGAGGTCACACTATGCAATAACGGCGTAGACTACCAATGCGTTTTGGAGGAGATAACGCCCGAAAACGTGACCTGCCGAGTGCTGCGTACAGAGCCTTGCCAAGCCGAAGCGGACGTGCGCCTGCACCTATTTCAAGCCATGCCGAAGGGCGAGAAGGCGGAGATAATAGTGCAGAAAGCGGTAGAGCTAGGCGTTTACGACATCACGTTCGTGCTGACCTCGCGCTGCATATCGCGGCCGGACGAAAAAAGCTTCGCCAAAAAGCTGAAACGCTACGCCAAGATCTCGCTGGAAGCGGCAAAGCAGTCTGGGCGGGGGATAGTGCCGCAGGTGTACGGGCTTATCACCCTATCGCAGGCGGTGCAGAAGCTCAGCGAGTGCGACAGCGCGGTATGGTGCTACGAAAAGGGCGGCGTGCCGATGGCGCAGCTGGGGCTGAAAAGCGGCAGCGAGATAGGTCTGCTGATAGGCAGCGAGGGCGGTTTTTCCGAAGAAGAAGCCGCGCGAATATCGGCGGCGGGCGTGCAGCCCGTGGGGCTGGGCAGGCGTATACTGCGCTGCGAAACTGCTCCGCTGGCGGCGGCGGCGATAATCATGAACCTCACGGGCAATATGTGATTTGCAGATTTGTAAGTATGTAACAATTTTAAAACTGCCGCAAATTGGAATTTGTATCGGCTAAATTGCTGTTTATCTTTGAACGCAATTGTGCAGGTTTCACAAAAAAAGGTTTAAAGAATTTATTTTTTTGAAAAATACTTGATTTACAGCGCAAAACGTGGTATAATAAGACCAATGAAACGAAGCCGATGTTTAGAACGCGGCAGGCTTTTCGCGAGCCGCTGAGAGCCGCAGGCGAGGCTTCCGTATCAATTGTGTAAAAATCAGACAAGGAGTTGTTTAATATGGGAAAAGCATTAAAGGCTGCTGCGGCAGTTGGCGTTGCCGCTCTCGGCGTTGCCGCTGCGATAGCATATAAGAAGCATAAAGAGCTTGAAGATTACGATTACGAAGAGTTAGACGACGATTTTGACGACTGCTGCTGCGATGATTGCTGCGACTGCGGCGAAGAGCAGGAAGCTGACGAAGCTGCTGAGGAAACTGCGGCAGACGTTGCTGACGAAGCAGATACTGCCGAAGAGGCAGACGCGGCTGACACCGCCGAGGAAAAAAAGGCTGAGGAGAGCGCTGAGAGCGAGCCCGAAGCTGAATAATTTTCGCATTCCCGAAATTTTTTCTTTTTCATACTTTCCTTTTTGAGAGACCGCTTATTCGTTAGGCGGTTTTTCATTTATGCAGAAATTTGCCGACCGAGTTTGTCCGCGCGGATAAACGGTCGGCGTTTTTGTTTGACGGTTTGACGGTTTGACGGCGATTGTCACGGGGCGCAGTCAATAAAGTTATTTGGCCACCATGGACGAAGCCCCTGTATTTGCAAGGTGTTTTCATGTTGGCCAGCCCAAAAACCTGTCCACTATGGAGATAGACCACATCATTGTGGCCAAATAAGAGATCTCTAGGCCACTATGTAAACTACCAGTAAAATCAAGGGTTTTAATCATCTTGGCCAAATAAGAATATTGTGCTAGGGGGAGAGTTTGCGCGGTTGGTGTTTTGAGCGGGTGAACAAACATAATAAAGCCCCCTCGATTTCTGATTTCGGGGGGAGCTTTTCTGCTACTGCACGTTGTGCATATCGCCGCTGTTGTCCATATAGAAATAATTGTCGGGCAGGATAAATACTAAGTACGCCGCGCCGCCCGAGGGGCTTTTCAGCGTTTCCTCACCGCCGCCGTCGGCGTTCATGCTGCATATATTGCCGTTCTTATCGGTGAAATACAGCCTGCCCTCTGTATAGTTGGTGTGCTTAGTGTAGCCCGAGCGCAGCTTTTTGAGGTCTGAGCCATCGTAAGCCATGCTGTAAAGCGAGCGTTTATCGCGGTCGGCGGAGAAGTACACCCTGCCGTTCGCCGCGCATATGTCGGAGCAGGGCGAAGCGTAAAGCGTCTGCATACCGCTGCCGTCCAGCGCCATTGACTTTAGGCTGTACTTATCGCCGTTGTAATCGCAGAAGAATATCAGGTCATCGCAGATGTTCATATACCAAGCGCGGTTCGCCGCCAGCACGGTGAAGTCCCCGCCGTCGGTATCCATACGGCATATCTCGTACCCCGCGCCGCCCATATCGGCTGAGAAATACAGTCTGCCGCCGTAGAGGGTAAGTTCGTAGCTGTACTTTGAGCAAAGCACCTCGTACCCGCTGCCATCGGTGCGCATACGGCAAACGGCGTTGTTTTCGTCCACCGATGTGAAATACAGCCAGCCGCCGCTGACGTTTAGGTAGTACACCTGCGTATCGAGCAGCTTTTCTTCGCCCCCGCCGTCAGCGCGCCTGCGGGTAAGCGTGCCGCACGAGCTGTAAATGTATTCGCCGTCAGACACCGCGTATCCGCCGTTGACGATATTAGACTTGCCCGACCGTGCCGCCGCCGAGCTTTCGTCGCCTGAGGGCTGAGGAGCGGTCTGAGGCTGAGTGGTTGTGGTTTTTTTGGTGGTCTTTTTGGTGGTTACAGCCGCTTTCGGCGCAGATGTCTGCTTAGCCGTCGCCGCCTTTGTCTGCTTCTCGGTCTGCGCTTCCTGCTTCTGCGCGGCAGCAGTGGTGGTCTGCGCGGGCTGTGTGGTCTGTGTGATCTGCGCTGTTTGAGCCAACTCCGCGCTTTCGACCTGCGCTTCCGTATGCACCTTTCTCCCGCCCGACCTCGTGAAATGTATTATCATTCCGCCGATAACGCCTACGACTATCATGCCCGCCAGCGTTAGCGAGAGCACTATCGCGTAAAGGCTCTTCGGCACTTCTTGCCCGCGGGCAGCAGGTTCGCTCGGCGGGGGAGCGTACCTCGGCGTGTCATACGGCTCGTACTGCTCGTAAGGCACGGGGTCTTCGGCATACTGCGTGGCGTAGCGGTCTGTCTGCTCGGGCTGCTCTTGCTGTTTGGGCTGTTCTGACCGCACCACCTCAGCGCCGCAGCTCGGGCAAAACTGAGCGTCGTCAGTAAGCCTGCGGCCGCAGTTCATGCAGAAGATGTTTATATTTTTCGTGTTCATATTTTAATATACCGCCGCCAAATCATTTGTACGCTCTGTATCTCGTGCGGGCAAGTATGTAGCCGATGATGCCTATTATCTCCATCACGAAAAACGCCGTGTTTCCCGTGAATACCTGCACCAAACTATCCGCCTCAAGCTCCGCCGTGACGAGCACGTTTATCAGCTCCAGCACGCCAAAAAACAGCAGGTTCGCAAAAAATACCGCGAGGTTCGCCGAGTATGCGTTTTTAAAATACTCCGCCCTCTGCCCGCTGTCGGAAGCCGATATGCGCTGTAAGCATTTCACGATGGAAGCCAGCGCAAGTATGGCCATTACTGCGTAAACTATGATTATAACGTATGAAACTACCACGATAGTTTGCTCGTCGCCATCGAGGTCGCCGTACTCGCTCGCCTCGCCCGTGATGTCTTTTATTATGCTGAACATCTGTGAGGGCGAAAAGTCCTCATCGCCGAAAAGATAATCGACGTTGAAAAGCTTGATGAATGGCGAGATGAGCATTATCACCGCGCACACCAGCGAGAGCACCATCGGTATCATATCGCCGTTCTGCGCGGGCGCTGACTGCGGTGCGCCGCCCATATAGGGCTGTGCGCTCTGCTTGTTCGGTGTGCTTTGCGTGTTCATATTTTCATATTCACCATATGTGCCCGCACTATTCGCATTCGTCTGCGGCATTACCGCGCCGCACTTATCGCAAAACTTTGCGCTGTCTGCCAATTGATTTCCGCATTTCGGACAAAACATTTTTCATCACTTCCCATACCTTAGTTTTTATAATACTTGCCCCAGCGGGGGTGTTTTTCTTTGTAGGAGTCCCAATCAACGTAGCCGCTTAAATTGTCAACGCTGAAAGAATTGCCGTACTCATTATCAGGTGAATAATGTATTACCGCCTGTCCTATTTCCTCGCTGTCCTTTTCTGCTTTCCATTGTACAACTATCATTTCTTCGTCGTTCTCATAGGTATCTATAACTACAAAATACCCCGCATTGACGTTTTCTGAAAGTGCGGTCGCTATTACTTTCGCGCCGCCGTCTGTTATACTGTCGGGGTCGCTCGCGTCATATGTTTTTCCTGCCTCGACAGCATATTTGATGATACTGCCGCTTTCGCTTATTTCGTCACCGTCTGAGTAGCCGTAAAGAACATCATATACAGATAAGCCGTTAGTCATAGCGTCATAAAACATTTCGCTGGCTGAGATTGCCGCAGTTCTTGCATTAGAGTTTGCTGTTTTTAGCTTAGACTTTTTGTTATAATTTATCGTGCTAGGAACAAGCACAGCGACAAATATTCCTACCACCAAAACCACTGCCAATATCCCCGCCATCAGATTAGACTTTTTCTTCTTTTTTCTAGCCACACGAGGTTTTTTCACCGCCGCAGACTTTGAATAGCCATGATCGGCATACTGATATGAACTCTCTCTTCTCGGCTGTACCTCGCTCAGCATACGCAGGTCGGTCCCGCACTTATTGCAAAATTTCGCAACGTCGGGCAGCTGCGCCCCGCATTTCGGACAAAACATTTTTCATCACTCCGTTCAATTTAATATCCCTGTATCGCGCTCGTTATGTCGTAATATGTGTAAGTTTCGCCGTCGAGCGCCCACTTCGCGGACGACTGGTCGAAAGCCGCCGCGAGCTTCTTTTCGTACACTCCCCTCGGCACTTGCGCATCGTTTATGTAGTATTCGTAATAGTCCTGCACATCGCCCGTACCTGTATATGCACCGTCAGGCAGATAATATTTTCCACTGAGTTTTAGTTTAGGCTTGCCGCCGCTTATCGTGTAAATATCGTCGGTAAAAGAATCCATATGTCCGCTGCTGTACTTGAATATGCCGCCCGCTTCAATATAGTAAATGCTAGAACTGTTGCCGCCGTGTATCTCTGAAACTTCGCCGTCAGCATACGTCAGCAGACCCGAACCGCCCGCGCCGAAGCCCGAATCGTAAAAAACCTCAGGCACTTCGTCGCCGTCAATATCAATTATCGTAAACTGCGAGCAGTCGAAGAACATTGACGAATCGCTGTAAGTTTCCGCGATAGTATTGTCTATATAGTCGATATACGCCTGTTTCCATTCGCCGCTGTCGGCGGGCTTGCTGGCTATCGTGAAATCTTGAGCAGCTTCATCATACTCGAGGTCAACTCGCGCTCTGTCATGCGCCCACGAGCCTTCTTCACGCGTAAACGCACCGTCCTCATCAGCATAGAAGCCGAAAAGCTCCTCGCTTTTTGAAAGCGCAAGCTCAAAAGGTTTGCCGTCTTTAAAAGAAAATACCGACGATACCGCACCGGAACCACCGCAGTTTGTATCGACTGAAAAATACTTTTTGCCGCCGTATTCCACCAGCGAATCAAAAGCTACATTGTAATTCGTGCCCCAAAAGCTGTCGCGCATAAGCGTTACATTTCCCTCGCTGTCTACTCCGTACACCGCAATTATCTTATTTTCATCCTTGCCGATAAGCCCAAAAGCCTCCTTAGTACCATCGCCGTCGTAATCGTCATAGTACCACCTGCTCGCCGCCGCGCCCGCTTCGGCTTCCAGCTTTTCTTTCAGCTCGTCCTCGGAAAGGGCGGGGGACTGCTCTTTCAGTCCCAGCGCTTCGTCAAGCTTATCCTTAGCCGTATCAGACGACTCGGACTGCTTAGTGGTCTGCTGACCCTGAGCCAGCCCGTCCACCGACTGCTGAGAACCGTTTTGCGCGGTGGCCGCCGCAGTTTCGCGCGAGGAGGTGTCGTCATTTTCAGTACTGCCGCAGGCGGAGAGGGTGAGGGTGAGAGCCAATGTGAAGAGTAATATTTTAGATCTATTTGCAGACATTTGTTGTTACCTCCTTTTATTTCATCTGATACACTTAGCTTGCTAAATTATTCAGCGCATTTATCATATTGTCAAATACATATGCGTTGTCGTCAGTATCGGTAAGACTATACTTATTAAATGATTTCACAAGAGCCGCTTTTCTCTCCGCCTTGCTCAATCCGTCATAGCAGTTAGATATAGTAGACGCAGCACCGTCATTCATCCCGCCTTCGTAATAAACCTCGTTCTTCATAGTCCATGTGCATGGTATAGTTCCTATGCTGCTTATTGAGAAAGTATAATTATCCTTTTTATCGTTCAGATACGCGATAAGTCGGCTTTTTGAGATCTTTTCGGTACTGGAATCAAGATAAAAACTATCTTCAACATCTTCAAATCTATCGTCCGATGTATATCCGCAAAGCATCTCCTCGCTGTATTTTCCGCCGCTGAAATCCATTTTTATAATATTTCGAGCTTGCAGATCCGGAAATGTTCCGCAGTATGTATATATGTGTTCTCCCGTTTTCCTATCTTTCATTATCATCGCATCTATATATCCCAGTCCCGGATTAGGGGCGTAGTTTGCGAATACGCTCGCCGAGTATTCCCTATCCGGGTCATTAGCGTTTACAATATGTTTTAGCTTTCCATTGTCCGTAACTTTAAAATAATCATAATTGATACCGCCCTGAGCCTGCTGAGCCAAAGCTCCGCCCACTATAAACTCGGGATCTCCATCAAAATCAATGTCTTCAAACCAGCAATAAACGTTGTCTGTCGAGCCTATATATGAATTATTCCATTTGTCCAGCCACATATCTTCATTATCCATTACCGCTTTAGCATACTTTTCGGCTTTGGTAAGATTTTTCTTTAGCTTGATGTAATCCGAAAGATAATTTACCTCTCCGCCGCTTACAGATACCTCTGTACCGGCTTTCTGATAACCGCTCTTTGTAACGCTAAGCTTATAATCGCCGGCAGCGAGCAGCAGCTCAAAATGTCCGTAGCGGTCGGTTTTCACGGTAGTTTTGTCAGATTTGTCGGCTTTGTTCACAGCCGTTACAACAGCGCCTTTAAGCTTTTTATTGCTGCTGTCCGTGACCCAGCCCATAACTTCGCCATACAGCGGCTCTGCAACAGGGCCGCCGTTTTCTTTCTTTTCCTTGAATGCCCATTCTACGGCCTTAAAGCAATCCACCACCGGATAATCCTTTTTTGAAGCGTCGGTAACAGACCCGCAGACTATCTCTTTTACCTTCTCACCGGTAAGGGTATTATCAATGCTCCAAACGTCAGCGCATACACCCGCAACGTGCGGAGCAGCCATGGAAGTGCCCATTTTATAACCATATGTTCCAGTATAATTCTCTGCTTTAGCTATATTCTCCATGTCTGGGACAGTAGAGAATATTCTGCATTTTTCAATTCCTCCCGGAGCATATATGTCACAATTAAGATTTGAATAATATGATCTTTGTAAATTTACATCTACAGCTCCTACAACAATTATCCTTGATGAAACTTTTTCAAATTTATTATTTGCTTTTATGTAATTCAAAGTAGAAGCATATTTAGAATCTACATTTTTGGTATTTATCGTTTTTCTAAAATCTTTTTTATTTATTTCAACAGCATTATTCGAATCATTTGACGCACCTGAAGAAATAACAAAGTCATATCCTTTATCTATTAGTCTATTAAGGAAATCTCCAAGCAAATTTGCTCTGTCTTCCAAATCAGCTAATTCCGCTTCCTTTTCTTTTTCATTCCCATATTCAACTAACACGCCGGATTCGTCACCATATGAACAGTTTATCACCTTTACATTTCTTAATATCAATTCTGAAAAATAGATTTTTTCAATCATTGATGAAACGGCATTTTCCGAGTACTTATCCTCATATATATCTTCCGTTTTTTTGGCTGAACCCCAAAACGATACCCCATATAAAAGTGAGGTTCCATATGGATATACACCACAAATACCTTCTTTATTATTGCCTTTTGCAGTCATTATTCCGGCAACGTGTGTCCCGTGGGAAAGAATATCTTCTGTTTTAACATTTGTATCTATATCTCTATCCTCATTGCTGTTCGCTCCATTCAAATAGAACACACCATTATCCGCAAAACCAAGGTCCTCGTGTTTTGTATCAAAACCTGTGTCTATCAATCCGACTTTGACCGGCTCGATATTATCTTTTTTCAACTCCATTGATTTCCAAGCCATTGGGGCATTTATTGCTTTAATATTCCACATTTTATCATCAGCAGAAAGTTCGACTTTGTTTTTTAATGGATCATATCCTTTAAGAAAATCATCGCTCCATTCTTTTCCCACATTTATATCATAATCTACGCTTTCGCTGCCGATATTGCTTACATAATTCACATCTGCTGACACTATGGCTTCTTCCTGCTTCACCTGCTCGGCAAGCTGTTTAAGCTCATCAAGGGTCTTTATGTCTGAAAGCTGCCACTGATAATCGCCCGTTTGCTCTATCTCGCCGACTATCTCTGCGCCGTATTTTTCCGCAAGCTCTTCTATGTAGCTTTTTGCAACGCCGTCCTGCGCAACTACCAGCAGCTCATCATCCATAAACTGAACCGCTTTCGAACTGCCTATATGCTCTTCATCTACGGCTTTGCAATACAGCTCGCCGATGTTGTTTTCGTCATACGTCTTTTGCTCAGTATTCATGGGTATCACAGTATTGCTAGATGTATCGGCGGCACTGTGGTCGACCACCACCGCAGGACGCGTCCACAGTGATAATGCCAACCCGATAGCAAGCCCTGCCACAGCAACGCTCGCTACTGCGGCAGTAAATTTTTTAGTTGATCTTTTCATATGTGCACCTCATTATCAATATTTTCACTCATGATATTCGCCAAAGCTAAGCCCGCCGCCGTCATACGCTTCTGACATTATCGCATTCGGGTACTGCCCGAAAACGCCGCCCGAGGGGTCGCTCGTCCACTGCACTGCAAAACCGTCGCTGCCGTTTAGCTGTACCCTCAGCACTATAAAATATCCCGCGTCGGCGTTGTCGCAAAGCGCCTGAGCTATCTTTTTCGCGCCGCCCTCGCTGATACTTTCGGGGTCGCTGGCGTCATACACCTTGTCGGGCGTTACCTGCCAGCTTTCATCGCAGCTGCCCGAAAATACGCTGTCCATCGGGTAGCCGCAAGTTTCGGCGTCCGCCAAATTCTCAGCCAAAGCAACATAAGCCGTCTTGCTGTTGCTGTTTGCGGTTTTCAGCTGCGATTTTTTATTGTATTCGGAATCACCAGAGCCGTTCTCAGCGTCAAATTCGCTGTCTGTTTCTTCCATTTCTTCGAGCGTTACGGTGTCGGTACCGTTAAGAAAAGGCAATAGCTTTCCATCAACGTTGAGTAAAATGAAGCCAAAAGACAAATATCCCATATTGTTCTCACATTCCATTACCATCATCACAAATGCTGTGGTACAGTAAGAATATCCGTCGGGAGCATCTTCTTTTTCTTCCTGCAAATACACTTTCATTATTTTGTTTTGTTCCAGCAGCTCGCTCCTTACACTTGCGCTTTCAAATTCATCGTGTGCGTTGTCAAACTTTTCCTGTGTTCTCTCGCTTTCCTCCGGTTCGATCTCACTCATCAGCTCAAGATTCACTGCTTTTTTGTAAGCCTCAAAATCGTCAGCCGCTATCGCCTTAGCCAAATTCATGCAGGAGTTTACATATCTGTCGAGCTGCGCCTTATCGGTGTTTACGCCATCGCCGAGTAAGGTCTTGTATTCGTAGTCGGTGTTTATCTCGATATCCGCATCGTCTGCTGCCGCGCCGCCTGCAATAACGTCCATTACCGACTTTTTGGAGTCTGAGGCGCTGTTATCGACCGCGCCGGCGCTTGCAGAGCTTTTGCTGTCTTTATTGTGTTTTTTGCTTGACAAGCCGCTGCTTCCGCAGCCTACCATACTCATCGCGATAAGCACCGCACATACCGCCGCTGTTAATTTTTTCATAGTCTTTACCTCCGTTTATTTTATTGTGACGCTGTCCATCATTACAAAGCTTGCGCTCTCAGTTTTTTGGCACTGCTGAGTCAGCACCGTATCTGTACCGAACCATATATCCATGTAAAATTCGTCCTCGCAGCCGTCATATATCTTTATTTCCGTTACGCGCTGTTCCAGCTTTTCCTCCGTAAGCCCGCTGCTTTCGGCGTACTCGCAGAATGAATCGAACGTTTCTTTAAGCTCGCTGTCGGTCATGTCCTCCTCGCCGATAACGGAAAGATCTATCGTACTTTTAAAGGTATCAAAGTCCTTACGGCATATAGCCCTCGCCTGCTTTTTGGAAGTTTCGGCAAGTTCGCTTACTTCCTCTGTCTGAAGATATACCGTGTCGTCGGTTATATATTTGTAATCGGTGTTTATATCGTTGTTGCCGCTCGATATATATAATTTTCCCCACTCAGGTTCGCCCGAGGTGTGGTCTTTCCATTCGATGGAGTATGGGTATTGCCCAAACACAGTGCTGTTTTCGTCGGCTTTCCACTGCACCGCGTATGTATCGTTGCCGCCTATCTGACATTTTATAATGATAAAGCAGCCCTTGTTATCAAGCTTGTCTGCGATCTTCTGCGCGGCGCTGTCATCTATGCTTTCAGCGGCGTTGTACGTTTTATCCGCGCTGAGTTTGTAGTCGCCATCGCCTTTTCCTTCAAGCAGTTTTGACAATGAGATACCGTTCACTTCGGCATCGGCAACTATTTCCGCAAGACAATTATAAACTGTTTTTGTCTTGCTGTTCGCCGTTTCAAGATCTTTGCTTGTTTCAGTGCCAATTATCTTTCCAACAGCCGATCCATCAGAATTACTGTCTTTATCTTTGCTCCTGCTTCCGCTGTCCCCGCTTCCGCACCCCGCCATACTAATTGCGATGACCACCGCGCATACCGCCGCTGTTAATTTCTTCATAGTTTTTACCTCCGTTGTATCAGTATATTTGCATTTATTTGCGTGCAAGATAATTATAGCATTTGTATGAATGCAAATCAAGCCTTTTACGCGCTATATGTGATAAAATCTACATAATAACTAAATAGCTAAGGAGCAGTTTGTATGTATTTTTATCAGCGTATACGCGATATGCGCGAGGATAACGACCTCTCGCAGGAAAAAGTCGCAAAGATCCTCGGCATCACCCGCCAGCAGTACCAGCTTTACGAAAGCGGCAAGCGCGAGATACCCCTTCACCTCTTTATCCAACTCGCAAAGTTCTATAAGGTGTCCGCCGATTACCTCGCGGGTATCGAGACCCACCACGGCTGAACCGCCCTGCCCTCTTTTATTCTACCATTTTTCGACACGTCTTTCAATAATTGCGGCGAAACTTGCATTTTTACGGCGAAATTGACACATATCCGAATATTTTGTTAATACTTTTACTTTTATATTTTCCAATTTTCTTGGTTTTCCCCTTGAAAAATCTTAATTTCTCCTTATCTTCATTGACATCCACGCTTTGAGATGTTATAATTTATTCATAAAACAAAAGGCAACTCAAACGTTACTGATATAAGGAGATATGCACTATGAAAAAAATATTGGCTGCGGCGCTTGCCGTTACCCTTACTTTCGGCTCTTCTGCCGCCGTTTTTGCTGAGCCTGCGGCTTCGCCCGACCTGATCGACGCTTACGAAAGCCTTCTTTCTGACAGCGCAGATGACAACTCGCTCGCGGACGATACTTCCTCTGCTGCGGATACCGATGATTCTGCCGACTCTGCTGAAGATACCTCGTCCGAAACAGAGGAGAACAGCGCGGCTGATACTAAGTCTGCCGATGAAAGCGCCGCTGACGTGAACACCGCCGACATCACCGCTGAGGCAAGTGTGCCTAAGGGTCTGAAATATAAAGCCGACAACGACGGCAATATCACCATCACCGGCTTTAAGAGCAAGGCTAAGTCGCTCACCATTCCCGCTGAGATAGACGGCAAGCCCGTTACCGCTATAGGCGAGGCCGCTTTTCAGGAAAACACCACCCTCGAGAAAATAGTTATCCCCGAGGGCGTTGAGAGCATCGGCGATATGGCTTTCTACGCCTGCGAAAACCTCAGCGATATTACCATACCCTCTACCGTGCAGAACTTCGGCATGTTGGCTTTTCTCGAGAGCGCATGGCTGAACAATAAGGTCGCAGAAAACCAGTACGTTGTGGTAAACGATGTACTCGTAAGCGCAAACTACGTTGTCGGCACGGCTAAAGTACCCGATGGCGTAAAGCGCATAGGCAGCGGCGCATTCGCGGGCGCGCTGGTTTTCAGCGTCAAGATACCTGACAGCGTTACGCAGATAGATGAGGGCGCTTTCATGCTCTGCATGGCGCTTTACCGCATAACCATACCCGCATCTGTTGAAAGCATAGGCGACGCGGCTTTCTCGATGTGCTTATCCCTCGAAAGCGTTGACATCAAGCCCGGCGTAAAGACCATTGGCGAAGCGGCGTTCGCCGCCACCTCGCTCAAGACCGTAAAGATACCCGAAAGCGTAGAGAGCGTCGGCAGCTCCGCATTCTCGCTCTGCGATTCGCTCAAGACCGTCATAATCTCTAAGAGCGTAAAGACCATCGGCACGGAAGCTTTCGCCGACTCGCCCGTAAAGAACATCTGGTACACCGGCAGCGCCGACGAGTGGAACGCCATAGAGGGCGATTTCAGAAAAGACATAAAGTCCGCAAAAATGCACTGCAACAAGCCCGAGAGCCTGCGCCTCATCTCCGAAGCGCGCATAAAACTTTCCAGCAGCAAGTACGTTTACGACGGCAAGACCAAGACCCCCGAAGTCCGCGCATACCTCGGCGGCAAAAAGCTCACACTAAATAAAGACTTCACCGTTTCTTACTCCAATAACAAGAATATAGGCATGGCGACCGTTACCGTAAAGGGCTGCGGCGAATACAGCGGAAGCTTCAGCAAAACTTTCAAAATATCCACCGCTAAGCAGAAGATAACCAAGATAAAGGCGGCTAAGGGCGGATTTACCGCAAAGTGGAAAAAGCAGAGCATGGCTGACGGCTACCAGCTCAAATACGCCAACAATTCCGACTTTGAGAATGGCAGATCGAAGTATGTAAAGACCAACAGCACGACCTCGCTGAGCGTAAGCAAGCTGAGATCGGGCAAGACATGTTTCGTAAAAGTACGCAGCTACACCACCGTAGGCGGCAAGAAGATATACGGCGACTGGTCTGACGTAAAGGTCATCACCACCAAGTAAACCGCAGATCATACACATTCGGCATAAATGCGAAAAGTGATTTTTAGGTACTGATATTAAGAAACGGGAGAAAGCCTTTTTGAAGCTTTCTCCCGTTTTTGGTGCTGTTTTACTTTATAAATCCCGCCGCCGCGCAGGTTATGTTGTCTATGCCGCCGTGCGCCAGCGCACTTTTTACAAGCTCTTTCGCGCATCCGAGCGTTTCGCCCGACATTATCCGCGCTATCTCCTCCAGCGGACACATATCGTAAAGGCCGTCGCTGCAAAGCAGCAGCTTCATGCCGCGCTCGAGCTGTATAGGCTCGTAGGTCTGCGCCGTAAGCCCTCTGCCCTCTGCGTCTACGCCCAAAAAAAGCGTAAGCTTGTGGCTGTCGGGGCTGTTTTCCGCCTCCTCGAGCGTGTAGATGTTCGCCATGTACTTGCGCATAGCAAGCGTGTGGTCAAAGCTTATTTGGTCGATGTTCCCGCCCGCGCAGAGGTATATCCTGCTGTCGCCCAATGAAAAGGGGTAAGCCACCCCGCCGCGGATATACACAAGCGCAAAGGTAGTGCCGCCGCGATGAGAGCCGCTGTTTCCCAGCAGGCGGCATATCTCGCCGTTCACCTCCGCGACGTACTCGTTCACCGCGCCCTCCAGCCTTTCGGCGGGCAGGGTGTTGAGCTTTTCAAAAAGTGCCGCGCTGTACACCGCAGCCGTTTCAGCCGCAAGGTCGCCGCAAGCCTCGCCGCCCATGCCGTCGCAGACTTCCAGCATAAAAGCCCCGCCCGTCATCTGCTCGCGGTAGGTAAGCGCGCTCTTCTCCCGCCGCCTGCGGTAGCCGTTCAGCGAAAAGCTGTCCTCGTTCACCTCGCGCACAAGCCCGCTGTGGGTGCTTATGCTTATATCAAATGTCATATTCGGCATGGCAAACGCCCGCTGTGCCTTTATTTTCAGCTCGTCTTTCTTCACTTTCATCTTGCCTAATCCCCCCTGCGCAAGTTAGGAGTCGTGGTTTCTTATTTTCAGGCTGAGTATGCTCACGACGTAGCAGACTGCGCTTATCAGCGCGCACATTCCCCACGCGCTCATGAGATTGCCCGCAGTGTGGTCGTAGCAGTCCTCAGTTTCAAGCTTCACCACCTGCGGGAACACCTCGCTGAGTTTCAGCGGAAAAGCGTCGCTGTTTAGGTCGGCGGTGCTGCCGAAAGCGCTCATGCCCCACTTGCTGAAAGTTATATAAGAGATCTTCTCGCTCCAGCCCGTAAGGTCGAAAAGCACGCCGCTCATTATTAGCTGCAATATCAGCACGAATGGCATTATCGTCATGGCGGTGGTGGGCGTGCCCGCTATCGAGCTTATCATTATGCCCATTATATCCGCGCCGAATGTGATGAGCAGTATAGTGATGAAATATTCCGCTATCGCGGGCATGATTATGCCTTCGCTGTTAAAGTCGATAAAAGCCGCGCATACCGCCGTCATTATCACCGACTGTATCAAGCAGATGATAAACTGCCAAAGCACGTTCGCCGTAACGTAAGCCGAGATCTTCATGCCAGAGCGGTACTCGGCGCGTATTATCTCGTGTTCTTTGCAGATATTTTGTATAGAGTTGAATATGCCTATCCATATCCCCGCCGAGGCTATCGAGAAAAAGCCCGATTTCGTAGCCTCGTAGGTGGTGAACATATCTTTTCCGACCACCAGCGCCACTATCAGCGAGATTATCGCCGCGAACACTACGAATTTCCAAAACTTCTCTTTCAGCGCTATTCGCCGTATCTTTTTGAAGTATATCGAGGTCTGCGCCGCGAATGATGCGTTATCCAATGTTCCTGCCCCCAGTCAGCATTTTGTATTTGCGGATGTATTCGTCCGCCCTGCCTTTGCCGCCCTCGGCAGGCGGGTTTATCTCTATCATTATGTCCTGCAATCTGCTCACGCCGAAAAACGCCAGCGCGTTTTCCACGCTTCCGTAAAAGGCTAGGTGTCCCGCGCGGTCTACCGAGTTTCGCGCCAGCACTATCACCTTGGTGAAAAGGCTCTTTTTCACGCCGTCTATCACCTGCACTGCGTCGTCCGGCTCGTGGGTTATCACCATTACTATCTTGTTTTCCTGCGATATTTCTTTCAGTATCTCCATCTGCTGCGTGCGCGAAGCCGCGTCCAGTCCCGAGTCGGGCTCGTCGCAGATGAATACCTTCTGAAAGCCGACGAGCTGGTTCGCCACCGCCGCCTTTTTCTGCTGACCGCCGCTTAGCTGACCTATCAGCTTGTTTTGGTGCTCTTTTATGCCGACGTGTTCGAGTATATTATCCACCCTCTGCTCGCGCTCCTGCTTGGTGCAGCTGCCCAGCTTTATGCCCGCCGTATCCATCAGCGTGTTGCGCACGGTGTCGTTCTTGCGCAGGGTGAGGAACTGCGGCACCATGCCTATCTGCGATTTCATGTTCTTAAAATTTTTGTATAAGTCCTGCCCGTTGAGTATTATCCTGCCCTCAGCCTTGCTCTCGCCCAATATCGCGCGGATAAGCGTGGTCTTGCCCGCGCCCGAGCCGCCGAGTATAAGCACAAAGTCGCCGTTTTCAAACTCGGCGCGTATATCTTTCAGCAGGGTCTTTCTGCCGAAGTCTACTTTCTTCGCGCGTATATCCACCATCAGCGCCGAGCGCTCTTTTCCGCCGTTATTGTAAAAAAGCCTGCCGTGGGTCATGACGAGCGTGGTGTTCGCTATGCGTATAACGTCGTTGTCGAAAAGCCGCGTCTGCCGCGAGATCTCTTCGCCGTTCACGCCCACGCCGTTGGTGCTGCCGTTATCCTCTATATACCAGCAGCCGCCCTCGTGCAGCATCATAGCGTGGCAGCGCGAAGCCATAAGGTCGCCCAGCCGCAGAGTGCAGTTCTCGCCCCTGCCGATGCTCAGCGCGTCCATGCGGCTAATATCCAGCGTGCTCCATTTCTCGTTCATATCAAAGCTCGTGCTGAAAACTATCAGCACCGCGTCGGGGTGCGGCGAATGAAGCTCGGCGTGGTCTATGCGGATAATATCGCCGTCTGAAAGGCGGTATGCGCGCGAGCCGCGGTCGTTGTACGGCGCTAGGCGCTCGCCGTTTATGTATGTGCCGTTGTAGCTGTTGTTGTCGATATAGTAATACGCGCCGTCAGAGTCGTCGAATATAAATTCGCCGTGGCGGCGGCTGACTATCTGCGAGAGCAGACGTATATCGCAGTCTGCCTGCGGATAATCGCGCCCCAGCGTTTTATCTCCCGTAAGGGTCACCACCGTGGGCTTGCAGAGCTTATCTATTATCAGCAGCGAAGCCGTTTTCGCGGGCTTCGGTTTGTAGTAAATAGTACGGTTCGTATCCATCTTCAAAGCTTCCCTCATTCATATCGTATGTGTATTCGTACAGCTTAGCCTGCGCGCCGCTCTCGCCGTCCTCCATATCCAGCACATAAAACACCAGCAGCACCGTTATCGCCACCGTGAATATCGTAATCATCACAGATAGCACGGCGAAAGGGCTGCGCTTTTGCTTTTTCGGCGCAGGCGCAGGGGCGGGGCGGTATGTTCCACGCGGCGGGTATGTGCCGTACTGCCCGTTCGGACGGTATGAATTGTTTGGTCTGTAAGAGCCGTACTGCCGCGGCGCGGGTCTTTGCCCCGTGGGATAACGCCCGCCGGGGTTAGGGTCATTCGCATTGCCGGCGCGATACTGCGACGGGCGCTGCTGAGGTCTTGCAGGCGGGCGGCGGTTTATCACCGGCGAAACAGGCGAAACGTTTTGTGGACGGTTTTTCTGCTGCGCCCTCTGCGGCTCTTCGCCCTCGCCAGCGTAAACGGTAGCGTAAGCGTCCTTAGCGGCTGGCTTCGGCATTATCTTAGGCTGACAGCGGCTCTCGACCTTGCCGTTATTAAACGCTTCTATTATCTCGCCCGCGTCCTGAAAGCGGTCTTCTGGGCGGTAGGCACAGCATTTCATAACTATCTCTTTCAGCAGCGCCGAGCCGTTTTTCGGCGGGGGGAATGCTTTTCCGTTCAACCGCGCGAATATAGCGTCGTTCACCTGATTTTCCGTAAAGCTGCCCTCGGTCAGCGGCAGCATATTGTCATTCAGCAGGTAGTAGAGCGTTATGCCGTATGAGTAGATGTCGGCGGTATTGGCGTAGCGGCGGTTGGTGCGCTGAACATTCCATACTTCGGGCGCTATGAAAGGCTGAGTGCCCGCGAGGGTAGAGCAGCTGCTCGATTCGCCCTGTTTCGATACGCCGAAATCCCCCAGCAGGTAATCGCCGTTTTCGTCGATGAATATGTTCTCTACCTTTACGTCGCGGTGGAGCATATTTATATCGTGCATAGCTTTCAGCGCGGCGGCTATCTGCGCGGCGAGCTTCTGCACCTGCGCGGTATCCAGCGCGCCGCTCCGCTTCATCTCGTCGGCAAGGGCGGTGTAGTAATTCATCTGTATCAGCACGTCGAAGCCTACAAGCTCGCCGTTATCGCCGCGAATATCTTTTATAGAGTCGGCTATGCAGTGAACGAGGTAGGGGTATCCCTCGAGCTTGTGCATATTCTTTATCTCCTGCACCACGGCGCTGCGCCGCTGCTCTATATAGGTCTGCGTATCCACATTCTTCGGCTTCAGCGCGTCGTTTACTATTATAGGTATTATCTTTACCGCCGAGTAAGCTGTTTCGCCGTAAAAATCGCGCCGCAGCTTATACACTTTGCCGAAAGAGCCGCCGCCGATAAAGCTTTCTCTATACCAGTTTTCCCAAAGCGGCTCGTAAGAGCTGAGCCTTTCGCCAATATCCTGCATACTTCATTCTTCTCCTTTATTTGAGAATATTTGAGTTTCAATATATTATCTGTCTTATTATAGCATATTTTTTGACAAATTTCAACACGAGGTCATTACAAAAGGTGAGTTTTGAAAACATCATTGTAAAAAAATCATGAACGCGCTTGACTTTGCCGCTATTCCTGCTATAATAGGCAATGTACGATTTCGTACATAAAGGAGAGTATATCTATATGAAAATTAGGTTATCAGATCATTTTACTTACTCGCGGCTGCTGCGCTTTACTCTGCCCTCTGTCGTGATGATGATATTCACCTCGATATACGGCGTGGTAGACGGCTTTTTCGTATCAAATTACGCAGGCTCTACCCAGTTTGCCGCCGTGAATTTTATCATGCCGTTCCTTATGGTATTCGGCGCGGTGGGCTTTATGGTCGGCGCGGGCGGCAGCGCGCTGGTATCTATGAAGCTGGGTCAGCAGCAGAAGGGTAAGGCTAACGAGATATTCTCGCTGCTGATATACGCGCTGATAAGCGTGGGTGCGGTGTTCACCCTGCTGGGGATAGCGCTAATGCGCCCCGTAGCTCAGGCGCTCGGCGCGGACGCAGATATGCTCGGCTACTGCGTTACCTACGGCAGGATAATAATGCTGGCGCTCGTGCCATTCATGCTGCAAAACGTTTTCCAGAGCTTTTTCGTTACCGCCGAAAAGCCGCATTTTGGGCTGTACGTCACGATAGCGGCGGGCGTTTCAAATATGGTGCTCGACTGGTTTTTCCTCGCGGTGCTGCACAAAGGCGTTGCGGGCGCGGCGGCGGCTACCGCCATTAGCCAGTGCATCGGCGGGATCATACCTCTGATATATTTCATATCACCAAACAGCAGCGATCTGCGCCTCGGCAAAACGCGTTTCGACGGCAAAGCTTTGGCTAAGACCTGCACCAACGGCTCTTCGGAATTTATGACAAACGTTTCTATGTCGCTGGTAAATATGCTCTACAATTATCAGCTCATGCGGCTCACGGGCAAAAACGGCGTTTCGGCATACGGCGTTATAATGTACGTCAGCTTTATATTCGTAGGTATGTACGTCGGCTACTCGATAGGCACTGCGCCCGTTACCGGCTACCACTACGGCGCGAAAAATCATGACGAGCTGAAAAGCATACTGCGCAAAAGCCTGCGCATAATCGGCACGGCGGCGCTCGTCATCGCTATGATCGCGCAGCTTGCCGCGCCGCTTCTCGCGAAGATATTCGTCGGCTACGACCCCGAGCTTTACGCCATGACCGAGCGGGCTTTCCGCATATACTCGCTCTCGTTCCTGCTCTCGGGCTTCAATATCTACGCTTCGTCTTTCTTCACGGCGCTCAACAACGGGCTTATCTCGGCGCTGATATCTTTCGGCAGAACGCTTGTCTTTCAGATATTCAGCGTGCTTCTGCTGCCCGCTATATTCGGGCTTACGGGCGTTTGGTGCGCGATAGTGGTTGCGGAAGCGCTGGCGCTGGTGCTTTCGGCGACTTGTCTGATAAAGCTGAGGGGCAGGTACCACTATGCTTAAAGTCGAGATGAAGGAGATAAACAGCATAATCGGCACGGTGAACGGCATTTACCGCGAGGCTGCGCGAAAGCTCGGCGTGTCAGACAGCGAGCTGAACATACTCTACATGATATACGATCAGGGCGATGGCTGCCGCCAAAGCACCATCTGCCGAATGACAAATCTGCCGCGCACCACGGTAAATTCATCGCTGCGGCGGCTGGAAAAGGCGGGAATGATCTACCTAAAGCAGGGCGAGGGGCGCAACACGCTGATATACCTGACCCCGCGCGGCAGCGAGCACATGAAAAGCACCGCTGAGCGGCTGGTAGCGGCGGAAAACGCTTTCTACACCCACTGGACTGCTGAGGAGCGCGAGCAGTTCACGGCGCTGTACCGCCGCTTCGCGCAAGACCTCGCCGCCGAAGTGGAGAAGATATGAACAATGCGATTTATGAACAGCAGGTGAACAAGCCTGCTGTTTTCGCGTTATAAGCGCCAGTTTCGCCAAAAGCCTTGAAAAGCGGCGGGCTGTGTGGTAATATGATATTGGACAAAAGAAAGAGGTAAGATACCCCAATCTTAATAACAAAAAGTCCCCCCTGTAAATGCAGAAAGAGCCGGCACGCTTTTATTACAGCGAATGCAGGCTCTTTTTGTATAGGCGTTATTCTGTACGGCAAATTTTAGGCGCGCTCGGCGGATACGGCTGATTCGGCCGGCTTGTCAGACTCGGCAGACTTTTTTTCAAAAAGCTTCATCAGATTTCTAACGGCGGGGCCGGCGTAGAAAATCTGCCAGCAAAGCGCCATCGGAAAATTCTGCACTACTTTTTGCAGCCAAAGGGCTATCACCTGCTTGCCGGGGTGCATGAAAAGGCAGGTCGCGAGCAGGCTCATTATCGGGCACATCACGCATACTATCATAGAGGACATAGCGAGCGTTATCGCAATAGGGCTGCTCTGCGGCGTTACGAAGCGAAAAGCCAGCTTAGCGGCGGCGCGCTCCGCCACCAGAAGTTCTAATATCACGGCTGCGGGCCACATTATAGGTATCTCGTGAAAAGCCAGCAGGAATACGGCGTTGCTCATGCCGCCCTTATCCAGCGCTATATTGTAGCACACCATAGCGTACACCATCACGAAAGCCATTACGGCGGTGAATACGAAATTTCCGAGTTTACTTTTCTGCATAAAAAAATCTCCTTTACATTTCAATAGACTGCGAACAATTTTTTGTGTTGTTCGTTATCACGAATGTAAAAGAGAACCCTCGTGTGCGTTTCCAATAAGACCAGTAATCATTCAATTTTTTGCAGATATTATTTTATCACACTTTGCGGCAGCTGTAAAGCCCCGCGGCGCGATTTCGTAGATTTTCATAAACCGCCGCGCCCCCGCGCGAAAAATTTTTGTCGCTTTTTCCCGCCATTCTTGACAATCTGCCGAAAAACTGCTAAAATTATATCAAGCGTATAAAAAAGATACCAGCGCACTTTTAGAAACCATAAGCGTTGGCGTTAGATAGAAAGTAGGTACTTGATATGATAAACAGATCTGAACTGCCCGCCTGCCCCGTGGAAACTACCTTGCTGCTCATCGGTGATAAGTGGAAGGTGCTTATACTGCGCGACCTGCAAATGGGCACTAAGCGCTTCGGCGAGCTGAAACGTTCGGTGGGCGGAATATCGCAGAAGGTGCTGACCTCAAATCTGCGGGATATGGAGGATAACGGGCTGGTAACGCGCGAGGTATTCGCCGAAGTGCCGCCGCGCGTAGAGTACACCCTCACCCCGCTGGGCAAAAGTATGTCGCCGATACTGGAAGCTATGGCGAAATGGGGCGCGGCTTACAAAGCGGGCGTCGTAGGCGTCGCGGAAACGGCGGGCGAAGAAAATTGAGCGCTGTACTGAAAAAAGCTGCGGACTTCGCGCGGCGCGAAACAGTACTGCTCGCGGCTATGGGGCTTGCGGCGGTATCGGCAGTATTCGTGCCGCCCAGCAGGGCTTACGCGGAGTACATCGACTTCCGCACGCTGGGGCTGCTGTTTTCGCTGATGGCGGTGACCGAAGGGTGCAGGCGAATGGGCATTTTCGAGAGGGCGGCAGGCCTGCTGACCCGCTCGGCACACACGCATTTTCAGCTTGTGCTCGCGCTGACGGCGGCTTGCTTTTTCGCGAGCATGGCTATCACGAACGACGTTGCGCTGATAACCTTCGTTCCGCTGAGCCTTGCCGCGCTGAGCAGGCTCGAGGGCGGCGCGCGGCTGGCGATACCCGTTACCGTAATGCAGACCATCGCCGCGAACCTCGGCAGTATGCTCACCCCGATAGGAAATCCGCAAAATCTGTATCTCTACGGGCTTTCGGGTATGCGAGTCGGGGGATTTATAAAGCTTATGCTGCCGTACACCCTGCTGGCGGGGGCGATGCTCGCGGGGTGGGCGTATATGCTCTGCCGCAAAAAAGGCACCCTCTCGGCGCTGCCCGCACAGGATATGCCGACTGATAATACCGACCTGCCCGAGATACACCGCGGCAGGCTGGCTATGTACGCCGCGCTTTTCGCGCTATGCCTGCTGACCGTAGCGCGGGTACTGCCGTGGCAGGTCGCGGCTGCGGCGGCGCTGATATGCACCATATCCGCCGACCGCGCGGTGCTGAAAAACATCGACTGGAGCTTGCTGCTGACATTCTGCGGATTTTTCATCTTTATCGGCAACGTCAGCGCCGTACCTGCGTTCAGCGGCGCACTGCGCAGGTTCATCGGCGGGCGCGAGCTTTTTACAGCGGCGGCTGCGAGCCAGATAATAAGCAACGTGCCCTGCGCGATACTGCTCTCGGCCTTTACGGATAACGTCCGCGCGCTGATAGTCGGCACAAACATCGGCGGACTGGGCACGCTCATCGCCTCTATGGCGAGCCTTATCTCGTACAAGCAGATATGCCGCGAAAAGCCCGCTGAAAAGGGCAGATATCTAGCCTGCTTCACCGCCGCGAACGCGGTGTTCCTGCTTGCGATGGCTGTTTTGGCAATAATTCTTTGATAGGAGAACCCAAGACCTTGAAAACGAACAAGATAGTGCTTTTAGACGACGACCCGAACTACATACGCCTTTTTGCCGAGGCTTACGCCGAAGCCGCGCCCGAGGGGGACGAGCTTGTAACTTTCGGCAGCGAGGACGTCTGCACCGAGTACATACGCCGCAATTACATGGATATTTCGGCGCTTTTTATCGACATCGAGCTTAAAAAGACCAACGGTATAGAGCTTGCCTCCTGCATAACCCACGCTTACCGCAGTATACCCGTGGTGTTTGTCAGCAGCTATGCCGAGAAATACTGTCAAGATATTTTTCTGCGCGATATTGACCTCACCCCCGCGGCTTTTATGACCAAGCCCGCCGACCCCGCCGCCGTGCGCAAAACGCTGGATAAACTGCGCGCCTTAGCCGATACCGAGCGCGAAACGCTGATGGTGAAAAGCGGAGGGCAGACCCTCTTCCTGCCCTCAGAGGAGATAATCTACATCGAAAGCAGCAACAAAACGCTCGTGATACACAGCGAGGGCGGCGACCTGCCGATAAACGGCAAGCTGGGCGAGCTGCTGCGCGACCTGCCGAAAAGCTTTTTGCAGTGCCACAAAAGCTACGCCGTAAACAGCGCCCGCATAATCTCATTCGCCTCGCGCAGCGTTACGCTAACAGGCGGCGTGCGTCTGCCCGTCAGCCGCGGATTTTCTCAGGAATTTTCCCGCCGACTGGTAGCGCTGAAAGGCTTCGGCGGCTGATAGCAAATAACAGACCTATACACAATTGATTAAAAAATTCAGCATTGTTTTTTTGAAATTTTTGTGATATAATTGCTCTTACAAAAATAATAGTATGAAGAGAATAAGCGATGTAACTTTTTATAAGTTTGTAAGGGTGAGTAATGAAAATGAAAAAAGAAAAAAACGGCGCTAAGATAGATATGCTGAACGGCTCTATCTGGAACAAGCTGCCGCTTTTCGCGCTGCCCGTGGCTGCCACCGCCATACTGGAGCAGCTTTTTAATGCCTCAGACCTCGCGGTAGTGGGCAATTTCACGGGCGATAAGAGCACGATAGCGGTCGCGGCAGTGGGCGCGAACAGCCCCGTCATCGGGCTGATACTGAACCTTTTCATAGGCGTGGCGCTGGGCGCGAACGTAATAATCGCAAACGCCATCGGAAGCGGCGATGAAAAAACAGTACACAAGGCGGTGCATACCTCTATAATCGCGGCTCTGCTGGGCGGCGCGGTGATAGCGCTGCTGGGCGAGCTTTCGGCAGGGTGGATAATGAACGCGCTGAATCTGCCCGCAGAGGTCTACCCATACGCCATGCAGTACCTGCGGATATACCTGCTGGGTATGCCCGTAATATTCCTCTACAACTTCGAGGCGGCGATATTCCGCAGCGTGGGCGACACACGTTCGCCGCTTATCGCGCTATTTTTCTCGGGACTGCTGAACGTAGCGCTGAACCTCTTTTTTGTAATAGTGCTGAAAATGACAGTCAGCGGCGTTGCGACCGCCACGGTAATCTCAAACCTTTTCAGCTCGGCTATACTTCTGCGAAAGCTTATCCGCAGCGACAAGATGATCAAAGTAGACCCGAAAAAGCTGCGCATACACCGCTCGGTATTTCTGCGAATAATGCGCATAGGTATGCCCGCGGGCCTGCAGGGCGCGGTATTCTCTTTCGCAAACATCGTAGTGCAGTCGGCTATAAACAGCCTGGGTACAGACGTTATAGCGGCTTCGAGCGCGGCTTTTAATCTCGAGATACTGGCTTACTACATAATAAACTCATTCGCGCAGGCGTGCACGACCTTTGTCGGACAAAACTACGGCGCGAAGAAAATGCGCCGCTGCCGCCGCACGCTGGCGCTCAGTCTGGCGGAGGATACCGCCGCGGCAGCCCTCGCGATAGGCATAGTGCTCGCCGCCGGCAAGCCGCTGCTTTCGATATTCAACAGCGACCCCGCGGTAATCAGCATAGGCTATACGCGCCTTATCTACATATTCTCGGGCTACTTTTTCAGTATGCTGTACGAGGTGATGTCGGGCTATATGCGCGGCTTCGGAATATCCTTCGTACCCGCCCTGCTGACCACCCTCGGCGTATGCGGAATACGCCTTACATGGATAAAGTTCGTATTCCCCGCCAGCAGAACGTTTGAAACGATAATGACCGTCTACCCTATAAGCCTTGCGGCGACCGCCATGCTGATGATGCTGGCGCTGCTTTTCACCCGTCCCGCGCACAAATTCGAGCGTATGCACGGCACGAACGACGAGTGACTGACGACCCCACACAAAAGCAAAAGACCTGCACCGTAAAAAGTGCAGGTCTTTGTTATTATGCTTTAGTTTTTGTCGGCGTACTGCTTCTACCGCGATACGCGGGGCGTTTATTTGCTGAGGTCGCACTTTCTCACCGCGTCGCGCACTTTGAGGACAAATGTCGGCGAAACGGAAAGCTCGTCTATGCCCATGCGCAGAAAAGTTTCGGTAAGGGTGGTATCTGCCGCAAGCTCGCCGCAAATGCCTATCCAAGCGCCGTTTTTGTGAGCGTTTTCGGCAGACATCTCTATCAGGCGAAGTATAGCCTCGTGATGGGTATCGCAGAACTGTTCTATATCGGGGTTCTGGCGGTCGCAGGCGAGGGTATACTGGGTGAGGTCGTTTGTGCCGACGCTGAAAAAGTCCACCATAGGAGCGAGCTTATCGCTGATAACGGCGGCGGCGGGCGTTTCTATCATGATTCCCAGCTCTACGTTTTCGCTGTACTCTATACCCTGTTCTCTCAGCTCAGCCTTTACCTCGTCGCAGACGGCGAGCACGCGCTGTACCTCAGAAACGCTGGTTATCATGGGGAACATTATGCCCAGGTCGCCGTAAACGGAAGCGCGGTAGAGGGCGCGCAGCTGTGTCTTGAATATCTCGGGGCGGGTAAGGCAAATTCTTATAGCGCGGAAGCCGAGGGCGGGGTTTTCTTCTTTTTTCAGCCCGAAGTAATCCACCTGTTTATCCGCGCCTATATCCAGAGTACGGATTATGACTTTTTTGCCCGCCATGCTTTCGAGCACGCGTTTATATGCGTGGAACTGCTGTTCCTCGGTAGGGTAATCGGTATTTTCCAGATACAGAAATTCGCTGCGGAAAAGGCCTATGCCGCCCGCGTCGTTAAGAAGCACTGCACCGATATTATCCACGCTGCCTATATTGGCATAAATATTTATCTTTTTGCCATCAAGGGTAACGTTCTCCTTGCCCTTCAGGTCTTGGAGCAGGCGTTTTTTCTCCTCATCGGCGGCGCGTTTTTCCTCCATCTTTGCGAGGGTCTGTTCATCGGGGTCGAGGTATATCTCGCCTGTAAAGCCGTCTACGATAGCGGTATCGCCGTCGTTTATCTGCGCGAGGAACTCATCGCCCACGCCGATAACTGCGGGTATGTTCATATTACGCGCGAGTATCGCGGTATGTGAATTTGAAGAGCCGTGCGCGGTAACGAAAGCCAGCACCTTATCCTTATCGAGCGAGATAGTTTCGCTGGGGGCGAGGTCGTCGGCGCATACTATCATTTTATCGTTAGTTTCCGCGCCGTCGGCTGCCGCGCCTGTAAGGTTAGCGATCATCCTATTAGAAATATCCTTAACGTCGGCAGAGCGCGCCTGCATATACGGGTCGTCCATCGAGGCGAACATCTCGGCGAAGTTATCGGCGGTAAGGGCTACTGCGTACTCGGCGTTTACGCTCTGGCTGTCGATGATATTTTCTATCGACTCGTTATAATCGTCGTCCTCGAGCATCATCATGTGTATCTCGAAGATCTGCGCGTTAGTTTCGCCGACCTCTTTGAGCGCCTTTTCGTATATTTTCCGGAGCTGCTCAGCGGCGGCAGCCTTAGCCTGTGCTACCCTTTCCTTTTCCTTTTCGGTATCCTCAACGCGCACTCTCTTTATTGCCGCGTCGGGCTTTTTGAAAACTGATATTTTTCCGATAGCCACTGCGCCGTACACGCCTTTTCCGTTAAACTTTTTCATATCCGGTCAACTCCTTTTTATTTATTTTTGATTTTGTAGATTGCTGGGGATGTGGAGATTTTGAGTTGGTTTTTTTCTTTGTTCGTTCAAGGGCTTGCGCCCTTGAAGGGTTTTGTCTACGGGCGACGGACTAGGGGCAGCCCTCCCTTGCAGGGCATGCCCCTCTTGAAAATCAGTCCACCGG
>ERZ824600.1135-NODE-1135-length-34900-cov-3.264600_pt1 | contig 34900 bp, 35 predicted proteins | sample MGYA00519933_ERZ824600 | MGnify/ENA primary metagenome ERZ824600 (study PRJEB31778, sample SAMEA3449178) | human gut metagenome | biome: human gut; feature: human-associated habitat; material: faeces | place: United Kingdom | collected 2010/2012 ... | reverse complement strand
CGGTTCAATGGTGGAACAGTAAACCCACGCGGCAATAGCAAATGTAATCCATCCCAAAAGAGTGTTTACAAGTTTGAACTGTTTCATTGTTTTGCTGTTATTTGATTTTGTTCTTATCGGTTGAGTTGCAAAATTAGTAACTTTTTCCTTTCTGTACGGCTCTTTTCCGAACTTTAAAAGGTTTGTCGGCCGTTTTAACTATGTTTGTGACATTTTAATACACGGTGAGGATAGTTGCCGTGTCCTACCAAATCGATGGGGCAGTTGAACTTGTCTTCGAGCCAGCCTTCCGGCAGTTCCGTGTCCGGATGGTAGTCGAGGGTCTCGTTGACACAGGCGATGGTACGTACATTCTGGAGTACCGAACCCAAGTCGTGGCTGACCAGGATGATGGCACTTTCGCGGTTGATTTCTTCCAGTTCAAAGACATCGTCGTAAGGAACATTGGCCTCGGCCAGCAGGACGTTCATATGTCCGGGCATGCGGCCGGCAACGGGGTGGATGGCGAACTTGACTTCAACGCCGTATTTGTCATGGAGGTCGGCGGCCATTTCCTTAACAATGTGCTGCGCCTGAGCGACGGCCATGCCGTAACCGGGAACGATGATAACTTTGTTGGCGTTTTCCATGATGAAAGCGGCGTCTTCGGGATTTCCGGCCTTAGCGACTTTTATGATGCCGTCATTTTGTGTCTGTCTGCCGGAGGTTTCGGCACCGAAACCTCCGAGCATAACGCTGGTCAGCGAGCGGTTCATTGCCTTTACCATAATATAAGACAGAATTGCGCCGCTGGCACCCACAATCGAACCGACGATAATCAGCAGAACGTTATTGAGCGAGAAGCCGATGCCGACAGCCGCCCATCCGGAATAAGCATTCAGTACGGAAATGACAACCGGCATGTCGGCGCCGCCAATCGGCAGAACAAGCAGAAAACCGAGGATGATTGCCAGGGCTGCCAAAATATAGAAAAGCTGATGATTGCCGCTCAGGGTAAACATAACGCAGACCGCAATGACGCCCAGTCCCAAAAGCAGGTTCAGCAGCTGCTGTCCGGGGAAAATGACCGCACGGGCCGACATCAGCCCCTGCAGTTTGGCAAAGGCAATAACCGACCCGGAAAAAGCGACGGCGCCGATGAGCAGGCCGAGAGAGGTTTCAAGATAGGTGTCTGCACCGGCCATGATCTCGGCGACGGCGATGAAAACCGAGGACAGACCGCCCAGGCCGTTAAACGCGGCAATCATCTGCGGCAGTGCGGTCATTTTGACTTTCAGAGCGCTCCAGGTTCCGATTATTCCGCCGAGACAGATGACGAGCAGCACCCATTTGTAATCGGAAACCAATGGCGAATACATGGTGACCGAAACGGCGAGAGCCATGCCGAGCATTCCCAACAGATTGCCGCGGCGGGCCGTTTCGGGAGAAGCCAATCCGCGGATTGAAAAAATAAACAAAATGCTGGAGAGCAGATAGGCGAGGGATAAGTATGCGTGTGTCATTATTTGTTCTCCGAATTTTTGATTTTTTTCTTTTTGAACATCAGCAGCATGCGGTAGGAAACGGCAAAACCGCCGAAAATGTTAATTGCAGCGAGAAAAACGGCAATCAGTCCCATTGTTTTGGAATCGTTAAATTCCGAAATGCCTGCCGTAATCAAAGCGCCGACGATGACGATGCCGGAGATGGCGTTGGAAACGCTCATCAACGGCGAATGCAGCGCCGGAGTGACGCCCCAGACGACGAAATAGCCGACAAAGCAGGCTAAAGTCAAAATTGTTAATAAGGTCCAGATGTCCATGTCTTATGCTCCCGTGAATGAAGGGTGAATCATTTTACCGTTATAGCAAAGGCAGGTGCCTTTGATCAGTTCGTCTTCAAAGTTGTAATTGAGGCTCTTTTCCTCCTTGTTATACATTGTATCGAGGAAATTAAGAATGTTTTTGGCATACAGCGGGCTGGCAGAAGCCGGAAGCGAGGCGGCAAGATTAGAATTGCCGATAACGGTAACGCCGTTGATAACGACGGTTTTGCCGTCTTCCGAGCCTTCGACGTTGCCGCCGGCGGAAGAAGCCATATCAACTACGACCGCGCCGGCCGGCATGGCGGAAAGCATGGCTTTGGTGATTAACCGCGGTGCCGGCAGTCCGGGAATCAGCGCGGTGGTAACGGCAAAATTGGTTTTGGCCAGTTGTTCGGCGACGGCTTCCTGTTGTTTCTGTTTATATTCGGCCGAAGTTTCGCGGGCATAACCTCCGGCGGTTTCAAAATTTTCATCGGATTTGACTTCAACGAATCTGCCGCCGAGGGATTCGACCTGTTCCTTAACCTGCGGGCGGACGTCAGACGCGAACACCACGGCGCCGAGCCGTTTGGCGGTGGCAATCGCCTGCAATCCGGCAACGCCGGCACCGAGAATTAAAGCTTTGGCCGGGGCGATTGTGCCGGCGGCGGTCATCATCATCGGCACGGCTGAGGACAGTTTGTCAACTGCTTCGATAACGGCTTTATAACCGGCAAGGTTGCTCTGGGAAGACAGAATATCCATGCTTTGGGTGCGGGAGATGCGCGGCATCAATTCCAGGGCGAAACAGGTCAATCCCAGGTGGGCAAAGGTTTCGATCCGGCCGCGATGTGTAAGAGCCTGAAAGTTGGCAAAAACGGCGGTTCCGGCTTTGAGAAAGCCGTCCTCTTCAGCTTCCGGCGCCCATATTTTGAGGATAATGTCAGCTTTTTTATAAGTGTCGGCCGCATTTTTTTTGATTTCGGCTCCTGCATTGAGATAGTCTCGGTCGCTGAAGCCGGAAGCTTCGCCGGCGCCGCTTTGTACCTGAACGTCAAGCCCCATGAATTTGTATTTTTGAACGATGTCCGGTGTGGCGGCAACCCGTGTTTCTCCGGGTTTTATCTCTTTGGGAACGGCTATCAGCATAATTTATCCTCCGGCTGAAATTTAAAGTTTTTAAGATAAGGATAATATAGTAAGTTTAGGGAGCGTTAACAACGGAAAATTTACGGATATGAAAATATTAGCGGATTTATTTATGACTTTTTTCAAAATAGGCCTGTTTACCTTTGGCGGCGGCTATGCGATGATTCCGCTGCTGCAGGCGGAACTGGTGCGGAAAAAGAAATGGAGCAGTGATGAAGAACTGATGGATTATTATTGCATCGGCCAATCGACTCCGGGGATTATCGCCATTAACGTAGCTACTTTCATCGGCTATAAAAGAGCGCGGAGCACGGGCGCCGTCGCGGCTACGCTGGGAATGGTTTCGCCTTCGCTGATTATCATTATGTCGCTGGCGCATGTACTTAATTTGTATATGGACAATCCGTATGTTGCTCATGCTTTTGCCGGTATTCGTATTGTGGTTGCGGCATTAATTGCAGAAGCCGTTTTTAGCCTTTGGAAAAAGGCGGTACGGCGGAAAACGGACTGGGCGGTTTTTTTGCTGGCTTTGGCTGCGCTGCTGGCTTTTAACCTGTCGCCGATTGTTATTGTACTTTTGGCGGCGGCTGTCGGTTTGGCGCAATATCGGCAGGAGAGACATAAATGATTTACTGGCTGTTGTTTTACGAGTTTTTTAAAATCGGTTTGTTCGCCATTGGCGGCGGTTTGGTTACGGTGCCTTTTTTGTTTGATTTGACGGCACGTTATGACTGGTTTACGACGCAGGAACTGGCGGATATGATTGCCGTTTCCGAATCAACGCCCGGACCGTTGGGGGTTAATATGGCAACTTATGTCGGCTATTCGACAGCCGGCATCGGGGGCGCCTTGGCCGCAACCATCGGTTTGGTGGCTCCTTCGGTTATTATTATTGTAATGATAGCCAAATTGTTGCGCCGTTTCGGGAGTTCGTCCTGTTTGCAGGACTTGTTGGGCGGGGTTCGTCCGGCGGTGCTGGCGCTTATTTTGTTTGCAGGAATAGCCATTGCCAAGCTGGCATGGGTGAGTTGGGAAAATGCGCTTATCGGTCTGGCTTTCCTGGCGGCGATACATTGGGTTAAAGGGCACCCGATTGTTTATATTTGCCTGGGAGCGATTGTCGGTTTGGTGTTGAGGTTGTAGAGTGTATTATCCACAGCAATAGGGGCTGTTCTGAGTTTGTCGGTACTCGTTTTAGGCGTTTTTAGAATAAAAAGCACAATAAAATCGTGTATTTTATTGTGCTTTTTATATTTATGTGAAAGACTGAAACATATTTATTAAATAGGGTGGAGAGTAGTTAAGTGTTTTATAAAATTTTATTTTTGATGGCTTGGTGTTTATGGTGGCAGCCTGCAAAGGCTGCGGTTAAGCCGAGTTTTGACTGCAATAAAGCACAGACAGAAGCGGAGAAATTGGTTTGTTCAGATGATGATTTGGCTAAATTGGATAATGAATTGGCTGAGTGGTATGAATTGGTTATTGAATGCGGCAGTGAGCGCTTTCATCGTTATAATGCAGATGACAGTGATTATTGGATAAAAAAACGGGATAATTTTAGCTGTAATCCTAAAACAGCTGATAAGAAATCATGTTTACTTTCTTTGTATAATTATCAGATTCAGATGTTAAAGAATCGTATGCTGAGGTTTGAATTAAATCTTGCGGAGACTGGGTGTAGGTATAGTCATTGGAAACCGTCGGCTTATTGTAATTTTGAAAAGGTGGAGGCCTTACTTGCGGAAGGAGCTGATATCAATGGTATTTCTTCAGACAGTTGTTTTAACGGAAGAGTATTTTATACGGCTTTATCTTCTCCGGAAATGTTAGATTATGTATTAAAACACGGAGCTAAAATTGGACTGAAAAATCCGGAACCTTGTCCGCAAGGAGAATTAAGCTGGTCGATGGCAAATATGGTCAAATTGGTAAAATTGGGTGCGAATGTGAATGTTCAGGTTGGATTAGAGGGATCCCCAATACAAGTGTTAGTTAAGAATAGTAGATTTTTAGATGAAAAGGTACGTATAAAGGTTAAATTTTTACTGGATAACGGGGGAGACCCGAACTTTTCTGATAAAGAGGGAAATACGCCTTTGATAGCTTTGTTTATGTATACCATTAAGCAAAAAACATTTCCTCATGATTATGAAGGAACGGTGCAGGTTATTGAATTGTTAAAACAATATGGGGCTGATGTTCGCCATAAAAACAACGAGGGTTATGATGCGCTATATTATCTGGAAAACAGCCCTTATGAAATTGATAAAAATTATTATGAAATCTTTAAACAACTCCTAACTGAGAAAGGAAAATGATATGACGACTTATGATTATAAAAATCCTTCGGCGGAAACAGTGCGCAAATTTGTAGCCGGAGCAGAAGGTAATCCTGAGAGTGGTATATATCACGATAATTCGGAGCAACGTTATCCAACGCATGGGTTGGGCATAAATCTGCAAGGGAAATCAGCCGCATTTGTTCGTGATTATATTAGTGTTTTAAATGACACATCAGAACAAATAGGTAAGCTTGATCCAGATAAGGTTGTCAAACATTATGTTTATAATGAAACAGAGTCCCGATGGGCGGTAGATGAAACAACGAAAGATAAGACCTTATTAGCTGAAATTAACTGGTTGACGGACAATGATTCCCAAAGTTGGAATCCCAATACACCTAAATTACCGTTTGTGTATGAAACAAGTATGGGAATTGATCATGATGATGAAGTGGTTCGGCTTGTCAGCACAAAAAATCAAAATGAGCAGGCTTTTGACAGGGTTGTTTATCCGGCTTATTTAACAGGTAAGTCAACGGATGATTATCAAATCGAAGGAGTTATTGAAACTGTTGGCGAGAGTATTTGGAATGGGTTAAATGAAGCGGAGCGTTTGGCTTTATACTCATTGAATTATAATGCAGGTTCTTTGATTGGAGAAAAACTGAAAAATGCCTTGAATTTATATGTCAACGGTACTGATGAAGATGCTAAATTTATTGGAAAACTGGAAGCTTGGTATCAGATTTTGTATGCTTCTAATTCTTCGAATAGCAAAGGTGTTCAAAATCGGCGTTTTATGGAAGCCTGTGCTTTTATGGGAGAGGTTCTAGATGAATTGCCAACGCCAGAGACTGCTTATTGTGCAATTTCAGGTATTGACAGTTATCATAAGGCGGACATTGTTGTTGCTTATATGAATTGGCGTTTATTGGATATGAAAGCTAAATTGTCTAAAATTTCCGGTTATAAAGTTGCATTTTTAAGTTATATTCAGGCACATTTTGTGGAAGCGGTTCAGAAATTTTTACAGTATAAAGAATTTCCAGAAACTGTCGAATTTGATAAACTATTTCAAACATGGAATTTATATACAGATTCGTGGGTCGCTAATTCAAGTGATAAACCGTTCGGGTATTTGGGATATAAAGGTATAGAGGGAGATGATTTAGATGATATTGTTTATATTTCCGGTGACCGACAGGATTTGCAAGTAAATGTCGGAAATGGAAATAATATAATTTATGGGGGGTGTAGGGGAAGTACCATTTCTTGTGGAGATGGCAACGACGTCATTTATTCTTTTGAGGGAAATGATGTTATTTTTCCTGGTAATGGCAACAATTTTGTAGACCTTAAAGGTTATCCTATTTGGAAGAAAGTTTATATAACGAATAGTACGTTTGGTACGGACCGTATTATAAATTTTGATCCTGTTTATCATGATTATGACTACCCGTTAGGGTATTTATCAGCAGTAGAAGAGGGTAATGTTACAACAATTATTACTGAGGGCGGAAATAAAATTATTATTGAGGAAGTTGAATGATATGTAAAAAAAGCCCCTCTTTTGAGGGGCTTTTTTTTACATGTCTAATGCTTTGCGGTAGGTTTCCAAAAGGATTTCCTGTTCGTCGCGGTCAGCGGCGTTCATTTTGCGCAATTTGAGAATCGTCCGCATGATTTTAACGTCAAATCCGGCGCCTTTCGCTTCGGCAAAAATATCGCGGATATCTGATGCGATTGCCGCTTTTTCTTCTTCAAGGCGTTCAATTCTTTCAATCAGGGAACGCAGTCTATCTACGGCAATGCCGCCAACTTCAGTCATGTTTATCACTCCTTGTTTTTAAAAACCGTTGAGATATGTTTGCGCAGACTTTAGCAAAGCCTGAGCTTTTTGACAAGTAATAAATTCGTCTGACAAACGGTTTAAATAAATAGCTTATTAATATATTTGTTGTTATATTACCGCTCAGAAAAGGTTTAACCATAAGGATATAATAATATGCCACAGAAAACTCGTACGAAAATTTTAGCGACTATCGGGCCGTCTACCGCGACCCGGGAAAAAATCGAACAGTTAATTGATGCCGGAGCGGATGCTTTTCGTTTCAATTTCAGCCACGGAACGCATGCCGAGCACAAAGAGCGCTACAATATTGTACGGAAGTTGGCGAAAGAGAAAAATCTGCATATTACAATTGTGGCGGACATGCAGGGGCCAAAGCTTCGCGTCGGTTTGTTTAAGAATGATAAAATCGAATTGAAAAACGGCCAGAAATTCGTGTTGGACATGGACAGCACGCCGGGTGACGAGACCCGTGTCAATTTGCCGCATAAAGAGATTTTTGCCGCATTGAAACCTGGTGACGATTTGTTGCTGAATGACGGGAATATCCGGCTTCATGTTGAAGATTGCGACGACTCGCATGCCGTTACCACCGTGGTGGTCGGCGGGCCTTTGTCCAGCCATAAGGGGGTTAATCTGCCGAATATCAAACTGCCGATTTCGGCAATTACCGAGAAAGACCGCGACGATATTGAATTTGCGCTTAAGCTTGGCGTGGATTGGATCAGCCTGTCGTTTGTTCAGCAGGCGGAAGACGTGCGCGAAGCACGCAGCCTGATTAATGGACGGGCCTGGATTGTTTCCAAGCTGGAAAAGCCGAGTGCGATTGAGGAACTGGACGATATTATCCAACTGTCGGACGCTATTATGGTTGCCCGCGGCGATTTGGGCGTTGAATGTCCGATTCAGACGGTTCCGGTTATGCAGAAAAAGATTGTTGCCGCCTGCCGCAAATATGGTCGTCCGGTAATTATTGCCACGCAGATGCTGGAATCGATGATTAAAGCGCCGACTCCGACCCGGGCAGAAGTTTCCGATGTGGCGACCGCAGTTTATGACGGTGCCGATACGGTTATGCTTTCGGCAGAGACGGCTGCCGGCGATTTTCCGGTTGAAGCGGTTCAGATGATGAACAATATCATTCAGCAGGTTGAGGCCGATCCGCTGTTTTATACGCTGATGCAGTCTTCCCGTTTGAAGCCCTGCTGTGCCGGAGAAGCCGATTCCATTACTTTTGCCGCCAGTGAAGTGTCAAATGTTTTGAAAAAAGTTGCGGCAATCGTTACTTATACGTCTTCCGGTCTGACAACGTTTTTGACGGCCCGCGAGCGTCCGAATCTGCCGATTTTGGCAATTACGCCGGATTTGGAAGTTGCCCGCCGCATGGGAATTGTCTGGGGGGCCAAGAGCTTTGTCAATAAAGAGGGCTTTAAGAGCTTTGACAAGATTGAAGATATTGCCAAAAAGATAGCGGTTGAAAACGGATTTGCCAAACCGGGGCAGCATATTATTATTACCGCCGGTTTTCCGCTCGGCAAGAAGGGGCGGACGAATATGCTGCATACGGTTTACATCCCGGAATAAATTTGTATAATGGTTGATTAGTGCGTTGTTTTCGGGACGAAAGTGTCCTCACGTAGGTCTGTCTACGCTGCGGTACTTTCGCCCTCAACGCCTACTACTCAACTCATTCTCCAAATTTATTTTACGCTATTTAAACTTTTAGTTTGGGAGCGTTCAAAAATTACTTTGCAGCACAGGCATTTATCAAATTTACGGTTTAATTTTCTGATTCTTTGATATAACAAAAAACCCGCTTGAAAACTGCGGGTTTTTTAATAAAACAAAATCAAACTTATCAATATTAACCTTGGCGAGCTTTGAGCTTCGGGTTCTTTTTATTGATGACATATACGCGGCCTTTGCGACGAACGACCTTGCAATCTTTATCGCGTACTTTCTTTGATTTTAAAGAACTGTAGACTTTCATTTTTATTTCCTTATACGATATGTTTGCCCGCAACATATTCTAAAACATAAGCTTTGTCAACTCTATTTTTAGAAACTTGGTAAAAAAGTAAGACACTGTTTGCTTTTCGGCAAAAAGTTTTTATAATCAGGGCTGTAAGTTAAGGTGAAAAATGAAAAAGATTGTTCTTGCTGTTTTAGTTTTGTTGTTAAATGCCGCAACGGCGCGTTCAGCCGAACCGTATCTGGAAGAGGTGAAGGCTTTGGGGATTGTCTCCGGGCAGGGGCTGGCTTGCGGAGCATCCAAATTTGAGACTTTTGAAATGCTGGCGAGGGCGATTTTGATTACCAAGGCTTCTTCCGACCGCCAGCAGGCGGAGGGTATGCGGGTTTATAACGAAGCCAAAGCCGATGCTTATATTTCCAAACAGATGGACGGTTTTTTCGAATGTGCGCAGATTAACCGCCGGTTCGACAACCAGCTGATTTTCAGGGCGACGCTTTATGCCGACGGAACCATTAAAATGCCTGACGGACAGATTTTTACGCCGCGCAACCCTTATGACGCGACTCTGGTTTATAAAAAAGGCGATAACGGACGCAGCGAGGCGGAGAGAATTTATAAAAAACGGGCAAACCGACGGGTTCCGGCAGGTGCTTTGCAGTTCAGAACCGACAGTGCTCCGGTTTCCAATCCGGATTATGTGCCCGGGCAGTCTGCTCCGGCGATTATTGAACCGGCAGGCTTTGCCGGCGTTGAGCTGCAGCAGGTGAATGCACCTGCAGAAAGTTCCGTTTCTTCGTCCGGTTCTTCTTATTCGGGCGAGAGTTCAATCGGGCATATTAAGCGCTCTTATTAATAAAGATTGCAACTTGCGCTTTTTCCGTTATACTCACCGACAACACAACAATTACATTCATATGGAGCAAGATAATAAAATGGCCGCATATCAATACGTCTATGTCATGCAAAATTTAACCAAAGTTTTTCCGGGCGGAAAAGAACTGTTTAAGGGAATTACGCTGTCGTTTCTGCCGGGAGCCAAAATCGGCGTGCTCGGCGTTAACGGTGCCGGTAAGTCAACTTTGTTAAAGATTATGGCCGGGGTGGACAAGGAATTTAACGGCGAGGCCTGGGCCGCCGAGGGTGTCAAGGTCGGCTATCTGGAACAGGAGCCGAAACTTGATCCGAATAAAAACGTGATGGAAAATATTATGGACGGTTTGGGTGAAACCCGTGACCTGCTGAAGAAATTTGAAGAAGTTTCCGCCCGCTTTGCCGAGCCGATGAGCGATGAGGAAATGAACGACCTTATCAATGAACAGGCCGAACTGCAGGAAAAAATCGATGCCTGCAACGGTTGGGATTTGGAACGCACGATTGAAATTGCCATGGATGCACTGCGCTGTCCGCCGGCTGATGCCGATGTGACCAAACTTTCCGGCGGCGAAAAACGCCGGGTGGCGCTGTGTCGTTTGCTTTTGCAGAAACCGGACATGTTGCTGCTTGACGAGCCGACCAACCATTTGGATGCCGAATCGGTGGCTTGGCTGGAACAGCATCTTAAAGATTACAGCGGAACGGTGGTTATGGTGACTCATGACCGTTATTTCCTTGATAATGTTACCGGGTGGATTTTGGAACTGGACCGCGGTCAGGGGATTCCTTATGAAGGCAATTACAGTTCCTGGCTGGAACAAAAACAGAAACGCCTGGAGCAGGAATCTCGCGAGGAAACTTCCCGTCAGCGGACTTTGGCCAATGAGCTGGAATGGATCCGTAAAAATCCGAAAGCCCGCCAGGCCAAGTCAAAAGCGCGTATCAATGCTTATGAAGAACTGTTGGCTGAATCAGGCAAGGAGAAGATTACGCAGGCGCATATTTCTATTCCGATGACGGATCGTCTGGGCGATTTGGTGGTTGAAGCCAACGGCATTTCCAAAGGTTACGGCGACCGGTTGTTGATTGACAATCTGTCGTTTAAGGTTCCGAAGGGGGCGATTGTCGGTATTATCGGGCCTAACGGTGCCGGTAAGACGACACTGTTTCGTATGATTACCGGGCAGGAAAAGCCTGATGCCGGCGAAATCAGAATCGGTGAAACGGTTGATTTGGGCTATGTTGACCAGTCTCGTGAAGAGCTTGATCCGAACAAAACCGTGTGGGAGGAAATTTCAGACGGGCTGGATATTATTGAGCTGGGCAAAAAGCAGATGCCGTCGCGCGCTTATGTCGGGCAGTTTAACTTTAAAGGCACCGACCAGCAGAAAAAAGTCGGGCAGCTTTCCGGCGGCGAACGCAACCGTGTTCATTTGGCGAAGATGTTGCGCAAAGGCGCCAATGTTATTCTGCTTGACGAGCCGACCAATGATTTGGATGTTGATACGCTGCGTTCTCTTGAAGAAGGTATTATGGAATATCCCGGCTGTGTTTTCGTGACATCGCACGACCGCTGGTTTCTTGACCGTTTGGCTACGCATATTCTGGCTTATGAAGGAGACAGCCAAGTCGTTTGGTTTGAAGGCAACTTTGAAGAATATGAAAAAGACAAACGCCGCCGTCTCGGTGATGAGGCCGTGCAGCCGCATCGGGTGCGTTACAAAAAACTCGCATAAGGTTCAGATGCCGGATGCGGCAACAGTCATAAAAGAAGCACCTCCGAGAGGGGGTGTTTTTTTATATCTGAAATATCTATAATCTTTAGTCCTACGGAAAACGTCTCCTTATTTTGTATTGACACAGCTCGCCCTTTGTGTTAACCTGTATTCAGGCTTTGATTCAGTTATATCTGCGAGGTGTATCATGAAAACGATCGGTTCTTTTATGAGCGCTCTGTCGGCTGTCTTTCTTGGGGCGGCGGATGCGTGCGCCTCTTTGTCGGACGGAAGACTTTCTTCGGTCACCTCCCTCATAGACACAAGCCAAAACCAAGCCTTTGAATCTCAGCCTCCGGCTCAGGGTTTGCTGACGGCAGACCTTGAACCGGTTCATTCTTTCAAGCTTGCTTCCGTACAATTTATTACCGGCGGCGGCAATTTGACCTTTAATACTCCGGAGTTTCCCGACACCAGTACGGATAACTGCAAACGTTTCGGTTATACCCTCACCTCGTGTTCCGCAGGAAATCCGGCGCTCTTTTGCCCTTATAACGACAAATATTTCAAAGAATGCTGCGACAGCCGCTATCAATATGACAAGAAGGACTGCGCTTATCCGAGTACGGTCAGCGGCGACAGCTGCGGCGGCAAGTTTATGTGTTACTGCGACCGCAGTTTATATCCGGCAGAGAGTTGTGCCGAGCCGATGGTTCCGTCCAGTGACGTTTGTGTTGAAAGCGGAAAAAAATATTATTCCGGCTGCGTCTGTCCGGCAAATTATACGGAGAGCTGCACGGAGGCCAATACGGAAGGCCGGGGTACGGGCTGCACGTTTAACGGAGAAACGAAATATACCGGCTGTCAGTGCAAAGCGGGCTATAACCTGACCTGTGACGAACTTGGCCCGGTAACGCCGGGAGATTACTGTCTTTCCGGCGGGGTGAAATATTACAACAGCTGTAAGACCTGTGAAAACAAATGCACATTGGATGAGTGTCCTGCCGGGGTCAGCTGCACATTGGAAGACTGTTCGGGAAAATATTGTGCAGTTGGCTGTGCAGTAGGAAGTTATGACCTGGACAATTACTGGTGCGGCGGAGCGCTGAGATGCTGGGTCAAACCGTAAAACGGGCGCAGGGCCCGAAGAAAGATAAAACAACTGATTAAGGAGAAAGACCATGAACAAGAATTGTAAGATGACAATAGGAGCAATGCTGTTGTTGACAACGGCTTTCTCCGCATTTTCCGTAAATGCCCAGACGTGCGCCGTGCCCCCTACCTGTGAAAGTCTCGGATATGACAAATCCGCCGACGAGTGCAGCGGTCTGGCTCAATTGAAATGTCCGTTCGACCAAAGCAAATATTTTTGTACGGCTTATCGTAATGCCGGCGAAGGGGAACCCATTGCCGTCGGCGATATTGCCTATTCGGACGGAACATATTCTGCCGTACCTATTCCAACTAAAATACCTGTCGGCGTGGTTTACAGTACTTCAGGATTGATTGTTGCTTTATCTCCATATAAAACGAATGTCAATCCAGGCTCAGGTCTGTCTGCTACAGCATGTCAGTCTTTTACCACAAACGGCAAGAATGGGTGGACAAATCCAACTTTGGAGGAACTGCAATCTGTTTATGCCAATAGAAGTAAAGTTGAAACGACTTTAGCGACCTTGTCAGCAACACCTCTGGGGACAGAAAAATATATTTATGATGTTAGTAGTTATTGTCCCGATTATTTAGTGTTTGCTACAGGTAAAACTGATAATTGTAGTAATGGTGCCGTACTTCGTTGCGTAAACACGCTGGCTAAAATTGCCGGAGACACAACACCTACAACTACCTATAAAGTCGGAGACACTTATGTTAAAGACGGTGTTGCGGTAGGGACTATTGTAAAAGTTGACAGTACTGGACAGCATGGAACTGTGGCTTTTACAGGAGGAACGGCCTCTGCAACAGAGGCTAATACCATTTGTAATGGAAAAAGTGTAGCTGGGTTAAATTGGACATTGGCAACAGCCAGTAGTGCTTGTAAATTACTAAAAGGAAATAGTGCTATTGACGAATGCGCTGTTCACACATCTTCAGGAAGTGGCTGGTGTCAATCTGAAACATCATTATATAACTTTTGTGGAGATTTAACCAGAGCCGGTTCTTTTGTCTGCGAAGCACCATTTTAAGAAAAGCTTTCTCCGTCAAAAAAACAAACACCGTCTGTTGTCAGGCGGTGTTTGTATGGCGGCAGGATTATCGGTTCTTTTTGCGGGTGGCGTCAATTTCTTCCTGCAGGACGGCGTTGATAATATCCAGGGCACGGTTAGCCCGGTTTATTCCGCTCCATACGGTGTAAACGCCGCGGCGTTTGATGCTGCCGCCCAGTTCCTGCTTAAGTTTCAGGCATATTTTCCGTCGGCCGATGAAGGCTGCTTCTCCGTTGCGTCCGGAATGGATGAACAATTTCATGGAAAGGCTGTCGGCAAGGTCAACGGCGGTTTGTTCGACTTCATCCGCGGGAACGGGGATTTTCAGAGTGTTGTTCTGATTTTGAAACTCTTTAGCAATCGCAGCAATAATCTGCTTTTCTCTTCGTATATCCATAATCTAAATAATTAAAAGTTATGATGTTTTTTATCATATTTGGCAATTTTGTCAATTCTAAAAAGTTTGGCGGGGGTTGAATTTCAGAATCCAGGATTATATGACTCATGGAACATTCAAAGGAGGGGACTATGAGTTTATGGACGGTTCATCCCAAGTATCTGGACAAACAGGGGCTAATCTCATTGTGGCGTGAGGGCCTGCTGGCTCAAAAGGTTTTGAACGGCGAGCTTGATGTTAAGCTGAGCAATCCGATATGGCAGCAGTTTCGGCAGGCGGAGAATCCGTTGAAAGCGATTGGTTCGTACTTATCTTTTGTGGCGGCGGAAGGTGCCCGCAGAGGATATAAATTCAGCCATGAAAAAATTATTTATCCGAATTTTGAAGATTATGAAATTCCGGTACGACCGCAGGATTTAATTTTTGAGATGAAACATTTGCGCGACAAGCTGAAACTGCGTGACCGGGAAAAGTGGAACGAGACTTCACAGGTGGAGAAGGTTGAAGCACATCCGACTTTTCGGCTGAATTAGCCGCCGAAATTTAAATGCTCAGCGGTAATAATACTCGTCGGCAGGGTTGGGAAAAAGCCGGTTGATGTTGTTGAGATGATTAATATATTTTCTTCGGAGCAGAAAAGTTTTCTGCATGCCTTTGGCGTCATTCTGACGTTGCTGAAGTTTTTCGAGAGCGTTCAGCAGTTCTATGCGGGCACGGCATTTGTATGACATGCTGTACTTTATGTCTTTAAGGACATCGACCGCATCGTAAACGGCGCTGCAACGCTGTTTGTAAGGGGTGTTTGCATCTGAGGCCGTATTGCACAATACATAGTAATAGTTTTTGCCTGTTTTGTTCAGTAGTTCTTTATAGTGCCGGGAAAGGTGCTCTTGTTTATTGGTTTTTTGATAGGCCTTTTTGACGGTATGGTATTTGTCGGCTGCGGATATGTTCAGGTCTTTAACGAGCAGGCTGTAGGAATACAGCAGGGAATCGTTTTTCCCTTTAGGGATTAAATTAATTATTTCATTGATGTTTTCCAGGCGTTTTTCCGGAGTGATGTCGGTCAGGTAGCCGTAGCAGTTGTCAATCCAGTATCTGACGAAAAGCCTTTCCTGATTGTTTGACATCAGGGGGAGGATGTTTTCCAGATTTTGAGCCGTGAGCTGAGCCTCGTTTTCGTCCGGTTCGTCACCGGAAAAAGTTTTGCGGAGCCGGGCGAAGGCCTGTTCAATGTCCAGCATTTGGTGAACGATTTTATTTTGGGTTTGGCTGCGGATAAACGCGCGGCTGATTTTCATGGGGTCGGGCGGAGTGAGACCTGCGGCTTGGCAGATTAACCGGCGGGAAGGCGCAAAGTCAGCTTTCATGCAGAGTTGTTTAACTTGCCTGAAGATTTGTTCTTTGCTTAAGGATTTTTCGGTTTCAGCCATTTTTATCCTGCCGCTCAAATGATTCGCATGACTTATCATAACAGATAATTGTTAAATGTAAATCAAAAATTGACGGCAAATAGACAAAAAAATGAGGCCTCCGTTGCGGAGGCCTCAGATTAAAGCTCTTTGACCATTTTGGCGAAGGTGATACCGTTTTCTTCAAAGATATCGCCTTCCTGTTTGTAATTCATTTTTTCATAAAAATGGACGACGGAAAGCATGGCGTGCATGACAATTTTGCCGTAACCGGCTTCACGGGCGCGCTTTTCAGCATATTTGACCAGATCGCGGCCGATGCCTTCTCCCTGATAACGAGTATCAACAGCCACCTGCATCAGGCGGATTTCTTCGTCATTGACCGGTGCAAGAATCAGTCCGCCGACCAGTTTGTCATCGAGGCATTCAATGCAGCCGATGTGGAGATAGTTGGCTTCTTTGGCGCGGTGATGGTCCAGAAATTTGAGCCCCAGCGGTTCAAGCAAAATTTTATAGCGGAGTTCGACCAATTCATCATAACGTGAAGATCCGAAGTCTATGTCAATCATCTTTCTCATGGCAACCCTCCCGCTGTTATCCTGTTTTCAGTATAAGCATTTTTTCTGATATAATCAATATTATATTGCTTAAAATAAATTTATCCTCTATCTATGTATGTAAATTAAAGTTTAAACGGATATCAGAGATAAAATGACCACAAATTTGGATTTAATCAGAAACTTTGCGATTATTGCCCATATTGATCACGGAAAGTCCACTTTGGCCGACCGGATTATTGAATACTGCGGCGGTTTGCAAAAACGCGAAATGCAGGATCAGATTTTGGATTCCATGGACATAGAACGGGAAAGGGGCATTACCATTAAGGCACAGACCGTGCGTTTGAATTATAAGGCGCAGGACGGCAAAACCTATCAGCTTAACCTGATAGACACTCCGGGACATGTGGACTTTTCTTATGAGGTTTCGCGTTCCCTGTCTTCCTGTGAAGGGTCGGTTCTGGTGGTGGATGCCACGCAGGGGGTGGAAGCGCAGACGCTGGCCAATGTTTATATGGCGATTGATAATAATCACGAAATTCTGCCTGTTTTGAATAAAATTGATTTGCCGTCGGCCGATGCGGAGCGGGTTAAGAAACAGATTGAAGATGTTATCGGGCTGGATACGTCCAATGCGGTTGAGACTTCCGGCAAGTCGGGGCTAGGTGTGCCCGAGCTGCTGGAAAGCATTGTCAAGTATTTGCCGGCACCGCAGGGTGATGCCGACAAACCTTTACAGGCTTTGCTGATTGACAGCTGGTATGATTCTTATCTGGGCGTTATTATTCTGGTGCGGGTGAAAGACGGCGTTTTGCGTAAAAAGCAGCAAATCCGCATGATGTCTAACAATGCGGTTTATTCAATTGACAAGGTAGGTATTTTTACGCCGAAGATGCAGGATGTTGAGGCTCTGTATCCCGGTGAAGTCGGTTTTATTACCGCAAGTATCAAAAGTGTCAGCGACTGTAGCGTCGGGGATACGATTACGGATAACCGGCAGCCTTGCGCCGAGCCCCTGAAAGGGTTTAAACCTTCCATACCGGTGGTGTTCTGTTCGATTTTTCCGGTGGACAGCAGCCAGTATGACAATTTGAAAGACGCTTTGGCAAAGCTGAAACTGAATGATGCCAGCATTGACTATCAGAACGAGAATTCCGCCGCTTTGGGGCTGGGGTTCCGTTGCGGCTTTTTGGGCTTGCTGCATATGGAAATTATTCAGGAGCGTCTGGGGCGCGAGTTTGATTTGGATTTGATTACGACGGCACCGTCGGTTGCCTATAAAATCAATTTGAGCAACGGCAATCAAATTACGTTGCATAATCCTGCCGATATGCCGGATCCGTCAACTATTGCCAGTATTGAAGAACCTTGGGTTAAGGCGACAATTCTGGTGCCGGACGAGTATTTGGGGGCGGTGCTGAAACTTTGCACCGAGCGCCGCGGCGAGCAGGAAGATTTGACTTATGTCGGCAATCGAGCGATGGTGGTTTATAAAATTCCGCTGAATGAAATCGTTTTTGATTTTTACGATCGTCTGAAGTCAATTACCAGCGGTTATGCCAGCTTTGACTATGAGCTTGTCGGCTATCATCCTTCTGATTTGGTTAAAGTGCAGATTTTGATTAACGAAGAGCCGGTGGATGCTTTGGCTTTTCTGTGCCACCGCAGCGAAGCGGAATCCCGCGGCCGGCAAATTTGCGAACGTCTCAAGGATTTGATCCCGCGGCATTTGTTTAAAATTCCGATACAGGCGGCTATCGGCGGACGAGTGGTCGCCCGCGAAACAATTTCAGCCCTGCGCAAGGATGTTACGGCTAAATGTTACGGCGGTGACGTGACCCGTAAACGCAAGCTTTTGGATAAGCAGAAAAAAGGCAAGCAGCGGATGCGTCAGTTCGGTAAGGTAGAGGTGCCGCAGTCGGCGTTTATTGAGGCGTTGCGCATCGGCGACCAATAAAAAGCTCGTATAATGGTCATCTAGTACAGAAATTTCAGGTCGGAAGTTTCCTCACGTACGTTTATGTACGCTGCGGTACTTCCGCCTTTATTTCTTACTATATGCCTCATTCTTCGAGCTTTGACGAAGTTCGTATAGAAAAGATTGGTTTCTTAATACAGATTTTTCAATTCAGAAAATGCTCATGTACGTTTGTGTACTCTTCGCTTAAAAATGACTTTGCAGCACAGACCTTTATCAAAACCTAAAGAGAGTTACGTTAATTCACAAATATGGCGGATATCATTGGCGATGGTTTGCGGGTTGAAGGTGACGGCGTGTATGCCTAATTCGGCGGCGGCTTTGGTATTTTTGGGCTTGTCATCGACAAAGATGAGTTCTTCAAAGCGGCAGCCCAGTTTTTCGCGCACGCGGCGGTAGATTTCCGGATCGGGTTTCAGCAGTCCCAGGTCAAAGGAGCAAAACTGTCTTTCCTGAGGAATTATGTCCGCGGCTTTGTTGTCTCCGGCCAGGACCGGCAGGGCATTGGAGAGAATGCAGTTGGCTATTCCCCGCTGTTGCAATTCTTCCTGAGTTTGCCGGGTTTGAGGAAAATAATCTTTAATGCCGGCGCGGAAAGCCCGGTTGAGTTCGATTGCATAGTCTTTGTGGTAGGGAACGGCATAAAAATCACAGAGTTGGCGGCACAGTTCGGCGTAAGGAACCAGACCTTTCATATAGTTGTTATAGCTGAATTTTCCCTTGTGGCGGAGAAAGGTCTCCCGGTCGGCAGTGCGCCGTTCGCACCAGTCGTGAACCGGTTCGAGCGTGTAATTATAGATAACGTTGCCAACGTCCCAGATGCAGTATTTGATTACAGGCATAGATTTTCTCCGGGCAAGAGAATATCATACGCTACGTTAAAGGCAATAAAAAACCTTCCCGAAAAGGGAAGGTTTTTTATCGGTTTAGGGCAGGAGCGGCGACCATGCCGGGTCGGAGCCTTCGCCCGGCGTAACAATCTGCCGTTCGTTATATCCGGTCAGGTCGATGGAGTAGAGCTTAACCGGAGAAGCGGTGCTGTTGTCCTGGCGGAAGTACATCAGAACACGGCCGTTCGGCGACCAGGTCGGCCCTTCGACCAGAAAACCGCTGGCCAGCAGGCGTTCGCCGGAGCCGTCAGGGTACATAACGCCGATGTAAAACTGGCCGCCGGCCATTTTGGTAAAGGCGATATAGTCGCCGCGCGGAGACCAGACCGGGGTTGCGTAACGTCCGGAGCCGAAACTGATGCGGTGAACGTCGCTGCCGTCGGCATTCATGACATAAAGCTGCTGGTTGCCGCCGCGGTCGGAGTTAAAGACAATTTGCGAACCGTCGGGAGAATAACTCGGTGAAGTGTTAATCGAATTGCCGGAAGTCAGTTGTTTGCTGCGGCGATTTTTGAGGTCCATTTCATAGATGTCGCTCTTGCCGTTGGACGCATAACTGAGGACGACTTTGCTGCTGTCCGGCGAGAAACGCGGTGCAAAGGTCATGCCGGGGAAGTTTCCGAGCAGTTCCTGCCGTCCGGTTTCAATGTCAAGAATATAAACCCGCGGCGTGTTGCCGGCATAAGACATGTAGGTTACCTTTTGCAGGTTCGGCGAGAAGCGCGGTGTCAGTACCATAGAGGCGCCGGAGGTAAGAAATTTATGGTTTTCACCGTCCTGATCCATAATGGCCAGACGTTTGGTGCGTTTGGTTTTGGGACCGGTTTCGGAAACATAGACAATACGGGTGTCAAAGTAGCCTTTTTCACCGGTCAGGCGTTCATAGATCGCATCGGCAATCACGTGGGCTACGCGGCGCCAGTTGTCTTTAGTGGTGGTGAAAGACTGCCCTTTAAGCTGGTTTTGGGCATAAATGTCCCAGAGGCGAAATTCAATTCGCAGATGATTGCCGTCAACTTCGGTTATGGCGCTTTGAACCAAGGCGTGGGCGTTAATTGCCTTCCAATCAACGAAGTTGGGTTGTTCGTTGATTGAGGTGAGAGTTTGAATGTAGCTGCCTTCGGGAATAATCCGGAACAGACCGGAGCGTTCAAGGTCAGCGATAACGACATCACGGATTTTGTTGCCGGTTTGTCCGAGAAAGAATCCTTCGTGGATCATTTCAGGAAAAGCCACCGGCAGCGGGTCGCGCATGGCGCCGTTGACGTCAATTTGCAGTTCGGCTTTGGCGGGCGACCAGACCAGACATAAAGCCAGGGCTAATAAGTATTTGAGTTTCATTATTTTTCACCATTTAGAAAGGGGGTTTCAGTTAGGGATTATATTAAACAGAGAATATTAATAATCAATTATCAGAAAGACTATAAATAGTTCTAAAAATAAATTTGACTAATCTTTATTTTAGGTTAGGCTAAATTTTAACGGATAAGGAGAAATATGGTGACATTACGAGAGTTTAAGGCCGGGTTGCCGCCGTATCGGGCACTGCTGGGGTTTGATTATGGTTCCAAACGGCTGGGAGCGGCGGTTTCCGATTTGTTGTTAATGACGGCGACGCCATATAAAATTATCAGTCGCAGCAATATGGCGGCCGATTTGGCGGAAATTAAGAAGCTTATTGCCGAAAAGGAAATCGGCGGTATAGTCTATGGTTTGCCGCTGCAGATGAATGGCGAAGAGGGCGAAACGGCACGGGAAGTGCGTAAGTTTGCGGAGCGTGTGGCCGAGGCGACCGGCTTGCCTTATTTTTTTTGGGATGAAAGGCTGTCTTCTTCCGCGGTTGAAAGCATGATGATTAAAGAGGCAGATTTGTCACGAGCCAGACGCAAAAAGTCGCTGGATGCCGGAGCGGCCGCTTATATTCTGCAGGGTGTGCTGGATGCGATGAAGTTTGTGTGATAAGGTTTTTTTATTGATAAAATAACGCGCTTACATATTCCGATAATTATATGCAGGGATGAGGATTAAGGCTTTGTAAGGCGGCGTATTCATATGTTTCTGAGTCGAAATCCAAAGAGAGAAAAAGTGCAAACGCTAAGATAGAACTGGTAAATATAATTGCGGCAAGAGTATAAAAATGTTTTTTATCAATAAAGCCGGATAAATAAGTGAACAGGGGAAGACATAAAAGAAGCGGTATTGAATTAAATAAGCATTCTTCATATGGAGAATGCGGATAAGGTGTTATATTATGGATTGCAAGAAATAAGGAGATAAAAACGACAAATATATTTAAGGTGCAGAACAGCACAGTAAATGCGAACAAAAATTTATTGGGCTTCAGCGTGTGTTTTAGAGGTATAAAATAAAAGGTGAGGGTTACTTCGGTGGAAAGTATTAATAAATTTTGAGGATTTTCCGTTTCGATGAAAAAACTCAGGGAACAAGCAAAGAGCCAAAAAACGACTGTCAGCAACCCTAAATGCATCAGTATTTCGGGGATGGAGAGTTTAATTTTTGTATCAGTCATCAGTTTAGTGTAAAGATTAAAATTTAAAGTGCAATAAGAAATTATATGCGGAGATGAGGGTTAAGGTTTTGCAAGGCGGCGTATTATAGATATATCTTGACGAGGTATCCCAGAGAGAAAAGAAGTGCCATGGTAAAACTGGTAAATATGATTTTGGTCAGGGTATAAAAAAGTTTTTTGTTAATAAAACCGGATATGTAAGTGAGCAGAGGCAGACATAATAACAGGGGCATTAAATTGTAGACGAATTCAAAGTATGGATAATGTGGGCGAGGTTTTACAAGATTTATTGTGAGATATGCGGAAAAAATCATGATATATATATTCAAGATGCTGCCCAGTACAGTCAATGTGAAACCAAATTTACTTGTTTTCAGCGGGTGTTTGAGAGGTATAAAATAGAAAGCCAGCGTCACTTCTAAGAAAAATATGATGTTTATCAAAATTTGTTTATCGTTTTTATCGCCGATGACGAATCTCAGAATAGAGGTAAAAAACCAAAAAGCGCCTGCCAGCAGCACCAAATGCAGCAGTATTTCGGGGATGGAGAGTTTAATTTTTGTATCAGTCATAAAAAGATTATAGAAGAAGTTAATTGATAATTCAATAGAAAATGAAAATTTCTTTAAAAATTTTTATTCTGAGTTTTAGGAATTTATTCTTGATGCGAGGATGTTTTTCTTTTATAATGTGAATTGCCACTTGCTGTAAGTGTGCCTGAAACCCTGAATAGTAATTCGGGGTTTTGTTGTTTGTGTTTTTTATCCGTCATAAATGACGGATTTTTTTATGGAGGAATAGGAATATGAGAAATAATGTTGTCAAAGCCGGCGAAACAGATTCAGAAGACTATGAAAAAGCCTTAGAGCGTGTTTATCAGGATATGATGTCACGGCATAATGATCCTGAAATTATAAGAATGCGTGAGGATAATAAAAAATCCCTTTTGGGAGAGGGATATTCCCTATGGGTAAAAGATATATTAAATCTGTTACAGGTTTATCGTAATTCCACCAGTGACGGCGAGCGCAGAGGAGTATGGGATCATAAGCCGGTGATGAAAGAAATTTTGCCAAGCTATTACCGCAGGGATGAGGTGAGTTCGTCAGGACGGCAGCCGGTGGTGTTTGGCGTTAAACTTCCCGGAGATGGGGAGTATCTTTATGATCATGATTTCTGGGGAAATATTTCCTATGGATATACTTTGGCTGCAGCCGGATATAATGATTGGATAACCAAAGGCGGAGCTCGGATTGATGATTTAGGGCGTGATTTACAAAAAATGATTGAAGAAAAGAAGTTTATGTTTGATGATCAAGATGAACCGATGGTTGACTTGGGGATTAAACTTTATCGGAAATACGGGGATAAGCTGACGAAAGAAGATTTGCAGCGGGAAATTCTGGAAAACCGTGAAATTTTGCGGCGCTATAAATTTGAGGATATGGAGACGCGGAGTGTGAAGGCCAGAGCCGGCGAGGATCTGGCGTGGGTTGCCAAGCGGAATGGTGTCTCGCAAAAAGGTTTGGCAGAAGAATTACAGCGTAATGCAAGGATAAACACGGTTTATTCGGGCATCAACGAAAATATGAGTCTGAGAGAAGGTACCCGGATTAATCTGCCTCAGAAAGCGGACAGGAATTATGCTGCGCTTACACCGGTGTCTAAAGGTGAATTTATAACAACTCTGCCTGATAAAGGACGGTTTGTCGAACAGGAAACAAAACAGAAAGAGATGTCTGTGAAGGAAAAATCTATTTTTGAGGAATTGCAGAAAAATAATAATCCGTATGAAGATATGCTCTACAAACCGGTGGAGCATATCAGCGAAAATGAACTAAAAAACGGTATGCGTTATTTTCTGTATGAAAATCAGGATATGCGGCGAAAGCAGCAAGCTGATGAGGTTCAAAGGAAGTGGTATGACAATTATTACGGAACTGAAGCAGTGAAAAGAGATGAGTTTGGAAAACAAATTGAACCGCAATCTAAAAGACAGCCGGCAGAAGAAACCGGTGAGTTACAATTGAGCGGGAATGTTTCTTTAAGTCAGGCTTATCGCGAAGTTGCACGTCAGGCATCTCCGTGGGGCGTGACGGCTTTGCAGAAAGGATTGAATTCATTTGAAGACGGTGAGATACTTAAAGAAGATGGCGTGTTAGGACAAAAAACCGCTTCTCGTATGAAAGAGGCTTTGAGCCGTTATGGTTTGACACGGGTTAAACAGAGCATCGGCTATGGCGGTTTGGCGACGAATTTGGAAAATAGTCGAGGTAAACCTTTTACTCGGGATAAACTGCAGCAGACTATGGCGGCTGTTCATCCTGTAGACAGCGGGCTTTTTTTGCAGAAAGGCCTCAACCGAATCGGTCAGGAAATGGCTAATTATGAAAATTTGAAAGAAGATAATGAGATTGGCGAAAAAACGACATCAGCCTTTAATCATCTGAAAGAAGACAAAGAGGAGGAAATTAAGTCTTATCTTCGGGCAGATTATCAATCTCCTCTTCCGAAGCAGGATGAAAAAAATACCAATGAGGAGGAAGATGATTTGTAAGTTTTAATTATTTAAGGGTGATAATCAATGTCTTACAGTTAATTGTCACCCTTGTTTTTGTTCAGAGCGGGAGAATTATTGGGTAAAGATGCCATTAAAACGATGATCTCAATATAACGGATTACTTTCTTGGTTCCCTGAATAGGTATAAGCGACGGCTTTGAGGGTTTGTCTGAATTTGGCGTTATCAATAAAGTCAAAGTTTTCGGGCAGGATATGGTCAACCAGATGTTTGATATCGGGATCCGCCGCTACAAACTGCGGGGCAAAGCGACGGCAAAAGGCATAGGCTGAAGCATACACGGTCTGTGGTGTGCGGGTATCATAACCGATGAGGCGCAACAACTCTTCAAGGTCGTCTGAGGGGATTTTTTCAGCATTGCTCAGTTGATACCACAGGCCGATGCCTGCATTGGCCAACCGTTTCCAGGGGAAAGCTCTGCCGGGGTCTGCTTTGCGGAGCGGCGCAATGTCCGAATGACCGACAATCATTTCCGGGCGGATATTATATTTGCTGATGAGGGGCGGCAAAAAGTTGAGCAGCGTGTCAATTTGTTGCGGAGCGTAGGTTTCTTGTCCGAGGCTGAAATTGACCAGTTCAATGCCGATGGAGCGGGCGTTCGGGCTGCGGTCTTCGCCGCGCCAGAAACCTGTTCCGGCATGGTAGGCGCGTTTGGATTCATCGACCAATTTGGTCATTTCGCCTTTTTCATCAATAATGTAATGGGCACTCAGCTGATATTCATGCATGTAATGAATGATTGTTTCAACATCGTAAGCGCTGCAATGCAAAACAATCATATCTATCGGGGTTTCCCGTTCGTTAAAGTAGGGCAGCGGCTCTTCGCGCATCAAGGTAATCCTTTAAAATTTCAGCTTGACGTTTCAGGGATATTTTATGCGTTTGGCGGTAGTTTGTCCAGATGTAATTGCTGAAGTCCAGCCAGTCAGCGAAAGTCGTCAGGCAGCCGGTTTCTTTCCGGAAATTTCCCGCGTTGTAAAAAATGTCAAAATAACGAGCCAAGCGTTTGATTTGCTGAAGTTCGGCGTAGCTCATGGTTGAAGTTTGCATAATTTCATAGGGCGGATATTGGGAATAAATCATTTGAAAATTCTGTGTATGACGGTCAATCGGGGCGCCGCGCAGGCGTTTTAAAATGCCTATTTGCAGTTCGGCGGGACGGGAGGCAAATAATTTGTCGAAGTCTTCGGCAAATGTGGCAAAAGTGGAATGCGGCAGTCCGGCGACAAGGTCGGCATGGACGGCAGCACCGGTTTGCTCGCTGATAAATTTTAAGTTGGCGAGGGTTTGGCCTTCGTTTTGTCGGCGGGAAATCGCTTTTAATGAGGGTTCGTAAAAGGTTTGCACGCCGGCTTCCAGGTGTAATCCGCTGGCGGGGAAGTTTTTGATTTCTTCCAGCATTGGCGAGTTGAGTTTGTCAGGAAAAATTTCAAAATGCAGAATCATTCCTTCCCGCCAGCGGGCTTTGAAAAATTCGAGGATTTTTTTGACGTTGGCGAATTTAAGATTGAAGGTTCGGTCAATGAATTTGAACTGTTTAACGCCGCGGGTGATTAAAATATCCATTTCGTGCAGAAATTTGTCGAGGTCAAATTCCCGAACGCCGCGAGACAGCGAAGACAGGCAGAATTCACAGGTAAAGGGGCAGCCTCGGGTCGCTTCAACGTAAATCAGGCGGTGGGCGATGTCTTCGTCGGAATAAAGGTAATAAGGCAGCTTAAGACTGTTTATGTCGCAAACCGGTTCTTCCAGAACTTTGGTTGCGGGAAGTTCGTTTTTTTGCCATGCTTGTAACAGGTGATAAAGCGCGTATTCTCCTTCACCTTTAATCAGATAGTCGCAGCGGGGAAGAAATTCATCATATTCGTAGGAAACTTCCGGTCCGCCGAAAATCAACAGCGTTTGCGGCAGAACGGCTTTGATGATTTCGGCCACCCGCAGCAGATCTTCAATATTCCAAATATAGCAGCTGAGGCCTACAACATCCGGCCGCCGGGAAATAATTGCCTCCGCAACTTCCTGCACCGTGAGATCATGGCTGAATTCCATTATTTCACAGTCTTTTTCAAATTCATGCAGATTGGCTTTCAGATATCGCAGGCCGAAAGCGGTGTGCGAGTAGCGGGCATTGATGGTTGAAAGGATTATTGCGGGTGCTGTTTGCGACATTTATCATTATCCTATCCGGCCTGGCGGCTTTTAATGATATGTTCGTAGGCGTTGTTGATTTCCGCCATTTTCAGAGTGCAGGCTTCAATTTCCCGGGCTGAGGCGCCTTTGGCCTGAGCCAGGTCAGGATGATATTGGTTGATTAACTCTTTCCAACGGCGTTTGATTTCTTTGTCGCTGGCATTGTAAAAGACGCCGAGGACTTCGTAGTAATCCTGAAGCGTTTCGTTTGAGGGTTTGAAGACAAAACGGTCTTTGATGATGGTATAGTTGCCCTGCGGAAGTTCGATGATATTGGCGATATCTTCCAGCATTTCCATCTCATCGCTTAAAATCTCACCGTCCACCACGGCAATTTTAAACAGATTTTCGATAATGCTTTCTTTCATGTCCAGATTATCGCGGGAGAGAATTTTCAGCTGTTTCGCGTAAGCCTGATAACCGGCGGTGCTTTGTTTGGCTTCGTTAAAAATGCGGGCGATTTTGGGATTTTTGTCGGTGTTGAACAGTTTTTTAAAGGTGCGGATTTCGTTTTCGCTGACGGCGCCATCGGCTTTGGATATTTTTGCCGCTAAGCCGGCCATTGACTGCACGAAGGAAACATCGCGGGCTTCCTGTGAGCGCAGAGCCAGTTTCAGCGGATTGATTTTAGACCAGAAGTTGAGAACAGGGCCGAGTTTGAGTTTGGTGCGGAGCCCGCCTTCCAAACGAAAAGAGTCAAAAAAGAAACCGAGAATAACGCCGATGAACAGCAGAAGTTTGCTTTTGCAGGTGAAGCCGATTAAACCGCCGAAAATTTTGCCGAGGTTGACATTCCAAAAGTCTTCAAAAGCGTAGCGCCATTCTTTGCAACTTTTGCATTTTTGGCAGTCAAACAACAGATGTCCGAGAATACCGAGAACCGCGACGCCGACCCAGCCGAAAGTCAGTCCGCCGAGAATAACGCCCCAGAGTTTGCCCAGCACATGTTCAATCAGATAGTTATAAGAGCGGTAAAAACGGAAAGGAAGCATCAGACGGATGGTGTCGTCAAGTTGGCTGAACTTCTGCTTGATAATGGTTTTTACCAAGGTTCGGTCAATCAGGACATGGCCGAAGAACATGCCCCATAAGAAACCGGCGGCGCCGAACAAGCGGAGGCCGATGACGGCAAGGGTTAATTTTCCGAGAGGGGTCATTTATTTATCTCAAAAGTTACAAACTGTTTTCAGTTTAGCCGGATTTTGCGGAAAAGGAAAGATATTAAAGGGTTATGGTTGATAAGTGGGTAGGGTAGTCATAACGGCTGTTCAGCAGGCCGCGGTGGGTGTTGCGGCGGTAGCTGAAATAGTCTTCGCTGCGGTAGGTGTCGATTGACGAAGCGGAAATATCCGTAAGGCCGAAATTTTGCAGCCGTCTGATGACAAAGGCCTCCAAATCAAACCGGAAGCAGCCGTGGTTGGAGGCGGGAATGAAAAACTGTTCGAAGGAGGTGTCCTGCCGGAGAAATTCGTTCCGCATATCGGAGCGGCATTCAAAGGACTGCTGCTGCAGGCAGGGGCCGAGGGCCGCGGCAATGTTTGCTTTTTCCGCTCCGTGTTCCAGCATGAGCTGCAGCGTGTTTTCAATAATGCCGTACAGGGCGCCGCGCCAGCCGGCATGGGCGGCGCCGATAATCCGGTTGCGGGCGTCATAAAACAAAACCGGGCAGCAGTCGGCCGTGCGAAGAGTGAGAATAATGCCGGGAATATCGGTTACCATGCCGTCGGCAAATTGCTGCCAACGTTCGGGTTGACTGATAAAAACGGCATGGTTTGTCGTTCCCTGGCGAACGATAGCCAGACGTTCAAACGGCAAGTGATAATGTGCGGCGGCCAAAGCAAAGTTTTTGAGCACGTTTTCTCTGTCGTCATCACTTTTGATGCTGCCGTTCAGGCTGGCATATTTGCCGGCGGAAACACCGCCGTGACGGTCAAAGAAAAAGTGTTTGTCAGCTGGAAGGTTGGGAGCGCCGTAACTCATCGGAAGCTGATTCCCGCGGCCAACGGCGGAAGCTGCAGTATGTCGGCAGCAGTCTGTCCGAGGTCGGCATAAGTTTCTCTTTGGCCGAGGCTGCGCGGCCGTATTCCGCGGCCGAACATCAGAACCGGAACCTGTTCCCGGGTATGGTCGGTTCCTTTATAAGAGGGATCGTTGCCGTGGTCGGCGGTGATGAAACAAACGTCGTCCTGCTTCAGGCAAGGCAGAATGTCCGGCAGGCGCGAATCGAAATATTCCAGAGCGCGGGCATAGCCTTCAACATTGCGGCGGTGACCGTAATACATGTCGAAATCTTCAAAATTGGTAAAGACCAGCGAACCGTCCGGGGCTTCGGCCATTGCCTTGAGCGTGGCGTCCCATAAGCCGGGGAGTTCGGTGGCATGAACGGGGTTGCTGATGCCGCGATGAGCATAGATATCATTAATGGCTCCGACGGCATAAACTTTTCGTCCGGCAGCCAAAGCTTTATCCAACAGGGTGTCGCCGAAAGGTTGGGCGGCGTAGTCGCGACGGCGGGTGGTGCGGGTGAATTCGCCGCTTTTTTCTCCGATAAAGGGGCGGGCAATGACACGTCCGATGCGGTAGGGCTGTACATGTTTATAGGCAATTTCGCAGAGCCGGTATAATTTCTCAAGCCCGAAATGTTTTTCGTGAGCGGCAATCTGAAAACAGCTGTCGGCAGAGGTGTAGCAGATGGGACGTCCGGTTTGCAGGTGCTCTTCGCCCAGTTCCTGAATGATGACGGTGCCGGAAGCCGCTTTGTTGCCGAGGATGCCGTCGAGTTCGGCGTCACGGCATATTTGTTCGATCAGTTCTTGCGGAAAAGACGGGCAGTCGGGTTTGAAATGTCCCCAGCCCTGCAAATTTGGCAGGCCTGCCATTTCCCAGTGTCCGGAGACGGTATCTTTATCGCGGCTGATTTCTTTCATATGGCCGTAAGCTGCCGGCAGGTTTAACGCCTGAGCTGAAACCGGGGACAGATTTATGTTCAGTCCCGAAGCTTCATGGGCGGCTTTTGCCAGGCCGAGGCTTAAAAGATTGGGAATGTTTAAATTCGGATAAGCGGCGGCAATATGCTCAAAGGTTGCGGCTCCCTCGTCGCCGAAAGCGGCGGCATCAGGCGCGCCGCCGATACCGAACGAATCCATCATAAATATAAATACCCGTGCCATTTGTTTTCTCCTTCTGGGCTATCTTAATCGGGAGAAAAGTTCAGGTCAAGGCTGTTCAGGGATGAATTTATCGCTAAACAGATTTTTTGTGTCGTCTTGAAGGTCAAAACTCAGTCCGGCCAGAGTTGGAAGCGAATGAATGAGGTTATGGTTGACAAAGGGTCTGTCAATATATTGCGGAAGCGATGATATCAGAGATGAATTCGCGTTTCCGTAGGCTTTGTTTGTCCATAACAAAAAAGGAATTTCAAACATCGGTTCGGTTTGGCGGGCGGGATTGGTGGTGTGGCAATGGCAGCTTTCCGCCTCAAGGCCGACGTCGTCGCCGTGGTCGCTGAAATAAAGGGCAAAGGCCTGCTCTTTCAAGGCGGCAATTTCTTTAATAATTTCGGCGAGAACAAAGTCCGTATAACGGATGCTGTTGTCGTAATCGTCGAACTCGCGGGTGAATGCGTTTTGATTGTTTTCGCGGAAGAAGTCGAATTGTTCGGGAAAGCGGTAACTGTAAGGCGTGTGGCTGCCGCCGAGATGAACAAAGATGATTTTTTTGTGAGCCTGATCCCGCAGAGCCTGACGAATCGGGGAGAGGAGCTTTTCGTCATAATGGCTGTCGCGCAGTTTTTCGGTAATGTAGCTTTTGTCGCTGTTATTGATAAAGTTGACCACCTTGGCATCATGAGCGAGAACGCTGGTCATATTGTCATGGTAACCGCGTGAAAATTGATTGGAAATCCAAAAAGTTTTGAATCCTGCCTGATTGAAGATGTTTATCAGCGAGCCATGGCGCAGGCCTTCGGAGACGTTGTCTTTACGGGCAAAGGTCAATGTATCGCGCAGCGAAAGCATGGTGGATGCGTGCGGTGAAGTAACATTGGTAAAAATATAGGGTTTCAGAATCCCGGAGCTGAAAGGTGTGGTGTTCCTGTTATAACCGTAGCAGCCCAGATGTTCTCTGGCGGCGGATTCACCAATGACGACAATATAGGTTTCCGCCCGGTTTTGAGGAAAACGGGACTTCAGCCCGGTTATAACAGGAATTTGATGTTTCTGCCGCAGCCGAATCAGATTGTAGATGTCTTTATAATAATCGATCGTGCTGGCAATTACCCGGTAGGGAACCAGTTGATAACGACTGTATTGCTGTTGGTGAAACCCTTTGCTGACAGCAAACAGCAAGGCGACGGAGCAGTAGAAAATCAGTTTTTTGGAATAGCCGGGCGCGTAATGCAGTTTGCTGCGGATGAAAAAAGTCAGCAGAATGACGGCCGTGTAAAGAATTAAAAAACCGAAGCCGCTGTCGCTGCCGAAGTTAATGACGAATTCTTTCATTTCCCGAATGTTGGAATCAAGTATAATCTGAACCGACTGGGAAAGCAGCGGGCAATGGAAAATGGACAGATGGCAGATGTTGAGCCAGTAAATGATATAAACGAAAATGTAGAGGATGAGCAGAATTGTGTGCCGGCGCGGCAGCAGGGCAAAAGGGAGCAGCAATCCGAAAGCGGAAATCAGGTTATAGATTATCCGTTTGGTCAAATGGGTTTCGGTTTCTATAATAACCGAAGCCAGAATCGGAAAGGCAAGATAGAAAAAAAGCAGAGACCAGTAAGCCGCGGGTCGTTTGAAAGGTATTTTGATAGTCATGATAAAGTCGCAAATTGATTTTTTGGAATATTTGCAATCTATCGTAATAAAAATTTAAAGTAAATACTAAATATGAAGACAGTTGATTTTTTTGTATAATCATTTTAGAACGACGGTCAAAAGTTAATAAAAAGCCGGCGGTTATGCCGGCTTTTTATTATGCACTGATTTTTTCGATTATCGGGTTGGTAAGCGACGGCTGTGCCGATGCCAGTTTTACCGCCGCTTTCAAGTCGGCGGCAGCTTGCCGGCAGTCGTCTTCTGATTGAGCGTGAATCAGTGCAATCGGGTGTTGAGCGTCCAGATAATCTCCGCGTTGGCAAAATTCGCTGAAGCCGGTAGCGTAATCCAGTTTCTGATCGCTGCGGATGCGTCCGCCTTTCAGTTTTATCAAGGCAAGGCCTATGTCTCGGGTCTGCATGGCGGAGACATATCCCGGTTCGTCGGCAAAAACGGGGCGAATAACGGCAGCCCGAGCCAGATAGTTCTGCGGGCGGTCGCAGAAGTCGGCCGGACCGCCGAGCAGCGTGACCATGCGGGCAAAATGTTCAAGCGCTTGTCCGTTTTGCCAGGCCGTTTGCAGTTTGGTGCGTGCTTCCTGTTCCGTGGCGGCCTGTCGGGCGTTAACGAGCAGTTCGGCACATAGGGCCAGGGTAATTTCGGCCAGGCGCGAATCGACATTTTCACCTTTGAGAAAATCGACGGCTTCTTTCATTTCCAGTGCGTTTCCGACGGTGCGGCCGAGAACCTGATTCATGTCGGTAATCAGAGCAGAAGTTTTGGTTCCGGCGCCGTTGGCTACTTTGACGATGGAGCGGGCAAGTTTGCGGGCGTCTTCAATGTTATCCATAAAAGCGCCGTTGCCGCATTTTAAATCCATAACCAGATATTCCAGTCCCGCGGCCAGTTTTTTAGAGAGGATTGAGGCGGTAATCAGTTCAATTGATTCAACCGTACCGCAGACATCGCGAATGGCGTAGATTTTTTTGTCGGCGGGTGCCAGATTTCCTGTTTGGCCAATGACGGCACAGCCGGCTTCTTTAACCGTGCGGCGAAAGAGATCGTTGTCCGGCATGGTTTTGTAACCGGGAATGGAATCGAATTTATCGAGCGTGCCGCCGGTGTGGCCGAGCCCGCGTCCGGAAATCATCGGCACATAAACGCCACAGGCTGCCAGCAACGGTGCCAGCATCAGGCTGACTTTGTCGCCGACCCCGCCGGAGGAATGTTTGTCAACAATCGGCGCGTCAAACCCTTTCCATTCCAGCACATCGCCGGAATCGCGCATGGCCATGGTGAGGGCGACGGTTTCGTCGGCATTCAGCCCGTTGAGAAAAACGGCCATGGTGAGGGCTGCCGTCTGGGCATCCATAATGCTTCCGTCGGTTATGCCTTTGATGAATTCGGAAATTTCATCGGCAGACAAAGGTTGGCGGTTGCGTTTTTTGCGAATAATTTCCTGTGGCAGCATTTTTAATATCCCTGTTTGATGGTTTGCAGCAGATTGTCGAGCAGTGAACTGGCGCCGATGCGCAGATGTTCGGGGCCTATCCAGCCGCTGCCCATAACGGTTTGGGCGAGGGTCAGATATTTTTTTGCCTCGTCAATCGTGCGGATGCCGCCGCTGGCTTTGAAACCGGCTTTTCGTCTGGAGGCGGCAATGGTTTCGAGAATGATGTTGGCCGCTTCCGGTGTGGCGGAAACCGGCGTTTTTCCGGTTGAAGTTTTGATAAAGCCGACACCTTTGTTAAGGCACAGGCGGGTTGCCTCGGCAATTCGGGAAGCTTTTGCCAATTCTCCGGTTTCAAGAATGATTTTGGTGGTGGTTTCGCCGCAGGTTTCGGTTACGGTATCAAGGAAACGGTCGCAGACGTCAAGATTGCCTTCAAGAAAATCGTGATACGGAAAAACGGCGTCAATTTCATCGGCGCCGGCTTTAAAAGCCTGCCTGATTTCATGGCGCAGTTTGGCAAAGTCGGAACCTCCATGGGGAAAGTTGACAACGGTGGCAATTTTGACAGGTGTTTTTTTGAGTTTCTTTTTGGCCAGCGGAATAAACTGCGGCCAGATGCAGACAGCGGCAACGTGCCCGTACGGCGTATCGGCTTTGGCACACAAGTCTTCAATCCGGTATTCGGTGTCGTGGTCGCCCAAAGAGGTGAGATCCAGGCAGCCGATGAGAATTTTGGCAGCGGTAACGTCGTCCATTTTACAGTTCTCCGATAAAGGCTTTGATGAGTGCGGTTAAATCGGCAGCGGCTTTCTGTCCTTCGCGCAGGGTTTCTTCATGGCTGGGCATGCTGTGGTTCATTCCGGTTCCGTAGTTGGTGATGACGGAAATACCCAGCACTTTCATGCCGGAGTGGGCGGCGCAGATAACTTCGGGCACGGTGGACATACCGACGGCGTCGCTGCCGAGAAGCCGAAACATTTTGATTTCGGCCGCGGTTTCAAAGCAGGGGCCGAGCGCCCACAGATAGACGCCTTCGTTGAGCGGAATATTCCGTTCGGCAGCCAGTTCTTTGATTTTATGGCGCCATTCGGCCGTATAGGCATCGGCCATGCCGGGAAAACGCGGTCCGTAGCGGTCATCGTTGGGGCCGATCAGAGGATTTGTGCCGCTGAAATTGATATGATCCTTTATCAGCATCAGCGAACCCGGAGCAAATTCGGGATTGAGCGAGCCGGCGGCATTGGTGACGATTAAATTTTTTATTCCCAGCAGCTGAAAGGCTTTGATAACCGTGTTAATTACCTGGGGTTTGTGTCCTTCGTAAAGATGGAAGCGCCCCTGCATGCAGAGAATTTCCTTGTCTTCCAGCCGGCCGATGATTAATTTTCCGCCGTGCCCTTGAACGGTGCTTTGCGGAAAGCCGTCGATGTCGGCGTAGGAAATGCTTACGGAATCGGTGATTTCATCAGCAAGGGCTCCGAGGCCTGAGCCGAGGATTATCGCAGTTTCCGGGCGGCGGCGGCCGATGAGACTGCGGATTTGGGCGGCGATTTTCTGTATCATTCGGAAAGCTCCTCAGCGTTGAAGGCCTGCGGCAGCAGGTCGGACAATTTGAAGGTTTGGCGGACGTTTTGGGAATCAGCCAGATGAACCGGCGTTTCCGGTGCGGCAAATTCGGCAATTCGTTGCAGGCAGGCGCCGCAGGGCTTAATCAGTTCCCTGCTGTCGGCGACAATCAGAATTTCTCTGATTTTTTTGCCGCCGCCGGCAATCATTGCGGCAATGGCGCCGGCTTCGGCACAGGTGCCGCAGGGATAAGAAACGTTTTCAACATTACAGCCGCGGCTGATGTGGCCGCAATCGTCTAAAACGGCGGCGCCGACTTTAAAGCCGGAGTAGGGGGCATAAGCCCGTTCAAAAGCTTGGCAGGCGGCAGCGTGTAAATCTCGGACGGTGTTCATCTTGCAAATATGCCTTAAAAGTTTTATTAATGATTATAGGTTTATACTATAGGAAAATTGTTTAGATTTAGCAAAGATTATTTTATCTGTTCACATTTTCGCAGGAGAACGCGCGTGAAGAAAGTGTTGTTGATTTTGGGTGTTGTCTTGGCTCTTGCCGCCGGCGGGATATTTGTTTATATCTCTACGATTGACTGGAATCAGCATAAAGACAAAATCGCTCAGCAGTTTTCCGAGCTTACGGGAAAAAACATTGTGTTTGAGGGACCGGTTTCTTTTCGTATCCTGCCGTCTCCTTATTTG
>ERZ824600.1126-NODE-1126-length-35090-cov-11.869445_pt1 | contig 35090 bp, 29 predicted proteins | sample MGYA00519933_ERZ824600 | MGnify/ENA primary metagenome ERZ824600 (study PRJEB31778, sample SAMEA3449178) | human gut metagenome | biome: human gut; feature: human-associated habitat; material: faeces | place: United Kingdom | collected 2010/2012 ... | reverse complement strand
TGTGCTGGTTTTGGTAATAATAAGGTAGATGATAATTTAGTTAAAGAGATATTTACTTTTTTAAATAATAATTTGTCTTTTGATGGCCATTTGCTTGTCCAGATTGTTCAGACTAAGATTATGGATATAATGGATAGTTTATATAGAATTAAGGATGTTTCTGTTAGTAAGAAGATTAAGGATATTTATCTTAATTCTCAAATAAGAGAGAAATATGCAGAAATTGATATGAGAAGTATTAAGTATTTTGCTTCTAAAAATGATGTCTTTTGTAATTTATATAGTCAGAATATTCAAGATGAAGAGGTTATTAGGAAATTAGATGAATATTTTGTTCTTCTTGATGTTGGTTCTATTAATTTTACTGTTTTACCTGATAGTTTATCTTATATTGAATCTTTAGGATATAAGTGTAATAGTAAGAGATATGTTATTAATTATGAATAAGAGAAGATGTTTCTCTTATTTTTAATATAATATTATAGAATTATTGTTTTAGACGTGATATAATTATTATGGAGTGATGTTTATGTATAAAAATAAAAAGTTTTTCATATTAGGAATGGCTAGAAGTGGTTATGAAGTTGCTAAGTTATTAGCTAAAGATAACACTGTATTTATTACTGATATGAAAGAACAAGATGGGGATAAGGTTAAAGAACTTGAATCTTTAGGTGTTACTTTTATTTTAAGTGATAATCCTACGGATTTACTTGATGATTCTTATGATATTATGGTTAAAAATCCTGGTATTAAATATACTCATCCTTGTGTAGTTAAGGCTAAAGAACTTGGTATACCAGTAATTAATGAAGTAGAAGTTGCTTATCATTATATTGATAAAAATGTTAAGATAATTGGTGTTACTGGTTCTAATGGTAAAACTACTACTACTAGTATTATATATGAAATAATGAAAAAGGCTTTTGGTGATAAGGTTATTTTAGCGGGTAATATTGGTACTCCTTTATGTCATTATGCTAAAGATATTAAAAAAGATAGTTATTTAGTTATGGAAATAAGTGATCATCAGTTATGTGATATGTATGATTTTAAGACTAATGTATCTGTTATGACTAATATATACGAATGTCATACTGATTTTCATGATAGTCATGAAAGATATGTTATGACTAAAAAGAAAATATTTAATCATCATACTAAGGATGATACTGCTATTATAAATATGGATAATAAAGAGGTTATGGATATGACCAAAGATATTAAAAGTAGTAAATTATATTTTTCTTGTATTGATCAAACAAATTGCTATTATAAGGATGGTTTTATATATTTTGATAATGTGAAATATCTTGATACTAGAAAAATAGTTTTAAAAGGAATGCATAATTATCAAAATATTATGTGTGCTATTCTTTGTGCAAAAAGGTATAATATTAGTGATGATATTATTATTGATGTTTTAACTACATTTAGTGGTGTTGAACACAGACTAGAGTATGTTGGAAACATTAATGGAAGAGAAGTGTATAATGATTCTAAAAGCACTAATACTGAATCTACTATTATTGCTCTTAATTCTTTTGATAAAGATATTATTCTTTTAATGGGTGGATTAGATAGGGGCCATTCTTTTGAAGAATTAAAAGACTCAATGAAGAATACTAAACTTGTTATTACTTATGGTGAAACTAAGAATAGAATTAAAAAATTTTGTGATAAAATTAATGTTAAATGTATTGTTTGCGACGACTTGGTTACTGCCACGGAACTAGCTTACAATAATTCTAAAATTGGGGATGTTATTTTACTTAGTCCTGCTTGTGCTAGTTGGGATCAATTTCCTGATTTTGAAACTAGAGGTAAATTATTTAAGAATACAATATTAAAATATAAAAATGGTTTATTTATTGAAAAAGGCAAACATATTTATATGATTGGTATTGGTGGTGTTAGCATGAGTGGTATTGCCGATATACTTATTAATATGGGATATAAAGTAAGTGGTAGTGATAGAGTTAACTCTGTTATCACTGACAAACTTAAAGAAAATGGTATACAAGTTTATGTGCCTCAAAGTAAAAATAATATAACTGATGATATAGATTTTCTTGTTTATACTGCCGCTATTAAAGAAGATAATGTTGAAATGATTGAAGCTAAAAAGAAAAAAATTCCTATGATGGAAAGAGGAGAATTTTTAGGCGAAATTACGAAACTGTATTCTAATACTATTGGAATTGCTGGAACTCATGGTAAAACTAGTACTACTTCAATGGTTAGTTTAATATTTCTTGAAGCTGGTAGGGATCCTACTATTCAAGTTGGTAGTATTCTTAGTAATATTAATGGTAATTATAGAGTTGGTAAAAGTGATACTTTGATTATTGAGGCCTGTGAGTATTGTGATAGTTTCTTATCGTTTAAACAAAAATCTGCGATTATACTTAATATTGATAATGATCATTTGGACTATTTTAAAAATCTTGAAAATATAAAGAAATCTTTTAATAAATATGTTAGTCATTTACCTAATGATGGCTATTTAGTTATAAATAATGATGATAAAAATAGCAGTGAATTAAAAGATAATACTAGTGCTAAAGTAGTTACATATGGCATTAATAATGATAGTGATTATATGGCTACTGATATTGATTATGATGCTGAAGGTTGTGCTAGATTTAATGTTATTAATTATGGTAATAATTTAGGTAGAATAGAATTATCTGTACCAGGAGAACATAATGTACTTAATGCTTTATCTGCTATTGCACTTGCTTCTAGTTATGATATTTCATTTGAAGATATTAAAAAAGGTATAAAAAAATATAAAGGTGCAAGTAGAAGACTTGAATATAAAGGTAAATTTAAGGGTGCATGTGTTTATGATGATTATGGGCATCATCCTACTGAAATAATGGCCACTTCAAATGCTATACATAAAAAACAATATAATGAGTCTTGGGTTATATTCGAAGCTCATACATATTCTAGAGCTTACAAACATAAAGATGATTTTGCCAAAGCACTTAAAAATTTTGATCATATTATTGTTACTGATATATATGCGGCTAGAGAAGAAAATGTTTATGGTATTACGGAAGATGATATTGTAAAAGCGATTAAAAAATATGGTAAAGAGGCTTTTTATATTAGTAATTATGATGATATTAAATTATATTTGAGTCAGTACGTACATGATGGCGATTTAATTCTTACTTTAGGGGCTGGAAATGTTACTAAAGTGGCTGATTTGTTAGTAAGTAAAAATGAATGATTTATTTTCATTCATTTTTCTTTACATTTATAAATAATTTTCTTTACATTTATAAATAAATAGTATATACTATTATTAGTAATCATTACTATTAAGGAGATGTACTATGCGGAATACAAAACAGAGAGACTGTATATTTGATATTGTTAATAGTAGTTATAATCATTTAAATGCTTATCAAATATATGATATTGCCAAAAAAGTAATTTATAATATTAGTTTGGGAACAGTTTATCGTAATTTGGCATGGTTAAGTGAGCATAACAAAGTTAGAACTATTGTTGTTGATGGAATTGTTAGATATGACAGAAATGTAGTACATGATCATTTCATATGTAATGAATGTAAAAATATTATTGATATTTCTAGGAACGATAATTCTAATAATTATATCGATGGTAATTTAGTAATTGATTACGATGTTAAATACGTAGGTATTTGTAAAAAATGTTTAGAGAGGAAGGAAAAAAATGGAATTAAAAGGAAGCAAGACTGAACAAAATTTGATGACTGCTTTTGCAGGAGAGTCACAGGCTAGAAATAAGTATACTTATTTTGCTTCAAAAGCAAAAAAAGATGGTTATGAGCAAATAGCTGCAATTTTTGAAGAAACTGCAAATAATGAGAAAGAACATGCCAAGATGTGGTTTAAAGAATTACATGGTGGTGCTGTTCCTAGTACTATTGATAATTTAATAGATGCTGCTAATGGTGAAAACTATGAATGGACTGATATGTATAAGGGTTTTGCAGAAACTGCTAGAAATGAAGGCTTTACTAGAATTGCTTTTCTATTTGAAGAAGTGGCTAAAATCGAAAAAGAACATGAAGAAAGATATAGAAAACTTATTTCTAATATTAATGAAGGTTTAGTATTTTCTAGAGATGGAGATAAAATATGGCAATGTAGAAATTGTGGCCATATTGTTATTGGAAAAGAAGCTCCTAAAGTATGTCCTGTTTGTGCTCATCCACAAAGTTATTTTGAAATTAAAAAGGAAAACTATTAGTTTTAAACCATTGATTAATTCAGTGGTTTTTCTATATATTACAAAAATCAATTATTTATTAATATAATGCTTAAACAAGAAAAAAATGATGTTCTTGTAAATGGTAAAATAAATTGTAGAAAATTTGTAAATTTAAATGTCGTTTTTTATAGTTTTTTAATCATGAAAATATCATTAGGAAAATTTTTAAATTATATATAATTTTTTAACAGTATAATACATGTAAATTTAACAAATTTATATTGACAAAAGCATTATATAGGTGTATTATTTAATTGTACTATTTGATATAGTACAATTAATATGAGGTGTAATATGTTTGAAATAATTATTTATATATTGTTAATACTTTCTCTTATTTATGGATTTTATTTTTTGATTATGGCTTCTGGAGTTTTTAGAAAAAAGAAATGTGAAATTGATAATAATAAAAAAAATCATTTTGCTATTTTAATCGCGGCTCGTAATGAGGAAACTGTTATTAAAAATTTAATTAATAGTTTGAAAAAACAAAATTATCCTAGTAATAAGTATGATGTATATGTTATTGTTAATAATTGTACTGATAATACTTTAGAAGTGGCAAAAAATGCGGGAGCAAAAATTATAGAATGTAAGCAAAAGGTCAAATCAAAGGGAGAAGTGCTTAAATATACTTTTAATAAATTAAAAAGTAATGATGAAATAGATGCTTATGTCATTTTTGATGCCGATAATGTGGTTCATAGGGAATTCCTGAATAAAATGAATGATTCTATTAATTGTGGTTATGAAGTTGTTCAAGGTTTTAGAGATACGAAAAATATATGTGATAATTGGCTTAGTACAAGTTATGCTATTTTATATTATATCCAAAGTTTATTTATAAATAAATCAAGATTTAATTTTGGTATGAGTTCTTTTTTAAATGGTACTGGATTTATGGTAAAAAAAGAAACTATTGATCGGTACGGATATGATCCTAAAACTATTACTGAGGATATTGAATATACTGCTATATGTGCTATTAATGGTATTAAAATTGCCTTTAATGAAAATGCTATTACTTATGATGAACAAGTTACTGACTTTAAAAGTTCTCTTAAGCAAAGAAAGAGATGGTCCTTTGGTGCTATTCAGTGCTTAAAAAATTATACGTGTTCTCTTATAAAAGAAGGAATCAAAAATAAAAGATTTGAATGTTTTGATGTAATTATATTTTACTTTGGCATTATATTTCATGTTTTGTTTACAATAGTTTCTTTAATTGGAATCTTTTATAATGTATTTTATCTAAATGACTTTAATAGTATGGATGTTGTTATTTATTTTATTATGTTTCTGATTAATTATTTTATAGGGGTTATTTTTAGAATGATTGTGATAAAAAAATGTAATAAAAGCATTAAAGAAAATATATGGGGAATTTTACTTTTTGATTTATTTGTTTTGAGTTGGTTTCCTATTAATTTTATATGCTTATTTATCAAAGATTGTAATTGGGATCATATTAAACATGATAGAAATGTTGACACATTAAATATTTAAAAGATAATAGAGTAATTTTATTGTCTTTTTTTTAATTATTATGTTATAATTTATTTAATAGGAGAGTGATATATATGAAAAATATTTTGAGATTATCTTTACTTTTTATATGTTTAATTGTTATGGTTGGATGTGGAAAGAAAGATGATAACAAACTTGTTATGGTAACTGAAGCAGGTTTTGCACCTTATGAGTATTATGAAAATGGTGAAATTGTTGGTGTTGATGTAGATATAGCCAGAGAAATAGCAAAAGAATTGGGAAAAGAACTTGTTATTAAGGATATAGCTTTTGATTCTATTATTAATGAAGTAAGAACAGGAAAAGCTGATATTGGTGCTGCTGGTATAAGCTATAGTGATGAAAGGGCAAAAAAAGTAGATTTTTCTATTAATTATTCTGTTAGTAAGCAAGTTGTTATTGTTAAAAACGATAGTTTTATTAATAGTATAAAAGATATAAATGATAAAAAGATAGCAGTACAACTTGGTAGTGTTGCAGATACTTATGTTACGAAAAATTATAAAAATGCTGAGATTGTTAGACAAAAGAAATATTTGGCCGCTATTGAAGATTTAAAAGTTGGTAAAGTTGATTTAGTGGTTATGGATGAATTACCTGCTAAAGAAATTATTGAAAAAAATAGTGGTATTAAAATATTAGATGGTGAACTTACTAGCGATAGTTATGGTATGATTGTTAAAAAGGGAAATACTGAATTATTAGAAACTGTTAATAAAGTACTTAATAGGCTTTCTAGTGATGGATCTATTGATAATTTTATTATTAAACATACTGAGGAGTAAATTTGATATGAATGGATATATGCGATTTTTTGATAACTTTTTTGGCTTTTTTAAAAATATAGGTATTAGTTTTTATGATAGTGTTATTTATGATGATCGATATAAGTATATATTAGACGGATTATTTCATACTATATTAATTGCTCTATTTGCTGTTATTATTGGTATTGTACTTGGAATAGTTATAGCACTTATTAGACATAATCATGATATTAATGGTAAAATGAGATTAGGTAATAAGGTTGCTACTTTATATGTCAATATTATTAGAGGTACACCAGTGTTATTGCAATTAATGATTATTTATTATGTTATTTTTAAATCTGTCAATATTAATATAATTATAGTTGGTATATTGGCATTTGGTTTAAATTCTGCTGCCTATGTTTCGGAAATAATTAGATCGGGCCTTATTTCTATTGACAAAGGACAAATGGAAGCTGGTTTATCTTTAGGTCTTAGCTATGGTAAAACAATGAGATATATTATTTTACCACAGGCTATTAAAAATGTTTTACCGGCATTAGGAAATGAATTTATTACATTACTTAAAGAGACTTCGGCAGGTGCTTATATTGGAATATTAGAACTTACTAAGGCTTCAGATATTATTGCATCTAGAACTTATGATTATTTCTTTCCTCTTGTTATAACTGCCATTATATATTTGATTATGACGTTAGGATTATCTAAGTTGGTTAATGTTATGGAAAGGAGATTATCTAATGCTAGAAGTTAAAAAATTAAAAAAGAGATTTGGTAGTAATGTTGTTCTTAATGATATTAGTTTTAATGTTTCAAAGGGAGATATTATTTCTATTGTTGGTCCTTCTGGTAGTGGTAAATCAACATTACTTAGATGTCTTAATTTAATAGAGAAACCTAGTTCTGGAGATATTATTTTTGAAGGTACATCTTTAGTTGGTAAAAAAGCTGATTTATCTTTACTTAGGCAAAAGATGGGAATGGTTTTTCAACAATTTAATTTATTTCCACATCTTACTGTTATTGATAATATTACGTTAGCTCCGGTTAAATTAAAACTAATGAATGAAGTAACTGCTAGAAAAAAAGCACTTGAATTACTTAATACTATTAATTTAAAAGATAAGGCGGAACATTATCCTAATGAACTTTCTGGAGGTCAGAAACAAAGAGTTGCTATAATTAGAACACTTATTATGGAACCGGATATTATATTGTTTGATGAGCCAACAAGTGCATTAGATCCTGAAATGATTGGAGAAGTTTTAGATCTTATTAAAAAAGTTGCAGATACTGGTAAAACAATGGTTATTGTATCTCATGAGATGAACTTTGTTAAAAAAGTTTCTAATAGGGTTTTATTTATTGATGGTGGCAAAGTTATATTTGATGGAAAAACTAAAGACTTCTTTTCAAGTGAAAATATCAGAATAAAGGAATTTTTAGATAAAATAAAGAAATAAATTGTAAAAAATGAGAAAATCTGCTATACTTAAATAGTAGAGTACTACAATGAATTAGAATAGAAGGGAGAAAAAATATGAATGCAATTAATGTTAAAAGTGAAATTGGCCCATTAAAAAAGGTATTATTACATAGACCTGGTAGTGAACTTCTTAATTTAACACCAGATTCTTTAAGTAGATTACTATTTGATGATATTCCTTTTTTACCCGAGGCTCAAAAAGAGCATGATGAATTTGCTCGTATATTAAAAGAAAATAATATTGAGGTTGTTTATCTTGAGGATTTAATGGCTGAAGTATTAGAACTTAGCGATGATATTGAAAATAAATTTATTAGACAGTTTATTTTTGAAGCAGGAATCAAAACTCCTAAATACAGAAATTTAGTTTTTGACTATTTAAAGAGTTTTGTTAATAAGAAAGAGCTTGTTCTTAAAACTATGCAAGGTATTAAACTAGAGGAGATTAGTAGAGCAAAAAGAGATTATGAACAGTCTTTAGTGGATTTAGTAAGTGAGGAGTCTGATTTTCTAGCAGATCCTATGCCTAACTTATACTTTACTAGGGATCCTTTTGCTAGTGCTGGTAATGGTATTATTTTAAATAAAATGTATTCTGTTACTAGAAATAGGGAAACTATTTATGCTGAATATATATTTAACTATCATCCTGATTATAAAGGACAAGTTAATAAATATTATGATAGATATTTACCATACCATATTGAAGGTGGTGATGTTCTTAATCTTAATAATCATATATTAGCAGTAGGTATTTCACAAAGAACTGAGGCTGGTGCTATTGATGAACTTGCTAAGAATTTATTTAGAAATCCTGATTGTGAAATTGATACAATATTAGCGTTTAATATTCCTGTATCAAGGGCATTTATGCACTTGGATACGGTATTTACACAAATTGATTTTGATAAGTTTACTTATCATCCTGGTATTATGGATACTTTACAAGTATTTGAAATTACAGAGGGAGACATTCCTGACAGTGATGAAGATTTAAATGTTAAAGAGGTTAATGGTTCTTTAGAAGAAATATTAGAAAAATATTTGGGTAGAAAAATTACTTTAATTCCTTGTGCTGGTGGTGAGAAAATTTCTTCAGAAAGAGAACAATGGAATGATGGTACTAATACTTTATGTATTGCTCCTGGTGTTGTTGTTGTATACGACAGAAATAATATTACTAATAATATTTTGAGAGAGCATGGTATTAAAGTGTTTGAAATGTCTAGTGCTGAACTTTCTAGAGGTCGTGGAGGTCCTAGATGTATGAGTATGCCTCTTGTTAGAGAAGATATTTATACTGAAAGTGGTGCTGTTAAAAAAGAAAATATTTCTTCAGCTAAACATGATGAAGTTAAAAAAGTAAATAATGAGAATTTTAATTTTAAGGGTAGAAACTTTTTAACTTTACTTGATTATACGCCTGAAGAAATTAGATATTTACTTGATTTATCTAAAGATTTAAAGGATAAAAAACATAGAGGTATTGAACATAGATATTTAAATGGTAAGAATATTGTACTTTTATTTGAAAAGACTTCAACTAGAACAAGATGTGCTTTTGAAGTTGCTGGTCTTGATTTAGGCATGGGAGTTACTTACTTAGATCCAGGTAGTTCACAAATGGGTAAGAAAGAAAGTATTGCTGATACTGCTAAAGTACTTGGTAGAATGTATGATGGTATTGAATATAGAGGATACGATCAAAAAATAGTTGAAGAACTTGCTAAGAATGCAGGTGTTCCAGTATGGAATGGTCTTACTACTGAGTTTCATCCTACACAGATGTTAGCAGATGTTATGACTGTTGAAGAAAATTTTGGTCATTTAGATGGCATTAAACTTGTATTTATGGGTGATGCTAGAAATAATGTTGCTAATTCTTTAATGGTTGTATGTGCTAAGATGGGTATGCATTTTGTATCTTGTGGTCCTAAAGAATTATGGCCTGATAAAAAACTTATTGAAAAATGTAAAGAAATTGCCAAAGAAACTGGTGGAAGTATCGAAATGACAGAGGATGTTGTGGAGGCTTCTAAAGGGGCAGATGTTATTTATACTGATGTTTGGGTTTCTATGGGTGAACCTGATGAGGTTTGGGCTGAAAGAATCAAATTACTTAGTCCATATCAGGTTGATATGAATGTTATGAATAATGCTAATCCTAATGCTATATTCTTACATTGTCTTCCATCATTTCATGATTTAAATACTTCTATTGGTAAAGATATTTATGAGAAATTTGGCCTTAAGGAAATGGAAGTTACTGATGAGGTATTTAATAGTTCTAAGTCTAAAGTATTTGATGAGGCTGAGAATAGATTACATACTATTAAAGCAGTTGTATATGCTACAATGAGGGATGAATAATGAGTAAAATTGTTATTGCTTTAGGTGGAAATGCTTTAGGTAAAAATCCTAGTGAACAGTTATCTTTACTTAAAGATGTTGCTAAGATAATTGTTGATTTGGTTAAAGATGGAAATAAAATTATTTTGACACATGGAAATGGTCCGCAGGTGGGACAGATTGCTCTTGCTATGGAGTATGCTTCTAATGGGGAAGCTGGTACTCCGATGATGCCTTTTCCTGAGTGTGGAAGTATGAGTCAAGGTTATATTGGTTACCAATTGCAACAATGTATTCAAAATGAACTAAAAAAACAGAATATTAGTAAAAATTGTGTAACTTTGATAACACAAGTCCTAGTTGATTCTAAGGATAGTGCTTTTCAAAATCCTAGTAAGCCTATTGGTATGTTTTATACTAAAGAAGAGGCTTTGGATATTGAAAAAGAAAAAGGGTATACTATGATAGAAGATGCTGGGCGTGGTTATAGGAGAGTTGTACCATCTCCGATGCCTATTGATATTGTTGAAAAGAATACGATAAAGATGCTTTTTGACAATAATAATATTGTAATTGCTTCTGGTGGTGGAGGAATTCCTGTTATTATGGAAAATGGAGCATATAAAGGAGTAGAGGCTGTTATTGATAAAGATAGAACTGCTGCTTTACTTGCTAAACTTACTATGGCAGATACTTTAATGATTTTGACTGCTGTTGAAAAGGTTTCTTTAAATTATAATACTGAAAATCAAGTTGATTTAGATGTTATTACTATTAAAGATGCTAATAAATACATTAGTGAAAATCAATTTGCTAAAGGTAGTATGCTCCCTAAAGTTGAAGCTTCTATGTCTTTTGTAGAAGATTCTGATGACAGAAAAGCAATTATTAGTTCTCTTGAAAAGGCTAATCTAGCCATTAAGGGAAAAACTGGTACTATTATAAAGAGGAGGTAGAAAGAAATGGCTAAGAAAAAGGCTAAGGTAATGTTATCGTCTTTTTCGATTATTCTAATTCTAATTTTTGGTCTTGGAATATTATCACATGTACTTCCAAATGCACAATTTGTTGGTGAAGAAATTGTTAATGGAAGTGGAACTGTTGGTGCTACTTTATCACAGGTTTTGATGGCACCTATACAGGGATTTGAAAATGCTATTGATGTTGGTATTTTCATTATGATGCTTGGTGGATTGCTTGCCGTTATTAATAAAACTGGAGCATTAGAAACTGGTATCAAAGTTTTAGTTCATAAACTAAAAGGTAGGGAAATTTTATTAATTCCTATATTAATGCTTATTTTCTCTATATGTGGAACTACTTATGGTATGCTTGAAGAAACAGTAGGATTTTATGTTTTATTAGCTGCTACTATGATGGCTGCTGGTATGGATCCACTTGTTGGTTCTGCGGTAGTTCTTCTTGGTGCAGGTAGTGGATGTTTAGGTTCTACTATTAATCCTTTTGCTACTGGTGTTGCTATTAGTGCATTACCAGAAGGTGTTGCTTGTAATCAAGGACTTGTTATTTTAATAGCAGTATTTATTTGGCTTACTACATTAATCGTTTCAATTTTATTTGTAATGAGCTATGCTAAGAAAGTTCAAAAGGATAAGGGTTCTACATTCTTATCACTTAGAGAACAAAAACAAGCTGAAAAGAGGTTTGGTCAATTTGAAGATAAGGATAAAAAGGAAGTTAAATTAAGTACTAAACAAAAAGTTACTCTTATTCTATTTGGTCTTACATTCCTAGTTATGATTATTGGGTTTGTTCCATGGGGTGAGTTTGGTATTACTTTCTTTGATAGCTTTACTGGTTGGCTTACTGGTTCTCCACTTGGTAGTTGGTGGTTCTATGAGGCTGCTTTATGGTTCTTAATTATGTCTATTATTATTGCAATTATTAATAGATTTGGTGAGAAAAATTTTGTTGATACTTTTGTTGATGGTGCTGACGATATGATTGGTGTTATATTAGTTATTGCTATTGCAAGAGGTGCTAGTGTACTTATGGGTGAAACATATCTAGATAATTATATTATTTATAATGCTGCTGATATGCTTGCCAAGTTACCTGAACTTGCATTTGTACCACTTAACTATATTTTACACATTGTATTATCTATTTTAGTTCCATCATCATCTGGATTAGCAACTTTATCTACTCCAATTATCGCTCCTATTGCTGCTCAACTTGGTTATAGTGTAGAAGTTACTATTATGACTTTAGTTGCTGCTAATGGACTTGTTAATTTGATAACTCCAACATGTGGTGCTATAATGGGTGGACTTGCTCTTGCTAAAGTAGAATATTCTACTTGGTTTAGATGGGCATTTAAGGTAGTTCTTACTATTATGCTTGTAAATATCTTTGTATTATGTTTATTTACTTTAATTGTATAGTTAGAATAATTATAATGTATTTGAAGAACAACTATTTTGGTTGCTCTTTCTTTTTTTTTATGTTATGCTATGTTTATAGGGAGGTTTGTTATTATGTTTAAAAAGAGAACTAGTTATGAAGTTAATGTACAGGGTATTACTTTTTGGAGAAAAATAATTAATGAAGATAATACTGAAGTGTTTGTTAAGAGTTCTTTAAATGAGCCATTTATGATTTATATAGATAAGGTAAAAGGTAATGAATATCTTGATTGGGTTACGGGAAGACCTTTTGATATGGAAGATATGGGAAAAGATTTTCTTTTTGGTCTTAGTAATATAAGGATATCTAAAAATAATGTAAATTTATGTGGTGATGTGGTTTGTAAGGCTGCATATATATTAGATGATAAAGATAGGGAAGAAGAATATACTAATATATCAGAAGGTATTCTTTATGATAGTTATTTTTGCAATATTATTTCTTTTAAATATGGTTTAGATGTTATTCCTGCTAATTTTGTATATGAAGAAATTAGAAGAGTTAGAAAGATATATACTGCTAATAACGATAAGGATAATATTAAGTGTAAGTCTTTAAAGAGAAAAAGAAAATAATATTTTTAAAGACTTATTTATAAGGCTTTAAAAATTCTAGTTAAAGACTTGTGGCTTTAACTAGCAGTGAACAATGAAGTGTGAACTGATACTAAAAAAGTATTTAGTTCTTTTTATTTATGTGGTAGAATATTAGTAGAGCAGGTGATTATGATGTATTATAAAATTAGTCATGGTAGTGTTACTCTTGGTAATAATACAGTACTTGAAGATATTAATTTTTGTGTTAAAGATAATGAAAAAATTGGTATTGTAGGAAGAAATGGCTGTGGTAAAACAACTTTACTTAAAGCAATTGTGGGAGAATATGAAATTACTAGTGGTTATGAAGAAGTGGATATTATTTCTTCAGAGGATTTTAATATTGGCTATGTTAAACAAAATGATGGTTATAGTCTTGATATGAAGATGATAGATTATATTAGGAGTTCTTTTAAGGATATTCTTGATATTGAAAGGAAACTTAATACTTTAGAGGATGAAATGAGTATTCATTATGATGAAAAGATAGTAAGTAAATATAATGATCTTTTATCTAGATATGAATATATGGGTGGTTATAAATATAAGAAGGAGATAGAAGTTATTTTAAATAAGTTTGATTTTAGTGATAATGATAAAGATAAGTATTTGAATGAATTTTCCGGTGGTCAACTTACGAAGCTGTCTTTGATTAGGCTTCTGTTATCGAAGCCTGATTTACTTATTTTGGATGAACCTACTAATCACTTGGATATTAAGGCTATAGAATGGCTTGAGGATTACTTAAAGGGATATAAGGGTTCTATTATTTTGGTTAGTCATGATAGAATGTTTTTGGATAATGTTTGTAATGTGATATATGATATTGAGTATGGTACTTTAACTAGATATAGTGGTAATTATTCTTATTTTGTTAAGAAGAAGGAAGAAGACTATATAAGAAATCTTAAGGATTATGAAAGACAACAACAAGAAATTAAGAGATTACAGGATATTGCGGATAGATTTAGGTATAAACCTACTAAAGCTGGTATGGCTATGTCAAAATTAAAGCAAATTGAGAGAATGGTATTAATAGATAAACCTGATAAGGCTAATACGAAGTCTTTTAAGATTAATTTTAGTCCGGATATGAATAGTTATAGGGATGTTCTTAAGGTTAAAAATCTTTCTATTGGTTATGATAGGGAGTTATGTAAGTTATCTTTTGAGGTGGAAAGAGGGGACAGGCTTGGTATTATTGGTGAGAATGGTATTGGTAAGAGTACGCTTCTTAAAACTATTATGGGAGAGTTATCTTCACTTGATGGTAAGTTTGTTTTTGGAGATAGGGTTAATATTGGTTACTTTTCACAAGCATTAGATAATCTTAATTATGATAATTCTATTTATGATGAGATTGACAAAGAATTTCCTAGACTTACACCTAATGAGATTAGAACTCTTCTTGGGGCTTTTGAATTTAGTGGGGAAGATGTCTTTAAAAAAATTAAGGATTTATCTGGTGGTGAAAAGGTTAGAGTTAGTTTGTGTAAGATTTTGAATAAAAAACCTAATGTTCTTATCTTAGATGAACCGACGAATCATTTAGATATTATTGGTAAAGATACTATTGAGAGAATGCTTACTAGTTATAAGGGTACTATTATTATGGTTAGTCATGATAGATATCTTATTAAGAATGTCTGTGATAGACTTCTTGTTATGGATGGTGGCAGAAGTACTTTATATAATTATGGGTATAATGAGTATTTGGAGAAGACTAGGTTTAATAATATAAGTAATGATAATGGGGTTAAGATAGAAAAGAAGAAGAGTACTGATAAAAAGGTAGATATTTTTGATAGAAATAAAGAAATTAAAAAGATAGAGAAGGATATTTTTGAATTAGAGGAGAGACTTAGTAATCTTAATAATGAGCTTTTGAAGGAAGATGTTTATATGGATATTAATAAGGCTAATTTGATTAAGTTAGAGATTGATATTGTAAGTAAGGATATTGAGAATAAAACATTAGAGTGGGATGAGATTACGAAGGATATGTAATCTTGGTATTATTAATTATTTGTTTATGTTACTTTTACATATAATGTTTTAAATGTGAGGTGATAATAATGAATGATAATATTAAGGTTATACTTGAAGGTCAAAGAATTAGGGAAAGGCTTAGGAGGGCTGGTATTTATCCAATGGTTGGTCCTAGAGGTCCAAAAGGGGACAAGGGGGATGGTATTAGTATACTAGGTGATTATGATAGTTATGAGGAGTTAATTAATAATCATCCTTTTGGTAATAGGGGTGACTGCTACTTAGTTGGTGGTAATTTATATGTTTGGAATAGTGAAAAATCTATTTGGGATAGTGTTGGTAATATAGAGGGCCCTCCAGGGAAGAGTGAGAAGATTAGTGTTGGAAAAGTAAGTAGTGGTAGTGAGGCTACTATTGTTGATAATTTTGATGGTGAAGTTCATACTTTGGATTTTGTTATTCCAAAGGGTCCAAAAGGCGATAAAGGAGAAAAAGGTGATATTGGTCCTCAGGGAGAAAAGGGAGAAACTGGTCCTATTGGTCCTCAAGGAAAGCAAGGTATTGCAGGTCCTCCTGGCATAGAGGGAAAAATTGGTCCGACGGGACCGCAGGGACCTCAAGGAACACTTGGGCCTACTTCTTATAATGCTGTTTGTTTTTCTAGTTTTAAAGATACTACTAATGCTGGTACAATGACTGTTACTACTACTAGAATTATTCCAGGGAACTCTGATATTATTTCTATTTCTGGTAATCAAATAAAGGTATCGAAAACTAGTGTATTTGAGGTTACTTTGTGTGGGAGAATATCAGGTGTTACTAATGATACTGGTGGTAAGTTTTATTTATATAATGCTACTACTAATGAAAAAATTAGTGATATGGAGTTTGTTCTTGATAAGGGTACTACTAGTGACATGGATTTTTCAGAAGTTAATTTTGTTGATGTTTATGCTGGTGGTAATCTTGAAATAAGAACTGAAGTTATTGGTAATGATACTGGTAATATTTCTTTTTCTATGGTTAATGTTATTCTTAAACGTTATAATTTATAAATAGGGAAATACTGATCTTTGTGGTTGGTATTTTTTTATTCACTACAAGCCTAACTTTATTAGTCTTGTTAGTGCTATTTAGAGCCAATATTTAGTATATTGTCTCTAAATAGGTATCATCCATACTTATTATATATTAGTTATTATTATATGAGTATGAAATATGATATATATGATCTTGTTTTATCTAAAAGATGCTTATATTTTACTTCTCCTTATATTGCCTGTATGATGTTAGGCCCAAAGAAAAGAGATATAGATGGTACCTCTAATAACAGAGGTGATAGATATGTTGTATGTGCTAGATGAAATAATTTGAGAGAAGATATTGTTAGTTTTAAAAATAATAGTAAATAATTTGGGTCTATATTTTGTAAACGGTTTTGACTGACGGGTGGTGACTCCCTCACTATGCTCCATAAAAAAACACCAAATGGTGTTTGATTTTTCAATGGAGCCAATGTCGTAGATATCTACAACTTTTTCCAATATACGAATGAACACATAATTATTGATAATATATCGCACTAATTTAATTTTATGTTTTGAAAAAATAGTGAATTTATGTTAAAATATATAAAAGGTGATAATGATGGGCTCAATTTTAAACCAAAAAATATTTCAATCAAAATCTTTTAAGTCATTACAATTAATTCTTAAAAATAGCTGTATTAAAGGTTCAATTCCTTCAATACCATACAATGAATTTGAAAACATAGTAATTGCGTTTATTAAAGAAATTATGAATTTGTATTTAGAAAACACTGAATTTTGTAACGATATGTGTTTCTGTGTTATAAGGGATTTATCCAATAATACTCTAGGTGAATTTGATATAAAAAATCATATAAATCATATAAATCATATAATTGTTGAAAATGTAATTACAATAGACAAAGGAGTAGTTAAAGCTATTTATTTTGGAAAAATTAATTTTATGAGCGTTATTTTTCATGAATTAAATCATTTTAAAAATACATATGATATGAAATTAGGAAGAACAAATAAAGATGTAATTAGAGTTATAAAAGAAACCCTATTAACAATAGCTACCCAAGATAATATTGCTAAGAAAAATGCTACTAAATCAAAAGTAACATATATAAATGACAATATACAAGGTAATTATGATGACAATTATTATCAATGTAATTATGGAGTATTTTCGGATGAAAAAATTGCAGAAATTAATGCAATAAAAGATCTAATTTTATTTATAAAAATAACTGGTTTAGAATTGTCAGAACTATACATACAAAAATTAAATGATGAAATATCAAAGAATACAATTCAATATAATAATTACCTAAGAGATTTTAGGTTAATTTATAATTTTAATGATTATTTTTTGGATTTCGAAGAAGCGTTTGATGAGATCATTAAATTTTATCCGAATTGGTTGGCTATACCTCAATTGAATGTTGAATATTACCTTGACAAAGATGGTAATGTTGCAAAAAGAACCAAAAAAGAATTAGAAAAAAGATTAAAAACAGAAACTGACAAAGATATTAAAGAATATATACAATATCTATTATCACCTAATATTAGTAAAAAATTAGATAGAAACGAGTTCCAAACTGAAAATAAAAAAAGCAAATAAATTAAACAATGTTCCCTAAAAAATATAATTTAAGTTTTATTAATCATTTTAATATTTAAAATTTACCATATTGTTGTATGTAATTTCAACCTTTGTATCTTATATTTTTAAGAGATTAGATTTATCAATAGGTATTTCTTGTTTGATAATATTAATCATAAACATCATCCTTTCTTTAGGATGATTTCTTTGTAAGACACAAAAAAATCAATCTTTCGATTGATTCTATATATCAAGTTCAAACTAAATAGTTCGAACAGATTCGTCAATGGAGCAAATGACCGGAATCGAACCGGCATCCTAGCCTTGGCAAGGCCATATACTAACCGTTGTACTACATCTGCATAAAAAAAATGGTGACCAGTATGGGATTCGGACCCATGAATGCTGCCGTGAAAGGGCAGTGTGTTAAGCCACTTCACCAACTGGCCAAAAAATAAATGGCGCCCCAAGTAGGACTCGAACCTACGACCCTTTGATTAACAGTCAAATGCTCTAACCGACTGAGCTATTGAGGCACTACATTGGTGGGCCCAGAAGGATTTGAACCTTCGACCTCCCGCTTATCAGACGAGCGCTCTAACCAACTGAGCTATAAGCCCACGTGCTACTTAAGTATATAATATTTTTTTTAATATTGCAATACTTTTTCTAAAAAAATGTTTAAAAATTGCATTTTTATCATTTTAAAACATTATATTGTTTCGCAACGACTTATTTACTATACCATAAATGGAGTGATTTGGCAACACTATTTTGAAAAAAGTTAAGCCTTTTTTAAAATGTTACATTTTATTATATAATTACATCTGAAAAGATGTGTTTTATTTAAAAAAAAAAAAGACCAAGAAGATCTGAATTAATTGTAAATTCGGGGTGATTTTGAGAGTAAAAAAAATAAAAACCCTTATAAAATAAGGATTTTTCAATCTAATATGGTGGACTGTTGGGGGCTCGAACCCCAGACCCACTGATTAAGAGTCAGTTGCTCTACCAACTGAGCTAACAGTCCATAAAATCTTACTTGCATTAATATTATAGCACATTTTTACAAAATTCCAATACTTTTTGCACAAAAAATTGAAATTGTGAATAATAAATGAAAACGTTATGGTTTTTTTTAGGCAATAATACTAGTTTATATGGTAATATAGATATAGAAAAAGAAGAAAAATTTTGTCTTTTTCTTCTTTTATTATTGAATAAAATTAATTTTGATGTTTCCTATTCCGCCGTCTATTTTGATTTTTTTGTTTCCGTTTCCGATTATTTCATCGCGTTCGATTATTTGATTCATTACTTTTATTTGACCGATTCCTTTTGATATATCTAGTAGATGATCTGTTTCATTTCCTATTAGGTCTATATTTAGTGTGCCAATTCCTGAATCAATGTCTGCTTTATTTAGTTTTGATTTTATATAGACACTTCCTACTCCCATATCGAAGTTAAGGTCATCAATTATACCTTTTTTGATTTCAAAGCTTCCGGCTCCAGCATCTATTGTTGCGGTTGTTACATTTAAATTGTTTATTATTGTTTTTCCAGCTCCTAAGTTTAGTTTTAGTTTATTTGTTTTTATGTCTTCTATTTCTAATAAGCCTGCACCTACTTCGATGTCTACTTTATCCATTTCTGGTAAGTATACTATTACTTTACCTTTTTTTGTGAAATTAAGGACATTTTTTTCATCTATAATTATTGAATTGTTGTTTGCTTTACATTTTAGTTTTACGTTATTTGTTTTTATTTTGAATGTATTTGCTTTTTTTACTTCAATGTTACTTGCTCCTATACTCATCTCGAGATAATCTATATTTCCTTGATAGTTATCGCATATTGTTTCTTTTAATTCAGTATTTTTAGATGGCATAAGTGCGGTTCCTACTATGTATATTGTTGATGCTATTGCTGATATTATTGTTATTATTAGAAAGATTGCGAATGCTTGTGCACATATTTTGATTAATTTTTGAGTATTTGTCATTTAATATCTACTCCTCCAAATAGGCAGTTTGCATTTATATAGATTGTTGGTCCTTCTTCAACTTTATTTTTCTTTTTTTCATCTACACCGCCAAAGATTGAGGTTGATTTTATTTTTATATTTACGTTTTCGGGTATATAGATTTCAATTCCTCCGAATGTTGCGTTTGCATTTATAACAATGTCTTTTTTTATTATTGCTTTTCTTAAATCACATTTTATGGCTCCAAATACGGCTGTTAGGTTTGTTCCTTTAAATTTTTCATCGTCATATTCGATTGTTTGAGTTGTAAAGGTTGCGCATACTTCTTCTTTGGAATCGTTATTTAATTTTTTTATAGTTTCAAAATCATTTTTATTTATTGTATTTTTTAATATAATTGATAGTCCGATTAGTATTAATATTGTTGGTAGTGCTAGTTTCCAAGCTATTTCAAAGTCTAATATTCCTTGAGCGCTTAATAGTAATACTACGCCTATTAATATACCGATAATGCTTCCTGTTTTTTCTTTGTCTTTAAAAAGTCCTACTAAGCATGGTATGATTATAAATAGTGTCCACCAGCCGTCAAAGAATATGTCTATTTTAGCGATTCCTAGTGCATTAACTCCTAATACTAGTCCAATTATTATAAATATTATTCCCCATATCATTTTTCATCTTCTCCTTTTCTTATTTATTTTATCATATTATCTGTTTATTGTGTAGTATTTTTTTAGGATTTTTTTGTTCTAATTGATTTAATGTGTTTTTTAATTCTAATGTATTTTCTACATAGAAATCGGGTTTTATTTGCCAATTTTGATAGTTATTTGTGTTTAATTTTAAATGGTCAATTATGATACATATTACTTTTTCATTTAGTATTTTTTCGGCATTTTTTCCGAATGTTATATCATCACTATGGTCGCCTATATAAATATATATTCCGTCTTCATTTTCTTTATTTAATTGTTTAGTGCATTTGATAAAGCCTTCTGGATCGGGTTTTTGTTTTATTACATCGATACTTCCGATTATTGCATCAAAGTATTTTTCAATATTATATTTTTTTAGGGTTGATTTGATTATTTCTTTTCCGTTTTGGGAGCATATTGCCATTTTATATTGTTTTAAATCTTTTATTAGTTCAGGTATTCTGTCAAATATTAGTGGCTCTGTTTTATTTTTCTTTTGTTCTGGTGTCCATAAGCTTCCGGCATAGTTTAAGTCTTCTTCTTTTATGTTATAAGCTTTTATATACAATTCTTGCCAGTTTTTATATTTATGGTTTGCTTCTTGATATTTTTCATAGCTTGTTAGGGCTTCTGGTAAGTGTTTTTCAATTTCTTTATCAAAGTGTTTTAATACTTCTATTGTTACTTCGATATTTTTGTTTGCTGTATTAAAGAGTGTTCCGTCATAATCCCATAGTATTCCTAGTATTTTATTCATATTGTTTCCTTTCTTATTTGGTTTAAAAAACAAGAACTTTTGTTCTTGTTAAAATTTCCATATGTCATCATTAGATGTACTTGTACTGTCAGTATTTAATTCTTCAGTTTGAATGTTTACTTCTCCTACTTGTGGTTCGGTAGTAGGTTCTTGTACTTCTTCTATGTCTAATGTTTCAGTTTCTTCAGTTGGTGCTGCGTCAACAATACTTTCTACTGTTGGTTCTTCTATTTTGGGTTCTTCAACAGGAACTTCATTAATAATTGGTTCTGCTTGTGGAACTTCATTAATTTCTTCAGTTTTAACTGTTACATTTTCAATAGGTTTTTCTTCTTTTGTTTCTACTTTAGTTTCTTCTTTTACAGGTGATTTTTTTACTAATAGTAATACTAGCGCGACCACTAATAGGATTGCTCCTGCTACTATAAACCAAATATAATTATTTGAAACAAAATTTATTACATTATCCATTATATCCTCCTATCTTATATATTTAGAATATCACATTTTGTAAATATATTCAATAAATTTTATGAAATTATTGTTTTTTTTATTCTTCTAAATAGTTTTCACCTTTAAATGGTTCTGTTTGTAATAGGCCTTCATAATTTTTTTGGCGCATTACTTCATATATTCCTATGGCGACACAGTTTGATAGATTAAGTGCTCTGACTCCGCTTGTAGCGGGTATTCTTATGCATCTATCTAAATGGTCTTTTAGGATTTCTTTTGGTATTCCGGTGCTTTCTTTTCCAAATATCAAGTATATATTTTCTTTGTTTGTATAATCAAAGCTTGAGTGTGGTTTTTTTCCGTATCTTGTAAAGTAATACATTTCACCTTTATTTTTGCTTAAAAAATCATCGAAGTTTTCATATATTGTATATTTACATTCGTTTACATAGTTTACACCGCTTCTTTTTAGGTGAGCTTCATCCATATAAAATCCGAGTGGTTTTATTAGGTGAAGATGGGTATTTGTTGCGACACAGGTACGCATTATATTGCCTGTATTTTGTGGTATTTCTGGTTCAAATAAAACTACATTAAGCATTTTACATTATCCCTTCTTGTTCATCTAGATCTTCTATTAATACGAGTGGTAGTGTTAGTCCATCTTCTATAGCGATTGATTTAAAGTTTTCTCTAAAGGCGTCTAATTCTTTTATGATTGTTGCAGGGTATATTCTTTTACTTGTTTTTATTGCATTATAGACGTCTAATACATTTACTTCTTTTCTATTTTGAAATACGGCATTTGAGAATGCTGCTGATAGAACTGAGAAGGCAACGTCAGGATACATTGCTGCTAGTCCATATACTCTTTTGTGTTCGGTTGTTGCAGATACGATTGCTGTTAAGAGTTTTTTTACAATATAATCATTATATTTAAATTTTGCACCAGTTTTATATTCAATTCTTGGTAATGATTTGAATAGTATTTCAACTGTTGTTTTTTCATCTGGTTCTGGTACATCAATTCGTTCAAATCTTCTTAGGAATGCTCTATCACGGACTACGTATGTTTCATATTCAATTGTTGTTGTTGCACCGATTGCTTTTATGTCTCCTCTATCTAGAGCTGGTTTTAAAATGTTGGCAAGGTCCATTGGGCCATCACTTTTTCCGCCTATTAGGGTATGTACTTCATCGATGAAAAGGATTGTTTTTTTAACGTTTTTTAATTCGCGCATTAACATACTTATTGCCATTTCTTCTTTATTGTCAACGATTATTTTTCCGACTAATGATGTTGAGTTTATTTTTACTACTCTGTAACCTTTTATAGCATCTGGTACTTTATTTTGTTGTATTAAATATGCTAGTCCTTCAACGATGGCGGTTTTACCGATTCCGGCTTTACCTATTAATAGTGCTGATTTATCTGGTGTTAATAGGACTAATATTAGTTTTCTTATTTCTTCATCACGGGCTATGGCGGGGTTTGTTATATATTTTTTTGCTGTTAAGTCTTCACCGTACGTCTTGAGTACGCTGAAGGTTTCACTTTCTTCATTTACTTCATATAATTCAATATCTTCCATTTTATGCCTCCTTTATAAATTCTTTTATTTCTTCATATTCTTTTTTTCCTATTTGTTTATCTTTAATTATTCCTTTTTCAATTTTTAATATTGATGGTATTGTTAGTTTATTTCCTTCAAAATACATACTTTCAATTAACATTTTTTCGTTTTCTTCTAATTTTGATGTGTCTAAATAGTATATTTCTTTTTTGGTTTCGTTTACTATTTTGTTTATTTTTTCATCATACACTTTACATTCATCTGTTTGATTACACAAATATACTATATATGTTTCATAGCTATTCATTTTATTATGCATTTTTTTATAGTTTATTTCTTCATATTTTTTTGTACATCCGCATAATAGGAGTACTGTTACAATTATTATTACTTTCTTCATATCTATCTCCTTTATAATTATATAATATTAAAGAAAAAAAGGAAAGTCCTTTTTTAATTTTTATATACTATTAATTGATTTGGCAATAGATAAATGTTTTGGTTTTCTAATGGGTTTGGTACGCCTAATGTGTTTAGTACTTTATTTAAGCTTTCGCCTTCTTCAGTTATGTAAAATCTTGTGTTTTCGTTTGGGACAACTATTGATTCGCCTGGGTAAATATATTCGTCTTCATCAAATCCGTTTAACAATTGTAATTGTTTAGCTGTTGTGTTATATTTTTTTGCTAGTTCATATAAATTGTCACCTTTTTTTACTATATATGTTCCAAAGTTACCGCTTCCGGCTGGTATAATTATTTGGTCTCCTTCTTTTATTTTATGAATACTAGAAAAGCCGTTTATTGCTCTTAGGTCATCTTCTTTTATGCCTAGAGATGATGCTATACTTTCTAGTGTATCATTAATTCCAACTGTATAAATTCTATAAATAAAAATCACCTCATATCATTATATGAGGTTTTTTATTATTTGTTAATTTCTGTTACGAATTGATTGTTTCTATATTCTATTTTTATTAAAGTTTCTTCACTTATAAATCCGCCGTTTTTAGGATCTTTTACGGGATCTATTAGTTTTTCTTCAATTAAATCTCCTAATACTATATAGCATACTTCATTTTCTCCGGGAACTTTCGTACAGCAATTTTTTCCGGTTTCTTTACATATGTCACTTGGTTCAATTTCATCTAATAGATGTTTTTGGCAATATGTTTTGGTTGTTTTTTCAATACTTTCATATTGTAATTTTAGAGAGTTTTCTTTTGATTTATTTACTATTCCGTTAATGCTTACTACGCCTATTCCACCGATTATTGCTAGTATTACTATAACTGCTAATAATTCTATTATTGTAAATCCTTTTTTATTCATAAATCCCTCTTAATCTATTCTTTTTAAAACAAAATATTTACAGTTAAATGAACAGTTATTTGCAATGTAATCTTTAAGGTTTTCTATGTCATTTATTGGTTTATAAATATCATTTGTTTTATCACAGAATCCTTTTAGTCTTAATTTCCCGTATGACCAGTCTCCTACTATATAATCATATGGTATGAAATAGTCAGTTATTTTATTTTGGGCTTCTTCTAATTCAAATCCTTCTTTATAGTCTTCAATTAGTTCATATTCAATTTCATTAAATTTATATTTTTTCATTTGTTTCTCCTTAAAATGCCCCTACTATTTCTTTATATTTTTTTACTTTACTTGCGGCTCCCCAAGCGTTCCAAGTCATTACTCCGCCTAATAGATTATTGTCTGTTAATGCTTTCATTTGACTTTTTATATAGTTTACATCACAATTTACGGTTGGGTTCCAATATGGTACATTATATGCTGTTACCCAGGTTCTTACAATGGCTGGGCTTGTTGTTTCTTTTTGTCTTGCTGCTGCAGTACTTGCCCAATTGCTCATTATGTTATATGGGTTTGTCCAGGTGTCAACATTACTTCCGAAGTGATCGGTGTATGGCATTGAGCTTATTACATCGACAACATTACTGATTGCTGCCCAATATTGTCCATATCCTGGTATATATGTATATGATGCTTCGCCAAATACATCTGCTGATACATATACATTTAATTGGTGCAACTCATCGGTTGCGTATATTAAGAAGTTTTGAATTCCTTGTGATTTGGTTTCATTGTATTTATTTCTTAGTTCTTCGTTTGTTAACCAAGGTGCTGTTTCTGGGAATCTTACGTAGTCGAATTGAATTTCATTGAAATCGAATAATTCTACTGCTTCTTTTGCTAATTCTATTTTATATTCCCATACTTTTCTTGAATAAACTGATGGCCAGTATTCTCCGCCATAGTAATATATTTTCCCTTTTCTGCTTAAGGCTTCATCTTGATTAGCAAGGGCGAATGCTCCGTCTTTAAATGCGCAGATTCTTCCAATTACATAGAAGCCATTATCTTTTAGTTTTTGAATGGCTTTTTTATAGTTTTCAATGCTGTGATAACCAATATCTTTTGGTGAGTATTCTTTTGCGACATTTGATTGATATGCTAGTTGGCCATCTTTTATATCTACTACAAAGGCGTTTACTCCGGTATTTTTTGCTAGTTCAATGAATGAGTCAACGCTTCCTATATCACCCATTGATAGGTATAGAGCGTTTATAACTTTTGGCATTACATTGTTTTCAAAATTTCCTTTTTCTCTTGGATAATAGTCTAATGATCCAGCGCTTTCACTTTTATCGTAATAATTTGTTCTTTTAGAGTGCGTACTATAAGATCCGTTATCATAGTTAACGAGCGCAAGTTCTTGTGTATTTACTAAATATTTGGCAAATACATATCCTTCGATTTCATTATATTTTATTTTATATTTATTTACTTTTCCCTCTTCTAATTTATCAAAGCCTATTATTTCTAATTTTGTTCCTTTTGGGGCATAGCTTTCAATTTTGCTTCCTTCTTTTTCTTTGTATATTGTTACGGGTGTTCTTACATATTTTTCTTTTTCTGTTACTACATCTTCATATTTGTCTGTAATATTTTCTTTTAATATATACGTTTCTTTATCTGCCAGTTTATAGTATTTTTCATCTATTAATTCATCTTTATATTTTATTTTGGTTCCTCTTATTATTTTTTCTATTTCATTATATTCTAAATCATATAATGGTACTTCTATATTTGAGCTTGCTACATAGCCTTCTTTATTATTTATTTTTGTTGATTGTTTAAATAGGTGTTTTGCCGCCAAGGCAAGTGCGAATGCTAATGCTAGAAATACTATTAAAAATATTATGATTCGTCCTATTCTTAATTTTCTTTTTTTCTTTTTTGTCATTTTATCACCTTATTTTGTATTCTGTTTTATTTTTATATTATCTTTTGTCCAGGTTCCTGGTCTTATATATATATTTAAGCCAAATACCCAGGCTTGTTCCTGTGGTGTTCTTACGTATACGATTGATTCAGAATCAATATTTTTAAATATGTAATTACATTTTAGGTTTTCTTCAATTGGATTAATTTCAAGATTACTTATATCTATTTGTTTAAGGTTTTCATCGTTTCGAAATAGGCCTTCCATATTGTTTACGTTTGATGTGTCAAATGTACTTAAATCGATTTTCTCTAATTTTTTGTTATTTGAGAACATATAGGCCATATTTTTAACATACTTTGTATTTATATTTGCAAACTTTATACTTTTTAGGTTTTCAAAGTTATCAAACATATATGATGAATCTTCTGGCAAGTAAATCATATAATCTGATACTATTTTCAATTTATTTTCTTCTAATTTAGCATATACTTTTGTTACACTACTTGATAAATTATAGCACTCATTACATACAGGATTTTCTTCGTATGCAAATTCTACTTCTTCAATATTTGCTTTATCTTGCCAAAATAAATCATTTTCTGATGCTTTATTTAACATTGTTCCTTGTAAATCATTTCTTTTAATGTTTAGATCAATTGCTTGATTAATATCATTTCCATTATTTTTATAATATACTATAATGTTTTCTTTTGCTTTTTCATTATATATTTTATATATATGATATATTCTTTTGGTTAAATTACTATCTTCATATATTTCAACTTGTTCTGGTAATCCAAATTCAATCAAATATATTCCGTTACTATTTATATTTAATTTTATATTTATTTTTCCTGTACTGTTTTTTTTGATATTTATATTTTTGTTTCCGGAATAAGATGTACTATTTCTAGTTACGTATGCGTTTATTGTATTATCAAAAAATTTTACTTTTAAACCAAATACTATTCCTATTGTTGATAATATTGTTCCTACTATAATTATTGCATTTATGCCCTTCTTCATTCTATCACCTATAATAATTATATAATTTTTTTTCATTAATGTAAAGAAAAGATAGTATTAAAATTCAAATACTATTTTCTTGTTTTCATCTAACTTTAGATATGCATCAAATGGTTTTCCTTGTTTTGATGTAAATCCTATTATTTTATTTGTTTTTCCGTTTTGTAATAGGGTTTTAGCATTTTCTAATGATATTATTTTTTTACATATTGTTCCGCTTATTTTAAAGGAACATTTTTCAAAATTTTTACATCCAAAACCGTATCTATTTTTGATAACTTCGTTTCCACATAATGGGCATCGTCCTACTACATCACCATAGAAACCATTATCTTCTATATTGTTTTTATAGTCAAATACTTCCTTTATTTCTTGACAGGCTAATTTTACTGCATCATTTATTTGATATTCTTCGTGGTAGACTTTTTTTAATGCTTTTCCTAATTCACTTGTTTTATATTTGTCCATTGATATATTCATTGTTTTTAGTGATTCTATTAAATATTCTCCTTTTGGTAATATATAATAGGTATCTTTTTTGAGTTCAATATATTCGGATTTTTTAGCATTATCGATTATTCCGGTTCTTGTTGCTTCAGTTCCTAGTTCTAAGCCTTCAAATATTGCTTTATAGTCTTCAGAATCATCATCAGCGTTTGCTTTTTCATCTTTAAATGGATTTTTTAAATAGTTATTTAGTGTTTCAATTGTATAGTGTTTAGGTGCACTTGTTTCTTTTTCAACTTCTTTAAAATTGATATTTACTTTATCACCGATATTTAGATTTGGTAAAATCTTATCTTTTACCATATAATCATCATACTTTGTCCAACCTTTTTCTAGGATTACTGATCCTTTTAGGGAAAATGTTTCTTTTCCGCCTAAATCTACTACAATTTCACATTTATTAATAATTGCTTCTTCACTACAGAATACAGCTATAAATCTTTTAAATACTGTTAAATATACTATTAGGTCATCATCTTTTAAGACGCCTTTTTTTGGTATTTTATATGTTGGGGTTAGGGCTGAGTGCGATTCAATTTTTGAGTCATCAAAGATTGTTTTTTTATTTTTGAATTCTACTGGATAGCCCATTTTATTTATATTATTTACTATTTGTTTAAATTTATCCATTTCAGCGGTTGCTAGATATTCACTATTGGTACGGGGATATGTTAGATAGCCTTCTTCATATAGTTTTTGAACAATGCTTAGGCTTTTATCCATTGACATTTTATATTTTTTTCCCAAAACATTTTGTAGTTTTGATAGTGAATATAGTTTACCTGGTGAAAGGGTATCTTTTTTTTGTTTTTTGTCTTTTACAATTGCTTCTAAACTATTATATTCTTTACATAGCTGAATGGCTTTTTCTTTATCTTTTTTATCAAATTTTTGTTTACTGTTTAGTTCAACTATTTCACCATTAGTTTCTTCTTTACTTGTTATACCATAATAGATGTCTGCCACAAAGTTTTTTATTGCTATATCTCTATCATAGATTGCTTTTACAATTGGTACAATTACTCTACCAACTCTTAATAGGGTTCCGGTTTTTAAGGTCGCGAATCTTGTTAAATTAACACCATAAAGCCAATCAATATATGTTCTTGCGAAGCCTTCATTTGCTAGATTATTATAATAGGTTTCTTCTTTCATTTCGTTTAAGGCCTTTTTTACGGTTTCGGGTGTTTGATCGGGAAGCCATAGACGGTAGAATGGTTTTTTATTTTCTAAGGCATTACTTACACATAGTCTTATTATTATTTCGCCTTCTCTATCGGCATCGCCTGCGTTTACAATTTTTTCGACATCTGGTCTATTACATAGTGTTTTTATTAAATTAAATTGTTTAGTTATGCCGTTATCATCATTTTTTAGTTTAAATTTAAATTTTTCAGGGAAACAGGGTATATTTGACAAGCGCCACTTAGGGTTTTTATCTTCTAAATAGTCTTCTATGTCACATAGAGAAAAAAGATGGCCATATGCCCAGGATACAATATAACCGCATCCTTCAAAATAGCCGTTTTGTTTTTTCATTTCACCGATTCCGGCTGCTATATTTCTTGCTAGACTTGGTTTTTCAGCGATTATTAGTATCATACTCTCTACTCCTTTCTTAACATTATAACATATTTTTTACAAAAAAGATAAAGTTTTCGCTTTATCTTCTACTTGTTATTAACCAGTTTACGACATCGGTTTCGAGTAATGCTTTATCAACTATACCGTGGCCATATCTTTGAAGTGTTGTCATTTGAGCGTTTCCGCCGAATGATTTTATTTTGTTTATTAATTCTAGATCTGGCTCATATAATACTCTTGTATCAAGTGCGCCGTGGATTGCCCATATTGGGGTACTTGATAGTTTTTGTGCATAACTTGTTGGATATCTTCCACTAATTGGGGCTGCGGCTGAGAAAAAGTTCGGATAACGGGCGATGACGGCATATGTTCCGATTCCGCCTAAACTATGACCTGATATAGATATTTTTCTTGTATTAATATTATATTTAACAACTATTTCATCGATTAGTTTTTTTAATTCAGTCATTGCTTGTTCATTTGACCAGCCATCACCTTTCATTTGTGGCATTAGTATTACTGCATTATATTTTTTTCCTTCTTTTGTATATCTTCCAAAGGCATAATTTTGTAATTTTGAGATATCGTTTCCTCTTTGTCCGCTTCCGTGTAAGAATACTAGTAAGGCATTTTTCTTTACTTTATAGTTATCTGGTGCATATATCCAGTATCCGGTTACTTTACCTTTTCTATTATCAACACTTGATGAGCTTCCATTTGTGTTATTGTTACCACTATTTCCACCGGTTGATTCTTTCTTTTCTTCAATGAGATTACATTTTATTTTATTTTTATTTCCGGCATTATCAAATAGGTTTACATATACTTCTTTAGAGCTTGAATTATATGTATAATTACTTTGACTTGTTTGACTTGTTGAATAGCCATCTACAATATATTGGTAATTTTTCATTCCGCTTTGATTATCAATGGCGTTTACTTTAATTGTTGTTTTTGTTTTATCTGCATTTACAGTTGCTGTACAAGATCCGGTTGGTCCTTCTACATCAATATTTGTTATTTTAATTGAGTTTGTAAATTCTCTATTACTTTTATTGTATGCTTTAAAGACATATTCACGGTTTTCGGTTGCTTTAAATATTGTTTTAGTTGCATTAATAATGGTTCCATCTGGTAAGCGCAACTCTTTAAAGCCTTCACCTAATATTTCTACTAAAATATCAACACTTCTAGAATTATATTCTTTTGTTTGATTTGTTAATTTTATTGTTATATCACTTGCAACTAGAACTTTTCTTGTTAGTGTTTTAGTTATACCTGTTGAGTTTGTTATTGTGTAAGTAATATTATATGTTCCTGGTAAGTTAGTATTTACTTTTCCTTCTACTCTTACTTTGTTTATAATATTTCCATCTATTGTATCAAATACTCTATAGCCTGGTTCTGTGTAGGTTGCGCCGTTTTCTATTAACATTGGATTATCTCCTAATAGAGTAAAGGTTATAGTTCCTGTTTTTTTAGCTTGTACAATTACTTTTCTTGTTAAATTTTTGGTTACTCCGCTTGTGTTTGTTACAGTATAGGTTATGGTATATGTTCCAACTCTATTAGTGTTTACATTTCCGCTTACATTTACTTTATTTGTAATATTGCCGTCAACTGAATCAATTGCCATATAACCTGGTTCAGTATAGGTTTTTCCTTCTTCAATTTTCATTTCTTCATAACCGTTTAGGGCGAATGATAGTATTCCTTCTTGTTTTTCGTATACTTTTACTACTCTACTTTGTGTTTTTTGGATACCTACACTGTTGGTTACGGTATATTTTATTATATAAACGCCTTTTTTATTTGTGTCTACTTGACCTTCTATTATTACTTTGTCAGTTATATCACCTTCTTCATCATCGGTTGCTTTATAGCCTGGCTCTTTATATGGTGTACCTAATAATAAATCAATATTGGTATTTCCTAATAGTTCTAGTTTTAGGCTATCTGGTAATATATCGTGAACGCGTACTATTCTTGTTGCGGTTTTTATTTCATCATCTGATCCTTTGAAGGAATAGATTACTTGGTATTCTCCAGGAACGTTTGTATTTATATTACTTGTTACTTCAACTTTATCAGTTACTTCACCATTTACATAGTCAACAGCAACATAGCCTGGTTCGACATATTTACTTCCTAGTCCTAGATTTATTATTTTGTTTCCCATTAATTCAATATAGGCGCCTTCATTAGCGATTACGACATAGGTTCTTTCTAGTCTTAGTTCGGTTCCGTTTGTATTTAATTTATAGGTTACATCATAAATTCCGGTTTTACTTGTATCGACATTTCCTATTTTGATTACTTTAGATGATATATCTTTTCCATATTCATCAGTTGCTGTTACGCCCTCATCGGTTATTTCATCGTATTCGTAAATGGTTACGACTTTTGATCCGTTTAGTTTAAATACTATGTCTTGTTTATTATCTTTAGCTGGTTTAAATGAGAGCAATTTACTTGCTACAAATAAAACTATTATAAAGAATATTGCTAGCGCGAGATATTTTGTCCATCCTTTTAGATGGAGATTGTCTGCAATTATATTAAATTTTTCTTTCATTTTATCACTTACCTTTATATTAATTTTATCATAATTGTTTGGTGTATACAATAAAAACTTTGTTTTTTGAACAAAGTTTTATAGTAAGTTTTTAAGGAATTGTCCAGTATAACTTTCTTTTACTTTTGCAACATTTTCTGGTGTTCCTTCGGCTACGATTGTTCCACCTTTATCGCCGCCTTCTGGGCCTAAATCTATTATATGATCTGCTACTTTGATTACATCCAAATTGTGTTCAATTACAATTACAGTATCACCGTTATCAACAATTCTATTTAGTATTACTAATAGTTTTTTGATATCTTCTTGATGTAGTCCAGTTGTTGGTTCATCTAGGATAAACAAACTTTTTCCGGTTGGTTTCTTTTGTAATTCTTTTGCTAGTTTAACTCTTCCAGCTTCGCCTCCTGATAGGGTTGGTGCGCTTTGACCTAGTTTTACATATGATAGTCCAACATCCATTAACATTTGCAACTTATTTCTTACTTTTGGGATGTTTTCGAAGAATTCTAGTGCTTCTTCAACACGCATTTCTAGGACATCATAGATTGATTTTCCTTTATATTTTATTTCTAGAGTTTCTCTATTATATCTTGTTCCGCCACATACTTCACAAGGCACATATACATCTGGTAAAAAGTGCATTTCGATTTTCTTAACGCCATCTCCCCAACAAGCTTCACATCTTCCGCCTTTTACGTTGAATGAGAATCTTCCTTTATCATAACCTCTTATTTTGGCTTCTTTTGTTTCTGTGAACACATCTCTTATATCATCAAATACTCCTGTATAGGTTGCTGGGTTACTTCTTGGGGTTCTTCCGATTGGTGCTTGCGATATATCTATTACTTTATCGATATTTTCTAGTCCTTTGATAGTTTTATATTTGCCTGGTTTTATTTTAGATTTATATAAATTGCTATAAACTGCTTTATATAGTATTTCATTTATTAGGGAACTTTTGCCAGATCCGGATACACCTGTTATACATATGAACTTACCTAGTGGAAATTTTACGTTTATATTTTTCAAATTATTTTCACTTGCGCCTTTTATTTCTAGATATAATCCGTTTCCTTTTCTTCTTTTTTCTGGTACTTCTATTTTTCTTCTTCCTGATAAATAGGCTCCAGTTATGCTATTTTCATTTTGCATTACTTCTTTTGGCGTTCCTTTAGCGACTACATTTCCGCCGTGAATTCCGGCTCCTGGTCCGATATCTACAAGATAATCGCAGGCCAACATTGTATCAGTATCGTGTTCTACTACGATTAGAGTATTGCCTAGGTCACGCATTTCAAGCATACTGTTTATTAGTCTTTGGTTATCACGCTGATGAAGACCGATTGATGGTTCATCTAGGACATATAATACGCCTGTTAGTCTTGATCCTATTTGGGTTGCTAGACGAATTCTTTGGGCTTCGCCTCCTGATAGTGTATAGGCACTTCGTGCTAGAGTTAAGTAGTCTAGTCCGACATTTACAAGGAATGTTAATCTTGATAGAATTTCTTTTATTAAAAGGCGAGCAATTTCTTCTTTTTCTTTACTTAATTTTAGATTTTCTAAGAATGTTTTTAGTTCATCTATACTTAACAATGTTAACTCATAAATATTTTTTTTATTTATTTTTACGGATAATACGGATTCATCTAGTCTTGCTCCGTGACATTTTGGACATTCTAATTCAGTCATAAATTGTTCAATCCAGTTTCTTATCCAATCGCTTTTTGTTTCAATATATCTTCTTTCTAGGTTTGTTATTATGCCTTCATATTTTTCTTTGGCATATCTAACGTTTCCGTTTTTAGCAACATATTTTACTTCAATTTCATCTTTTGATCCATAAAATATTATGTCTAATTCACTCTTTTTTAAATCTTTTAATTTTTTTGATAGGTCTATATTATATTTTTTTGCGCAGGCTTCTAGTTGGGTAAAGAATATGTTTGAATCCTCGCTATTAAGGGGGATAATCGCGCCTTCATAAATGCTTAAGTTATAGTCAGATATGATTAGATCGGGATCTATTTTTTGCTTGATTCCTAAGCCTTTACATTCTGGGCAAGATCCATATGGTGCATTAAAACTGAACATACGTGGCTCAAGTTCGGGTAAACTAAAGTCACAGTCTGGACAAGCATAGGCTTCGCTCATTACAATCATATCGTGGCCAACATAGTCTATGCATACTTTTCCTTTGCTTAGTTTACTTGCGTTTTCAATTGCTTCATATAGTCTTCCTCTGATTCCGTCTTTGATAATTAGTCTATCTATTACTACAAAAATGTTGTGTTTTTTATTTTTGTCTAATTCAAATTGTTCACTTAAGTCATAGTCTTCATCATCGACTACAACTCTTACATAGCCATCTTTTCTTAGTTTATCAAATAGGTCTGCTTGCGTTCCTTTTTCGCCATAGACAACTGGGCTTAATACACGGATTTTGCTGTTTTCTTCTAGGTTCATTATTTGATTTGTCATTTCTTCAATGCTTTGACTTGTTATTGGTCTATTATGAACAGGACAATATGGAACCCCGACTCTAGCATATAATAGTCTTAAATAATCATATATTTCTGTTACTGTTCCAACTGTACTTCTTGGGTTTTTATTTGTTG